>Ga0335083_10009051_pt1 | contig 12114 bp, 14 predicted proteins | sample Lox_Sample_42_FD_206716 | JGI IMG/M metagenome (GOLD analysis project Ga0335083, IMG submission 206716) | Soil microbial communities from Loxahatchee National Wildlife Refuge, Florida, United States - Lox_Sample_4.2 | ecosystem: Environmental > Terrestrial > Soil > Wetlands | place: USA... | reverse complement strand
GAGGCGGGGTGGGCGGATTTGAGGGCTTGCAGGTAGGTGACGGCCTGGTTCAGGGTGCTCACCTTGACCAGGCGCAGGCCGGCCGGGACGGCGCCCTTGGTGTCCGGGCAGTTGGCCGCGGGGGTCAAGAAGATGGTGGCGCCGGCCTTGCGCGCCCCGATCATCTTCTGCTGGATGCCGCCGATGGGGTCGACCTTCCCGCTGGCCTCGATCTCCCCGGTGCCGGCGATGAACCGGCCCGCGGTCAGGTCGAGCTTGGTCAGCTTGTCGATGATGCCGAGCGAGAACATCATGCCCGCGCTCGGGCCGCCGATGTCGCCCACGCTGATCTTGACCTGGAACGGGAATTTGAATTCCTCGGCGATCCTCACGCCCATCACCGGATGCCCCCCGGACTGCCTGGTCCCGACCTGGACCTGATGGCTCTGGCCGTTCCTGGTGATGGTCAGGGTCAGCGTGCTGCCGGCCGGGTGGGCGGAGATCAGCTTGGTCAGGCTGGCCTGGCCGGTCACCGGCTGGCCGTCCACCGCGGTGATCACGTCCCGGGCCTTGAGCACGCCGTAGGCGGGAAAGCCCTTCTCCGGCTGCATCACGACCACCAGGGTGATGTAGGGGATGTGCAGCTGGGTCAGCGCGGCGGCCGTCGCCGTCTGCTGCGAGCTGGTCATCTCCTGCGTGTCCTGCTCCTGGGTCTGCTGCTGGGTCTGCCCGGCGGGGCAGATCTCGCTCTCCGGGACGACCGCCTGGTGCGGGTTCAGCCAGGCCACCAGGGCGGTGAAGATGTTGAACCTGTTGCCCTGGCAGCCCTGGTAGCTCACCGTCACCAGGTTCAGGTGCCCGTTGACGGGATAGACCGGGTGGCCCGAGATCGTGATCAGCGGGCGTCCCGCCGAGTCCTTGCCCAGGGTGTTCAGCGTCGGACCCGGGCCGAGGATGACGTAGGGCACCGGGACGAGCACGCTGACCGCGATCGCGACCGCCGTGCCGACGGAGGCGATGAGCAGCGTCAGGGAACGTCGGGACATGGCGGGAACACTACGCGCGGAACCTGAGGATTTCCCGGAGGAATTCCCGGCTCACGGGCTGCCGACCCACTCGGCGCTGCCGTCGTCGAACAGCTGGTGCTTCCAGATCGGCACCGAGGCCTTCAGGATGTCGATCAGGTCCCGGCAGGCGCCGAACGCCTCGGACCGGTGCGGGCAGGACACGGCCAGCACCACGGCCAGGTCGCCGATGGCGAGGTCGCCCACGCGGTGCACGGCCGCGATCCCGATGACGGGGTACTTCTCCGCGATCACCTCGGCGACCCGGCGGAGTTCGGCCACGGCCGACGGGTGCGCGCTGTAGGACAGCCCGGTGACCCCCCGGCCGTGATCGGTATCCCGGACCGCCCCGGCGAACAGCGCGATGCCGCCGGCCGCCGGATCCGCGACCGCGGCCCGCACCTCGTCGACGGACAGCTCGGACTCGCGCACGGCGATCAGGCGTACAACGCTCACCGGATCAGGTTACCCGGCCTAAGGGCGCTAGTCCGTGCGGTGGCGGCGCCGGGCCCGCCGGACGATGGCGGCGGTGCCGATCACGGCGACCGTCGCCCCGGCCGCGGTGATGGTGGCCTCCTTGCGCGCGATCCGGCGCCCGGCCAGCGCGTGCCGGCCCTTCCGCTGGTCGAGCAGGACGCGCAGCGCCTCGGCGTTGCCGAAGGCGGGGCGCCAGCCGGCCGCGCGGAGGGCGGCGCAGTCCACCACCCAGGGGTACACCGCGTACCGCAGGTCCATGGCCGGCGCCGGGGTCACCCCGAGCCGGTGCAGCCGCTGCGCGGTGCCGAACGTCACCCGGGCGGGCAGCTCGATGCTCTTCAGCCCGCTGATCTGCTCCACCTCGTCCTGCTCGAGCCAGCCGTCGCAGCCGACCGCGAAGTTCCCGGTGATCCCGCCGTGCACGGTGAGCTCGAGCGCGGAGACGAGGTCATCGACGTGGCAGAACTGCCAGCGGGGCGCGCAGCCCTTCACCGTGAGCAGCCGCGGCGCCTCGAAGTGCCTGGTGACCAGGGTGTCGACGGCGGCGCCGACCAAGGCGGCAGGACGCACCACGGTCACCGCCATGCCCGGGTTGGCCCGCGGCGAGCGGTGTGCCAGCTGCTCGATCTCCAGCAGGTCCCCGGCCACGCTGCTGTCCGTGTCCGCGGCCAGCGGCATGTCCTCGGCCAGCGGCACCGGGTTGTCGGGGCGGGCGCCGTAAACCATCGCGCTGGTCACCAGCACCACGCGCCCGACCCGCCCGGCCGCGGCCGCGGTGAGCACCGTCTGCGCCCCGCGCACGTTGAAGGCCCGGCGCGGCCGGGCGTCGGAATCGGGGGCCAGGTCGTAATCGGCGTGCACCACGACGTCGACGCCGGCCAGCCGCCCGGCCAGTGCCGGGTCCCGCACGTCGGCCACGCGCCAGGTCACGCCCGCGATGTCGCCGCGGTCGCTGTCGATCGCGATGACCTTCCTGACATCCGGCGACGCGGCCAGCCGGGCGGTCAGGTCGTGCCCAATGCCGCGAGCCGCCCCGGTAACCGCCACGACGGGCATAGGCTGGCCCTGTGTATCGCTGCGCTGTGTATCGCTGCGCTCGTGGCGAACCGGCCGCCGGGCGTTTGTCACAGTGTGCTTCTCCCGAGATAACGTGACGGTCATGACCCTTCCATCCTGCCGCAGAGCCAATCATGGCTGATCGCCCGTTCGGCTTTGGCTTGCCCGATAAGCCAGAAGACCAGGGCGGCTCCGGTTCTGGCTCGGGGTCTGGCCCCGGCTCTGGACCCGGCGGGGCCGGGGGCCAGGGAGGCGGCGGCGGCTTCCCCGGGGGTGAGTTCCCCGGTGCCGGGGGGCCGCTGGGCCCGTTCGGCGGGATGGGCGACCCGCAGCAGTTCGCCGACGCGCTGCGCCAGTTCGCCGACATGCTGTCCTACCGCGGCGGCCCGGTCAACTGGGACCTGGCCAAGAACGTGGCCAGGCACGCGATCGTGGCCGCGGGCGACCCGAGCGTCCTGGACGCGCAGCGCCGGGAGGTCACCGAGGCGATCCGGCTGGCCGACCTGTGGCTGGACGAGGCCGCGGCGTTCCCCTCGGGCATCCGCAAGATCGAGGCGTGGAGCCGGTCGGAGTGGCTGGAGGCGACCTTCCCGGTCTGGGCGAAGCTGTGCGACCCGATCGCGGCCAAGGGCGTCGAGGCGATGAGCGGCATGTTCACGGCCGGCCCGGCCCAGCTCGGCGAGGACGTCCCCGAGGAGATGCGCCAGGCGCTCGGTGCCCTCGGCGGCCCGGGCGGCCTGGGAGCCATGATGCGCCAGCTGGGCGGGGCGATGATCGGCAGCCAGACCGGCACCGCGGTCGGCGAGCTGGCCCGCGAGGTGATCGGCTCGGCCGACATCGGGCTGCCGCTCGGACCGGAGGGCACGGCCGCGCTGCTGCCCGCGGGCGTGGCGGAATTCGGTCGCGGCCTGTCCGTCGACGCCGGCGAGGTCCGGCTCTTCCTCGCCCTGCGCGAGGCCGCTCACCAGCGGCTGTTCGCGCACGTGCCGTGGCTGCGCGCGCACCTGCTCGGCGCGGTTGAACAGTACGCCAGCGGAATCTCCGTGGACATGGCGCGGCTGCAGGAGGCCATGCCCGAGGTCGACATCACCAACCCCGATGCGCTGCGCGAGGCGCTGTCCGGCGAGGGACTGTTCCGGCCGGAGGACACGCCCGCCCAGAAGGCGGCGCTGACCCGGCTGGAGACGGCGCTGGCGCTGGTGGAGGGGTGGGTCGCGACGGTGGTCAGCGCGGCCGCCGGGGAGCGCCTCACGCACGCCGACGCCCTGGCCGAGGCGATCCGGCGGCGCCGGGCTACCGGCGGGCCCGCGGAGCGTACGTTCGCCACGCTGGTCGGGCTCGAGCTGCGGCCGCGCCGGCTGCGCGAGGCCGCGGCCATCTGGCAGGGCCTCACCGAGGCCCGCGGGATCGACGGCCGGGACGCGCTGTGGGCGCACCCGGACCTGCTGCCCGCCGCCGATGACCTGGAGAACCCGGACACGTTCGTGCACGGCCAGCCCGAACTGGATATCTCGGACCTGGAGAACCCGGACAACCCGGAGCCGTCGGGCGAGGGCGACAGCAACTGACGCCGGATTCTCTTGCCGTGAGCTAACTTGACGGAAATCGGGACGGCAATAGGCGCCAAACACGCGTGGTCATAGAAATGGCCCCGGCGGGATTGCCGGCTCCGCCGCTGCGCTCCCATTGCACGAATTACTGCGAAAACGTATGCCTGACCGGCCCAGGGCCGCATGATGGGAAGCCACACAGGGCAGGAGTCCGGCATGGGGCAACCAGAGCACGCGGACGTGGTCGTGATCGGCCTGGGTCCCGGCGGAGAATACCTCGCCGGGACGCTGGCCGAAGCCGGGCTGCGGGTAACCGGGATCGAATCCCGCCTCGTCGGCGGGGAATGTCCCTACTACGGCTGCGTGCCTTCCAAGATGATGATTCGCGCCGCCAATCTCATCGCCGAGACCAGGCGGGTGCCCGGTATGGCCGGAACGTCGGCGGTAACCCCCGATTGGTCACCGGTCGCGCGGCGGATCCGGGCAGAAGCCACCGACGACTGGAACGACAAGGTGGCGGCCGACCGGTTCACCGGCAAAGGCGGCCACCTGGTCCGCGGTCGCGGGACAATTACCGGTACCGGCCAGGTGACGGTCACCGGCGCCGAGGGAACCCGGGTCTTCCAGGCCCGCCAGGGCATCGTGATCAACACCGGGACCGAGCCCGCTATCCCGCTCCTGCCCGGGCTGGCGGGTACCCCCTACTGGACCAACCGGGAGATAGTCCAGGCCGAACGGGTGCCGGAGTCGCTGATCGTGCTGGGTGGCGGGGCTATCGGCGCCGAATTCGCCCAGGTCTTCGCCCGCTTCGGCAGCACCGTCACGGTGGTCGAGGCGCTGCCGCGGCTGGTGTCGTCCGAGGAGCCCGAGGCCAGCGACCTGATCGAGCGGATCTTCACCGCCGAGGGCATCACGGTCTGCACGAACGCCCCAGCCGAGCGGATCAGCCACAACGGCAGCCAGTTCTCGGTTCACCTGGGGATGAGCACCCTGATGGCCGAGCAGGTGCTGGTCGCAACCGGGCGCCGGACGGACCTGGCCGCGCTCGGCGTCGCCGCGGTCGGCCTGGATCCCGCGGCCAGGATCATCCCGACCGACGGCCGGATGCGCGCCGCGGACGGGGTCTGGGCCATCGGCGACGTGACCGGGAAGGGCGCGTTCACGCACATGTCGATGTACCAGGCGGACATCGCGGTACGGGACATCCTGGGCCAGGGCGGCGAGCCCGCCGACTACCGCGCGGTGCCGCGGGTCAGCTTCACCGACCCGGAGATCGGCAGCGTGGGCCTGATCGAGGAACAGGCCCGGGGGGCCGGCCTGCGGGTGCGCACCGGGACCGCCCAGGTGCCCTACTCCGCCCGCGGGTGGATTCACAAGGCGGGCAACGACGGGTTCATCAAGGTCATCGAGGACGCCGACCGTTCGGTGCTGGTGGGGGCGACCTCGGCCGGACCGGCCGGCGGTGAGGTGCTGTCCGCCCTGCAGGTCGCGATCCGGGCCGAGGTGCCGGTGCCGACCTTGCGCAACATGCCGTACGCGTACCCGACGTTCCACCGGGCCATCGAAGATGCGCTCAAGAACCTCGACGAGGTCGAAGGGGCCAGATCCTCATGACACACCGCCCGGCCGTGGTCGCCTTCGACGTGATCGAGACGCTGATGTCACTCGAGCCACTGCGCGAGCGGCTCACCGAGATCGGCCAGCCTCCGCACCTGCTCGAGGCCTGGTACACCCGCACGCTGCGGGACGGCATGGCGCTGTCCGCGACCGGGGACTTCGTGCCGTTCGCCGACGTGGCCGAGGCCGCGCTGCGCGGCCTCACCGGCTACACGGTCAGCGACGAGCAAGTCGCGCAGGTGATGGCCGGGTTCAGCGAGCTGCCGGCCTTCCCCGACGCGCTGCCCGCGATGACCACGCTCACCGAGGCCGGCGTGCGCGTGGCCTGCCTGACCAACGGCTCGGCGTACCTGACCTCGTCGTTCCTCAACCGCACCGGGCTCGGCTCGCTGGTGGACCGGGTGATCACGGTCGGCGAGGTGTACCGGTGGAAGCCATCTAAGATGGTGTACCTGTACGCCGCCGAGGTGCTCGACGTCCCGCCGCAGTGGCTCGCGCTGGTCGCGGCGCACGACTGGGACTGCCACGGCGCCAAGCGGGCCGGGCTGATCACCGGCTTCGTGACGCGCAAGTCGGGCGGGTTCGGCGCGCCGTTCGCGGCACCGGACGTCGTGGGCGAGGACCTGTCCGACGTGGCGGCTAAGCTGCTCGCGCTGAATGCGTGACGGACCGATGATCCCGGGCCGTTCCGGCGGTCTTCTCTGGCGAAGCTCTTCTGGAGGAGGAGGCAGGCCATGAGCGAGGGCAAGATCACCGGCGTGCACACCGTGGGCGTGCCGGTTACCGACCAGGACCGGGCGGTCGGCTTCTACGTGGGCACGCTCGGCTTCGAAAAGCGCCTCGACGCGGACATGGGCGGGGGCCGGCGCTGGATCGAGGTGGCACCGGAGGGTTCGGCGGTCACGATCGCGCTGGTCGCGGCGCACGAGGGCGTGCCGGCCGGGGTGGAGACCGGCATCAGGTTCACGACCGCCGACGCGGACGCGGCGCACGCCGGGATGCGGGCCAGCGGCGTCGACGCGGACGACGTGCTGCGCTGGCCGGGCGTGCCGCCCATGTTCGCCTTCCGCGACCCCGACGGCAACGGCATGGAGATCATCCAGGACCGCTGATGCCGTACGGGACAGGCGCTCATATGGCGGACAGCAGGCTGGCCAGCGGGCCGGGGACGTGGGCGAGGTCGAGCGCCGCGGCGAGGATGTGGCCGTAGCGGATCTTCCGGCCGGAGCGTGTGCCCAGGAAGCGGCGCAGTTGCTGGTTTCGGCCCTCGCCGCGATGAGCGGGCGGCCGGGTGAAGGTCAGGAACGGGCCGTGCTCGGGACGCCGAGCCGGACCAGGTCTTCGTCTGCGCGGTGGCACCGACAAGCCGCGGCACGAGCACGTCTATCACGTGTTCGAGTCGGTCAGGCCGCCGCGGGACGCGGTGTCGCTGGCCGAGGGCGCCCGGCGGGCCACCGCCCGGCTCTGGGGCTGAGCTGAGAGGCGCTAGCCGAGGACGCCGGCGTCGTAGCGGGGCTGGCCGCCGGTGATGGTGGCGAGCACCTCCAGGCCGGCGATGCGGCCGGGGCTGACGGCGGTCGGGTCCTCGGACAGCACGACCAGGTCGGCGAGCATGCCGGGGGCGATCGAGCCCTTGACGTGATCCTGGCGGCTGGCGTACGCCGAACCCCAGGTCCAGGCGCGCAGCGCCTGCTCGACGGTGACCGCCTCGTCCGGGTTGAACGGCGCGCCCGAGGAGGTGCGCCGGCGCGTCGTGGAACCCGGGCAGCACGGTCGCGCCGCGCAGGTCCACGACGTGCGCCGCGCCGGGCGGGATCTCATCCAGGGCGGTGATGCGGCCGTGGGCGATGGCCACCGCGGTGGCCCGCGGCCGGTCCGGGTCCATGGTCAGCACGTTGGCGTTGACCAGCGCGAGGTCGGTCACGGTGCTGGCCTACTGGGCGGCGAGCAGCGCGGTGACCGGGGTGCTGGCCAGCCGGTACCGAACGATCCGGCCTTCGCGCTCGGCGATGACCGTCTGGCTGGCCCGCAGGTAGCGCAGCGTCTGCGACACCGTGGCGTCATTGATCCCGGTCGCCGCGGCCAGGTCGGAGACGCTGATCGGCCCGGCCGCTCTGATGCAGGTGAGCAGCGTGAGCCGGGTGGGATCGGCGAGCACGGCGAACTGGCGGGCCCGGGCCTGGATGACCTCGTGGTCGAGGGCGGCGATGGCCTGGCAGATCCGTTCGGCGTCGATAACCCGGTGATCGGACCGGTCCGCGGGGAGCAGGTGCACCGCATCAGGATTCCACACCCGGGCTCGACCGCGCTAAAATCTGATCATCTGATCAACCTTGACCATGAGCGGGGCGCGCTTGTACGGTGGCCGTGCTTTCGGCGGAGGGCGGAATGACTTGGGCGGCGGCTAGGGCCGGCTGCGGCGGACGGTAGCGGGGCTTTCCGGCCGCGAGTGGTGGCACGTCGTCGCGATGTTCGGGTTCATCCTGGCGCTGAACGTGGCGGGCTGGGGCATCTACCTGATGGTCGTGATGCCGCACCATTTCGATTACCGGGGCGCCGGGAACGGGCTGGGCCACGCCACGATCGTGATGGCGGTCGGGGCGGGCATCACCGTGGCGGCCCGGGCCTGGTGGCGGTTCGGCCGCGTCGAGGCCCGCTGGACGATTCCTATCCGAGATGACCATCTTGTATCGGAAACGTTTGAGGAATAGCATCCCGGCATGGGAACGCAACTGGTTAACGATGCTCACCGGCACCTGGGCAAGATGCCCGCCTTCCCGTTCTACGGCGGGCCGCCCTGCCACCCGGACATGCTGGCCCGGGGCTCGGTGGCCGAGCTGATCGCGGACCTGGACAGCGAGGGCGTCGAACGTGCGCTGGTGCTGCCCAACTACGGGGTGCCGGACGCGTCCGTCTCGTTCGGCTTCAATCCGCTGGTCCTGGAGGCCGCCGCGGCCGACGACCGGATCCGGTGCGGCCTGTGGGTCTCGCCCCGGCCGCAGGACGCCGAGCTCAACGCGGCAGCCCTGGCGCTGGCCGGCGAGCGCGGGGTGGCCGCGCTGAAGACCAGCTTCCTGCTGGGCGGGCGCGCCAGCGATCCCGATTGCCAGGAGCAACTGGACCGGATCTTCGGCACGGCGCGCGAGCACGGACTGGTCGTGCACGTGCACACCTCGCCCGGCGGGACGTCCGACATCAACGAGGTCGGCCTGCTCGTCGACAAGTACGGCGACGACGTGAAGATCCACCTGGTGCACTTCGGCGGCGGCATGAGCGGCCACATCAAGCTGATCAGCACCCGGTTCTTCGACTGGATCGAGGCGGGCAAGCAGGTCTACACCGACACCAGCTGGGCGATCGGCTTCGCGCCGCGCTGGCTGGCCGCCGAGATCGAGCGGCGCGGCATCGGGCACGACCGCGTGCTGTTCGCCAGCGACGAGCCGTGGGGCGACTTCACCGGCGAGGTGGCCCGGATGCGGACCGCGGCCGGGGACGGCAAGCTGGGTCAGGCGATGCTGCGAGACAACTTCGCCGCGCTTTACGACCCCACGAGCTGATTACTGGGGACGGAGCGCCATCCAGGTGGCGCGCGCCTCCGCCTCGCCAGGGTTGCGCCAGGTGTGCGGCTGGTCGCCCTGGAAGTGCAGCGTGCTCCCCGGTCCGACCGTGTACTTCTGCCCGGTCACGGTGAACTCGAGCACGCCGCTGGTGACGTGGACGAGTTCCTCGCCCGGGTGCTGCATCGGCTTGCGCCCGCTGCTGGCACCGGGCTCCACGCAGGCGCGCGCGCCCGCCAGCAGGAACCGGCCGTAGGGGCCGGAGATGCTGTTGAGCTCGATGCCCTGGTGCGAGGTGTACACCGGGCGGTTCTCGCCGGGCGGGGTGAGCACGGCCACGTCGTCCTGGCCGACGTCCTCCTCCACGAAGTAGGAGACCGGCCGGCCGAGGGCGCTGGCCAGCTTCAGCAGCGTGGTGATGGTCGGCACCATGCCGCCCTGCTCGATCTTGTGGATCGCGGCGGCCGAGACGTCGGAGCGCTCGCCCAGCTGCTGCAGGGACAGGCCCATCCGCTTGCGGTGGCTGAACACCTTCAGGCCGATGGACCCGACGATGCGCTCAACCTCTCCGGCGCCGCCGGCGTCAGTGCGGGTGCTTGCCTGGGCATCCAGGCAGGGTGGACCCGTCGTTCTCTGCACTCGGTTCATCGCCCCCCCGAGGTGTTGACGGGCGGCCGTCCCTTGACGTTCAGGGTTTCGTCCCGCCAGTATAGTGTACGACTTATAACGGATACTAAACGTCGCGTCCCGTTTTCCATGAGAAGAGACTACTGATGGCGCAGCAGATCGTGGTGATCGGTGGCGGCGCCGCGGGCATCGGCGCGGCCGGGGCGGCCAAGGGCACCGACCCATCGGCGGACGTCCGGGTCTACACCGAGTTCGAGGACGTCGGCTACAGCCCGTGCGGCATTCCCTACGTACACGGCCGGGAGATACCCGATTTCGAGCGCCTGTTCCTAGCGACCAGGCAGACCTACGACAACGCCGGCATCGACATTCACTATGAGACACGGGTCACCGGGTTCAGCCCGGGTAACAAAACTGTAGCGGTGGCGGGCGAGGGCGAGGTCGGCTACGACAAGCTGATCATCGCCACCGGCTTCGACTACGCGGACCCCGGGGTCCCCGGCACCGACCTAGGCAACCTGTACTACGTCAAGAACATCCGCCGGGCGATCGAGTGGGACAAGGTCCTGGACGGGGTGAAGTCGGCGGTGGTGGTCGAGGCCTCCCCGCTGGGCCTGGAGATGGTCACCGCGCTGTGCCACCGCGGCATCGAGACGCACCTGGTGGACCCGGGCGCCTGGGCGCTGTCCGTGGCCACCGACCCGGACATCGCCGCCCCGGTGCAGGACTCCTGGCGGGAAAAGGGCGCCAAGCTGCACTTCAACACCACGCTGACCGGCTTCGCCGGCCAGGGCACGGTGCGGGCGGTGCAGACCTCCGACGGGGACATCCCGTGCGATCTGGCCGTCGTCTGCACCAAGAAGGAGGCCAGCACCGCCCTGGCCACGGCGGCCGGGATACGGACCGGCTCGGCCAGCGGCGTCATCGTGGACGAGCGGATGAAGACCTCGGCCGCGGACGTCTGGGCCGCGGGCGACTGCACCGAGATCCCGCACAGCGTGAGCCAGATCCCCATCCAGGGCCTGTCCGGCAGCCACGCCTACGCCCAGGGCAAGGTGGCGGGGACCAACGCGGCGGGCGGCGAGCGCCGGTACCAGCCGGTCAGCGTGCCCTGGGGGATGATGGCCGGGGACTGGATGATCGGCGGTGTCTCGTTCAGCGAGACGCTGGCCACGGCGCTCGGCATCCCGCACGTCGTGGGCGTGGCCGAGGGAATCTCCCGGGCCCGCTACTACCCGGGGGTGGAGAAGCTCCGGGTCAAGCTGCTGGCCGAGCCGGGCACGCTGCGGCTCATCGGCGCGCAGATGGTCGGCCGCGAGGGCATCAAGGAACGCGCCGACTTCCTGGCCATGGCGGTCAGGACCGGGATCACCGCGGGCGAGCTCGCCACCATGGAGAACGTCTACTCGCCGCCGATCGGCGCGCTGAACGAGCCGATCGCGCTGGCGGCACAGAACCTGCTGGCCGGACTGGGGACCTGAGGTGCCCGGGGTGTCGTTCGCTCGCTGGCTGCGCGCCACGTCCGAGCACTACCTGATGGTCGCGGCGCAGCAGAAGATGGCGGCCAAGTACGGCGTGCCCCCGCCGCGCCGGCCCCGCGGGGCGGAGATCTTCTGGCTGCGGGTGTACGTCCCCGCTTACTGGGCGGTGCCCTGGCCGGTGCGTTCGGCCATCATGCGCCGGATGCCGGGCAGCCACCGCATGACGTGGACCAAGACGCAGCGCCCGCTCAGTCCGGGTCCGGGAGGTTAGGCCGGATCGCATCGTATGTAGGTATCCACAACCACCAGGAGGCTTCATGCCGATCACCATTGGCTCGCCGCGCGGCGAGACCGGCGTCGATTCGCTGTACAACACCGAGGAGAAGGTCTTCGAGGACATCCGGGCCAACCCGGGCGAGAAGGCCTTCGTGTTCATCCACTCCGTCCCGTTCGAGGGTTCGGTGTCCCTGGTGAACCTGCTCACCTCTACCCGGCTGGTGCGCAAGGGCTTCGACGTGTCGATCATCCTGTACGGCCCCGGCGTGCTGCTGGCGTCCAGGCACCGCGGCTACCCGACCATCGGCACCGAGGGCTTCCCCGGCAACCTGGCCGGGAACCGGCAGATCGAGACGCTGCTCAAGGAGGGCGCCACGATCTACGCCTGCCGGTTCGCCATGGGCGCGCTGTACGGCTTCCGCGAGGAAGA
>Ga0335083_10009050_pt1 | contig 12115 bp, 10 predicted proteins | sample Lox_Sample_42_FD_206716 | JGI IMG/M metagenome (GOLD analysis project Ga0335083, IMG submission 206716) | Soil microbial communities from Loxahatchee National Wildlife Refuge, Florida, United States - Lox_Sample_4.2 | ecosystem: Environmental > Terrestrial > Soil > Wetlands | place: USA... | reverse complement strand
AGCTGCCCGGTCGCGCCGTCCAGCATCGACTGGCCGATGCCGATGATTCCGTTGAGGGGAGTGCGTAACTCGTGGGAGGTGTTGGCGAGGAACTCGTCCTTGAGGGCGTCGGCCCTCAACAGCGCCTCTTCAGCCTGTTTGCGAACCGTGATGTCCCGGATGATGCCGGTGAACCGCCGCTTGTGGCTGCCGGGCACCTCGCTCAACGACAGTTCGATAGGAAAGGTTGACCCGTCGCGGCGCAGTGCTTCGAGTTCGCGCCCGATGCCGATTACCCTGGCCTCTCCAGTGCGCAGGTAACGCGCGAGGTATTCATCGTGCTGCTCGCGATGCGGCGACGGCATCAGCATCGACACGTTGTGGCCGACTAGCTCGGCGAGCGAGTAGCCGAACAAACGCTCGACGGCCGGGTTCGCGTTCTCCACGATCCCGCGCTGGTCGATCGTGACGATCGCATCGACGGCGGTATCGAGAATCGCCTGGATTCGGCCCTGGCTTTCGCGCAAGGCCTGCTCCGCCTGCTTGCGAGCGGTGATGTCACGGATGATGCCGGTAAATTCCCGGCGGTCGCCGCCATTCACTTCGCTCAGCGACAGCTCGATAGGAAAGGTCGACCCGTCGCGCCGCAGAGCTTCGAGCTCGCGCCCGATGCCGATTACCGTGGCCTCGCCGGTACGCAAGTAGCGCGCGAGGTATTCGTCATGATGCTCTCGATGCGGCGACGGCATCAGCATCGAAACGTTGCGGCCGACCAGTTCGGAGGGCGCGTAGCCAAATAGGCGGTCCACGGCTAGGTTCGCACTTTGCACGATCCCGCGCTCATCGATCGTGACTATCGCGTCGACCGCGGTCTCGAGAATGGCCTCGATGCGACCTTGGCTCTCCCGCAGCGCATCCTTGTTCTTCCTGGCGCGCACAGCTGCGGAAGCGTGCGTCCGGCGTGGCGTTTTGCTCGACTTCTTCTTCACCGATCAGTTCAACTCATCGAGAGACATCGCGAAGCTCGGCGCAAAGTTCTCCAGAAAGTACCCTACTTCGGGCAGCTTGATGGCCTCAACCTGCTGCTTGAGCACCGCCGCCGCTTTCGCGAAGTCGTCATTGCCTACGCGCATCTCCTCCATGCACTTGAGATATGCGCAGAGCTTGTCGGCGGCGTGTACGATCTGCCATTCGCCCTTGTCGCCCTTGTCTTCAAACAGGAGCGGACGGAAATCTTTTTTGATCGTCGCCGGCAACATCGTGTAGAGCTTCTGCCGCGCCACGCCGCCGACCTCGGCGTGCGCGCTGCGAATCTTGCGGCTGAAATGCTTGATCGGCGCGACCACGTCGCCGGTAATTACCTCTTCCGCATCGTGATAGAGCGCCAGCGTGGCGGCGCGCTCCGCATTCACTGAACCTTCGAACATCCGGTTGCGAATCACCGCCAGTGCGTGCGCGACCATCGCGACCTGCAGGCTGTGCTCCTGGAGATTCTCGTCATGCGTATTACGCATCAGGCCCCATCGCCTGACAAACCGCATCCTCGACAGGTAGGCAAAGAAATGGCTCATATTCGCTCCTCGGAAAAGACACAGGCTAAAACCGGTGCTGCAAAAAGCCAATTCTCAACTTGGCTCTCAAGGAGCACAGGCTTTAGCCTGAGTCTTATCTTCAGGATTTCGCCCAAGGCGACGGGAATGCACCGGTGTCAAGAAATCGAACGTAGTCGGCAAGAATTTCGGCGTGATCGAACGCCAGCGGCGACGGCGGATTGCGCGGATCGAACAGCCCCAGCGCCTTTGCGTCATCCGCTGCAACCGGAGTTCCCTCCGAGCGCGCAACGTAAACCGCGGTGATCGTTTGTCCGCGTGGATCGCGCTCCGGCTTCGAGTAGATGCCGAGTAGCGCTCGCAGCTTGACCTCAAGCGAGGTCTCCTCCAGCGCTTCGCGGATCGCCGCGTGCTCGACAGTCTCACCGAAATCGACGAAGCCGCCCGGAATCGCCCAGCCGGAAGGAAAATTTTTGCGGTCGATCAGAACGATCTTGTCGCCGATTTCAATAATCGCGTCAGCGGCTACCGGGGGACACACTGGCTTGGGCATACGATGAGTCTATCACAGGCGATTCGGCTTCCTCTGCCGTGTTGACAAGCACCGACTCGAACCACAAAGTTCGATCACTCATGCAAGTTGCCCGTCTCTACGATTTTGGCGATATCCGTGTCGAAGAGGATGCGCGCCCGCAGGTCGGATCCGACGACATCCTGGTGCGCGCCAGCGCCTGCGGCATCTGCTCGGGCGATATCATGCCCTGGTACATCCGCCGCAAGGCCCCGCTCGTACTCGGTCACGAACCGGTGGGAGTGGTCGCTGAAGCCGGCAAAGCCGTGCGCGACTTCAAGGCGGGAGAGCGCGTCTACGTGCATCACCACGCGCCCTGCTTCCAATGCCCCGCGTGCGCACGCGGCGAATACGTTCAATGTGCGACTTGGCGCGCAACGAATCTGAAACCGGGCGGAATGGCCGAGTACTTCCTGGTCAGCGCCGCCAATCAGCGCGATACCCTCAAGCTGCCCGACAGCGTCGACGACGCAAATGGCGTGCTGGTTGAGCCGGCAGCCTGTGTCATCAAGTCGCTGCGCCGATCGGGTCTGAAGAAGGGCGAATCGATCTTGATCATCGGCTTGGGAATCATGGGCATGATGCACGTGAAGCTGGCGCGTCATATGGGCGCCGGCAAGATTGTCGGTGCGGACCTGTTCGAGCGCCGCGCCAAGCGCGCGGAGGCGCTAGGAGCCGACCATGGAATCGTGGTCTCGGGCGACAACCTGATCGACCAGGTGCGTGACGTGACCGAAGGCGCGATGGCCGACGTAGTCATCGTGGGTCCGGGCAGCGGCAAAGCGATCGGCACCGGTATCGCGGCGGCAGGCAAAGGCGCCACCGTCATCCAGTTCACCGCGACGCCTCCCGAAGAAGAGATGATCGTGCGGCCTCACGACCTCTACTTCAACGAAACTCGACTGATTCCCAGCTACTCCTGCGGCCCCGACGAAACCCGCGAATCGCTGCGGCTGGTCGAAGCCGGCGTTATCAATGCGCGCGAGCTGGTGACGCATCAGTTCCCGCTCGAGCAAATCACGGAAGCGTTCGCTACCGCGCAGAAGCCCGAAGCGCTGAAGGTGGTAGTTACCTTCAACGCGAAGTAGCTCCCATATTTCTGTCCCGGACCTTCTCGCGGCGCTCAATCCGGTTCGATTCGCGCGAAGAAAATAAGCACGCCACCGCACATGACCAGGATCGCACCAATCGCGATCACATAGCGTAGCCCAATCGCGGCACCCAAAAGCGCGCCCAAGCCTGCTCCGGCCAGCCTCGCGCACAGGCCGAGAAACCTGATGCTCGCGAGCACCCGCCCGAGCTTCTTCTGCGGAGCGATCTGCTGCACAAGCGTGAGGTATGTCACGGAATAGATAGTCCCCCAAAAGTCGCCGATAAGCTGCTGAGCCACCAGAAGACCGATGCTTATCGCTGCCGAACCGTGCGCGAAGCTCACCAGCGCATAGCCCATGCCCCATCCCAGCAATCCGCAGGTCATCGCAGACCCGGGACCCATCCGCTCGGCGGCGCGCACCGACACCGCGGCACCTAAGAACGATGCGGCGCCGCCAGTCGCGTAGATCACGCCCAGAGGACCCGGTGTGAATCCCAGCTCGTTGATGAAGAACAGCGCGTAAACCGTTCCAAAGATTCCCTGGCCGATTGCAACCACGGTGGCTGCCGATGCGACCGCCAGGAGACGCCGGTCCTCGATGATCGCCCGGGCACCATCGTGGATTTCATGCTTGATGTGCGAGGCGCCGCGCGGTGGAGGCGGATCTTCGCGCTTGCCGATGAGCAACAGGAACAAAATCGAGAACACATAGGATATCGCGTCGACCAGGATGGCGATTGGCGCGGTGAACCATTGAACGAGCCATCCCGCGATCGCGAACCCTCCCGTCTCGGCGGCGGCTTCGGTAGCGGTCAGGATACTGTTGGCGCGCGCGATTCGATCTCGTCCGACGAGACTGGGCAGGTACGTATGATAGCTGACTCCAAAGACGATATCCGCGAGCGCGGTCGTGAACGAGACGATGTAGACCTGCTCGATCCGTAGACTGCCGAGCGCCGCCGCCAGAGGGATCGAGCCGAGCAGGACCATGTTGGCGATGTCCGCCGCGATCATCAGGGGACGGCGCCGCAGCCGGTCAACCCAAACTCCCGCGAAAGGACTGAAGAGCAACGCCGGGACTGTGCGCCATACGGTGAGTGCTCCCATCTGCCCCGGCGTCGCGTGCAAAGCAATCACCGCAAGAAAGCTGATCGACACTCCTCCGATCACGGAGCCGAACTGGGAGATGGTCTCTCCCGTCCAGAGCTTCATGAAGTCAGAGTGCCGAAACAGGCTCTCCGGGCGAGCTGCCTTAACCGGCAGGTCCGGGGTGTTGTCCAGAGCAGAATTGTCGCCGTCCATGAGATTCGCCGCCAAAAGAAAAAGCCCCGAGCTTCGAAAGCGCGGGGCTTGAGTCCACGTCCGAAAGTCGCGTCAGTCGGTGTTTGGTGCGGCGAGTGTCATGGCTTTCTCAGGGCAGCCGGAACTTAACTCTGGTGCTCGCTTCAGTCAATTGGACGGATGACGGGTCGTCGGGCGGCAGTGGCTTCGTGCCAAAAGAAAAAGGGCAGCTGCGAAAGCAGCCGCCCTTCTCACACTCAAGTCAGGCAGACGTTACGGCGTACCGGATGGAGCCGCAGCCGGAGCGCTACCACTGTCAGAAGCCGGAGCCTCAGCAGCGGCCTTCTTGTGACGGCGAGCCGGGCGACGACGCGGATTGGAGGCCATGGTCTTGGCCGCGATCGCTTCCGCGCGATCCGCTGCCGCCTTGGCATCGCTAGCCGCCTGCTCAACACGGCTGGCAGCGGCCTGGGCCGAAGCAGCAGCCTGTTGTGCCTTCTGGCTGGCCGCCTCAGCGCGCGACGCAGCCTGGTCAGCGCGGTTGGCGGCATTCACTGCACGCTGCGCCGGATCGGGCGCGTTCGAGCAGCCAGCGACCAACGAAAGGGCCAATACAGCCCCGGCTAACCCAACCAGTTTCGAAGATTTTAACCCTTTCATTTTTTCCTCCTGGAAAACTTGCGCGGCGCACCGATGGGTAGCGGGGCCGCGTACCGACCTGAATTTTGTCTCAAATCCTCAAATCTCATGCAAGCCTACACAACGCATGTGCCTACTGCAACGAGGTTGTTCGCATTAGCCGAATCAATTTCACGTTGCCGTAAACAGCCAATTGACGTGTTCGCTAGCCTAGTAAACACCTGGATGGCGATCCACTAAAAATCGTCGCCTCCAAAGTCGTCCATTCCGCCCATGCCGCCCATTCCCGGCATACCACCCATACCACCCATGCCGCCCATACCACCCATGCCGCCCGGAGGCATAGCCGGCATCGGAGCCGCTTTCTTGGGTTTTTCCGCAATGGCGGCTTCGGTGGTTATCAGGAGCGAGGCCGCGCTGACCGCGTTTTCGAGCGCGCTCCGAACCACCTTGGCCGGATCGATCACGCCCGCATCGTCAAGATCCACGAACTCCTCCGTTCGAGCGTTGAAGCCGAAGTCGCCCTTGCCTTCCTTCACTTTGTTCAGCACGACGCTCGGCTCATGTCCCGCATTGTGGGCGATCTGGCGAAGCGGCTCGGTGATCGCCGCCGCGACGATTCCGGCTCCGACCTTGCGGTCTTCCGGAAGCCTGAGCCCTTCGATTGCCGACACTGCCCGTACCAGCGCAACGCCGCCGCCCGGGACGGTGCCCTCTTCGACGGCGGCCCGCAACGCGTGTACGGCATCGTCAACGCGCGCTTTGCGCTCCTTCAACTCGACTTCCGTCACCGCGCCAACCTTGATGACGGCGACGCCGCCGGACAGCTTGGCGAGCCGCTCCTGTAGTTTCTCGCGGTCGTAGTCCGAGGTTGTTTCCTCGATTTGCTTGCGGATCTGCTGGACGCGACCCTCGATCTCGGCCTTTTTGCCCGTGCCGCTGATAATCGTGGTGTTGTCCTTGTCGATCAGAACGCGGCGGCACTTGCCGAGCATCTTGATGTCGACGTTCTCGATTTTCATTCCCAGTTCTTCCGCGATGACCGTGCCGCCGGTGAGGATCGCAAGATCCTGGAGCATCTCCTTGCGGCGATCGCCGAATCCGGGCGCCTTCACCGCCGCCACTTTCAGCGTGCCGCGCAGCTTGTTCACAACCAGCGCAGCCAGCGCTTCGCTCTCGATATCCTCCGCGATTATCAGCAGCGAGCGGCCGGATTGCACGATCGTTTCCAGCAAGGGAAGAATCTCGCGGAGGTTCGAAAGCTTCTTCTCGTGCAGCAGGATTAACGGTTCTTCCAGTTCGCACGTCAGCCGCTCGGCATTCGTCACGAAGTACGGCGAGAGGTATCCACGATCGAAGCGCATGCCCTCCACGTGATCGAGTACCGTTTCGAGCCCGCGCGCTTCCTCGACCGTGATGACGCCTTCCTTGCCGACCTTGTCCATCGCATCGGCAACGATCTTTCCGATCGCTTCGTCGCCGTTGGCCGACACGGTCGCGACCTGGAGCATCCGGCCATGATCCTTGACCGGCTTGGCCATGTCCTTGAGAACCCCGACCACCTTCTGGCAGGCCGCATCCATCCCACGCTTCAGATCGATAGGAGCAAATCCCGCGGACAGGAGCTTGATTCCCTCGCGCACCATCGCGCGCGCCAGCACCGTCGCGGTGGTAGTGCCGTCGCCGGCCACGTCGGAGGTCTTCTGGGCAACCTCACGAATGAGCTTCGCGCCCATGTTCTGGAAGTGATCTTCCAGCTCGATTTCCTTCACCACCGTCACGCCATCCTTGGTGACGGTCGGCGCCCCCCAGCTCTTCTGGATCATCACGTTGCGTCCCTTCGGACCCAGCGTGACGCGCGCTGCCTCGGCGACCAGGGTGGCGCCGGCGACAATGCCTTCACGAGCCTTTTCATGCAGTTCTATGGTTTTAGCGGCCATCAGAGCTTCTCCGTTCTGTTTTCAGTGAAATTGGATACAGCAGACCACTGGCAGTCTCCGGGTCTGAGTGCCAGACACAAGATTAAGCACGCGACCCGCCTTTGCAAGCGGTTCGGACTTTAGTTGATAAGCGATGCGTGTCAGGATGGGCGAGATGCCGGAGAAAAAGAAACACCTGATCTCTGCGTTCGTTACCTGCTTCGTGGTCTCTGCGCTCGCCGCACCGATAGCTCCGGCGGTAGCTGCCATCAGTGCCTCGGACGGACCACGCCTGGGCTCTGCAGCTCCGGCATTGGTGGCCCAGGACGACGATGTTCCCGGTGACGAGAACGACGTGGCGCCGCAGGACGTCGACAAGTACATCAAGGTTTATCAGGCCATGCAGCACGACCGTAACCTGACGGTCGAGCAGGCTACCGCACAGCAAGGGATAAGCGTCTCACAGTTTCGGAGCATGGAAGACCGTATCGAGCGCAACGATGCTCTTCGCGAGCACGTTCGCGAGGCGCTCAAGCCCAAAGCGAGCCCCACTCCTGCCAGGTAATGCGGATATGCGGGCGGCCTGAACGCCGTCCTTCAAGAAAAATGGCGAAAGGCACCAAGTACCTTCCGCCACTTGCTCTCAAAACAAACTTGCGGACTTACTTCGTAACCGAGCTGGCGAAGTACGCCTCGAGACGGGAAACCGCATCGTTAGCGCGGTTGACCGCATCCTGGGCGCCCGATGCCGCCGCGTCTGCCTTCTGAGCAGCCGCGTCAGCCTGGCTAGCCGAGGCTTCGGCCGAATTGGCGGCCGCTTCCGCCTGGGTGGCGTCGGCTTCCGCTTTTTCGCTGGCGTTGTTGATGACGCGCATGTCAGGTCCGCATGCAGTCAGACCAATCGACAGGCCAAAAATCGCCAACGCACCAAGCGCATAAGTCAAAGTCTTCATTCGACCATTACCTCCTAAGTTCCGGTCCGATCAGCGAGTTCCAGATAGCTCTGCAAGGCCTCCCGGACTTTTCAACTCGAAACTGTCCGGGCTGCGGGAAATAGTTACAAATCGAATGATCCAACGCAAGCACAGAGATGTGACCCGGTAAAAGCCCATCATTAGACAAAATTAGGAAGGCGCAGTTGACAGGTAAAACTTGCTACAGTTATCGTTCGAACAGTGCGATTCAGAAGTCTCTCCCTGATTATTACTTTTAGGTGACAATTCAGGCCGGGGTCCACGAATGTCGACGACAATCACGAGCGAGTGTATCAACTGCGGTGCCTGCGAGCCGGAGTGCCCTAACACCGCGATCTATGGCGGCGGGGTGGATTGGGAGCTAAACGGCCAGAAAAGCCCCGCGATTGCACAGGATATCTACTACATAGTCCCATCGAAGTGCACCGAGTGCGTAGGTTTTCATGACCATGAAGCGTGCGCGGCAGTATGCCCAGTCGATTGCTGCGTACCTGACCCGGCTAATCCCGAAACGCAGGATGTGCTGCTCGCACGTGCACGGACGCTCCATCCGGAGCTGACAATTCCCGACGATGCCCCATCGCGCTTTCTGAAAGAAGGCGGCGCGGAGACTCCGGCGGCTGCTCCGGCAGCAGAAGCGAACGGCGCCGCACCCGCGGCAGCCGCTGCTCCGAAGCCTGCACCGGCGGCCGCACCCGCCGCAGCTGCGGCTCCCGTATCGAGTGCAATCGCTGCACCGATCGCAATGGTCAATCTGCCCAAAGATGTGGGTGCATTGCCGGGCCCGATAGGAGAAAAGCACTTTGACGGCGAGCTCGATGAAGATTTTGATGCGGTGTTGGCGAAGGTCGACACCGCCCCGGTTCAATCCGCACCGGGTATCGTTCAGCTCGGTCTGCGGCTGACGGAACCCATCCTCGGCGCGATGCCGGATTCGACCAAGGCGATGCTCGAGGACGCGGTGGGCTCGCCAGCCGGCTTTTCGCGCGCGCGTTCGACCGCCCTCAACGTAATCTTGAACCTGATCCTCTATCCCGCCATCCTCACCGCTTTTTCGGTGGCGGTGGTCGGCGACTCGTTGTTCTCGATCGGGACCCGCGGCTGGATTTTCCTGGGCGTGATGATCGCGATCGGCGAAACGATCTGGCGCCTGCGCGAAGGCATTTTGCACGCGAAGCCCGCGTCCGAGATGGTATATCGCGCGGCGGCCTATGGCTTGGCGATTGCCCCCTTGGGAGCGATCCTTGCGCGCGGCGGGGCGATCAGCCGGAAAGTCGAACGCAAGGTCGCATTCGATGGGTTCCAGACCAACCTCCACGACGAAAAGCTGGAGCGCGATCGTCGCTACGGCACCGTTTACACCGTCAAGGAATATACCAACGCGTACCTGGTGCGGCTGGAGATGCCGCGCAGGCTGCCCGCATCGTCACTGAAACGCCTTTGGAATCTTCCCGACGAGATGCCCGACTACGACTACAATATCGCGCTGGCCGACAACGTGCTGACTATCAACGCGAGCGTCCGCGGCGAAGCGCTGCGCCGGCTCTCCTACGTTTCATCAGCGTTCCCCGCGGATTTTATGACCCGCATCGAACTCGGCAAACAGGTGGCATCATTCAAGCACCGTCTGCACGACAAGGTGTTGGAGATTGTCGTTCTGAAAGGCGAGACTGCCGAACTCAAGAACGCTGCCTGACCTTTGCACGGGGCGAGACGGGCTCGCCCAGTTTGGTGGATCCGATGGCGATCCAAATCCGGGACGCCGCGCATCGCGACCTCCCAAGAATCGTCGAGATCGAACAGCTCGCTTTCCCTACTCCGTGGAGCTTGAGCGCCTTTCGGCGCGAATTGACCCTGCCATTTTCCCGGCTGACGGTGGCCATCGTCGGCGATGATCGCGCGGAGGCGCCGGCCGGGTTCCTGTGCCGATGGCTGGTGGCCGATGAGTGCCATGTTCTGAATATCGCCGTCCACCCGGAGCATCGACGTTTCGGTCTCGGAGCGGAATTGCTTGGGGCCGCCATCTCGGAAGCTCGAGGAAAAAGCGCGGATCTGGTCACGCTTGAGGTACGCCGTTCGAATTTGGCTGCCCGGTGCCTTTACCGAAAGTTTGACTTCGAAGAACGCCGTTTGAGAAGGCACTATTATGGACCAGGCGAAGATGCTATCGTGATGGAACTTAGGCTATAGCTCTCCCAGTCGGCCAGTTCTCTTCAAACATCGTTTCCTTTTGATCGCTTTCTGAAGCTATTTCAAGGCCAAGGGTTACAACTGCCGCGAGAGTGTGTCATAATCAACATGCAATCCAGGCATCATCAGAAAGGTGATGAACCGGCAGTCGTCAACCGGACTGAAATCGAACGCCTGCGATGCCTCAGTATCCAGCGTGAAAGAACCCAATTTGTCGTTCAAAAAAGGTGAGAAAGTCGTATATCCGGCCCATGGCGTCGCCATTATCGACGACATCCAGGTCAGGGTAATCTCGGGAACCGAGCGCAAATTCTACATGCTGCGAATTCTCGGGGCCGAAAAAATGACGATCATGATCCCGACCGAACAGGTCCAACATGTGGGTCTGCGCCGCGTAATCGGCAAGGACATGGTCGACAAAATCTATCGAATTCTCCGGCAGCGAAAGGTCGAGGTGGATACCCAGACCTGGAATCGCCGCTATCGCGAGTACACGGAGAAGATCAAGACCGGATCTCCGCTCGAAATCGCGAAGGTCCTTCGTGACCTGCTGGTACTCAAGGGCGACAAGGAATTGTCGTTCGGCGAGCGCAAGATGCTCGACACCGCGCGAAGCCTGCTGGTGAAAGAACTCTCCATCGCAAAGTCGCATCCCGAAGAAAAGATCATGGAAGAGCTCAAGACGATCTTCGCCAACTGAAGCGATCGTTGATCCTGAAGGACTCGAAAGGGGTCGGTTAACCACCGGCCCCTTTTTGTTTCCAGCATCCTCGCTCATCCCGAAGTTCGGCCGGAGACAGCATCGATATTGCGCGCGAGAGCGGCAGGAATCTTCTGCGCGAGACCGGTATCCGATCCGGCCGGGTAAACACCTGGATGCCCTCTAGCAACGGGAGCACGGCGTGGTTCGCTTCGATCACTTCTCGAACCTCGTTCATGTCTTCGTAGATATAACGATCGAGCATATTCGGGCACTCAACGGCGTCTCCTTCAGTAAACTTTCGCATCAGAGTCGGAGGACAGGCCGGCGAGTTGCCAGAAGCGCCAAATCACTTTTTGTTTCCTGCGGCCAGCCGCGCTAAGAAGATTGGCCATGATAAAGCAAGCGGGGCGATGTCTTTTGGCGATGGTTGCAACGATCTTCGTTCTTGTCGCAATCGCGCCGGCAGCCGGTACTTCAGACTCCGAGATGCAGCAGGTACTTGCCAATCTGCGTGATGGGAAATTCTGCGACATCACCGCTCGTCTCGACGAACGAGGCAAAGCGGCAGTTTCGCCCGCGCGCCTGGAAGCAGCCTGGAATTCGTCGACATCGGGAGATGGAAGACTCGTAAGCTGGGACAGCATCAAAGATGCGGATCTGAACGGTTCAGATTTCAAGGTTTTTCGCCTGCATTTCGAAAACGGTCAGACCCTGCTGCTTGAGATAGGGGTCAATCGCAGCAGCGGAGAAATTACCGATCTCCTGTTCCATCCTGATACCGCCGTCGCGCCCGCGACTTCGCCTCAATATGCCGTCGCAAGCAACTTTTATTCGCTGGATGTCCACGTCGGCAGCGCGCCTTACGAATTGCCCGGGATACTGACGATTCCGACCAACGGCAAAGGTCCGTGGCCCGCGGTCGTGATGCTCGGAGGATCCGGACCCAACGACATGGACGAAACCATCGGACCGAACCATATCTTCAAGGACATCGCCGAGGGACTGAGTTCACGTGGAATTGTCGTGCTGCGTTACTCGAAGCGGACGCTTATTTACGGCAAGACGATGGACGCGCAGCACATCACGATCAAGGAGGAATACCTCGACGATGCGGTTGCGGCGGTAAACCTGCTTCGCTCGCGCAGCGAGGTTGACAAGAATCGCATCTTCATCGCGGGTCATAGCCTGGGCGCGACCATCGCTCCCGAAGTTGCAC
>Ga0335083_10009049_pt1 | contig 12115 bp, 9 predicted proteins | sample Lox_Sample_42_FD_206716 | JGI IMG/M metagenome (GOLD analysis project Ga0335083, IMG submission 206716) | Soil microbial communities from Loxahatchee National Wildlife Refuge, Florida, United States - Lox_Sample_4.2 | ecosystem: Environmental > Terrestrial > Soil > Wetlands | place: USA: Florida... | reverse complement strand
TCGCCGCGAGCTCGGGCGGGAAGTCGCCCTCGCGCTGCGCGACGTTGACCCCGGCGCCGACGACGAGCGCGTCGCCCCGGCCCGGCAGCCGGCGCGCCTCGCACAGCACGCCCGCGAGCTTGCGTCCGCCGAGCAGCACGTCGTTCGGCCACTTGAGCCGCGGCGAGACGCCGAGCGGCTCGAGGCTCGCCGCCAGCGCGACGCCCGCCGCGAGCGGCGCCAGGGCCGCGTGTGCACCGAGAGGTGCCGCGTCGAGCGCGACCGAGAGCGCGAGCGAGCGCCCGGGCGCGTGCGTCCAGGTGCGGCCGTCTCGCCCGCGGCCACGCGTCTGCTCGTCGGCCACGACGGCGAGTCCGGAGGGCCCGCCCGCGCGCAGCCCCTCCCACGCATCGTCGTTCGTCGAGCCGGCGCGGGCACGCACCACGAGCGCGCGTCCGAGCACGCGCGTGGCGAGCTCCGCCTCGAAGCGCCCCCGGTCGAAGACCGATTCAGCCAACTTCCTCGATCTCCAGGCTCAGGTTCATCGCGGGCGCCGAGTGCGTGATCGCGCCGACGCTCAGCCAGTCGGCGCCGGTTTCGGCGAAGGCGCGCACGGTCTCGAGCGTGATCCCGCCCGAGGCCTCGACTTCGGGCCAGCGCCGCGCGCCCGGCCGCACGCGCGGATGGTCGGGACGGTTCGCGTGGTACCACCGATCGACCTCGACGACGGCGCGGCGCACGACCTCGACCGGCTGGTTGTCGACGAGGATGCGGTCGACCTCCGGCCGCAGCGCCTCCTTGAGCTGCTCCATCGATTCGACCTCGACCTCGAGCGGCAGGTCGCGGCGCGTGCGCTGGATGCGGTCGATCGCCGCCGTGAGCCCGCGCGCCGCGCGGATGTGGTTGTCCTTGACGAGGTACATGTCCCAGAGCGCGAGGCGGTGGTTCTCGCCGCCGCCGCACTTCACCGCGTACTTCTCGAGGAAGCGCAGCCCCGGCGTCGTCTTGCGCGTGTCGAGGATCTTCGCGCCCGTGCCCTCGATCGCGAGCACGAAGCGGCGCGTCATCGTGGCGACGCCCGACATGCGCATGAGGAAGTTGAGCGCGGTGCGCTCCGCGGTCATGAGGCTTGCCGCCGAGCCGCTGATCTGCGCCACCGCCTGGCCTGCGCTCACGTCGTCGCCGTCGTGCACGGCCGCCCGGAACTTGAGCGTCGGGTCGACCTCACGGAACGTCATCTGCGCGATCTCGAGCCCCGAGGTCACGCCGGCCTCCTTCGCGACGATCGACGCGCGCGCGCCAACGTTGGCCGGCACGGCGTTGAGCGTGGTCACGTCGCCGGTTCCGACGTCCTCGGACAACGCGAACTTCACGAGCGGCAGGAAGGATTCGAGCATCGGCCGCTCACCGGTCCTTGCCGAAGCGGCGCGCGATGCGGCGCGGCTCGCGTGCCGGCCGCCCGGGCCGGCGGCCCGGCGCGTCCTCGCCCGCGGCCAGCGCCAGCGCCGTGCGCACTTCGTCAATGCGGTCGCGCAGCGACGCCGCGCGCTCGAACTCGAGCGCCTTCGCGGCCGTCAGCATCTCGCCTTCGAGCCGCGCGATCAGCTCGTCGGGTCCGGCCTCGAGCGCGCCGGCGACGCCGGCGTCCGGCTCGCGCTCGCCGCGCCCGATCGCATCCGCGACCGAAGTCGACTGCAGGATCTCCTCGACGCTCTTCAGAATGGTCCGCGGCGTGATGCCGTGGGCGGCGTTGTACTCCAGCTGGCGGTTGCGCCGCCGCGTCATCTCGTCGATCGCGCGCCGCATCGAGTCGGTGATCCGATCGGCGTAGAAGATCACGCGACCGCCCGCGTTGCGCGCCGCGCGCCCCGCCGTCTGGATGAGTGAACGTTCGCTGCGCAGGAATCCTTCCTTGTCCGCGTCGAGGATCGCGACGAGTGAGACCTCGGGCAGGTCGAGCCCCTCGCGCAGCAGGTTGATGCCGACGAGCACGTCGAAGTCCGCGAGCCGGAGCCCCCGCAGGATCTCGACGCGCTCGAGTGCGTCGATGTCGCTGTGCAGGTAGCGCACGCGGACGCTCATCTCGTTCAGGTAGTCGGTGAGGTCCTCCGACATGCGCTTCGTCAGGGTGGTGACGAGTACGCGCTCGCGGCGGGCGACGCGCTCGCGCACCTCGGCGAGCAGGTCGTCGACCTGGCCCTCGACCGGTCGGATCACGAGTTCCGGATCGACGAGCCCGGTCGGTCGGATGATCTGCTCGACGATCACGCCGTGGCTCCTCTGCAGCTCGTACTCGCCCGGCGTCGCGGAGACGTGGATCGCGGGCCCGACCTGCCGCTCGTATTCGTCGAAGCGCAGCGGACGGTTGTCGAGCGCGCTCGGCAGCCGGAAGCCAAAGTCGACGAGCGTCTGTTTGCGCGAGCGGTCGCCCTCGTACATCGCGCCCACCTGCGGCACCGTGACGTGCGACTCGTCGACGATCAGCAGGAAATCGGGCGAGCCGTCGGGCTTGTGCGGGAAGAAATCCAGCAGGCAGCCGGGACGCTCGCCGGGCGCGCGGCCCGAGAGGTGACGCGAGTAGTTCTCGACACCCGGGCACGTGCCCACGCTCCCGAGCAGCTCGAGGTCGTATTCCGTGCGCTGCTGGAGCCGCTGCGCTTCGAGCAGCTTGCCGGCCGCGCGGAACGACGCGAGCTGGCCGCGCAGCTCCTCGCGGATCGTGCCGAGCGCGCGCCGCAGCCGGTCCTCGGGAGTGACGAAGTGCTTTGCGGGATAGAGCGCGAGCCGCTCCATGGCGCGCGTCGAGCGGCCGGTCACGGGATCGACGGCGCTCAGGCGGCGTACGACGTCGTCCTCGAGCTCGATGCGGATCGCGTGGTCCTCGTACGCGGGGCGCACCTCGACGACGTCACCCCGCACGCGGAACTGGCCGCGCTGCACCTCGACGTCGTTGCGCGTGTACTGGATGGCGACGAGCTGCTCCAGCAGGTCGCGGCGGCGCACGGGCGCGCCCGAGGCGAGATCGATGCGCATGCCACGCCAGTCCTCGGGCGTGCCGAGGCCGTAGATGCACGAGACGCTCGCGACGATCACGACGTCGTCGCGTTCGAGCAGCATCGACGTGGCCTGCAGCCGGAGCCGGTCGATGTCGTCGTTGATGCTGGCGTCCTTCGCGATGTACGTGTTCGTCGAGGGGACGTACGCCTCGGGCTGGTAGTAGTCGTAATAGCTGATGAAGTAGCCGACGGCGTTGTTCGGGAAGTACTGCCGGAACTCGCCGTAGAGCTGGGCCGCGAGCGTCTTGTTGTGCGAGAGGACGAGCGCCGGCCGTCCCCACTGGGCGATGACGTTGGCGACCGTGTAGGTCTTCCCCGAGCCCGTGACCCCGAGCAGCGTCTGGGCCCGCTCGCCGGTGCGCAGGCCGGCCACCAGCTCGGCGATCGCCCGCGGCTGATCGCCCGCGGGCGAATAAGGTGAATGGAGCTCGTAGGGCATGAGGGAGCGACTCTACCCGACGCTCGTCGCGCCGGTCGAGGCCGCCCCCCGCGTGCGCGCCGGGCGCGACGCGGCCTCGTGGCGCGTCGCGCGGGCCGGCGCCGGGGAACGCGGCCCTACTGGCTCTTCTCCGCGCGGTATCGGATCCCGCAGCCCATCGCCTTGCTCTCGGCGGTCGCCACGGGTTTGCCCGCCGCGACCGCACTGACCGCGTCCGCGAGCCAGTGTTCGTGCACCGCGCTCGCGTCGTGCGCGTTGTCGTCGACCGCGCCGTGGTAGACGAGCTTGCCCCTGGCGTCGAACAGGAACGCTTCCGGCGTGTGCGTGGCGCCGAAGGCGCGCGCCACGTCCGAGGTCGCGTCGACGACGTACGCGAACGTGTACCCGACCTCCTTCGCGCGGGCGACCATGCCGTCGTAGTCGTCCTCGGGATACGCGACCGGATCGTTCGAGTTGATCGCGATCACGCCGACGCCCTGCCGGGCGGCGGCGTTGCCGAGCTCGGCGATGCGGGACTGCCACGCCTTGACCCACGGGCAGTGGTTGCAGATGAAGAGCACGAGCGTGCCCTTCGGGCCGGCCGCGCTGGCGATCGAGACGGGCTTGCCGTCGACGCTTTTCATCGCGGCATCACGCATCGGCGCGACCGAGCCCAGCGCGAGCGCCTTCGGACCGGCGTCATCGCCCTGCGCGCGCGCGGCGGGCGCGAGGCCGGCGAGGGGTGCGAGGGCGAGCAGCGCGGCGAGCGTCCAGCGGATGCGACGATTCATGGGCGAACCTCCTTGGAGGAAGCGGAACGGGTGGCCTGCTCGATCGCGGCCTCGAATCGATGGGCATCGGCTTCGCCCTCCCAGAACGCCACGCGCTTGCCCGACGCATCGAACACGAACGTGGCTGGCAGCGAGCCGCTCCACGTCGGGTTCAAGCCGTCGATGAACGCCTGGTCGGGCTCGGCCTTGAGGTACGTCGTCTGCGAGACGCCGTGCTGCGCGAGGAAGCGGCGCACGGCGGGGAGCTGGTCGTCGAAGTCGGCGGAGACGAGGACGAGCCGCACGCCGGGATGGCGCCGGGCGGCCGCGAGCAGTGCGGGGAACTCCGCGCGGCACGGTCCGCACCATGTCGCCCACACGTTGAGCACGGTCGCGCGCGCGCCCGGCGCCTGCACGAGCGAGAGGATGCGCTTCGCGTCGGCGCGCAGCACGGGCGGCGCGGGCGTCGCGGGCGGGGGCGCCGTTGCCGCGGGAGCGGCGAGCGCGAGCACTGCGGCGAGCCACGTCGAGGTCAGGACGGCGAGCATGGCGGTCGAGGATAGCGACGGCCGCCCGACGCCTCGTCCGAAAGCCGTCAAATCGGCGGCGGGCGCGCGGCCGGGCGCCGGGGCCGGCGAGCGGCCGCGCTCGTCCCGTGGAATCGCACGTTCAGATCCGCTGGTGCGCGGTGTAGGTCAGGACGGTCTCCTGACCGGCCGGGACCGTTACGTCCCAGTCGAGTGTCGTCGCGTCCTTGCGCGTCGACGGCTGCGATTCCTTCGTCACCTGCGCGTCGCCACTCACCGTCTCCTCGACGCGAATCGTCACCGCGCCGGGCTTGCGGTTGCGCAGTCGGATCTCGACGGTGTACTCGCGCTCGCGGTTCGACGATCGCTGATCGGCGACCACCCGGCGCTCGGCGGCGAGATCGAACGCGTACCCGACGTCGACCGCGAGCTTTTCGCCCACGGGGACGTGTGCGATGTGATCCTCGCCCGCGAACTGCAGCGAACCCGAGTCGTCCTTCTCGAAGACGCGCACGCGCCCGGCCGGAAGCGGCACGCCGGGCCCCGCCTTCTCGGAGTTGACGATCTCGAGGTTCGAGCTGACGCCGCGCGCATCGCCGCCGCGGTAGAGGTAGCGCGGCGTCACGGCCACCGGTCGCGGATCGATGAGCACGAGGCTCTGCGTCTCGCGGTCGCGGAGCGTCGCCGGGTGCTGGAGCGTGTAGAGGTGGTACTCGGAGAAAGCCGACTCGGTCATGTCGGAGGGGCCTGCCGTGGTCTCGATCGACTGGACCGCCTTCGCATACATGAGCGCGCGAGGCATCGGCTCGGCCGTCCGCGACGGATCGCCCGAGACGAGCTTGAGGTCCGCGTCGACGAAGTCACGCCCGGTCGAATTCGTGACCTGAACCGTCGCGGACCAGATCGCGCTGGTCTCGCCGGTGCGCACGAGCACGTGTTCGGCGTTCCACGACAACCCGCCCGTCAGGTAGCTGAGCTCCGCGGACGCGTCGCTGCGGCTGCCGTCGATCACGGCCTCGATCGCCGGCCGCAGCGCGAACGAGCCTTCCGGGTGCGGGATCTGGATCGCGTCGGCGGCACTGCGCTGGAGCGTCGTGACGCTGCCGTCGTCCTCGCGCAGCACCACCCAGCCGCCGTCCGCCGAGAGCAGCGTGCCCTCGGTGACGTGGCCCTCGTGCCCCACGACGCGGACGCGGTGCCCGATGGCGTGATCGATCAGCCCGTCGGCGCTCGCCACGTCCGAGCGGAAGGCGAGCCGCTGCACGCGGCCGATCGCGGGCACGAGCCGCACCGACGAGAAGTCGAGCTGTCTCGAAACGTTCTCGATGCGCACGGTGTCGACCCCGCCGCGAGTCGGCAGCGTGCGCTGCTCGCGCACGAATCCGAGATTGCGGGTGTAGACGGTGACGGCGGGGCCGGCGCTCGCGGGCGCCGCGGGCGTGAATGCGAGCGCGAGTCCGAGCAGCGGGCCGAGGGTGACGGGATTTCGCATGACCTGCCTCCTGGCGGGCGTGAACGTCGGAGTTCGCGGTGGCCGGTGGCGGCCGCGGCGGCCCGGCGGGCGCGGGGAACATACGCCAGCGCGGCGACGTTATTCCGGCTCGGGCGGCGGCGCCGGGAGGCGGCCGGGCCCCGCGCGGCCTGCGACGCTGCGGCTCTCAGCCCAGCAGCTCGGCGTACGTCATGGGATCGAAGCGCTCCGCGACGGCCCGGAGCGAACGCTCGAGCAGCGCGAGCTTGGGTCCGAGTGCGCGATCCATGCCCGGATGCTTGTGCAGCCGAGGATCGATGCCGTCCTCGACCAGGCCCAGGGCGTCGACCGCGTGGAGCACGTACGACAGCAGCTCCCCGCGCCTGGCGAACGCATCCAGCTGCGGGCCGAAGCGGCGCTCGTCCGAATAGTAGCGCAGCGTGTGGTAGACGGGAACGCGCAGGCCCGGCGTCACCGCGAGCGGGAACTCGCGCAGCGAGCCGCCGCTCAAGCGCCACGTGAACGGCGTGCGGCGCCACGTGAACGGCCACGGACGCATGGCGAGCACGCCGAGCGGATTGCGGCCCTTGAGCGCGAGCAGCGCGCGAGCCGGCACGAGCATCGGCGACGGGTACGCGGAGGCGTCGTAGCGGTAGCCGGCCGCCGCGAGCCGCGCGGCGGCGGCGGCGTTCATGTCGAAGTTGGGTGCGCGAAAGCCGACGACCTCGCGCCCACCCGCGCGCTCGAGGGCGCGCTTCGAATCCGCCAGCTCGTGGAGCTGGCGCTCGACCGGCAGGCTCGCGAACCCGATCGGGTGCGACCACGTATGGCTCGCGATCTCGTGCCCTGCCGCGACGGCGCCCCCCACGATGGCGGCCTGCGCTTCGGCGTCGCGCCCGACCATGAACAGCGTGGCGCGGATGCCGCAACGGGCGAGCACGTCGAGCAGCCGCGGCATCGCGTGCACGTAGATGCTCGGATCGGGCGGCAGCCCGCGGAACCCGTAGCCCACGAGGTGGAGGTCGACGGGATCGACGTCGACGCTGACGACGGCCGCCGGACGCATCAGTCGCTCTCGTGTCGCGCGCCTCGCGTGGGGCGGGCGGCGTTCATCGGGGGGCGTCTCCGAGCCGGTAGAGGTGCAGCGTGCCGAGCACGAGCGGCGGCTGACCGCGACCCGCGTGGGACGCGTCGAGCAGCGCCTCGCCCCCGACCTCGCGGCCCGCGAGGAACGCGGGCGGCGCGAGCCGCGCCACACCCGGCTCGCTCACCCAGGCGAGCCAGCGCGCTCCCAGCGCGTGCAGGCGCTCCACCATCGCCGGCGTCACCTCCTCCGCCTTGAGCGCCCAGCCGTGGCGCAGCGCACGACCGAGCAGGCGCGGATCGGAATAGCCCGAGTCGTGGTCGACGACGAGCAGCAGGTCGGCCTCGGGCACGCGGGCGTCGATCGCGCGTGCCGCGCTCTCGCGCAGCGCATCGATGCGGTAGTAGCCCTGGTGGCGCGGCGCGACGAGCGAGAGCGCGAGCGCGCCCGCGAAGGCGAGCCAGGCGAGCGCGCGGACCGCGGGCAGGCGGCCCTCACGCGTGAGCGCACGCAGCCCGAGCGCCGAGAGCAGCGCAACCGGCGCGACGAGCGGGATCTGGTAGTAGTCGTGGATCACGTTGAGCGGGAAGAAGACGAGCACGTAGAGCAGCGTGCCCGCGACCCAGGCCAGCGCGATCGCGCGGGCTCCGGGCGCACGGTCACCCGCCGGGCGCGCGAGCAGGGCGCCGGCCGCACCGAGCAGCAGCCCCGCCGGGCTCGAGATCTCGAGCGCCAGCCGGCGGAAGAGCCGGATCCAGTTCGCCGCCGAGAGCCGCTGGCGCCACTCGCCCACGTACCACCACCACGGGTTCACCTCCTTGTAGTAGCCCGAGAGGAAGAACCAGTCCGGCGCGGCGCCGTTGACCGCGTTCACGTGCGCGCGCCAGACGACGAACGCGACGGCACTGGTCGCGACGGCGCCCGCGACCGCGACGAGATCGGCGAAGGACGCCGCGCCGAGCGCACCGAGCGCGAGCGGCGGGAAGACGGGAATCAGGTACGGGCCCTTGATGAGCGCGGCGAGCGAGCCGCACGCCGCCGCCGCCATGGCCTGCCCGCGGCCGCCGCCGCGCAGCGCACGCAGGCCGTGGTGGAGCATACCGATCGCGAACGCCTGCGCCGCGAAGTCGACCTGCGGTGCGCGTGAGAAGAACTGCGCGAGCGGCGCGATGAGCGCGAGCGCCACGGCGGCGCGCGCGGTGAACGCATCGGCGATCTGGCGCGTGAGGCGGTGCAGCCAGAGCGCCCACAGCGCCGTGAACGCAAGCGCGACGAGGCGGTCCCACAGGACGCTGTAGCCGAACGCACGATCGAGCAGCGCGGCGATGGCCTCGGGCAGTGCGAACTCGAAGATCAGCGTGCCGTGGCCGCCGAGCCAGCAGACCCGCGGGTGGAGCACGTCGAGCCCGTGGCGCCAGAAATCCCACGTGTAGTAGACGGTGTCGGCCTGACGCCACGAGTGCGGGTCGTCGAGCGGCCCGGCGAGGTGGGGCAGGCGCAGCGCGAAGAGCGCGACGAGCGCGAGCGCCCACGCGAGGGGGACACGTCGGACGGACGGGGATCGGGGCGTCAAGTCGGCTCCGGCGGGATCGGTACGGCGCGGGCGGGCCGCGGCGAAACCTCGCTGGCGATGCGTCTCCGATATCGGCCGGAACGCCCGGCGACATCATAGGCATTGCACGGCCCGCCGCCCAGCCGCCGCAGGAACCGCCAGGCGGTTCGCAGTCGGAGCGCGGCGGTTCCCGGCGCCGCGCCCGGTGCCGCGCCTTGCGCGCGGCGCATGCGCAGCCTAGGCTGCTTCGCTCGTCTCGGTGGGGTGCACTCCCCGTCGGCGGCGCGTCAAGGGGGCCCGCGGCGCGGTCGATACCATCGTGTCCCCGAGCGGGTTGCACCCCGACGTCCGCCGAGGCGGGCCCCGTCCGCACCATCCCCACAGGGAAGGTCCCCATGTCCCAGCACGCCATCGTGGTCGGCGGAGGCATCTCCGGGCTCGCCACCGCGCTCGCGCTCTCGGACCGCGGCCACCGCGTGACGCTGCTCGAGGGCGACGACCGGCTGGGCGGGCTCGGCACGACGTTCGAGTGGCGGGACGTCCACCTCGAGCGCTTCTACCACTGCCTGCTGCCCGAGGACACCGCGCTGCTCGCGCGCGTGCGCGAGCTGGGGCTCGAGGGCGAGCTGCGCTGGCGCGAGACCCGGATGGGCTTCATGTACCGCAAGCGCGTCTGGCCGCTCAATACGCCGCGCGACCTGCTGTCCTTCGGGCCGCTCACGCTGTCCGAGCGCCTGCGCATGGGGTTGATGGGGGTGCGCGCGCGCTTCGGCGGCCTCGCACCCCGGCTCGACGCGATCACGGCCGAGAAGTGGGTGCGCTCGCAGGTGGGGGATCGCTGCTTCGAGATCCTGTGGAAGCCGCTGCTCTCGGCCAAGATCGGCGACCACTATCCCGCGCTCCCCGCGCTCTGGCTCTCGAGCCGCATGAACCGGGAGAAGAGTACGGGCCCCGAGCGCAAGGGCCACCTCACGGGCGGCTACCGCTCGCTCATCGACGCGTTCGCCGCCGGGCTGGCGCGCCGCGGCGTGAGCGTGCGGCTGAACGCGCGCGTCGCGGAGATCGGCTCCGAGCCGCGCGGCATGAGCGTCGCGCTCGAGGCGGGCGGGCGCGAGAGCTGCGACTTCGTCGTCTGCACGCTGCCGCTCGTCCAGTTCCAGCGCCTGACGCGCGGGCTTTCGCTGCCTGCGGCGGTCGCCGAGCTCGCCCTCGACTATCAGGGCGTCATCAGCGCGCTCTTCTTCACGTCGCGCCCGCTTTCGCACTACTACTGGATGCCGTGGGTCGACAGCGGCGCGACCGCGCAGGGTGCGGTGGAGATGTCGAATCTCGTGCCGCTCGAACGCTCGCACGGGCTGCACGTCAACTACCTCGTCAACTACACGCACCGTGAGGGCGAGCTCTTCCGCACGCCCGACGACGCGCTGCTGGCGCGCTATCGCGCCGACCTCGCAGCGCTCTTCCCCGACGCCGCGGCGGCGGTGCAGGAGACGCGCCTCTTCCGCGCCCCGTTCGTCGAGCCGATCTGGACGACCGGCTATGCCCGGCGCGTCCCGCCGACGAGCGTGCTGCCGGGCCGGCTCTACCTGGCGTGCACGGCGCAGGTGTACCCGCGCGTCAACTCCTGGAATTCGTGCTGCGACGTCGTCGATGCGATGATGCCGCGTCTGCTCGAGGAGGTCGCCGGATCGGCGGCCGCGGAGGCGCGATCGTGATCTGGGTCATCTTCCCGGCGTGGAACGAGGAAAAGGTCATCCGGCCGACCCTCCGGGCACTCTGGGAGGCGTTCCGCGGCAGCGGCGAGCGCTATACGGCGATCCTCGTCGACGACGGCTCGACCGATCGTACCGTCGCGGAAGCGCGCGGCGCGGTCGCCGACAGCGGCGGCGAGCTCGCGCTCGAGGTGCTGAGCCACGACGTCAACCGCGGCCTTGGCGCCGGGCTTCGCACCGGCATCTACTGGGTGCTCGACCACGCGGCGGACGACGACGTCCTCGTCACGCTCGACGCCGACAACACGCACCCGCCCGCGCTCATCCCCGAGCTCGTGCGCCGCGTGCGCGCGGGCGCCGATCTCGCCATCGCCTCGCGTTACCGCAGCGGCGCCGAGGTGCACGGCGTTCCCGGCTACCGCCGCGCGCTCTCCGACGTCGCGAGCGTCCTGTTCCAGAGCCTCTACCCCATTCCCGGCGTGCGGGACTACACCTGCTGTTTCCGGGCCTATCGCGTGCCGCTGCTGCGGCGCGCGCGCGCCGTCTACGGCGATCGGCTCTGCACCGCGCGCGGCTTCGAAGCGGTCATGGACCTGCTGCTCCGGCTCGGGCCGCTCGGGATGAAGGTCGACGAGCTGGGCTTCGTGCTCGACTACGGTGGCCGCGTGGGCCAGAGCAAGATGAAGGTGGTGCGCACCATCCGCTCCACGCTGGCGCTGCTACTGCGCCGGCGCTGGGAGCGCATGACGCGTTACACACCCGGCCGCATCGCGGCGCTCGAGGCCTCGGCCCGGAGCGCCCGCGCGTGACGCGCGTCGCGATCGTCGTCGGAACGCGGCCCGAGATCATCAAGATGGCGCCGCTCGTGCGCGCCTGCGCGGAACGGAGCCTGCCGTACCTGCTGCTCCACACCGGCCAGCACTATTCGTACGAAATGGACGGCGTGTTCTTCGAGGAGCTCGGCCTGCCCCTGCCGCACGCGAACCTCGCCGTCGGCTCGGGCACGCAGGCGTACCAGATCGGCGCGATCGTGACGGGCATCGCGCCGATCCTCGAGCGCGAGCGCCCGGACTGGGTGATGGTCGAGGGCGACACGAACTCGGTGCTCGCGGCGGCGCTCGCCGCGCACAAGCTCGGCATCCGGGTCGGACACGTCGAGGCCGGCCTGCGCTCCTACGATCGCAGCATGCCGGAGGAGATGAACCGGATCCTCACCGATCACCTCGCCGACCAGCTCTACGCGCCCACGGAGCACTCGCGCGCGACGCTGCTCGGGGAGCGGATCGAAGCGACCCGCGTCTTCGTCACGGGGAACACGGTCGTCGACGAGCTGACCCTGCAGCGCCCCCGCGCGCTCGCGCGGGACGCGGCCGGGCGCTTCGGCGTCCGCGCGCGCGGCTACGCGGTCGCGACGGTGCATCGCGCCGAGAACACCGACCGCGAGGAGCGCCTGCGCGGCATCGTCGCGGGTTTGTCGGACGTCGCGCGCGCGACCGGCTTCGAGGTGCTGTGCGCGGTGCACCCGCGCACGACGCAGCGGATGGGC
>Ga0335083_10009047_pt1 | contig 12117 bp, 10 predicted proteins | sample Lox_Sample_42_FD_206716 | JGI IMG/M metagenome (GOLD analysis project Ga0335083, IMG submission 206716) | Soil microbial communities from Loxahatchee National Wildlife Refuge, Florida, United States - Lox_Sample_4.2 | ecosystem: Environmental > Terrestrial > Soil > Wetlands | place: USA... | reverse complement strand
CTGGAGCTGCTTGATACCGAGCGAGAACTTCTCGTTCTCCTTGTCGATCTTCAGCACCACCGCGTCGACCTCGTCGCCCTTCTTGAACTTCTCGCCCGGATGCTTGATCGCCTCCGTCCACGAGACGTCCGAGACGTGCACGAGCCCGTCGATGCCCTCCTCGAGACCCACGAAGATCCCGAAGTTGGTGATGTTGCGGACCACGCCGTGCACGCGCGTGCCGACCGGGTACTTCTCCTCGATCAGGCTCCACGGGTTCGGCTCGATCTGCTTCATGCCGAGCGAGATCTTGCGATTGACCTCGTCGATGTCGAGGACGACGGCGTCGACCGGATCACCGACCGACACCACCTTCGAGGGATGCTTGACCCGCTTGGTCCAGGACATCTCGGAGACGTGCACCAGCCCCTCGATGCCCGGCTCGAGCTCGAGGAAGGCGCCGTAGTCCGCAAGCGACACGACCTTGCCTCGCACGCGCTTCCCGATCGGATACTTGTGTGCCGCGTCGACCCACGGATCCGGCTGGATCTGCTTCAGGCCGAGCGACACGCGCTCGGTCTCGGGGTCGAACTTGAGCACCTTGACCTTGAGCTGGTCGCCCACCTGGAAGATCTCGCTCGGGTGGTTGACGCGGCCCCAGGACATGTCGGTCACGTGCAGCAGACCGTCGATCCCGCCGAGGTCGATGAAGGCGCCGTAGTCGGTGAGGTTCTTGATCACCCCGTCGACGATCTGGCCCACCTCGAGCGTGAGCAGCGTCTCGCGCCGTTGCCGCTCGCGTTCCTTCTCGAGCAGCGCGCGCCGCGACAGCACGATGTTGCCGCGCCGCTTGTTGAACTTGATGATCTTGAACTGCAGTCGATCGCCGAGCAGCTGCTCGAGATTGCGCACCGGTCGCAGGTCCACCTGCGAGCCGGGGAGGAACGCCTTCACCCCGATGTCGACCGAGAGCCCCCCCTTCACGCGGGCCACGATCTGACCCTCGACCGGCTCGTCCGCCTCGTAGGCGCGGCTGATCTCGTCCCAGATCTTGAGGCGGTCCGCCTTCTCCTTGGAGAGCGCGATGCGCCCGTCGAAGTCCTCGGTCTCCTCGACGAGCACGTCGACCCGGTCGCCCGGCTTGACCAGCACCTTGCCGTTGTCGTCCATCAGCTCCCAGAGCGGGATCAGGCCCTCGGACTTGAAGCCGACGTCGACGTGCACGTTCTCGCTGTCGATGCTGAGGACGATGCCGCGGACGACCTCACCCTCCTTGATGGTCTTCGCCGCGGCGTTGAACAGCTCGGCGAAGCTCTCCTCCTTCTGCGGTTCCTGCGATTCTCTCATGCGATCCAAAGTCTCCTCTCGAGCCGCGTCAAGCGCGGCCGGATTTCCGGGTTTCCGCCCCCGGATCGGGCGAGATGTCCAGATTCGCTCGCGCCTCACCGAGGAGCCGCGCCGCCGCGTCCACGTCGCCGGCCTCGACGCAGCGGGCCAGCTCCGAAAGCCGCTCGGCGACGCGCGCCAGGGGGCCCGCCAGCGCCTTGCCGTTCGCGACGAGGATCTCGGCCCACAGCTCGGGATCGCTGCGCGCGATGCGCGTAAAGTCTCGAAAGCCGGGTCCGACCACCTCGCGAGCCCCGTCCGGCGCCTCACCGAGCGCCCGGGCGAACGCGAACGCCACAGCATGGGGGACGTGGCTCGTCCACGCCACCTCGCGATCGTGCGCGGCCGGGTCGCGGCGCAGGGTGCGCGCCCCGAGCGCCCTCCAGAACCCCTCGATGCGCGCCACGGCAGGAGCGGGAGTGGAGGGGACCTCGGCGATCACGCAGACCGCCCCCTCGAAGAGGTCCGGGCGCGCATGCGCGGTGCCGCGCTCGTGGCTGCCCGCCATCGGATGGGCGCCGACGTACAGCACGCCGGGTGGGAGGAGCCCCGGAAGCGTGTCGGCGAGCGGTGCCTTCACGCTGCCCACGTCGGTCACGAGCGCTCCCGCACGAAGGCCGGACGCCGCAGCGCGCAGGCGCTCCGGCATGGCGCCCACCGGTGTGGCGAGCACCACCAGGTCCGCGCCCGCGACGGCCGCCGCCGGATCGAGCTCGGCCCGATCGACGAGCCCTCTCGAGAGCGCGCCGCGCAGCGGCTCGCCGTGCCGCCCGCAGCCCACGACCTCGCCCGCCACGCCGCGCTCGCGCGCCGCCCACGCCACCGAGCCGCCGAGGAGCCCGAGGCCGAGCACCGCGAGGCGCTCGAAGCGCACCTCGCGGCTCATCGCGCCCGCTCCGCGCCCGGCGGGGCGGTTCGCTCCGAGCGTGCGCGTCGCGCCGGATCCAGCTCGACCCAGCGCCGCAACGCCTCGACCAGGCGCTCGTTCTCCTTGGGAAGGCCGACCGTGATGCGCACGTGGTCGGGCAGCCCGAAGCCTCCGAGCGGGCGCACGATCACGCCCTCGCGGAGCAGGAAGTCGTAGACGCCGTCCCCGGGCCGCGCGAGGACGAAGTTCGCCTCGCTCGGCCAGGTCTCGATGCCGAGGGCGCCGAGCTCGCGGCGCAGGCTCGCGACGCCTTCGGCGTTCGCTCGTACGGTGCGCTCCCGATGCTCGTGGTCGTCGAGCGCCGCGACCGCGGCCGCCTCCGCCAGCAGGTTGACGTTGAACGGGTGTCGCGCGCGCTCGAGGTACCCGGCCAGCTCGCGATCGGCGACGCCGAAGCCCACGCGGAGCCCGGCGATCCCCGAGATCTTCGAGAAGGTGCGCACCACCAGCGTGCCCGGGCGCCGCGCGACCCAGCCGAGCGAGTCGGGGAAGTCGGGGCGGCGCGCGAAGTCGACGTAGGCCTCGTCGACGAGCAGCACGACGTCGTCGGGAAGCTGCGCGGCGAAGCGGTCGAAGGCGGCCGCCCCGAGGCTGGTGCCGGTCGGATTGTTCGGGTTGCAGATCATGACGATCCGCGTGCGCGGCGTCACCGCCGCGCGCATGGCGTCGAGGTCGTGGACGAGGTCGGCGTCGAGCGGCACCGCGATCGGCGTCGCGCCCATCCCGCGGGCCACGATCGGATACATCGCGAACGAGGGCCAGGCGAAGACGCACTCGTCGCCCGGTCCGAGGAAGGCCTTCGCCACGAGCTCGAGCAGCTCGTCCGCACCGCATCCGAAGACGAGCTGGCCCGGCGCAACCGCGAGCCGCGCGGCGAGCTTCTCGCGCAGCCGGAAGCAGGCGCCGTCGGGGTAGCGATGCAGGCCGCCGAGCGCCTGGCGCACCGCCTCGACCGCGCGAGGAGAGGGCCCGAACGGATTCTCGTTGGAGGCGAGCTTCACCGCGCCGCTCACGCCGAGCTCGCGCTCGAGCGTCTCGATCGGCTTGCCGGGCTCGTAGGGCTTGAGCGCAGCGATCCACGGCTTGACGCGCGACCCGATGCCCACGGCTCAGCGCCCCTCGCCCGCCGGCGCCGTCCGCGCGGCGGTGCCTCCGGGCTGCGCCGCGGCGCGCGGGAACGAGCCGAGCACGCGGTGGGAGTGCGCCTGGGCCGCCGCCTCCGCGAGCGCGCCCGACACGCGCGGATCATCGCGATGCCCCTCGAGATCCAGGTAGAAGAGGTACTCGAAGGGCTTGCCCGGCATCGGCCGCGACTGGATCGAGGTCAGGTTCACGCCGTGTCGCGCGAAGGGCTCGAGCAGGCGGTGCAGCGCCCCGGCCTGCGTCTTGCGGACGGTGAACACCGCGGAGGTGAGGTCGCACCCGCTCGGCGGGGGCGTCTGGCGACCGAGCAACAGGAATCGGGTGGTGTTGTCGTGGCGGTCCTCGATCGCCGCCTCCACGGTGGCGAGCCCGTACGCGCTGGCTGCCGCGGCGCTCGCGATCGCCGCCACGGCGGGATCGGAGGCCGCGAGACGCGCGGCGGCGGCGGTGCTCGCGCTCTCGATCCGCTCGACGCCGGGAAGGTGTCGCTCCAGCCAGAGACGGCACTGCGCCAGCGCCTGCGGAATCGACGCGACGCGCTTCACGTCGGCCAGGCGCCCGCTCCGCGAGAGAAGCTGCTGCGAGATCCGGAGCAGGACCTCGCCGCAGAGGGTGAGCTCGGAGTCGGCGAACGCGTCGAGCGTCTGGGTGACGACTCCCTCGGTCGTGTTCTCGACGGGCACGAGGCCGAGCTCGACCTGGCCGCGCTCCACCGCCGCGAAGACCTCGCCGATCGCGGCGGTTGGCGCGAGGTCGACCGACGCCCCGAAGTGCTTGCGGGCGGCGAGGTGGCTGAAGGTGCCCTCCGGCCCGAGGTAGGCGACGCGCAGCCGCCGCTCGAGCGAGCGCGTGGCGGAGATGATCTCGCGAAACACGGGCTCGACGGCGTCGGCAGGGAACGGCCCCGGATTGGCCCGCCGCAGCGCGTCGACCAGGTCGCGCTCGCGCGCGGCCGAGTAGACCTCGACGCCGGCCTCCGCCTTGATGCGCCCGACCTCCTGGACGCAGCGCGCGCGCTGGTTCAGGGCCTCGAGCAGCGCGGCATCGATGCGGTCGATCTCCGCGCGCAGGCGAGCGAGCGAGGCCTCGACGGCTGTCGCCGCTCCGGGCTTCGCGCTCGCCTCGCCGGGCTGGGTCATTCACCGCTCCCGATTCCAACGCACCGAACTCGGCTCACCGAGCCCACGCCGTCACGCTCATGCCGCCCCGGGACGGTCCTCACCGACCCTGCGGTCCTTGGGGGTCGAGCCTCGGAACATCGGGGGCTGAGCAGGGGGCACCCCGGCAGCTTGCGACAGTCGGGCTAACCCCCTGAAAAAGCTCGCGCACTATATCCGAGCGGACACGCCGCCGCAAACCCCGAGATCGGCGAATCGCCCGCATCCACGCGAGCTTACGCTGGGGCGCCGGCCCTGGGGCGAATCCAGGGGCACGGCGCGTCAAGCCACCTCCGACCCAGGTCGATACCGAAGGGGCGCTCGCTCGGGCGGGCGAGCGCGCGGGGAGAAGCATTCTCGATGGCCGACCCGCTGTTCGCCGAGCATCGGCAGCCACGCGACAGCCTGGCGACGAAGATCATCTTCTTCGTCTTCGTGTCGACCTTCGTGACCGCGCTGGTCGTGAGCTGGATCTCGGTCCACTCGACCTACTCGTTCCTCCGCGCGCACCTCGACCACAGCTACCCCACCATCCTGGCGCGCAGCGCCGCCGACCTCGGCGTCTGGCTCGCGGACGGGCGAGACCAGGTCGAGCGGCTCGCCGCGAGCGGAGAGCTTCAGGGCCTGGCGGCCGGCACGGGCGACCGCGAGGCCGAGGCCGCGCGGCTCGCGGAGGCCTTGCGCCCCGGGCACGAGCTCCTGCTGACCGCCGTTGCGGTGCGCGACGCAGCGGGGTCGCTGGTGGCCGCGAAAGGGTCCGATGCCGCGACCATCGACGCGCTCGGGCGCCTCGCCGACGACCGCGACCGCACGGCGTGGCGCACGATCGGCAGCGAGATCGCGATCTCGGCGCCGCTGCGAGACGCCCGCGGCGCGCGCGTAGGGACCGTCCTCGCGGCCCTCTCGCCGGTGGGCCTGGCCCAGCGGCTCGGCGGCCAGGTCGCGGCCGGCGGCGGCGTGGTCTACCTGGTCGACGACCGGGGCCGCGCCCTCGCAGCCGCCCCGGCCGTCGAGTCCACGGCCCGCTTCGACGCCTTCCCGTCCGAGCTCCTGGCGCGCACCGAGGACGCGCGGGTCCTCGAGTTCCGCAGCGCGGACGGCCGTCGCGGCATCGGTGCATACCGGAGCCTCGCGGACACGCCCTGGAGCCTGGTCGTGGCGCAGCCGCTCGAGACCGCCTTCGCGCCGGTCTTCTCGGTGGTGACGCGCGTCTTCGCCGTCGACCTCGGAATCATCCTGCTGTTCAGCTTCCTGGCCTACGAGATCACGGCGGCGATCGTCCGCCCGCTCGAGGCCCTCTCCGACGGCGCGCGCCGCATCTCGCAGGGCGAGCTCGAGGTCGAGATCCCGGACACGGGCACCCACGACGAGATCGGCCTCCTGACCCGCACCTTCGACGACATGGCGCGCCGGCTGCGCCGCAACCGCGACGAGATCGAGCAGCAGCACCGGCAGCTGCGCGAGCAGAACGACCAGCTCCAGCGCGCCAACGAGGTGCTCGAGCAGCTCTCGATCACCGACGGCCTCACCAAGCTCCACAACCACCGCTACTTCCAGGAGACGCTGACCCGCGAGATCAAGCGGGTCTCGCGCACGCGCGAGCCGCTCGCGATGCTCCTGGTCGACATCGACGATTTCAAGGCGCTGAACGACCGCCTGGGCCACGCGGAAGGCGACGCGCTGCTGGTGCGGATCGCCAGGATCCTCAACGAGTCGGTCCGCGAGTCCGACGTGCTGGCGCGCTACGGCGGCGAGGAGTTCGTGGTGCTCGCGACCGGCACCGACCTCGAGCGAGCCGTCTTCGTCGCGGAGAAGGTGCGCACCTCCGTGGCGGAGGCCCGGCTCGGGCCCGCGGAGGAGGCCGGGGAGCCGCTGCACGTCACCGTCTCGATTGGCGTCGCCGAGTACCAGGGCGACCGGCGCGTCTTCTTCGACGCCGCCGACCGCGCCCTCTATCGCGCCAAGGCCGCCGGCAAGAACTGCGTGGTGTCGGCCGAGCCGGGAACGGGATCCGCCTAGCAGGAGCGGCGTCGCGCGCCGAGCAGGGCGATCCCGCTGGCGAGCAGGAGCGCACTGCCGACCTCGGGCACGAAGTGCAGGGTCAGGATCGCGAAGCCGCGGTTGGGCCCGTCGACGCCGAGATTGGTGTTCACCGTCATCGGAGTGACGAGCTGCAAAGCGCCGTTCGGCTGACCCGCCGTGCTCGTCGCCGAAGCCGGCCCGTGGGCGAAGCCGCTGATCGTCTCGAGGAGCCCGATGTTTCCGGGCAGCATCAGCGTCCCCGCGGTCCAGGGACCGCCGATCACCGTCAGGTTCAATCCGATCTTCGACCCCGAGGCCTGGCCGCCGACTCCGACGGGCGCGAGGGGCACGGTCAGATTCGCGGTCGGCGGCGCGTTGCAGGTGCCGAACAGGCAGACCTTGGCGATGCCGAGCAGCGGCATCGTTCCGCCGAGAGGTCCGCCGGTCGTAGGCTGGAAGTGGCCGGCGCCGTTCGCGAAGGTGAGCTGGATCCCGTCGAGCGGAGCGAGGTTCGGGTCGCCGAACGCCGCCCGGCGCTCGGCGGTCGAGAACGCGCCGGCGGGCAGCGTGAGGCTCGCGATCGAAGGCGCATCGACCGTCGCGACTCCCGCCCCGGCGACGCCGAGGCCGAGGATGCGGTCGACGCTCTCGACGGCGATCAGGAGCTGACCCGTGAAGGGCAGCGTGGCGGCCTCGGCCGGCGCGGAGACCATCGCGCCGCACAGCGCCACCATCGCCTGCATCCAGCTCCGCATGGACCCTCCCCTCGCTCTACGTAGTCTAGTGTCGCCCGCGCCTTGCGCGCCAGGCGTACCCGGCCACGCCCGCCGAGAGCAGCAGCGCGGTGGTGGGCTCGGGGACGAAGTGGAGCGTGAACGCCGCGAAGCCCCGCGTCGGCCCATCCGCCTGGAAGCTCGTCACGAACGTGAACGGCGTCACGAGCTGGAGCGATCCGCCCGCCTGCGCGGTGCTGCTGGTGGCCGAGGCGGGACCGTGCGCGTAGCCCATGATCGTGTCCGGTCCGCCGATGCCGAACGGCAGCATCACGGTGCCCGTCGTCCAGGGCGCTCCAGTGACGGTGAGGTTGGCGAGCCCGGGGGCCGGCCCCGTCGCCACGCCGCCTGCGCCGATCACCGTGAGCGGAACCGTCAGGTTGGCGACGGCGATCGGACAGGGGGCGAAGAGGCAGACGCGGATCGACCCGATCAGTGGCATCGCCCCGCCGAGATGCCCGGCCGAGGGAGCGAAGCTTCCAGCCCCGTTCCTCACGGTCAGCTCGTATCCCTGGAGCGGCGCGGCCGCCGGGTCCGTGATGGGGATCACGAGGCCGCTCGTCGCGACCAGGTCGGAAGGCAAGGCCAGCGCCGACAGATGGCCGGTCGAGGGAGCGGTCGCGACCCCCGAGCCGGAGAGGGAGGGAGAGAGCGTCGCGAGATAGAGCTGCAGATCCGCGACCACGGGGAGCGGCGCAGCGCACGCGGGTCCCGTCCATGCGAGGATCCATGAGAGGAACGAGGCGAGGAACGCGACCGCGGCCCGCATTCCGGCGAATCTGCAACGCATCTCGGCTCCTCGCGCCCGGCCCCCGCGCCCATCCTACGCCGCTCCGTGTGCAGGGCACAAGCCATTCGAGGGGGGCGCGCTGTGGTAGGGTGCACGGGGTGACGCGGGTGATCGGGCTCACGGGCGGCATCGGGACCGGCAAGAGCACGGTCGCGCGCATGCTGGCGGCCCTGGGCGCCGTCGTGATCGACGCCGACGCCATCGTCCACCGCCTGCAGGCGCCCGGGTCGCCCGTGCTCGCCGAGATCGCCGCCGCCTTCGGTACCGGCGTGATCGACGCGGCGGGGGCGCTCGATCGCGCCCGGCTCGCAGACGTCGTCTTCCGGGACCCGGTCGCGCGCCAGCGCCTGAACGACCTCATCCATCCCAAGGTGGGGGTCGAGATGCTCCGCGAGTTGGAGGACGCTCGACGCGCCGGCGTGTCGCTCGCCGTGCTCGACATCCCGCTGCTCTTCGAGGGCCGGCGATCCGGCCGCGGCCAGGCGGCGCGCCTCCCCGTCGACGCCACCGTGCTCGCGTACTGTCCGGAAGCGCTGCAGATCGAGCGCACGCTCGCGCGCGACGGCGGCACCCGAGCCGACGTCGAGCGGCGCCTGGCAGCGCAGCTCCCGATCGAGGAGAAGCGCGCGCTGGCCGACTTCGTGATCGACAACTCCGGTGCACTGACGGACACCGAGCGCCAGGTGCGCGCCCTCTACGCGAAGCTGACCGGCGACGACGCGGACCGCCTCGCGCCGTGACCGACCTCGCCGAGCGCCTCGAGCGCTTCCTCGCCAAGCGCATGCCGGATGCCACCGCGATCCGCGTCAGCGGCGTCGAAGCGCACACGGAGGGCTTCTCCGCCGAGACCTTCTCGTTCGAGGCCGAGGTGTCCCGCGGCGGGGCGGCGGAGCGGCGCGCGTACGTGCTGAAGCGCGAGCCGGTCGCCGGTCTGCTCGAGCCCTACGACCTCGAGCCCGAGTTCCGCGTCCTGCACGCGCTCTCGGAGGACCCCCTGCCCTCTCCACGGACGCCATGGTTCGAGTCGGACCCGGCGGTGCTCGAGCGTCCCTTCTACGTGATGGAGCGGCTGCCGGGCGAGGTGCCGATCCCGGCCCCGGGCGCCTCGGGCGAGGGCCCGTTCGACGCCGCCGAGCGCGCCGCGCTGGCGCCGCAGACGGCGCGCGCGCTGGCGCAGCTCCACGCCGTCGATTGGCGCGCGCGTGACCTCGGCTTCCTCGGAGCGCCCGGCGCGGAGGCCGCGTCGCGCGAGGTCGCGCGCTGGACGGAGCGCATCGAGCGCAGCGGGATTGCGCCCGATCCCGTCGTGGTCGAGGCGCTCTCGTGGCTTCGCGCCCACGCGCCGGTGTGTCGGGAGGTCGTTCTCCTGCACGGCGACTACCGGCTCGGCAACTGGCTCGTCGAGCGAGCGGGCGCGGCGACCCGGCTCGCCGGGCTCCTCGACTGGGAGATGGTGCACCTCGGCGATCCGATCGAGGACGTGGCGTGGTGCGTTTCGCATCTGTGGCGCGCCGGAACGCCCCGCGCCGCGAGCCTCGTGCCACCCCTGGACTGGATCGCGCTGTACGCAGGCGCGTCCGGCCGCGCGGTGGATGCCGAGCGGCTGCGCTTCTGGGAGCTGCTCGCCGCGGTCAAGATGATCGCCATCCAGATGACGGGGATCCGCGCCTTCTGCGATGGGCGCACCGCCGACCTCCGCATGGCGATCTTCGACCACCAGCTCGCCTTCCTGCACGCGCTGGTGGCCGGCTTGCGAGGATGGCTGCCGTTGCCTTGACGCAGGGTGCGCAGCACCTGGCCCTCTACGTCATCAGGAGAGATCCATGCGGATTCCCGTCGAGACGCTGCTGAACGGCGTCAGCCGCACCCTGCTCGAGCAGGTGCTGCCCCACGTCGCCTCGCGCACGGCGCGCGGCCAGCTCTACGCCGCGGTGGACGTGCTCCGCAACGCTGCCCGCCGGCTCGAGTGGGCGGGCGCGCCGCTCGAGACCGAGGCGGGCTCCGCCGAGGGTGCCCTGCGCACCGCGGCCTCCCGGCTGCGTGAGAGCGGCGCTCCCGCGGTCGCCGAACGCATCGAGGCGAATCTCCGCACCTGGCCGGCTGCGCCCGCCGCGGCTCGCGCCGCCGCGGCGCGCCTGGAGATCGCGCGTGCCTTCGAGGATCTCGACGCGCTGCCGGCCGGCGTCGCGGACGCCGTCCGGCCGATCCTGGGCGGTCACCTCGCGGCGCAGGCGGTGCGGGCGCTCGCGCTGCTCCAGCCCTCGCTGCTCGAGGAGATCTCGCGGGGCTGAGCTACGGAAGCTCCGCGCGCCGGACCTTCACGCCGGCCTCGCGCAGGAGACCGGCCGCGACGTCGTCGAGCGCGTAGGCCGCATTGAACACCACCTCCGCGATCCCCGCGTTGATGATGAGCTTGGTGCAGAACAGGCACGGGAAGAAGGTCGTGTAGAGCGTGCCGGCGCGCACCGACGCGCCGTGGTAGGCGGCCTGGACGATGGCGTTCTCCTCGCCGTGCGAGCAGAGACACTCGTCGAGGCGGGTGCCCGACTCGGCGAACGAGTTGCAGCGCGGACAGCCGCCCTCGTTGCAGTTGCGCACGCCGCGCGGCGTCCCGTTGTAGCCCGTCGAGACGATGCGCCGATCGCGCTGGATCACGGCACCGACATGCCGCTTCACGCAGTTGCTGCGCGACGCCACGACCTGCGCGATCGACAGGAAGTACTCGTCCCAGCCCGGCCGCTCGAAGCCCATCGACTCGGCGAGGACGCGCTGGAGCTGCGCGTGCAGCTCGGCGAGCGGTCCGTCGTTGTGCAGGCGCGCGTCCGCAAGCGCGGCCACCGCATCGAGCTGCTGGGCCGCCTCATCGGCGCTCCCTCGCTCACGACCCTCGAGCTCGAGCAGGCGCTCGAGGGTCTCGGGATCGCCCGGACGCCCGCGCGCGCGCAGCCGCTCGAGGCGCAGCGCGGGGTCCGCGTCGACCCAGAGCAGCCGGAAGCGCCGGCTCGCCCGGCGCAGCGCCTCGACCTCCGCGGGATGGCGGATCGAGTCGATCGCGTAGTGCCGATCCGGGAGCAGGCGCGGCGCCAGGCGCTCGGCGAGCGCCGCGGGGCCGTGCGCGGCGCGGAGGCGTCGCCCCGCGTCGATCATCTGCTCGCGCGTCTCCGCGACGCCCTCGGCGCGCAGCGCGTCGCGGATCACGTCGGAGAGCGAGAGCGCGGTGAAGCTCCGGGCGCGCAGGAAGGCGACTACTTCGCCCTTGCCCGCGCCGTTGGGGCCTGCGACGCCGAGGATCATGTCCCCTCCCGAGTCCCATTGTCCCGGCGGGCTTCGCGGGCGATGCCGGGCAGCGCGAGCAGCTCTGGCAGCCGGGCGATCCGCTCGCACGGCGCGTCGGCATAGCCGCCCGTCGCGTCCATCAGGATCGGCCGAAGCCCCGCCGCGCGCGAGCCCACCACGTCGATCGAGAGGATGTCGCCCACGTAGGCCGCCTTCGACGCGTCGGCCTCGAGGCGCGCCAGCGCGCGCCGGAAGATCTCGGGGTCGGGCTTCTCGACGCCTTCATAGTGCGAGTCGAGCACGACCTCGATGTCTCCTGCGAGGCCCGCCTCGACCAGCAGGCGCTCTGCGCGTCCGTCCGCGTTCGACACCACCGCGGTGCGTACGCCCGCGCGGCGCAGGGCGGCCAGGGTCTCGTGCGCACCTTCGAGCGGGACGCGCCAGAGGTTGCGCGCGCGATGGTCGCTGCGGAGCTGCGTCACCAACGGCGCCCGTGCGTCGGCCGCCACCGACGCGGCGGCCAGCAGATCGTCGAAGTAGTCGGGGATGCGGGCGGCGTCGCTGTCGATCGAGCCGTTGCGGCGGGCCACGCGCGCATCGATGGCGCGACGCGCCTGCGCTTCGGCCCGAGGGAGCAGGGCCGCGTCGAGCGCGATCCCGAGC
>Ga0335083_10009046_pt1 | contig 12117 bp, 7 predicted proteins | sample Lox_Sample_42_FD_206716 | JGI IMG/M metagenome (GOLD analysis project Ga0335083, IMG submission 206716) | Soil microbial communities from Loxahatchee National Wildlife Refuge, Florida, United States - Lox_Sample_4.2 | ecosystem: Environmental > Terrestrial > Soil > Wetlands | place: USA: Florida... | reverse complement strand
GGTGGCCCGCGTCGAGGGCGACGTCCTGCACGGCCTCGGCGCCACCGACATGAAGGGCGGCCTCGCGGTGCTGCTCGCCCTCGCCGACGATCTCGCCGATGCCCGCGCCCGTTTCGATCTGACGCTGGTGCTCTACGAGGGCGAGGAGGTCGCCGACGAGCACAACGGCCTCCGGCGGCTGTTCGCCGAGGCGCCCGAGCTCGTGCACGGTGATCTCGCGATCCTCCTTGAACCGACGGGCGGATGGATCGAAGCCGGATGCCAGGGCACGATCCACGTACGCGCCGGCTTCAACGGTGTGCGTGCCCATTCCGCTCGACCCTGGATGGGAACCAACGCGATCCACCGCGCCGCGGGGTTGCTCCTCCGTTGCGCCGAGTTCGAAGCGGCAACCGTCGACGTCGACTCGCTCTCCTATCGCGAGGCCTTGCAAGCGGTGCGGATCGAGGGCGGCATCGCGAACAACGTGGTGCCCGATCGGTGCTCGATCGTCGTCAATCGTCGCTACGCGCCGTCGCGATCGCTCGACGACGCGGTCGCGGAGGTCGTCGAGTTCTGCCGGGAAGGCGGCGCCGACGACGTCGAGGTGCTGAACGCGTCGATGGCGGCGCCCCCCAACCTGCTCCATCCCCTGATCGCGGAGCTGTTGGGTGTCTACGACCTGCCGGTGCGTCCCAAGCTCGGCTGGACGGACGTCGCTCGCTTCGCGGCGCACGGCATCGCCGCGTGCAATTTCGGTCCCGGTGATCCGGAGCTCGCGCACACTGCGGAGGAGCACGTCGACCGGGTGTCGCTCGACGCGTGTCTCGCGCTGTTGCAAGTGTTCGTTGGAGTGCGGCGCGCGGAGTGAGCGCGACGGTCAGAGGCGGCGCAAGAGCGTGACGAGCTTGCCGTAGATGGTGACGTCCGACGGGTCGTAGACGAGATCTTCCATGGTCGGGTTCGACGGTCGCAGCACGATCTTGTTGCGTCTGCGCAAGAAGGTCTTCACGGTGGCCTCCTCGCCGGGGATCCCCGCGACCACGATGTCGCCGTTGTCGGCGATTCGCTGCGCGCGTGCGACCACGTAGTCGCCGTCGAAGATGCCGGACTCGATCATCGACTCGCCGCGGACGCGCAACATGAACAGCTCGCCGTCGCCGCACAGGTCGGCGGGGACGGGGATGACCTCCTCGACATTCTCGGCCGCGAGGACACCGGTACCCGCGGCGACGTCGCCGAGGAGCGGCACATTGCGCACCGGTCGACGGTCGATCGCGGTGCCGGTGCTGGGCTCGAGCGCAACTTCGATCGCGCGCGGCTTGCTCGGATCGCGGCGCAGGTACCCCTTGTCCTGCAAGGCCGCGAGGTGGGCGTGGACCGTCGACGGCGAAGAGAGGCCGACCGCCTCGCCGATCTCGCGCACGCTCGGCGGATAGCCGCGCTCGCGCGTCTCCGTGTCGATGAAGTCGAGGACCTGCCGCTGCCGGGGCGTCAGGCGAGCCGGAACGTCTGCCCCGGTGCCGCGGCGTGTCTTGCCGGACCCGCGGGACTGTGACCCGGGGGACTGTGACGCTCGAGATGCGGCCTCTGCGTTGGGCATGCCCGGACCGTAACACGATCACGCGTTCGGGGCAAACACCCGTTCGCATTTTGGCTTGACATCGAACAGGTGTTCGGCCACCGTAGTTGTCTCACCCATCTGGTTCGATCGTCTCGTCGCCGCCGTCCAGGTCTCAGGAGTCCGCAGCATGGCCGCCGTTCTTCAGCTCGAACCCCGCTTCCCGGCCGAGCAGTGGTTGCCTGCCGATCCGGGTCGATCCGGCGTGGTCCGGGTGCCCGAGCGGCGGCTGCGTCCGATCGATTCGAATCGTCAGCCCCGCCCCCGGCCGGCGCGCCGCCATACGCGTGCCATCTATCGACGGCGTCGCGTCCTTGCCGCGCTGGTCGGCTTGGGCCTCGTGCTGACGATCGCGCGTGCGGGTGCGACGCTCGGAGGCTCTTCCCTCGCCGCTTCCGAGCGTCTCCCGCACGTGCAACTCGTCGTCGTCGAGCCGGGCGACTCGCTGTGGTCGATCGCACAGCGTGTCGCGCCCGGCCGCGACGTCAGGCCCATCGTCGACGCGATGGCCCGCGCCCTTGGAACCACCACGGTCACCGCGGGCCAGACGATCCGGGTTCCCGCGCCGTGATCGTGTTCCCGTCCTCGTGGCGCACAGACGGATCGGACGGGTTACCGTATTTTCGTGCGCTGTCCCTTCTGCCGTTCGAACGACGACAAGGTCGTCGATTCACGCGCCGCGGAAGACTCGGGCGCGATCCGGCGGCGCCGAGAATGCCTCGCGTGTGGGCGGCGTTTCACCACGTACGAACGCGTGGAGGAGGCGCCACTCCTCATCTCGAAGCGTTCGGGCGTCGTTGAGCCGTTCGACGGGGCGAAGCTCCGCGCCGGGATCGAACGATCGGCGACGGGCCGGCTCGATGACGCAACCGTCGACCGGCTCGCGACCGACGTCGAAGAAGAGCTGCGCGCCATCGGCGGCGAGGTGGGCAGCGACCGCGTCGGAATGGCCGTGCTCGAGCGGCTCCGCTCACTCGACCATGTCGCCTATCTGCGATTCGCGTCGGTCTACAAGGGCTTCGAGGACCTTGCCGACTTCGAACGCGAGGTCGGCGAGCTGCAGAAGACCACCGAGCCGAAGCAACGCTGACGGGCCTGGCCCGCCCCGAACGGCGGCTCCTGGCCGAAGTGTCCCGAGTGGTCGGAAACTGTTGACACGTGTGGAATTACAGTGATGTAATGCACCTCCATCTCGCGGTAGGGATGGGATGAAGCCACAAGATGTAGTGGTCTCATAAGGTTGGGCGAGCTTGGGTCCGGTGGGGTGGCCCGGAGGGGATCGACGACATGGCGATGGCGCCGCAGCAACTCGGGATCGGGATCGAACGGCGCTTCACGCGGCCCGGCGTCGACCCGTACGACACCGTCGAGTGGGAGCGGCGCGATTCCCGCATCCAGAACTACAAAGACGGTGGCGACGCCTTCTTCCAGCCCGATGTCGAGTTCCCGACCGGCTGGTCGCTGAACGCCACCAACATCGTCGCCCAGAAGTACTTCCGAGGAACCCTCGGCACGGCCGAGCGGGAATGGTCGCTGCGGCAGGTCGTCGACCGCGTCGTCGACACGATCACGACCTGGGGTGTGAAAGACGGCTACTTCGTCGACGAGAGCGAGGCCGAGGCCTTCCGCGACGAGCTCAAGTACCTACTCGTCCACCAGCACGCGTCGTTCAACTCGCCGGTGTGGTTCAACATCGGGGTGAAGGGTGTACCGCAGCAGGCTTCGGCGTGTTTCATCCTCGCCGTCGACGACCAGATGGACGCGATCCTCAACTGGTACCGGGAAGAGGGGACCATCTTCAAGGGCGGCTCGGGCGCCGGTATCAACCTCTCGCGTATCCGTTCCTCGCACGAGCACCTGAAGGGCGGCGGCACCGCGTCCGGTCCCGTCAGCTTCATGCGCGGCGCCGACGCGTCGGCCGGCACGATCAAGTCGGGCGGCAAGACGCGCCGCGCGGCGAAGATGGTCATTCTCGACGTCGATCATCCCGACATCGAGGACTTCATCTGGTGCAAGGCGATCGAGGAGCGCAAGGCGCGCGCGTTGCGCGACGCCGGGTTCGACATGGACCTCGACGGCAAGGACAGCCACTCGATCCAGTATCAGAACGCCAACAACTCGGTGCGGGTCGACGACGCCTTCATGCAGGCCGTGGTCGACGACCGCGACTGGGAGCTGAAGGCGGTCACCACCGGCGAGACGGTGAAGTCACTGCGCGCCCGCGACCTCATGCACCAGATCAGCCAGTCGGCGTGGGAATGCGCCGATCCGGGCATGCAGTACGACACGACGATCAACCGCTGGCACACCGCGTCCAACACGGGTCGGATCAACGCCAGCAACCCCTGCTCGGAATACATGCACCTCGACAACTCGGCGTGCAACCTCGCGAGCATCAACTTGTTGGGCTACCTCGGCGACGACGGCTCCTTCGACGTCGACGGCTTCAAGCACACGGTCGAGGTCATGTTCACTGCCCAGGAGATTCTCGTGGGCAACGCCGACTACCCGACGGAACGGATCGCGGAGACGAGCCGCATGTTCCGCCAGCTCGGCCTGGGCTACGCCAACCTCGGCGCCCTCCTGATGGCCGAGGGGATGCCGTACGATTCCGAAGGCGGGCGCGCGTGGGCGGCCGCGATCACGGCGCTCATGACCGGGCACGCGTACGCGACCAGCGCGAAGACCGCGGCGCGGATGGGGCCGTTCGCGGGCTACGCCGAGAACGTCGAGCCGATGCTGAACGTGCTGCGCATGCACCGGGCGGAGACGGCCAAGATCGACGAAGACCTGGTACCGCCGGAGCTGCTGTGCGCCGCCCAGGAGTCCTGGGACGACGCAGTTGAGCTCGGCGAGCGCTACGGCGTTCGCAACTCGCAGGCGACCGTGCTCGCACCCACTGGCTGTCTCGTAGGCGGCACCCTCGTCCCGACCGATCGCGGGCTCGTGCGGCTCGGCTCGCTCGGAGATGCGATCGGCGAAAAGTGGCAGCCGCTCACGGCGCGCGTGCAGACCGACGACGGACCGCGTGACGCGACGCGCTTCTACGTGAACGGCGTCGAGCGCGTCGTCGACGTCACGACCGCGCGCGGGTACCGGCTACGCGGCACGGTGAAGCACCGGGTCAAGGTCGTCGATGCCGAGGGCTCGTGGGTTTGGCGTCGCCTCGGTGATCTGCAGTCCGGCGACCGGGTTCCGCTTGCACTCGACCAGCTCGTCGGCGAGCCGCAGCTCGTTGCGCTTCCCGGTTTGGCGGAGGGCTACCGCTGGGCGGCCGAACACGACATCGCGGTGCCCGCGCAGATGACCCCCGAGCTCGCCGAGCTCGTCGGCTACTTCATGGGCAACGGATCGCTGCACGCACGGGGAATCCGGTTGTGCGTCAGTGCCGACGACTTCGACGTCGTCGAGCGGCTCGAACAGCTCGGGAAGGAGTGCTTCAACCTACGCGCCTACGTGACGCCTCAGCGTGGCTACACCGAGGTGCGCTTCGATTCCGTGCGCCTCACCGATTGGTGGCGGGCGAGTGGGTTCGCGAAACACGCGCCCTTCGAGGGTCACGCCGGCGAAGGCTGGACGCCGCACATTCCCGACGCGGTGCTCTACACGAACGACCGGGAGATCTACGGCGCGTTCCTCCGCGGCCTCTTCGAGGCCGATGGCACAGTGACGGTCGGGATCCCGACGTGGACGACGGCCTCCCGGTCGTTCGCGGACGACGTGCAATCGCTGTTGCTTGCTCTCGGGTTCCCCACGACGCGCGCGCCGCGCACAAGCGGTCGCGGTTCAGCGGTTTCGGTGCTGAGACTCCTCAACACGTCGTACCACTCGGGTTGGCTCGACGACGTCGGCTTCATAAGCGGTCGCAAATCGGCAAAGGTCGCGCGGAGCGAGGGGCGTCAGGCCACGCGCCAAGATCACATACCCGTCTCCCGCGCCCTCGTCAATCGACTCGCGCCCGCGAACGACCGGCTGCGGCGAGCGCTCCTGATGGAGGTCGGGCGAGGTCGCGTATCGCGCCGGACCGCGACTGAGTTGTTCGATCGCACCGGCGATCCGGAGCTCGGCAAGCTGCTCGGGTTCTTCTACGACACGGTTGCGTCCGCGACCCTCGGCGACGAGGAGTTCACCTACGACCTGTCCGTGCCCGAGAACGTGACGTATGTCGCGAACGGATTCGTGTCGCACAACACCATCGGCTTGATGATGGACTGTGACACGACGGGCATCGAGCCCGACCTCGCGCTCACGAAGGCGAAGAAGCTCGTGGGGGGCGGCACGATGTTCATCGTCAATCAGACGATCCCTCGCGCGCTCGACAAACTCGGTTACAACCCGGCGGAGATCGAACAGATCGTCACCTACATCGACGAGCACAAGTCGATCATCGGTGCGCCGGTGTTCAAGGGCGAGCACCTGCCCGTGTTCGCATGCTCGATGGGTGACAACACGATCCACCACATGGGGCACGTGAAGATGATGTCGGCGGTCCAGCCGTTCATCTCGGGCGCCATTTCGAAGACGGTCAATGTTCCAGAAGAGATCACGGTCGAAGAGGTCGAGGACCTGTACATCGAGTCGTGGCGCCTGGGTCTCAAGGCCGTGGCTCTCTACCGCGACAACTGCAAGGTCGGCCAGCCGCTGTCGACGCAGAAGAAGACCTCCGAAGCGCTCACGCAAGAAGTCGAGCGGATCATCGAGACCGTCATCGTCCAGGAGCCGGTGCGCCAGAAGCTGCCCCGCACCCGCACGAGCAAGACGTTCTCGTTCCGCGTCGCCGACTGTCAGGGCTACGTGACCGTGGGCGAGTACGAGGACGGCCGTCCGGGCGAGGTGTTCTTGAAGGTCGCCAAACAGGGCTCGACGCTCGCCGGCATCATGGACGCGTTCGCGATCGGTTTGTCGATGGGCCTGCAGTACGGCGTTCCGCTCGAGGCCTACATCGAGAAGTTCACGAACGTCCGCTTCGAACCGGCGGGGATGACCGACGATCCCGACATCCGGTTCGCGACGAGTCTCGTCGACTACATCTTCCGGCGCCTGGCGGTCGAGTACGTCGATCGCGACAAGCGCGAGGCGATGGGGATCATGACGGTCGGGGAGCGTCTGCAGCCGACGTTGCCGGGAGTAGAGGAGGCGACAACGCCGAGCGCGACGTCCATGGACCTCCCGCCCGAAGACCGCGCCCCGTCGGACGCACTGCGGCGCAAGCAGGCGCCGAAGGCGGCGGCCGCGCCGGTGTCGCCGAGCCGGGAGATGGTGTTGTGTCACGTGTGCGGCGACATGATGCAGCGCGCCGGTAGCTGCTACGCGTGCCCGAGCTGCGGCAGCACCAGCGGCTGCTCGTAGTGTTGACGGTTCCATAGTGTCACCGGCTACCCGCTGCTCGACGACCCGGTCGACGTGATCGAAGGCGGCGCCGCCGCGGGAGCGGCGGCCCAATGCCGGTTCGGGGCGGGTCCGAGTGTGTACGTGAGGTGCGCGCCGGTGCGCGTCACCGAGGCCGCCAGCCACGGACACTGGTAGGCGCGCGCCGCGACGCCACACGCCGCGGGCGCCTCCGTGCCCTGAACTTGCAGCGCTTGCACGTAGCGATTGGCCGAGGACGCGCCGGGCGCGTCGATCGTGAGCGTGCGGCCCGAACCGAGCGCGATCACGACGTGCGAGAACATCGGGCTCGACAGCACGAGGTTCGCGCTGCCGGGCGTCTCCGGGTAGAGACCGATCGCCGCCCACACGTACCACGACGCGAGCGCGCCGAGATCATCGTTGCCGGGCTCGCCGTTCGGTGTGGGCGCGTACAACGTCGTTGCGATGCGCCGCACGACATCCTGCGTTCGCCAGGGCGCGCCGGCGTAGTCGTACGCCCACGGGATCCCCAGGGCCGGCTCGTTGCCGGCCCAGTCGTACGGCTCGTGGCGGCTCGTGTTGAGCGCGGTGAAGAACGTGTCGAGCTTGGTGATGGCTGCGGCATTGCCCCCCATCTCGTCGAACAGGCCGCGCAGGTCTTGGGGGACATTCCACGTGTACTGAACCGAGTTGCCCTCTTCCCAGCCGTCTTGGCCGATGTCGGCCTGGCTCGACGGTTGGAACGCAGGGCCGGGCGGGAACGCGCCGCTCGCGTCGCGCGCCGCGAGGTAACCGGTCGCGGGGTTGAACAGGTGCCGCCAGTACTCGGCGCGGGTGCGGAACGTCGACGCGACGCTGTCGTCGCCGACGGATCGTGCGAGTAACGCGATCGCATTGTCGTCGATCGCGTACTCGAGCGTCTCGGAGCCGCCGATCGTGTAATCGAGCGAGGTGCGGTCTCGCCGGTCGGACTGCACCCACCCGCGGGTGAGGTACTCGTCGAGGTCTTGACGTTCGACGTCCCAACCGGTGCCGGTGCCAACGGCGGTCGCGCCGTGCACCATGTCGCGCACCGCTTTGCCGGCGTCGAAGTTGCGCGCGCCGAACGCGTACGCCTCGGCCAGGATCGGGTCGTCGGAGTCGCCGTTCATCTCGTCGGCGTTCACGTCGGTGTACGCCCACTTCGGCAACCAGCCGCTCTGGTCGGCGTCGGCGAGCAGCGAGCGCATCATGGCGCTCGACTGCGCGGGCGCCAGCATCGCTTGTAGCGGCACCTCCGACCGGTAGGTGTCCCACGACGAGAAGTTCGCGTACTGCGTGTAGCCGGCGGCGACGTGACGGCGGCCGTCGAAACCCATGTAGTCGCCGTTGTCGTCGCTGAACACGTTCGGGTGCAGCAACGACCGGTAGAGCGCGGAGTAGAACGTCGCTCGTTCGGTGGCGGTGCCACCGGCGATGCCGATTCCGCCGAGCATCGCGTCCCATTGCGCCGATGCCGCGCGCGCTACGGCGTCGGTGCTCCACCCGTGGTTCTCGGCGGCGAGGTTCGCCCGCGCGTTTGCGACGCTCACGAACGAGATCCCGACCTTCATCGTGACGCTGCCTTCGGTGCGCGCGTCGAACGACACGTAAACGCCGGAGCGCGCGCCGCTCGCCGACCGGCTACCCGCCGCCACCGCCCCAGCGCGCCACGAACCGGACCGGTCGAACGGGCGCGAGAACTGAGCGTCGAACGACAGCGTGTAGTTGCCGGGGACGTCGCAGAAGTCGCCCGACGTCACCGAGCCGGCGACCTCCCGGCTGCCGATCACGCGAGCCCGTGCATCGCTCGATGCGACCGCGCTGTCGGCCACCTTGAAGAGGACGTTCGCGGCCGCCACTCGCGGGAACGTGAAGGTCGCGATCCCGGTACGGGTCGTCACGCCGATGTCGACCGAGACGCGAGGCGACGCGAGCGCCACGGCGTACCGTCCCGGCGACGCATGTTCGGCCGCATGGGTGAAGCGGTCGGTCGCCGACTCGGGCGCGTCGCCGCGGCCGACCGTGCCGACCGTCGGCAGGATCGGGATGTCGCCGAGGCCCGGGCAACCGGGACCGTTCAGGTGAGTGAGACTGAAGCCGCTCGTCGCGGTGTCGCCGAAGAAGTAGCCGCCGCCCGACGCCCGGTGCGGCGAAGTGTCGGGGCCCCACTGCATCATCCCGAACGGCACGTCGGCCGCGGGCGACCCGTCGATGTCGCCGACCGCAGTTCCGCCGACGCCGGTGCCCATGAACGGGTTCACGAGGGTGCTCGGCCGCGCGACGACGGTCATCCCGCGCGACGAGCGCGGCGCGGCGCGAGCCGGCGTATTCGAGCAGGCACCTGTTGCCGCGCCGGACAGACACACGGCTGCGGCCATTGCCAGCACTTCGCGCACACGTCGGGCCCGCATCGCCCCGCACGCTAACGACCTGCGCGCCGGCGCGCTCGCAACCCGGTCCGCGGTACCAATGCCGTGTGTACTCCCGCAAGGCGCCCGGGCAACCCGCTGCTCACCATCATTCCGATCCCGTCGTATCGTCTGCGGTGAAGACGCGCTCGCCGGCAACCCACGTTTCGTCAACGCGTGGTGGATGCGCGGCGTCGAGGGCGCCTCGAAGGACGACGAGATCGGCCTGGAATCCGGGAGCGAGTCTTCCTCGTTCGTGCTCCTGGCCGCCGGCGAACGCGGCGCCCGCGGTATACGCGTGCAGCCACGCTTCGTACGGCAACGCCTGGTCGGCGCCGATCACGGTGCCCCGAGAGGTTTGCCGCGTGACGCCTCGCGCGGACGTCAACAACGGTGCCCGGAAGGTGCACGGGGTGTCGGACGACCCTGCGAGCGGCACGCCCGCATCGGCGAGGTCGGCAAACGGCATCCATGTCGCTTCATCGAGCTCGAAGCCGTCCACGGCGCCTCCCATGTGATGCACGAAACCGGGTTGCACGACTGCGACCGCACCGACTTCTGCCATGCGACGCGCGTCGGCTCGGCTCAACAGCGTGGCATGCTCCACGCGGAACCGGTGGTCGTCGTCGCGGCGGTTTCGCGCGGCGGCCGTGAATGCATCCAGCGCGCTCGCAACGCCTCGATTGCCGATCGCGTGCACTGCGACGCGGAACCCGCGCTCGACGATCGTCTTCACTTGCGCGTCGAGCTCGTCGAACACGAGACCGAGAGAGATGTGGTGGCCGTGCGTTGTCCCTCGTATCGCGGGGAGGACGCCGCCGTCGGCGAAGAGCTTGACCGCGCCGACACGCAGCCGAGCGTCACCCTCTCCGGTCGCGGGACCGTCGAGCCGTGACGTGTCGAGCGGGCTGAGGAGCGCCTCGGCGTGCGGCATGAGCACGACGCCGACCGGAAGCCGGCGGTCGCGCGCGAGTTCCCGATAGAGCTGCTCCGCCGACGGCGGGCAAGCGGCGTCGTGCACACACGAGATGCCTTCGGCGAGCATCTGGTGCGCGGCCGCGATGACGAGCTCGCCCCAGCGGTCGGGATCGCGGTAAGGCTCCATCGAGCGCGCATGCGCTTCACTGAAGGCCCGCTCGACCAGCAAACCGTTCAGCACCCCGCCGGTACGCCCCAGTTCGCCGCCCGGCGGGTCCGGCATCGTCTCGGAAACTCCCAGCGCGTCGAGGCCGGCTGACGACACGACGCACTGGTGATAGCTGTAGTGCACGACGATCACGGGACGGTCGACACCTAGCGCGTCGAGCTCCGCGCGAGTCGGCGTGAACCCGTTCTCGAGATCCGTCCACCCGACGCCGCGTAACCACGCGGCGTTCGGTTCCGCCGCCGCTTGGGCGAGCAGTGCATCGCGCAAACCTTCGACGTCACGTACCGTCGAAAGATCCGCCCAACGCGGATGTAACGCCTCGATGCACAAATGAGCGTGCGCATCGATGAAGGCGGGCACGAGCGTCCGCCCACCCAGGTCAACGATGCGGGCGTCGGGATACTGCACGCGCATGCCGGCGTCGCCCACTGCGGCAATCCGCTCGTTCTCCACCACGACCGCGCCCGGCATCGGGTGTGCCGAGTCCATCGTGAGGATCGGGCCACCCGTGAAGATCGTCTGTGCCACGTCGTCAGCCTGGCACGTCAGCCCGCACTGCCGTCGCTCATCGAGTGGCCAGGTTGTCGGCGAACTCCTCGGTCGTATAGCGCAACACGTGAGTGCCGAGCGGCCACGTGCCGGGGACGAGTCCGGCCTTTCGCCAGAGATGCTCGCAGAAGCTCGCCGCGTCGCGGACCTTGGGCCACACCGATGGAAGCAATGTCGCCCGATGGTTCCCGGAGTGGACGACGAGCCCGTCGGTGTGGGGACGCACGTTGTCGACGACATCGAGGTAGCTCGCCGCGTTGAGCGACTCGTGCGCAGAAAGGACGGAGATCTTGATCGACATGTGCAAGAAGTCGTCGGCGTCGACGGGCGGGAACCGGGGATCGGTGAAGGCGGCCGCGACGGCGTTGTGCGCGACGTCGACGACGAGCGGCCGGACCGGATGCAGCGCGCCGACACATCCGAGAAGCTCCCCCTCGCGTTCGAGCGTCACGAACGTGGCGCCGGGTTTCCGGAGATCTGCCGCGTACGCGGCCGGATCGGGGAGGCGGATGCGACCGGTTATGAGCGTCGTGCGGATCGCGTACGCGGCGACGCCGAGCAGCACCTCCCGGTGCTCGTGCCCGATGCTCGACGGCGTGCGCAGGGGATCGTCGATCATCGTTCTGTCGAACGGGCGGTGAGCGCGAAGGCGCCGTAGCCGACGACGCGATCGGTTGGTCCGGCGGTATCGCCGGAGTTGCGGAGGTCGAGGAGCCGCACGTCGAGGTCGTGCTGCCGGCCGGCCGTGAGCAGTCCGCGGATCGGAACGGCGCCGCACGCATCGCGGGGGCCGATCACGTCGATCTCACCGTTCACGATGGCGCTCGCGGTACGGCGATCGTGCGATCGTGCCACGGCGTACGGGTCGTAGTGCGACAGGTCGCTGCTGACGACAATGAGTGTTTCCGGCCCGCCCCACAACGCGGCGAGCACCGCTGCGACTCGTTGCGGTGGTGTCCGCCCGACGACGATCGGTACCACGCTGACATCGGTACCGAGGACGTGTTGGAAAAACGGCAGGTGCACCTCGAGGCTGTGTTCTT
>Ga0335083_10009045_pt1 | contig 12117 bp, 5 predicted proteins | sample Lox_Sample_42_FD_206716 | JGI IMG/M metagenome (GOLD analysis project Ga0335083, IMG submission 206716) | Soil microbial communities from Loxahatchee National Wildlife Refuge, Florida, United States - Lox_Sample_4.2 | ecosystem: Environmental > Terrestrial > Soil > Wetlands | place: USA: Florida... | reverse complement strand
GGGAGTGCATTGCAGGTTCAGACCGGGCTGGGTGGAGTACTCGGGATAGTCCAGCACTGCGGTGACCGGAGACGTGCCTGCTTTTTTCAGCGCGGCGGCAGAGTGCATGGCCTCGGTGAGAAAACCGTCCCGCGAGCTGCCCGCTGAGGCATCCCTAGCGAAGGAGAGCGCGCGGGCGCGAGTTTGATAATCGCGCACGAGCCCTACGAAGCGGTCGGAAACTTCCTTGCGCGAACTGCGGTTGATCAATTCCTGCTCGACGCCGCATAGTTCGGGAAATTCGGAAAGAACTGCTTTGCCGCCCAGAGCGACCACCAGGTCGGCAGTATGTCCGATTGAGGGATTGGCAGAGATGCCGGAAAAGCCGTCTGAGCCGCCACACTTCAAGCCGAGGCAGAGATGCGAGAGCGCTGCCGGCTCGCGCCTGGCTTTATCGGCTTCGGCCAGTCCCAGAAAAGTTCTCCGCACTGCCTCTGAGAGCATGGCGAATTCCGAACCGCTCCGCTGCTGCTCGAGAATGATCAGGGGCTTATCGAACTTGGGATGGCGCTTGTGCAGTTGCTCGCGCAGCACGCCGATCTGGGCATGCTGGCATCCCAGGCTGAGGACTGTGGCGCCGGCCACGTTGGGATGGTTCACATAGCCGGCAATCAGCCCGCAAAGATTGTAGGAGTCTTCGCGCGTGCCGCCGCAGCCGCCTTGATGCACCAAAAAGCGGATGCCGTCAAGGTGCGCGAACAGACGGTTGCTCGCCGGCGCGTCTGCCGTTCCGGATGCCGCCAGCGCATCGGCCTCGGGAGTCTTTCCGTCCCGATGGAGTCTGGCCAGATCGGCAATCTGATGGCGGTAGGGCTGCGGCGCCGCATAACCCAACTCCTCTTCGAATGCCTGCTGCAGAACGCTGATATTTCTGTTTTCGCAAAAGACGAGGGGCACAACCAGCCAATAATTTCGCGTCCCCACCTGCCCATCAACCCTGCGATAGCCACTAAACGTGCGGTTGGCCCAACGCGAAATATCCGGAGGTGACCATCGATAGCCGGGCGATGTGCCGTCATAAGGAGCCGCGTCGGGCTGGATGTTGGCGTGGGTGAGCCGCTCGCCTTTGCGTATCGGCCCTTTTGCCCGGCCGACGAGAACTCCGTACATTCGTATGGCATCGCCCGACGCGAGGTCTTCAGTCACGAACTTTTGCTTGGAGGGTATGCCCGAAGTGAGTTCGCAGGACCCGCCGGCAAACTCGACCCGCTTCCCGGGGCTCAGGTCACGGAGCGCCACCATCACATTGTCTCGAGGGTCGATTTGTAGAGCAACGTTGCGCATTGGGAAGGTTAACCATTTCCTCGACAATATGTGCGCGGAGCCACCGTTGCCGTGCCCGCGGGGAGCTGGGTCGAATCGCTGTCAGTTGGCCCCGGTGGCATATCCGGCGCGGCGTAGAGACACCGGCAGATTCTGGGCCGAAAGATGCACAGTGCGAGTTATCCACGCGGGCGGCGCGCTGAATCAGGAAACCGGCCCTGCGATTTTCAGGACATACGCGTACTTTCCAGGCAGGGAGGAAGGCAGATCTACCTGAACATCATCTCCTTTTTGCGACCAGGTCAGAGGCTTGGCATCTCCCAGCAGGAATATCTTTGTGCCTGCCTTGGGGGTGAGGGTCTTCAGGGTCACGCTGGATGTTTTCGGTTCGCCCAAAAGTGTTGCGTACAGGTCAGATCCCTTCTGCGTGAACCGGACCTTTGTGCCGTCCCCGGTTTCCCCTTCAGCCCGCTTCCAGGGATGAGTGCCATAGATGGCATCGCCATTCTGATGCAACCACGCTCCCAGCGCCTTCAGCCGCTCCATCTGAACCGGGGGAATGGTGCCATCCGCCTCCGGTCCGACGTCGAGCAGCAGGTTGCCGTTCTTGCTGACGATATCCACCAGCAGATAGATCAGCTCGTCAGGAGCGATGGTCTCTTTCTCACCCTCGGCGCGGTTGTAGCCGAATGAGCGCCCCAGCCCGCGGCACTCCTCCCACTTGGTGGGGCTGATTTTGTTCAGCGTCTGGTATTCCGGCGACTTGAAATCAGAATGCTTCACGCCAAAGCGGTCGTCGATAACTCCGTCGGGAACGGTATTGTAATAATCCGCCATGATTTCGAGCGGGTGGCCTGATTTAGGGTAGTCGATATCGTTCCACAGCACCGCCGGATGATAGCGCTCGATCAGTTCGCGCATCTGCGCGTCGGCATACTTGCCGTAGGCCTCGCTTTCCGGCTTTACCTTCTGGTAGTCCTCTTTGGTCTTGATCGGGCCGGGAACAAACGTCCAGTCATAGCCGCCGGAGTAGTAGAGGCCCATGCGCAGGCCTTCCTTGCGGACGGCGGTCGTCAGGTCTCCGACGAGATCGCGGGTGGCATGCTGTTTGTCCGCAGGTAGAGTCGGGTTCGGTGTCGAACTCGGCCAGAGCGTAAAGCCATCATGATGTTTAGTCGTGAGCACGACGTACTTGGCGCCGGCGTCGTGAAAGACCTTCGCCCAGGTGTTCGGGTCCCACTTCTGAATTTCTTTATCGAAGGTCTCCGCGAAATCGTAGTAGTTGTGGTTCGCGCCGAAGTGCTCTTTGTCGTAGGCCTGAGTCGGGGAGCCGTCAATACGCACGACGTTCAGGTACCACTCGGCGTAGGGGTTGTACTTGATGTAGTCGGCAGAGGTGAAGTCGTGATTGGGATGGTTCAGCGGCGCCCAGCCGGGAACTGAGTACAAGCCCCAATGAACGAAGATTCCGAGCTTGGCGTCGGCATACCACTGGGGAAGGGGATGCTGGTTGAGCGACTCCAGGGTAGGCTCATACTTGGAAGGGGGCTCGGCTTGAAGATGGGGGAGGACCGCCAGGCAAAGAAGAAGTATGAGAGCCATGCCGCTGCTTTTGCGAACCGTAGCATTCGCCATCCCGCGTCTCCTGAATCTGAATTGGACTGCCTTCACCCAGCGCCCCGAACGGTGCTGTGCTTACGTTCCGATTGTAGCGCCGCCGTCCCGGCGGCTGTTGGCGGGCAATGTCGCCACGCGCAGGACACGACCAGAAAACCGGCAAGAACCTGCCGCGGCCCGCAAAATGACGCCCGCTTTCCGTGTGGGGTGCGGAAAGCGGGCGTTGCGCTGGCTGCATGCAATGCCGCTTCAGAAAAGAAGCTTAAGACTGAACTGCATCTGTCGCGCCGTATTACCGGCGCTTGTAACCTTGCCGAACGATGACCCGCTGCTTATATCGTTACCGGGCTGACCAAAAATAACAGTGTTGAAGAGGTTAAAGGCCTCGGCGCGGAACTCGAGCTGCCGGCCCTCCCCGCCCAGCGGGAACTGGCGGAAGATCGATGAAGTGAGATCCCAGTATGGGGCTGAACGGTACGCATCGCGTCCGCTGGTGCCAAACGTGCCCTCCGGGGGCGCTTCGAATGCGCTGGTGTTGAAGCTACAGGATGCGCTTCCCACCTTGCTGCCATCCGCACACGAGCCGCTGTATGGATCGCCGACCTGATTTGCCCTGAGGTACTGGGCCCAAGACACGTTGCCGGTATGGGCACGATCATCAGCGCCCCAATAAACGTTGAATGGGGCACCCGACCGTGCGCTGAAAAGGTTGTTGACCTGCCAGTTACCGATGATGTAATCCAAAACCGAGTTCTTGGTGGAGAAGCGCTTCCCCTTACCGACCGGCACCTGGTACAGCATGCTGACGGACAGGGTGTGTCTCAGATCGAATCCCGAAGGACCTCGGCTGCCCTTAATGTTGTAAGGATCGGTGAGCGACTGCCCTTCCACGCCGAACCAGCCGGAAGAGCCTTCGTCCAGCGACTTCGCGTAGGTATAACTCACCTGATAGAACAAGCCGTTGGTGAAGCGCTTTTTCATTTCGAACTGGGCTGCGTTGTAGCTGGCAGTGCCGATACTGCGGTCGTAGAAAGTCGGGGTGATGTAGGGATACGGCCGGCGAGCCGGATCTTCGGTCAGCCCCGGAGTCAGGTCGGTGTTGTAATACCCGCCCACGTTGGTGCGGTGCGAGCCGGAACCGACGTAATTCAGATCGATCGTGGTGGACGCATTGATCTCACGCTCGATGCCGAAGTTCCATTGCTCCGAGTAGGGATTCTTGATGTGGGGATCGTAGAACCACTGTACCTGATTGAAGGGGTTGGCCGCCGGGAAGGCTCCCGTCGTCGCGAACGGGTTCTGGCCGGTCACCGTTGGCAACACGCCCGGCTGATTGAGGTTGTTTGCGATCTGCTGGCCGATATCGGGCCACGAGCCTTCGAAGTTCTGGGCCATCTGAGTCACAGCCGCCCAGTTGTCGTAGACGATCCCGTAGGCCCCGCGAATCACGGTCTTGTCGCCAAGGCGATAAGCGAATCCAATTCTGGGACCGAAGTTTGTTGACGTGTTGTGCGGAATCTTTCCGCGAGGATCTACCACGACGTGCGGTCCCAGGCTTCCCGGGGGCAAGCAAGTCTGAGTTGCTGGGTCGCAGGAAACTGCTTCGCCGGTTGTCGGGTCGATCATGATGTCAGGAATGCAAGGCGCGAAACCACGATCGTCGCAGGTTGGAGGCACCTTTTGAAGGACGTAGGTTCCATTGCTGAAGTCCGGCTCGCCGGTCTCGATGCCGCCCTCCTGTCCGATGGTTGCGTTGGTTCCGTACGGTGGAATAAACGTGAGGTCGTAGCGCAGTCCGGCGTTAAAGGTCAGTTTGGGGGTAACTTTCCAGGAGTCCTGCAAGAACCAACTCATTACACCGCCCGGCCGCTCTTGCTCGTTCACGTTGCGCCGGTTTGCGCCGTCTGGCACGTTCAGCAAAAAAGACGCCAGGGGATCTCCTGGCTGGGTGAGGCCGGGATTTCCAGTTTGCCCCGCCGCATAAGTCAGCGAAGCGTAAGAGATCGGGCTCGCAAACCCCGCACTCGTGTAGCCCCCACCGAACACAACCGTATGGTTGCCCATGATCTTGGTGATGGTTCCCTTGATCTCGTGGGTGTCCGTCGCCTTGGGAGTCAACTCCACGTTGTCGCCGCCATTGGCGTACCCGTTGATCCCAGGGCTGGGAATGAGCGGCCCCCCGTTTACTCCAGCAAATCCGCCAGCGAAGGTATCCGCGAATCCGATCTGACTGTCGAAATCGGCGGCGTTGAGACTCTTGAAACGCTGGTAGGTGTTATCCGCATTTGTGGTGCGTGCATATTGCACCTGCAGAATTAGACTCGGGTTGAACACGTGCACGTAGCTGCCGCCCCAGTTCCTCCCAGGAATGTCTTCAGCCTTGATAATTCCGGGCAGGCCGCCAGAGGTACTGAGAGTGCTATTGATCGCACTGTAACGGAAAAACAGCGTGTTCTTCTGCCCAAAGTTTTGATCGATGCGGAAGTTGTACTCGTTCTGGGTTTGAATTTCGGGGGTTGTATCAACAGCATTGCTGTTGTTGGACGCGTCATAGGGCCCGGCCGCCGGGAAGATGGCCTTGGCCCAAGCGACCATGCGCTGATCAATCAGGCCGGAAGGAATGATCCTGCCCGGAAAGATATCGCGCGTGGTTGTGAAAGGATTGTAGATTTCGCAAGGCTGATTGCCGCCGGCGCCGCAGGTGTTGGCTGCCAAATATGTGCTTTGGCTGAAATCGCCCGACAGTTCAGCATCCGTAGGCACCAGGAGGGCGGTTGTGCTGTCCTGATGGTAGCGCAGCCCCTGATAGGAGAAGAAGAAGAAGGTCTTGTTCCGTCCGTTGTAGAGTTTGGGGAGCCACACTGGTCCACCAATCGAGGCGCCAAACTGGTTCTCTCGGAACGAAGGCGTGGGCGTGCTGGCAGAGATGAACGCGGGGCGCGAGTCAAACGCATTATTGCGGACATATTCCCAGGCGGACCCGTGAAGGTCGTTCGTACCAGACTTAGTCACCACGTTCACCACGCCGCCCAGCACAGATCCGAACTCTGCGCTATCGGTGTGAGACACGACCTTGAATTCCTGGATCGCATCAATGACCGGCGGCACTGCATAAGTGCTCTGGAAGCTGCCGAAGTTGTTGAGCCCATCGGTCAGGAAGAAGTTGCTGCGATTCGTCTGGCCATTAATGGCGGGGAAAGTGAACGACGAACCCACGGAAATCGGGGCGCCAAATCCGCCCGGTCGGCCGCCCATATTGTTCTGGGCAACGCTGATGGGCGCTACGCCCGGAGTGAGCGCCAAAAGTTGAGTGAAGTTGCGGCCGTTGAGCGGCAGATCGTTCACTTGTTTGGTCGCGATAACTGTACCCAGGTCGGCGTTGGAGACCTGCAGTTGTTCGGCCTCGGCTTCCACCGTGACTACCTGGGTGTCGCTGCCGACTGCCAGCGCGACATCGATCGTGGCGGTCTGGTTCACTCCCAGAACGAATTCGTTGACCTTCTTCTCGGTGAAACCCTGCGCCTTCACTGTCAGGGTGTAGCGGCCGGGGTTGATGTTGAGGAAGACGTAGTTGCCGGCGTCATTGGAGACGGTCGTGCGTTCCACGGCAGTTTCGACGTTGCGCAGGGTCACGTTGGCGTGCGGCAGGACGGCTCCGCTGGGATCGCGTACCACCCCATTTAGCGATGCGCTGGAAACCTGGGCGAAAGCCGTACCGGTTGCGAGAACCAGCAGGATGGCAAAGAGCGCGAGAACCCACACTATGCGCTTGGAGCTGTGCATGACGATCCCCCTCTGAGTCGACTCTGGCTGATATCGACTGAAGCCCGAGAAACGAATTACAGCAACGGGTGCAGATTTAATACAAAAGCACTAGTGACTGTCAAGCACTATTTAAGCGCTCAGTAAACATTTTATCTTCGGTCCACGGCTATAATGGCCCGTATGAACGCCTGAATCTCAGTGTGAGCGCTCAAATGGAACATTCTTCGATCCGCACTCAGATTATGTAGCCAGCTTTTGCAGCCCGCCTTTCGCCGGGCCAGGCAAGCAAATTCCGGGTGGGGGACCTCCGCATTCAATGATTTATCCCGCGATTTCCGCCCGGCACTATCATCTGGCTTGCTGCCGATCCCCGGCTCGAAGGAGAATTCCCACGCCAGCCCATCATTGGAATGCAGGATGAAATCGTAAATGGGGATCTCCGAACTTCGTGCGTCGCGTGAGTCACGATGCGCCCTCCGCATCGGCCTGCTGACTATCTTGGTCCTCGCCTCATTCCCCGGCCATTCCCCTCAAGGCGCCTTCGCCCAGGAAAAAGCACGAAAACCGGCTGAAGAGAGCAACTCCGGCTACGCGGGATCGAAAGCCTGCGCACATTGCCACGCCAGCATCTACGAGGACTTCTCGCGCACCGACATGGGCCATTCGATGTCCCCCGTGACTCCTGCCCTGATCGAGAAGCTGCGGCTTCCCCAATCGGTAACCGGTATCAATCCCAGCCGCCATCTTGAGGTCTTTGCCCAGGGCGGCAAGTTGTACCAGAGCGAGTACGAATCGGGGAGCAATGGCCAGGATGTTTTTCGTGATACGCAGCAATTGGAGTGGATCATCGGCGCGGGCGCCAACGGCTTCGGCGGCGTCACTCGCCGGGATAACTATCTGTATCAGGCGCCGCTCTCGTTCTATTCGAAGCCGCAGAGGTGGGGCCCGTCGCCGGGATATGAATTTGCCGATCTGGGGTTTAACCGCCCCATCCTGCCGGGCTGCATCGTCTGCCATAGCGGGAGGCCGCAGTTGGCCAGCGGCGGCAGCGGAAGTTTTCAGGATCCGCCGTTCGCTGAACTGGCCATCGGCTGCGAGAACTGCCATGGCCCGGGACTCGCACACGTCGCCACCATGCAGTTGAATCCGGGATATGAAGGCCATGATCCTTCCATCGTGAACCCTGCCCGTCTCAGCCCGGCACTGGCGGACAACATCTGCATGGATTGCCACCAGATGGGAGACACACGCATTCTCCGGCCGGGGAAGGATTACCAGGATTTCAGGCCCGGGGCCGCGCTCGATGACACCCTGGCCATCCTGCTGGCGCCGCCGAAGCGTGACTCGCCACCGCAGTCCGACTTGCTCGAACACTACTACTCAATGACGCTCAGCCAATGCTATCGCGGCAGCGGCGGCAAATTGAGCTGCATCACCTGCCACGATCCCCACGTACAACCGCCGCGGGAAGAGGCCGCCGCCTATTTCGACAAAAAGTGCCTCACCTGCCACACGGAGAAGAGCTGCAGCCTGCCGCTCGCAGAGAGACAGCATCATGATCCGCCGGACGATTGCGCCGGCTGCCACATGCCGAAGCGCGACGTGCAGGTGATCTCGCATTCCAGCCTCACCAATCACCGCATTCCTGCGCGGCCGGATGAGCCGTTTCCGGACTTTGCCTTTCATCAGACCACCGCGGCTCTGCCCGACTTGATCCATCTGAATCCCACGCCGGGAAGGAAAGACAGCCCGCTTCCTCCCCTGACTCTGCTGCAGGCCTACGGCGAACTGATGGACCAGAAGCCGGAGTATGCGGCGCGCTACGAGGCCGTTCTGAGCGAACTGGAGCGAACAGACCCGAATCACGCTCTCGTGCAGGCGGCTCTGGGCCGGCGCGACCTGCGGACGGGAAAGGTGAAGGATGCCGAAGCGCATCTGCGGCGGGCATTGGAAATCGGTTCTCCGCAAGCAACCACGTACTCCGACCTGGCCGACGTCTTAACCAAGCTCGATCGCCCCAGTGAGGCGGTGCCGCTATTACAAAGGGCGATTCAAATTGAACCCTACACACCCACGCTGCAGAAAACTCTGGTAGTGCGCCTGATCCAACTGAAACGCTATCCAGAGGCGGAAAAGGCAATGGAGAGCTACGTCGCGCAGTTTCCCGAGGACTCGTTCATGCGGCAGATGCTGGCTCGCGCCCAGGCTTCAGGACCTCCAAAGTGAACCGTGCCGCTCTGCTAATCTGCACTGTGCGCAGACGACTGCTCTCCTTCGGCCTGATCGTTTGGCTGCTCGTACCGCCGGCCCCGGCGGCTACTGAACCCTCCTCCATCCGCTTTGAAAACCGGCAGAAACAATCGGGTATCACCTTTGTGCTGGACAACGGCACGATTCCCGACAAGCCGATCATCGACAGCACCCTAGGCGGAGTTGCCCTGCTGGACTACGACAACGACGGGTATCTTGACATTTTCTTCACCAACGGAGCGCGCATCCCCAGCTTGGCGAAGGACAACGCGGCATTTTCCAACCGGCTTTACCACAACAACCATGACGGAACTTTCACCGACGTGACCGAGCGCGCCGGTCTGAAAGGCGAAGGCTACAGCATGGGCGTGGCTGCCGCCGACTACGACAACGATGGCTGGACCGACCTCTACGTCACCGGAGTGAACCGCAACATCCTGTACCACAATAACCATGATGGAACTTTTACGGATGTGACCAGCCACGCCGGGGTTGCGGGGATCGTCGGCGGCAAAAAGTTGTGGTCGGTATCGGCCGCCTGGATTGATTACGATAATGACGGGCTGCTCGATCTCTTCGTGGCCAACTACCTCGACTGGTCGATGGCAAACTCGCGCGTCTGCGGGCCTGTGGGCAAGCGGCTGTCGTGCCCGCCCTCGCTCTACAAGGGAGAACCCAACATTCTTTACCACAACAATGGCGACGGGACTTTCACCGACGTTTCCGCCGCCACCGGCATTGCCGCGCAGATTGGAAAGGGCATGGGAGTCGCCATCGCGGATTACGACGGCGACGGCTGGATGGACATCTTCGTCGCCAACGATAACGAACGTAATTTTCTTTTCAAGAATCGCGGCGGTAAGGGATTTGACGAGGTGGGCGTGGAATCGTCCGTCGCATATACCGAGGACGGCATCCCGGTTTCGAGTATGGGCGTTGACTTCCGCGACTTTACCAATGATGGACGTCCCAGCCTGTTTGTGACCGCGCTCGGTGGCGAAACCTTTCCCTTGTACCGCAACCAGGGCAACGGATTCTTCAGCGCCGACACTTACAAGGCTGCCATCGGTTTCGCCAGCTTCAAGATGAGCGGCTGGGGCGCCGGCATCTACGACTTCGACAACGACGGCAACAAAGACCTTTTCAGCGCCAACTCCCACGTGAGCGAAAACGCCGGACTCAATCCGCAACAGCGCTATCGGCAGCCGGATGCAGTATTCCGCAACCTGGGCAACGGAGCATTCCGCGACGTCAGCGCCGGGGCAGGCCCCGACCTGCAGGCACGGGCCGCCCACAGAGGCTGCGCCTTCGGCGACCTCAACAACGATGGCAAGGTGGACGTAGTGGTTTCCGCCATCGGCGGGCCGGCGGAGTTGCTCTACAACACCTCACCGGATCATAACCACTGGATCCTGATTCAGACGATTGGAGTCAAGAGCAATCGTGACGGAATTGGCACGCGCATCAAAGTCACGGGCGAGTCAGGCCTGGTGCAGTACAACCACGTCACCACCGCAGGGAGCTACGCCAGTTCTTCGGAGAAACGAGTGCACTTCGGCTTGGGCAGCGATGTCCGGATCAAAGAAATCGAACTGCGCTGGCCAAGTGGAAAAGTGCAAATCCTACGCGACGTGAAGGCCGACCAGATTTTGAAGGTAACCGAGGAGTGAGATGAAGACTGCGCTTGCAGCTCTCTTCTTCGCGGCGTGGGTTCCGCTCGCCTTCGGGGGGCCATGCACGGGAGCGGAGGCGCAGCTCGCCCAGGTCTCCCGGCAACTGGCGCGCGGCGAGCCGGATGCCGCCGAGCAGGTACTCGGCTCCATCGCGCCTTCGTATCCGGCTTGTCCCGACGTACTGCTGCAGGAGGCGCGAATCGTCGCAGCCCGGGGCGATGCCGCCACTGCCGGAGGAATGTTCATGCGCTATCTCGAGGTCGCGCCCGATGACTCCAGAGGATACACATATTTTGGCCGCTTCCTGATTTCGCAGCGGCAGTACGATCGCGCCGACCGAGCGTCTGAGGTTGCAATTCAAAAGGCGCCGAACGATCCCGGAGCCCTGGCGCTGCGCGGCCAGCTTCTCGACATGAAGGGGGAATCGCAGAAAGGTCTGGAAATGCTCAATCGGGCATGCCAGCTTGATCCGGAGAATGTGGATGCGCAGTTCTACCTGGGCACAATCTTCGATCGGGCAAAGCGCCCGGACGAGGCAGTAAAACATTTTCAGAAGGTCGTGAGCATCGATCAGCGGGATGCCCGCGCCTGGGATTACCTCGCATTGAATCTTGAGCCGCTGGGAAAACTCGACGCTGCGGATGAGGCTTACCGCAAGGCCCTTGACGTCAACTCACCGGGAACCCAATTCGACGCTTTTCTCGATTACAACTACGGCCGCTTTCTGGTGAAGCGCAACGATCTTGCGGATGCGAAGAAACATCTCGACCGCGCGGTCGAATTGGTGCCGCAGGCGCGCTCCACCTGGTACGAGCGCGCGAAGTTGAACCTGCGCCTTGGGGACTATAAACAGGCGCGCTCTGACGCGGAAAAAGCAGCCAGCCTGCAGGATCCGGCGGGCGTCATCATCGACCTTCAGCTCTATTCATTGCTGGAGCAGATTTACCGGCACCTGGGGGAGAAAGAACTGGCGGCCAAATATGCGGAATTGGCCCGCACGACTCCAATCCCTTCGCGCGGAGACCACCGCTGAGGCTGGTTGAAGTCTCTGCGACCTCTGCGTTCTCTGCGGTTCAGGATTTTTGCCGCGGGCGGCAAGAAGCTTAAACCGCAGAGGTCGCTGAGAACTGCGGCGGAGTTCGCGGAGAGATGGCTTAAGCTCGCGAGAGTACGTCACTACCCATGAATCGTCGATCCTTTCTTCTCGCCGCGCTTGCCGCCACTGGATGGCGCGGAGTTCTGGGCCAGGCGGCGAAAAGGGCGATGCTGCCGGCGTTCCGCGACGTAACCGCCAACTCCGGCATTCGCTTCCGGCACGAAGCCAGCGTGACTTCTCAGAAATACCTGCCGGAATCCATGGGCGCGGGCGTGGCCATGTTCGACTACAACAACGACGGCCGTCTCGATCTCTTCTTCGTCAACGGGGCAAAGATTCTCGACCCCATGCCCAAAGGCAAAATGCCCGACAAATCCGATGCCCGGTTCTGGAACCGGCTGTACCGCAACAATG
>Ga0335083_10009044_pt1 | contig 12118 bp, 10 predicted proteins | sample Lox_Sample_42_FD_206716 | JGI IMG/M metagenome (GOLD analysis project Ga0335083, IMG submission 206716) | Soil microbial communities from Loxahatchee National Wildlife Refuge, Florida, United States - Lox_Sample_4.2 | ecosystem: Environmental > Terrestrial > Soil > Wetlands | place: USA... | reverse complement strand
CTGTCGTTATTGTGGGCCGTGCTGTGTGCCGCCATCAGCTACGCGGTCGGTGCGCGACTGGCTCAGAACCTCGGTGGCTTGCAGGTGATTTCGTGGGCGCTGGTGCTGGCGTTACCGCTGTTGTTATGGCCGGCACTGCACTATGCACCGGACTCCTTGCAGCAACCACGCGCGGTATGGATCGGGTTCCTGTACACCTGCTTCGTCAGCCAGTTTCTCGGCTTCTGGCCGTGGTACAAGGGATTGGCGCTCGGCGGTATCGCGCACGTCAGCCAGGTGCAGCTGCTGCAACCGTTTCTCACCGTGCTCGCCGCAGCATTATTGCTGGGCGAGCCGCTGGAGCTGCTGACACTGGTGTTTGCCGTGCTGGTGGTGCTGGTGGTGGCGCTCGGCCGCAAGTTGCGCTGAATCGCGCACTTGCGGCGTCCACCCCGTTACCCGTTATTTGACGATCAACTGCTGAGGGGGATTGCTGCCTTCCACGAAATAAATCGCGGTGCCAACTTTCTTCATCCTGACGATGCCCTGCGGGTTCGAGAAACCGCACTCGCCGTTGTTGTCCGTCAACGCCACCGCGCTGAACACGCCGGTGGAAGGTTCGTATTGCCAGATGCCGGTTTCATAGCCACCGGCGGCCGGGCAGTTCGGGTCCGTCTTGGGACCTTGATACTGCGTGTAAGTGCCATCGGCGCTCAGTGTGGCCCATGAGGTGGGGCTATCGGACGAAGTCCAAGTGCCAATCAAGTCGCTGAGCGCCGGGGTCGTGAACGGAGGCGGTGTGCTGAGGTTGTTGATGCTGGTCAGATCCAGCCGGAAGTCATTGGTGCCGGGCACCTTGTTGAGCTCGGCGTAGTAAATCAGGTTGCCTACCTTGAGATTGGGCAGCACCACTTTGCCGGTGGCCGGGTAGTACACCGCATCGACGCCGGAAGCGCTTGCCAGCGAGGACAAGGACGCAGCGATTGCAAGGCACAGAATTCGGGGAAAGCGCATGAATATCTCCTAGTGGGGTCAAGGTATTGGAATGCAATTGAAGCCTAGCTCATGTGGCGACAAACCGCGACAAAGATTGTTTGCTCTGCCAGCAAGCAGCAGGCCGGCATCGCGGTTGACGCGGCTCTTTGCCGTGCCGGTGGCGATGATGGTAGCGTTGCTGCCAGGGTTGCATCGAACGGGAACCGTCATGGCCATCGCGCACCGCAGTGAATTGCATTTCTCCCATCGCAGCGGCTGGCTGCGCGCCGCCGTGCTGGGCGCCAACGACGGCATCGTCTCCACTGCCTCGCTGGTACTGGGGGTGGCGGCGGCGCATGCGTCGCGCGGCGACGTACTGGTGGCCGGCATCGCCGCCCTGGTGGCCGGTGCGATGTCGATGGCGGCCGGTGAATACGTATCAGTCAGTTCGCAAGCCGATACCGAAGCGGCCGATCTGCGGCGCGAGGCGCGCGAGCTGGCCGAGAACCAGGAATTCGAACGTCTCGAATTGACCAACATCTACATCAAGCGCGGCCTCGACAAACCGCTGGCGGAACAAGTGGCGACGCAGTTGATGGCGCACGACGCACTCGGTGCCCATGCCCGCGACGAGCTTGGTCTGTCGGAATTGCACACTGCCAGGCCGTTGCAGGCGGCGCTGGCTTCCGCGCTCACCTTCGCGCTCGGCGCGGTACTGCCGCTGCTGCTGGCCTGTGTGGCGCCGATGGACCATATCGATCCGGTGGTGGCCGGCGGTTCGCTGTTGACGCTGGCGATACTGGGAGCGTTGGCCGCCAATGCCGGCGGCGCGCCGTTATGGAAAGGCGCGACCAGGGTGTTGGTGTGGGGAGCGCTGGCGATGGCGGCAACGATGGCGATCGGCTCGCTGTTCGGTACCCATGCAGCGTAGGCGATGCGAGCGGCCTGACCGCAGCGTCAGGTGCCGGTCTGCAACTGGCGCAGGTAGCGGCGGGTCTTGAAGTAGAACCTGACGTTCTTCTCCCACCGCTTGAACAATGGAGCGCGGTTGCCATAACGGCACGGAAACCGCTGCGGCGCCACTGCTTCCAGCATCTGCTGCCAACTGTCGTCGCGCTCGTAGCCGTATTGCTCGAGATCGCTCTGCAACGACGGAAATTCCTGCAACTGCGCCTTTACCCGCGACAGATGCAGATGCCATTTGCCAAGCGAGGCGGTGTCCACCGCGCGCAAACCGTTCAATGCTTCCTCCGCTTCCCTGACCGGCCTGGCGTACTTGCTGAATTCGGAAAACACGTGCTTGAACACCAGGAAACGGAATCGCCGCAGGATCTGCTGCTGCACGCCGTCCGGATCGCGTACCAGTTCTTCGTAACGGATCTGCAGGAAACGCGGATGCCCCAGCAGCGCGCGGCTGGCGCGTTCGCAATCCTTCCAGATGCGGTAATTGGAAAAGTAACCGCGGATCGCCTTGTGCCGGCTGGCGACGACGGCACGGGGATCGCGCAGGATGTGGATCACGTGCAGCGTGGGGTCCGATTCCAGCAGCGGTTGCACGTGCAGAATGTCGGTCGGATGTTTACTGAGTACGGCACCACTCTGGGTGGCGAACTGCCGGAAGATGCTGAATTCGAACGGCGTGCGTTCGCTGAAATCGAAGCAGTTGCCCATCAATTCCAGCAGCAGCGTAGTGCCGCTTCTGGGGCAACCGACGATGTGCACGCGTTGAAACTGTTCCATTTTGACCACTGCTGATTTGACCGGAATCCATGACAACGAACACCGGCGGCTTCGGTTGACGCCGGCGCCAAAAAAATCCCCTGCCTCAGCCGCAGGGGGAAAATTATGGAAAACCGCCGCACACGAGTGGCCCCATCCCGGCAAGTTTGCTATGGTGCCGCCCGTCCTAAGGGGTGGATTCCGGCATGTGCCGGGATTCTGAGATCAAACCCTTTGAACCTGAACCAGTTAATACTGGCGTAGGAATAGGCAGTCGCTGTTTCCGTCTTGCAGGGTCCGTGCCGGTCGTTACCGGCGATGCGGTCCGTGCGTGACGGCTCGACACTGTGTTGTTGCAACCTGATCAGTTAGTCATGTTTTGGAGAAAGGTTATGAACCGCTGCTTTTTACCTAACTTCCAGCTTGAGCGCTCGCTGCTCGCGAGCGTGGCGTCCGCACGCACTGGTACTGTGCTGCTGGCACTTCCTGCTGTCGTTGCGGCGTTGCCGCTGCACGCGCAAACCGCGCCTGGCATCGAGGAAATCGTCGTCACCGCCGATTTCCGCCAGGACAAGCTCGACAACATCCCCGCCAGCATCAGCGTGCTCGATGCCAAGCTGATCCGACAGAAGAATGCGCTGCACCTGGAAGACGTGCTGGCCGATGCGCCCAACGTCAACTTCGACGCCGGCGCCTCGCGCGCGCGCTACTTCCAGCTGCGCGGCATCGGCGACACCGAGCAGTTCGTCGAACCGTTGAACGCTTCGGTCGGCATGCTGATCGACGGCGTCGATTTCACCGGACTCGGTGCCGCGGCGATGCTGTACGACATCGAACAGGTGGAAATCCTGCAAGGTCCGCAAGGCACGCGCTACGGCTCCAACGCGCTGGCCGGCCTGATCAACCTGCAAAGCAAGGCGCCGACCGACAGTTGGACCTACGGCCTGCAACTGCAAGGCGAGAACTACAACGGCCGCGGTTTCGCCGGCTATGCCGGCGGCCCGCTTGGCGACGGCGTCGGGTTCCGGGTCGCGGCGCAGCGGGTGCAGAGCGACGGCTTCGGCTTCAACACCTACCTGCACCGTCCGACCAACGACCGCGACGAACAGACGCTGCGCGCCACGCTGCAATGGCAAGCCTCGCCGACGTTGCAGTTCACCGTGCACGGCGGCGTCATCGATGCCGACAACGGCTACGACGCCTTCTCGCTCGACAACAGCCGCAACACTTTGAGCGACCAGCCCGGCCGCGATACCCAGTTGTCGCGTTTCGTCAGCGCCCAGTTGCAAAGCACCGCATTCGATGCGTTCACGCTGGAACTGCTCGCCACTTACGCCAAGTCACATGTGCATTACGGCTACGACGAAGACTGGGTCTATGCCGGCTTCGACCCGAACGGTTATGAATCCACCGATCTTTATTTGCGCGATCACTTGAGCCGCAGCGGCGAACTGCGCCTGCTGTCAACACCGCAGGGCGCGCTGTTTAATGGCCGCACGTCGTGGATCGCCGGCCTCTATACGTTGACGCAGGACGTCGATCTGCACCGCATCTACACGTATCTGCCGAGCGACTTCTTCAGCAACCACACGATGCGCCGCCACGCGGCCTATGCCGATACCACCACCACGCTGACCGAGCGCTGGTCGTTCGATGCCGGCCTGCGCGCCGAACGCTACACTGCCGACTACAGCGACTCCGACGCCGTGCGGTTTTCGCCCGGCGAAACCCTGTGGGGCGGCAAGCTGGCGCTGAACTACCGCACCGACGGTCACCAGTTGCTGTACGCCAGCGTCTCGCGCGGCTACAAGAACGGCGGCTTCAACACCGATGGCACGCTCGACGCCGACCTGCGCCAGTACGGCAGCGAATCGCTGGTCAACTACGAAATGGGCTTCAAGGGATCGTTGCTGGACGGGCGCGCGCATCTGCGTACCGCACTGTTCTACATGGACCGCAAGGACGTACAGATCTCGAGCTCCACCGTGCGCTTGCGCAGCGACGGCAGCAGCGAGTTCATCATCTACACCGGCAACGCCGCCGCCGGCTACAACCGCGGCGCCGAATTCAGCGGCGATTTCGCCGCCAGCGACAGCGTGCGCTTGTACGGTTCGCTCGGCCTGCTCGACACCGCGTACAAGAACTTCATCAACTCGGCCGGCGACAATCTCGACGGCCGCGCGCAGGCGCAGGCGCCGCGTTACCAGTACACGCTGGGCACGACCTGGCAGTTGCCATCATCGTTGAGCTTCGACATCAACGTGCAAGGCCGCGGGGCCTACTACTACTCCGACAGCCACGACCAACGCTCGAATCCATACGACTTGCTGAACTCCAGCCTGACCTGGCGTGAGCACCAGTGGCAGGTGACGCTGTGGGGCCGCAACCTCACCAATATCGATTACCCGGTGCGCGGTTACTACTTCGGCAACGACCCGCGCGACGACTACGCCAATCACCTTTACACGCAGCTCGGCGAGCCGCGGCGTTTCGGCGTGACGGTGAACCTGGATTTCTGACCCGGGTTATTTGACAGGCAGCGAAGGCGGTGGCGGCTGGCCGGGGAAACTCTGCAGCGAGGAGTCGATCTTTGCCCACGCCGGCGCCGACGCCGTCCAGATGTTGACTTGCGGCGTCACTTGCGACGGATCGTCGAGCGTGCCGACCCGCAACACCAGGAAGGCCGGCCGCTCGTCCGCTGCACCCATCACGTGTACGCCGCACACCGGGCAGAAATACCGGTGCATGTGGTTGCCGCTGTCGGCGAGCGCGGCGTGATCCTGCAGCTTGCCGGTGACTTTCACCGCCGCCTTCGGCACCACCATGTTGACGGTGGGCGAACCGGCCGCCAGTTTCTGGCATACCTTGCACCAGCACATGCGCACCATCAGCGGTTCCGCGCTCACTTCGTAACGCACCGCACCGCAATAGCAGCCGCCTTGCATGACTTTCATGTTGAACTCCCGTTGCCTGTGGTTATTGGAGCCAGCCGATGATGAGCCCCATCAAGGTAAAGCTGACGGTCCAGTAACTGCCGTTGATGAGCATGTATTTGAACGACCTGCCTTCGAACATCGCATTGACCGCCACCGCGAAGGCGATCCACGGCAGCCCGGTGAGAAAACCGAACAGCGTACCCAATGCCGCGCCCTTGCCGGCGCCGATGAATGCCGCCAGACAGCTGGACATCAACCACTCGAGCACGAAGGTGACGATCAACAGGCGCGCCATTTTCGGTTTCGGCGCATCTTTCATCTTTGCCGGGTCCATGCCGATCGCCAGCATCCACGCCTTGCCGAACAAGGGGCCATACCACAGTGCGCCCAGCACGAAGCAGACGAGCGTGGCGCCCAGCACTGCCAGCCAGTTGATGGTTACGTTGTCCATGAGCTCCTCCTTTGTTGTTGGTATTGTCGTTGGATCGTTGTTGGCGAGCGTGGCCGATCAATCCAATATCACATGCGGCACGAAGCGCGATGTGTTGCGGGTGATGGGACTGTCGTCTTCGCGCAAACCGATGCCGGCCGCTTCGCCGCCGATCACCCAACTGCCGACCAGCGCGTGCACCTGCTTGCCGCTGCCTGCGTCGGTGAACACCGGCAATGGATTCAGTCGTTGTCGTACGAAGCCACCGTCATTGTATGGCCCGTCTTCGGCACTGCGGTTGCCGGCCAGATCGCGCAGCTCGACGTTGGCGCCTTCGCGCGAGTAGATCGGTTTGCGCGCCCAACCGGGCGGCAATGGCGCACTGCCGTCATCGAACTGGCACTCGAGCAGGTTGGGATGACCGGGATGTCGCTGCCACAGCAGCGGCAAAATACCTTTGTTCGACAGCAGCAGTTTCCACGGCGGTTCGATGAACTGCGTCGGCGACGTCAGCAGCACCGGCGCGAAATCCTCCTGCAGCATGAACTCCCACGGATACAGCTTGAACAGGGCCTTGATCGGCGCACCGTCGTCATCGACGAACTGGCCACCGGCCTCGCCGATGCTTTCGGTTGCCACGAAGCGCGTCGCAAGTCCTGCCTGCGCCGCGCAATCCATCAGGTAATTGACGTTGCCGCGATCTTCGCTGCTTTGATCGACGCAGCTGAAATGCAGCGGCCGCGGCAGCTTCATGCCGCCGAAGGCCCAGATCAGTTTTTCCTGGATCGAATTGAACTGGTCGGTGGCTTCCGGCAGCAGTCCGGCTTCGAACTGCTGCTCCAGCCACATCCACTGGAAGAAGCCGGCTTCGAACAACGAAGTCGGTGTGTCGTAGTTGAGCTCGAGCAGCTTGGGCGGCAGGCGTCCGTCGTAGCTGAGATCCATGCGGCCATACAGCGACGGTTGCTGGCGTTGCCAGCTGTTGGCGAGGTAATCCCAGTACGCGGTGGGGATTTGCAATTTGGCCAGCAGCTCGTCGCTGCGCAGCACTTCAGGCACCAGTTCCATTGCCATCGCGTGCAGTTCGCTAGTAGCGGATTCCAGCTGGTCTTCGATCTGGGTCCAGCTGAACTGGTAGTACGCGTCATCGATCCAATACGGTTCACCGTCGATGGTGTGATAGTCGAAGCCGACCGACTCGGCATAGTCGCGCCAATCGGGACGTTCCGCAATGCGTCGGCGTTGCATGAGGACTCAGCTGCCGCTGCCGGACATGCGTGCGGCAGTGCCGCCGAAACCGCCGCTGCGGGTGATATGGCCGTTTTCCAGCGAGCGAACGCTGTCGGGATTCACTGACACGTTGCCGCTGCGCCTGGCCACCGGTTCGTTGTTGGCGGTGCGGAAGGTGTCGTCGTCGCGCGCGCGGTACAACGGTTGCGCCGGCACATAGCCATTGGCGCCGCGTATCGAATCGGCGACACCACCGGTAACGATCATCGGCTGCGGCCGGTTGAACATCTGCGCCGCCAGGTAGCCCATCATCAGCGGCATGAAGTACGAACCGCCGGAATGCTGATATGGCGCCACTTCGCACTGGTTGTAGCCGAAATCGGCTTCGCACTCGGCGCGCGACATGTAACGGGGCGCCACCTGCGCGTGCTGCTGACGCGCCTGGTTGTAGTCGATCTGGCACTGCGCGGCCAGTTCCGGATGTTGCTGCGTGCATTCGGCGACGTCGCGATAGACCACGGCCGGCACCGTGTTGTCGCTGCAACCGGCCACCAGCAACGTGGTGGCCGGCACCATCAGGATCAAGTGGGCGGAGCGGCTGCGTTTGCGCGGATGCTGCGACATGGCACGCTCTCCGTCAGTAGCTCATGGCCGCGGCATTGATCAGTCCGACCGCGATGCTGAGACTGGCCGTCAATACACCGGAAGCCATTTCGCCCTGCGCGATGCGCTCCGGCAGATGCGGCAGCAACGCGCGCAGGATCACGAACGTCAACGCCTGCACCACCAGCGCCACCAGGCTCCAGATGATGCAGTCCATGATGCCGAGCGCCTGGGTGATGACGGAAGCCAGTGGCAGCGCAAACCCGATCAACGCGCCGCCCAGCGCCACCGCCGCCGCATTGTTGTTGGCCTTGACCAGCGCCATCTCGTCATGCGGCGTCAGCCACGTGTAGAGCCGCCAGAACACCAGCAGCAACACCAGGCCCAGCGCGAAATAGCCGAGAAAATACGGCAGCAGCGACAACGATTCGAAGGTGGTATCCAGCAAGACGTGCATGATGACGCTCCTCGATCCGTTGCCGCTGTTTATCGTTTACAACACCGCCGCGATCGCGTTGACCAGGTAGTCGATGTTCTTGTTGTTGATGCCGGCCACGTTGATGCGGCTGGAACCGACCAGGTAGATGCTGAACTCGCCGACCAGACGCTTGACCTGTTCCGGCGTCAGGCCGAGGAACGAGAACATGCCCTTCTCGTGCTGGATGAACGAGAAGTCGCGGTTGACGCCTTTGGCTTTCAGCTTGGCGACCAGCATGGCGCGCAGGCTGTTGATGCGATCGCGCATTTCGGTCAGTTCGGCGTCCCACTCGGCTTTCAGTTTGGCATCGTCGAGAATCATGCCGACCAAGGCCGCGCCGTGCGCCGGCGGCACCGAATACATTTCGCGCGCGGTGCCGATGATCTGGCTGCCGGAGGCTTCGGCGGCAGCCGCACTGTCTGCAACCACCAGCACGGTGCCGGTGCGCTCGCGGTACAGGCCGAAGTTTTTCGACATCGATGCAGCGACGATCAATTCGGGGAGTTTTTCCGCCATCAATCGCACGCCGTAAGCGTCTTCCACCAGACCATCGCCGAGCCCTTGATAGGCAAGGTCGATGAACGGCGTGAAGCCTTGCTTCAGCGCGGCGTCGGTCACTGCCTGCCACATGTCCTTGCTCAGGTCGGAACCGCACGGGTTATGACAGCAGCCATGGATCAGCACCATGTCGCCTTTGCCGGCACCTTTGAGCTTGGCCATCATCTCGTCGAACTTGATCGAGTGTTTGGCATAGTCGTAGTACGGGTAGGTTTCCAGCTTGAGACCGGCACTGCCGAGCAACGGAATGTGGTTGGCCCAGGTCGGATCGCTGACGAAGATACGGGTACCAGGCGCGCTGTTGGCGACGAATTCGGCCGCGACGCGCAACGCGCCGGAACCGCCGGGCGCCAGTACGGTGGCGGTGCGTTTGGCCTTGGCGGCTGCATGATCGTTGCCCAGCAACAGGTCGAGCGAATGTTTCAGGAACAGCTCGGGGCCGGCCTGCGCGATGTAGGACTTGCTGTCCTCGATCTGCCACAGCTTGTTCTCGGCGGTCTTCACTGCCTTCATCACCGGGCAGTTGCCTGCCTCGTCCTTGTAAACGCCGACGCCGAGGTCAACCTTGTTGGCATTGGTGTCGCTTTTGTAGGCCGCAGAAAGCCCCAGAATGGGGTCCGGTGGACGCCGTTCTATCGTTTGAAACATTGCTGTATCCGTGATCGAAGATTGAAGGGATTTTGCCGTTGGGAGAGTCCCGCGGGCGGGGCGTGAGTATAGCAGTGGCAGAGGGGCAATCGAAGCGGAAAATCAGTTACCATCCCTTAACTTTTCCCTACCCTGCCCTTTGCATTTTGAACACTGCGCCTTCGCAACACACGCCGATGATGCAGCAGTACCTCGCGGTGAAACACGACCACCCCGACGTGCTGCTGTTCTACCGCATGGGCGACTTTTACGAGCTGTTTTTCCAGGACGCGGTGCGTGCGTCCGAATTGCTCGGCATCACGCTGACGGCGCGCGGCAAGGCCAGTGGCTCGCCGATCCCGATGTGCGGCATCCCGTTCCACGCGGTCGAGCGCTACCTCGCCAAACTGGTCGAACAGGGCGAGTCGGTGGCGATCTGCGAACAGATCGGCGACCCGGCCACCAGCAAGGGGCCGGTCGAACGCAAGGTGGTGCGGTTGATCACGCCCGGCACGCTGACCGACGAAGCCTTGCTGCAGGACAACCGCGATCGTTTGCTCGCCGCGCTGTGGCAGCAAGGCGAGCTGTACGGGTTGGCTGCGCTCGACGTCAGCAGCGGCCGCTTCACCGTGCTCGAATGCCAGGGCGAGACGCAGATGCAGGCGGAGTTGCAGCGGCTGGATCCGGCCGAATTGCTGGTGGCCGAGACGCAACCGGTCGCCACCGCACTTGCGCAGCGCAAAGGTCTGCGCAAACGTCCGGCGTGGGAGTTCGATCACGACAGTGCATTGCGTAACCTCACCAAACAATTCCACACCGACAGCCTGCAGGGCTTCGGCTGCGCGCATCTGACGCTGGCCATTCAAGCCGCGGGGGCCGTGCTCAATTACGCGAAAGAAACCCAGTTATGCGAGCTCGGCCATTGTCGTGGTCTGCGCGTGGAAAACAGCGGCGACAGTCTCGTGCTCGATGCGATCAGCCGCCGCAACCTGGAAATCGATGTCAACCTCAACGGCGGTTTCGCCAACACGCTGGCGGCGGTGTTCGACTGCTGCGCTACCACGATGGGCAGCCGCCTGTTGCGACGCTGGTTGCACCGCCCTATTCGCTCGCATGCTGAAATCCGCGCGCGCCAGCAGGCGGTGGCGACGCTGCTCGACGACTATCGTCATGAAGCTCTGAATCCGTTGCTGAAACAGATCGGCGACATCGAGCGCATCCTTGCCCGCGTTGCACTGCGGTCAGCGCGGCCGCGCGATCTGGCCAAGCTGCGCGATGCGCTGTTGACGTTGCCGTCACTACAGGCAGAGCTGACGCGCATCGACAATCCACACTTGCAGCAACTTGCCAAACGCATCGGCCTCTATCCTGTGCTGGCCGAGTTGCTGCAACGGGCGATCATCGAGAATCCGCCAGTGGTTGTGCGCGAAGGCGGCGTCATCGCCGACGGTTACGATGCCGAGCTCGACGAACTGCGCCAGCTCAGCAGCAATGCCGGTGACTTCCTGTTGAAGCTGGAAGAGCGCGAGCGGCAGATCACCGGGCTGTCCACTTTGAAGGTCGGCTTCAACAAGGTGCATGGCTATTACATCGAGCTGAGCCGCGTGCAATCGGAAACGGTGCCGGCACACTTCATGCGGCGGCAAACACTGAAAAATGCCGAGCGCTACATCACACCGGAATTGAAGGAATACGAGGACAAGGTGCTGAGCGCCGGCAGCCGCGCGCTGGCACGCGAAAAAGCGCTGTACGACGCCCTGCTCGACAGCGTCGGTGCCGAGTTGGCTGCGCTGCAGGACACTGCCTTCTCACTCAGCGAGCTCGATGTGCTGCACGATTTCGCCGAACGTGCCGGCGTACTGAACCTGTGCTGTCCGGAATTGCACGATGCTGTCGGCATTGCGATCACCGGCGGCCGTCATCCGGCAGTCGAGCAAGTGACGCAAGGCGCCTTTATCGCCAACGACCTGGCGCTCAACGACGAGCGCCGCATGCTGATCATCACCGGCCCCAACATGGGCGGCAAATCGACCTACATGCGGCAGACGGCGCTGATCGTGCTGCTGGCTCACACCGGTTGCTTCGTGCCGGCCGCCGCTGCGCGTATCGGCCCCATCGATCGCATCTTCACCCGCATCGGATCGTCCGACGATCTCGCCGGCGGCCGTTCGACCTTCATGGTGGAGATGACGGAAACCGCCAACATCCTGCACAACGCGTCGAACTGTTCGCTGGTGCTGATGGACGAGATCGGCCGCGGCACCAGCACCTTCGACGGACTGGCGCTGGCGTGGGCCACCGCCGTGCACATTGCCACCAGCATCAAGTCGCTGACGCTGTTTGCCACCCACTACTTCGAACTGACCGCGTTACCGGACGACTACGCGGGAGTGGCCAACGTGCACCTGGATGCCACCGAGCACGGCGACGGCATCGTGTTCCTGCATGCGGTAAAACCAGGGCCGGCCAACCAGAGCTACGGACTGCAAGTAGCATCGCTGGCCGGGATTCCCAAGCCGGTGATCCAGCAGGCGCGGCAGAAGTTGTTGCAGTTGGAGAAGGATGAGGGCTTCAAAAGCGGGA
>Ga0335083_10009043_pt1 | contig 12118 bp, 8 predicted proteins | sample Lox_Sample_42_FD_206716 | JGI IMG/M metagenome (GOLD analysis project Ga0335083, IMG submission 206716) | Soil microbial communities from Loxahatchee National Wildlife Refuge, Florida, United States - Lox_Sample_4.2 | ecosystem: Environmental > Terrestrial > Soil > Wetlands | place: USA: Florida... | reverse complement strand
CCCCGGGACTATTTTTCCGCGAAGGAAATTTTCGTAAGCATCCGCCTGCTTTGGGTTAGTCCAGCCTCGCCAGGTTCGCGCAATCAAGTCTGACCTCCTGTGGTGACTCTCATCGTGACTTTTACGGTGACGAAGTTTGTCTCGATGGCTGGGCCGCCGCCGGGACGGGGGCGCTAACTTTCTTCCAGCATGAATTCCAGGACTTCCTGGGGAACCGGGGCGTTCCACACCGGGGCAAACGACTGGCGGTGCAGAGGCGACGGGCCAAATTCCCGCAAGGCGGCAAGATGATGGGCCGTGCTGTATCCCTTGTTGGAGGCCAGCCCGTAGGCGGGAAACACGGGATCCCATTCGCGGACCAATCGGTCACGCGCTACCTTGGCGATGATTGAGGCGGCAGCGATAGAGGCGGAAAGCGCATCCCCGTGGATGATCGCCTGCTGCCGCAGTTCGCAATCCAGGCGCAGGGCATCGATCAGCAGGTGGTCGGGACAGGGTTGCAGCTGTAGAACGGCTTGCAGCATGGCCAGGCGCGAGGCGTGGTAAATATTGATCTGGTCGATGCGGGCCGCGTCCACCGCGGCTACGGACCAGGCGATGGCGTGTTCGCGAATGCGCTCGGCGAGTATCTCGCGGCGTTCTGCCGGGAGCAGCTTGGAGTCGCGCAGCCCTCGCACGCGATAGCCGGGATCGAGAATCACCGCTCCTGCCACGACCGGCCCGAAGAGCGAGCCGCGCCCGACTTCGTCCACTCCCGCCACCAGCTGCGCGCCGCTCGCCCAGGCCCGCTTTTCGTACCTCAGCGTGCAGCGCAGCCGCTTCAGCAGGCGAAGCTTGGCAGCCGCCGGCGACAGGTTTTTTTCGGGAGCGCGTTGGGCTTTTGTGACCACGGAAAGGAACTTATTCCATCTTCTATGACGCGAAGCTGTGAGTGCAAGGTGGAAAAGTTGCTACCTGAGAAGGATTAGCGCCTGGGAAGAGTGGCTACAGCGCCTGCGCCCGGATGGTCATGACTCCGCCTATGTTTTGAGCGGGGATATCCAGCGTCCGAGTGTCAATTCTCGATCCCCTCGCACTCTGTTGTGAACGAGCGAGAAAGCTGGTGAGGCTGCCGTCAAATTGTTGCCGCCGCGACCCAGGAGGGGGCTGGGGAACTATCGTGCCGTCGTAATCTGTTTCGTTGTTTGCCAACTGACTCTTCTTGTCTGCGCCTGAGGTGAAGGTGAAGGGGGGAGCCGACAGCACGACTACATTCACCCGCGCCGGCCCAAGTACCCAGTTGCTGATGACGGTGACCGGAAGTTTTCGAGACTGGCCGGAGGCGAGAAACTCTTCGCCGGGATTCGCAGCCGGGGAGGCCACCAAGGTGAGTGACTGCTCCAGAACGGCCCGCAAAGTGATGCTGGCGGAAGCCGTCCTCTGGGCGCAACAGGGAAGGGGCGATCCGGCCGGTAGAAAGAGCACCGCGGCGGCGAAAATTTGCGTGGACCTGGGAAGTCTACACATTTAGGGTCACCCACAAGAACCTGAACCAACCTGACCAAGACTCGAACCCGAACCCAACCGAACCCGAACCCAACCGAACCCGAACCCAACCGAACCCGAACCCAACCGAACCTGAACCCTTACTACGTGAGGCCTATGCTAGCAGCGGCGGGGCGAGCCGTCGAGATGACCGGGCAGGGGTGAAGACACTCCAGTTTGGGCGCTAAGCTATTGCAAGTAGGATAGTTGCTTCGTCCGTAACCAATGCCGGATTACCCCCGATACGTGGCGAAGGAGATGTGAGTTGTGCTCTTCGGCGAAGAATCTCAGCTCAGGCGCTAGCCCATTCGCGGGAGGAGCCTTCGATACGAGTCTGGCGTTCCGACCCTGATTCGACTTGCCGCTGCAGGAAGAAATCGAGATTGCCGCGCATCACCAGATGCGGCGAGAGAGTGACTTGATCAGTGGAGCCTCCGCTCTCGGTGAGAAACTCGTGCAGCACTCGGAAAGCCATGCGCCCCTGGGTGCGGGGGCGCTGATAAATGGTGGCCTCGACGGTTCCGGCGCGAATCTCCTCGACCAGCGCCGGGAACAAGTCGGTGGTAATCACCGACATTTTGTTGCTCATGCCGGCGTCGCGCGCCGCATTGAGTACGGGAATGGAAGCTTCGGTGGTCACGTAGATTCCCGCTAGATCGGGATGGGCCGCAAACAATTTCCGGCACTTATCGTAGGCTTCGGATTCGATGTCGTGGTCCTCAATTACCTCAACCAGGCTCATCGCCGGATACAGCGAGCGCAGCGTGCTCTCGAAGGCGCGATGCTTCTCCGCGTGCTCGGTGATGGCTAGTTCGCTCAACGTGACCGCCACTTTACCGGCGCCGCGCAGAAAGCGCCCCATCAGATCGGCGGCCAGCGACCCGCTGACCATGGTGTCGATGGCGACGACCGCGGAGCGCCCGCTATCGGGAGCATCGGTAGCAACGCAGACGACCGGGGTTTGGGAAGCCGCGGCGCGGCGAATCCAGGCACGCAGCTTTTCAGGCCGGCTGGGGAAGAGGATAATGCCGTCGACCTGGGTTTTCAGCGCTTCTTCAAAAGCTTCTTCCTCGCCTTCTCCGAGCTGAGGGTAGGTGCGAAAGTCGATATGCACGTTCTCCATCAGCAGGGCGTTGGCCTCCTCCGCGATGCCGGCGCGCACTTCATCCCAGAACGAGGTAGTCCCACGCAGGGTGTTCACCGAAACCTGCAGCTTGCGTTTGGACGACAAATAACGGGCCGCGAGGTTGGGGCGGTATCCCATCGACTTTGCCATCTCGAGCACTCGGGCTTTGGTGGCGGCACTTACTCCCGCGTGATCGTGAAGGGCGCGGTGCACTGTGCCGGTGGAGATGCCGAGGGCGCGGGCGATATCGAAGAGGGTGATACTTCTGTCATTCATAGACTTTGGCGCGGCCGTGCTGCCGCCACAGGCCGGTTTGCGGCGCCAGCCTGCGAGACCCGTACTATAGACCGCCGCTTTGCCCGCAGGGAAGCGAAAAATGGCTTGTGGGATGGCCTACCATGAGCGGAGAACTGCGGAAAAATGCGGTTTTGTACGCCGATTTGCGTTCGCTTCGGGTGGCGCCAGGAAACCCGAGGCCGGCAAGAATCGAGCGATCAGTCTGCGCTATTCTGGCTTCGGCGATTTCTGCGCCGCATCGCCGCTGTCGTCTTTCTTGTCGTGGTGGAAGTCGAGGCCGAACGAGGGCTGAGTTCGAGTTCCGGTCACCTTGATCGGAACCTGGGTCTGTCCGTTCTTGCGGAAGAAGGGATCAAACGGCTTCAGCAGCCAGGATTTAATTCCGGTGACGGCCTGCGACGGCTTGGCTTGCATGTGCAGTTCGCCGTGGAAGTCGAGCTTCTCGCTGCGCAGGCCGTAGCTCCCGTCGAGATTGACGCTTGCTCCGGTGACGCTGAAGGTCAAGTTCTGCAGGGAAATCACACCATCCCGCAGGCCGAAGTTGCCCTTAAGTTGAGAGACGGAATCGCCGGCGTCCTGATCGTCGGGATGCCCCTGGGCGCGCCGGCTGAGGTCTTCGATTTTGTCCTGAACTTTGGCGTTGGTGAACTCGGCTCCCGCTACGCCGAACTTGCCCTGTAGAGCAAGGCGATCCAACACCTTCTCGTTGTGGTGCGGAGGCAGATCGAACGAGGTTTTCAGATTGACCTTTCCGGTCATGAGCGGTTCCGAGGACTTCACCACCAGGCGCAACAAGTCCTCGATGCGCGCGCCCTGGCTGACGACTTCAAGCTTGATCTCTTTGCCCTTGCTGTCCTTCTCCTGCGGCTTCACAATCGCGCCGTTGCACACCAGTGTGGTGTTAAGGAAGTGCGCGACCACCGGATGCAGCAGAGTGTCACCATTGGTTCCGTCCACAGTTGCACTGAATTCGGTCTTCAACATCACCGGATGATCGGCGGTGTCAACCGAGAAGTCAGGCGTGGTCGTCTCGCCCTCCACTTCGATCTTTTCCAGAACGCCGCCAAAGTGCCCTTCGGAAGAAAGAATTCCGGAGATGCCCTTGAAGACGTTCAGGTCGGCTTTCTCGAAGGTGTAGTTCGCCTTCAAAGGAGTGCTGCGGGGATCGTCCGATTGCCAAGGGCCGAACGTGCCCTTTGTACGGATTTCCCCCGGGGGTGTGGCGTTGGTGAGTTCGGCCTCGAACGGAGCGCCATGGCCGGGGCCGATGTCGGTCATCTTCAGATGGTGGATCAGGAATTGATGCACCGGCTTGTCAGGATCGCCGGGAATGATATCCAGTTCGGCGTCGTCGGAAACGAGTTCATCGATGCGGACGGGGACGTTGCGTTTTGACTTGAAGCCGCCGAACAAGCTGCCCCGACGTTTCTCGCGCGGAGGAATCTGGATCTTAAGCCCCTTCAGCGTCACCTGCTCGATGTGCCAAGGCCGGGCGATGATGCTGCCTATCACACTTCCCACGCTGGTGCTGGCGGAAAACTCAGCGATGGAGAATAGCGGAGGCACATCGGTTCGTCCGTGATGGCGCAACACGATGTCCTTGCCGGATATGGACAGCGTGGGAAACAGCCTGACATCGAACTCCTGGATTTGGACGTCGCTGCGAAGCTGGCTGCTTAGCATGTCCTCAGCGAGGTTGTGCAGGTAAGGCTGGGAATAATGCGCCGCAAGGACACCGGCCACAACAAGCAGGGCGATCACCGCAGCGGCGATCATGAGAGGACGCCTGCTTACATGGAGCTTCTGCGGAGATGGGGGCGCAATAGTGGTCACGTAGTTTCACCCGAGCACGAAAAGGTCGCGAGACCCGCCCTGTCATAACGTTTGGGGATCGCAACCAAACCTTCTCGGATTGGAGGAGTCGAGGCGCCTCGGGGTTGCCCTAAGAATCAATACAAACAGCTGCAGGAACAACTAAGAGGCGCTGGAAGCCGGGCCGGTGGAGTGGCGCAGGCGCCCCAGCAGAAAGACTACGCGGGTCATGCGCTCGTAGTTTTCCGCCAAGCCGGCGGGAGAGATCTGGGCGGCAGGGAACAGGATTGCAACGTAGAGCTTGGCCAGTGCCTGGAACGCATAAATGCGCAGCCGTATGGCGCTATCCACCAGCTTCTCGCCGGCTTCGGCCACTTCGGGAACAGGACTACGCCGGGCAGACTCACCGACCCGAACCAGGATGGCAGCGTTGGCGGCGGCACAGGAGATGTAATCCACGGCGGCACGCAGGCGCTCTCTCTGCACCTTTTTGAACTCAGCCGGGGGCAAGTTCTGGCGCAAGAATTCTTCCTCAGCGGGATCGGTCAGGTTGCGGAAGGCCTGAATGTCCACCGGATGGACTTGAGCCAGTGAAGCCTGCCCACTCCGCGCGGGAAATGCGCGGCCTTTGGCCAGACGAATCAGGACTAACAATGCCAGAAGAGCCAGAAAGACGAGGGCGAACGTAATGATCATTGCTGTATGAGACGCTGCAATTCCTTGTTCCAGGCTTCCAGATCGTGTTCCGGGATCCCCTTGACCGCGTACTGCGTGCTGCGCTCCGGAGCCCAGAGGTAAACCAGCCAGATCACCACGCAGACGTGGTAGGTGGCCATGGTGATGTAGTTGAGTGTGGTATTGCCCACATAGCCGAGTTGGGAGCGAAGCGCCGCAGTTGCGAGTTCCACCGTCGCAAATACGCCCAGACCCAAGGCGATCCCGAACACGTGGCTTCGCAGAGAAAGGCCAAGATAAGAGGCAAACGCGAACAAAGCCAGCAGGAGCCCACATTGAGTGATGGCGGCCGCGCGATCAAGTAGATGGACCAGCACCATAACGCCATCAAAGTGGTTCCCGCCAGTATAGAGAGCGAGGGACAACGTCAGAGCCAGAAGCCCGACCGTAATCCAGCGGAACGCGGGTTTCCCATAGGAACTAACCGCGTGGTAGCGCCCGAAGGCGTGGGCGAATATCTCGTGAATGACCCCAAAGCGGAGGATAGTGCTGATGGCGAGTCCGATCGAATATGCGATTCCGTACTGTTTCCCCGTCACCGCGGGACTGAGAAGCATGACAAGCGCAACGGTAAACTGACCCAACTCCCAGAGGGTATAGGCAAAGAAGAGGGGAAACAGCCGACGAAGGCCTTTTTGAACCAGAAGAATGAGCACCCCTACCAGAAGCAGGTGCGGCGCCACCAACAGATAATCTGATACCAAAACGTGCAGGGACACAGGGGCCACCCGGCGGAAATATATACTGTTTCCGGGGTGACCCTCACAAGAATCTGCCGTCGTTTACGAAAACCGGTGCTGGTTACCTTAAGCCTGTGACCGGGGGCTTGCACATTCCCTTAGGGCAGCTGGGATCTGGTAGGCCATCTGCCAGGACGGTAGGGGCGGTTAGACCGGCAAGGAACAACAAGATAGCAACCCAACGCAGTGTCTTTTTCACGGTGTTTTATGTCCTTTCCAAACTGGAATAGCCGTGATAATGTGCTGTCTGCGTGAGGGTTACCAGATTACTTGCGTAACCTATGACTTCCCGGAAGCGTAACGATTTATGACACTCAACTCGGCTTTAGAGGACTTGCGGGAAACTACTTTGAAGGCTTTGGGAGGCAGGCTGCAGCGGCTAGAATATCTTTCCGGCCTGCGGGATGCGACCGGAGGCTATGCTCACTGGGGTTTAGCGCGAATTCATGGTGAGGCGGCGGCGGCCAAGGCTCTGATGTCGGAACATCGCAGTCTAATTTCCAAAATCCTGGCAACCCCGGTGCAGAGTCTGTTGGAAGACCTGGAGTGGTGCAGTCAGCATGCCGGAATGCCGCCGACTATGTATCTCGAACATTTATCAGGACTTTCCCTGCTTCCCCCGGATTTGGGGGCAGGGCCGCAGCGGCACTTCAGTTCAGTGCTGCACGCTCTTTGGAGTTTGGCAAAGGCCCGCCAACCGGGCGCCACTCGCCAAGCTTCATAGCCGCCCCCACAACTTGGCCAATGACCTCGGCTTCCTGCGGATAACGCAGAATGCGGGCGGGCACCGGCGACAGGGGATGCGGCTGTAGAATGAGTTCCTCCCGCACCTGGGTGCACCAGCAGCAGGTAAAGCCGGTGCGGGTTTCGACGAAATAGATCGGCCGCTCATACTCCGAACGCCAACCCCCTTCCATGACCCGATTCCGGGATTCGTCAATTTGCACAAAGCTCCCCGGCGGAAGAATCGGATACATGGTGAGGTCTTCACTGCCGATATAGCCGTAGGTATATTGGCAATCCGCAAATTGCGTCAGGTAAGCAAGCGGAACCAGGCCCCACTGCTCGACCAGGCGGCCGAAGTTGGAAGTGCGCCGGGTGTCGAAGCTGGGATCGATGCGCACCGGCACCTGCACCGACGAAATCCCAGCCAGCGCCTCGGAGACGTGGGACTTTGGGGGCAAACACAAGTCCAGGTCAGCAGCAGTGTGATTCAAATCAATGCCATACCACGAGAGCAATTCGCGCACGTCGCGGCGGTAAACGACGGCGAGGGAATAGAGACGATAGATACTGGGGATGACGCCCTTGGTTTCAACATCGGAAAGCCGGCTGGGCGGAATGGCAAATTCATCGTTGCCATGTTTTTCGGCGATGCGGGCGCTGGCACTTTCCACGTCCCGCATGGTAAGGCCGAGCTGTTCGCGTAAGGCACGAAGATTCTGTCCGCCGGAGAACATTACCCCCCCTGGGAAAAGATCGTTACTTTGACCGCTACCGCCAGCTACGCTCGGGAGAGGGGCCGTAGCCTACCATGTTCCGAATTCGTAACAAAGCGGGCATGAAAACCACCGATCTCGGAAGTGGGCTGGTCAGGACGAGGTTCGCAGCGCTTCCCCCAAAGAACCGCTGATGCGTGCACGGAAGCCGGTTAGAGGCCGGAATGCGACGACCTGGACCCTGGGAAAAACCCGGCTGCTGGCCCAAATCTTAGAACGAAGCCAACCCACGGCGCAATGCAAATAACTGTGAAAAAGAGGACTGGTTGGTTAAACATACAGAAACGTTTTAATATTGACAATTTTCTGCCCGCATAATTCAATAGCCGCGGAATGGAAACCCCGCCGGCGGCTGCCAGTTCTTCTGCTCCTCGCCTCAAACGTTCCCTCACCCTCTGGGACCTGATTCTCTACGGCGTCATTGTGATCCAGCCGACCGCCCCGATGTCGGTTTTTGGGGTGCTCAGCGACCGGGGACACGGGCATGTGGTCACCACCCTCCTCATCGCGATGGTCGCCATGCTGTTCACCGCCATGAGCTACGGACGCATGGCGCGCGCCTATCCCAGCGCCGGTTCTGCCTTTACTTACGTCGGGCAGGAGATCAATCCCGCGCTCGGCTTCGTCACCGGCTGGAGCATGGTGATGGACTACATGCTCAATCCCATGATCTGCATCATCTGGATCAGCCAGCAGGCGCACGTGTTCGCGCCCGGGGTGCCGTACTGGGCCTGGGCGATTTTCTTCGGAATTCTGTTTACCTGGTTGAACATTCAGGGAGTGAAGACCTCGGCCCGCGTCAACACTGGACTCGCGACCGCCATGACGGTGGTGATTGTGGTTTTCTTCGTGGCCGCAGCGCGCTATATCTTCGGAAATCCGCACAGCGCGGCTGGATTTTTCACTCGCCCGTTTTATGACCCGCAGACGTGGAGCACCAAGGCGGTGCTGGGCGGGACATCGATCGCGGTGCTCAGCTATATCGGGTTTGACGGCATCTCAACGCTCTCCGAGGAGGCCGAGAATCCGCGGCGCAACATCCTTTTGGCGACGGTGCTGACCTGTTTCGTGATCGGCATTCTATCGGCGCTTGAGGTCTATGCGGCGCAACTGCTCTGGCCGGCCTCCCAGCCTTTTCCCAACGTCGATACGGCCTTTACCTACGTAGCGGGCCGGGCCTGGGCGCCCCTGTTTGCCATCGTGGGATTCACGCTTCTGGTGGCCAATTTCGGTTCCGGCATGGGGGCGCAGTTGGGGGCGGCGCGTCTGCTCTATGGCATGGGACGGAGTAAAGCGTTGCCCCAGTTTTTCGGATCGCTCGATCCCAAGCGGCATGTGCCTCGCAACAGCGTCATCTTCGTAGGAGGCGTTGCGCTGGCGGGAGCGTTCCTGATCAGCTACGGCCTGGGCGCGGAGATGCTGAATTTTGGCGCCCTGATCGCTTTTATGGGAGTGAACCTGGCGGCGTTCATCCGCTACTACGTGCGCAGCCAGGAAAAGAAACTTACCAACTTGGCGCCGCCGCTGGCCGGATTCCTCATCTGCCTGTTGCTCTGGCTGAATCTGAGCTGGCCGGCAAAGATCGTGGGCGCGATCTGGATGGCGGTCGGTATTGGATTTGGCGCCTGGAAGACGCGCGGCTTCCGCGGCGATCTGGTGAATTTTGATCTGCCGCCGGAGGAGTGATCCAGTTGTGAAGAGTGATCCAGTTTTGTTCGCGCGGCTAGGAGTTTATCGTTCACCGGCGCAGAGGACTTTGTCATTCCGAGCGGAGCGAGGAATCTCGGTCTGTTCCGCCGTCGGCCAAAAACAGGATTCCTCGCGTTCTCGGGATGACATCACGGCGGATTCGGCGAATCGTAGATCGTCAATTTACTCCACATTCCATCCACTTACTTCCACCACCGGCTTGGCTGTGCCTAGCTCGCTGGCGCGATAGCTGGCGGTGACTTCGCGCTTCTCGCCGGGCAGCAGGGAGATGTAATTATCCTGCCAGAGAACCGGGAGGATTTCGTCGCCACCCCTGCCTTTATCCACTTTCAGGCGGACGAAGAAGGCTATCGCCTTGCTTGGATTTTCGACGATGACATGCGTGATCGCCTCTTCACCCTTACGCTGCAGAACCTCTGAGACCTTCAGCTTAACTTTCGGCAATTCGGAGAGGGCGGTGTAGTCGGCGTAGGAAGAGGTCGGCGTGGTGTACCAGTTAGATTTTGTCCAGTCGATGGTTTCCTGCTTGCTGGAGAGCCAATAGAAGTTGGATCCTACGGTTTTTGCGGCGGAGTCTTCCAGGCGAAGGACGAGGAAATAAGTCGGGCTTAGGCCGTCAACCTGCGGCAGAGTGAGCACTTTGCTGGTGCTGTCGGCGGGAGCGTCGAGGGTTACCTGCTGCGAGAATTTTTCGGTTGCGTCGAGGTTCAGGAGCTTCGCCGTCAGCTTCAGGCCTCTCACATCTTCGTATTGGCTGCTCACAACCCAGACGGAGTGGTCGTCGTAGCCGTAAATGGGATGCAGCGGCTCCATCGCCTTCTTTGCGCCGAAGTACCCACCGCCGGGCCGCAGATAGTAGTCGTAGAGATGCCAGATCATGGAAGGCCAGGCGTTGTTCAGCATCCATTGGATCACACCCGTGGAGTTGTACTTGTTGCGGCTGTAGGCTTCGTACATGGCGCGCACGCCTTCGTAGGTCTGCATCTGCGCTTTGCGAGCGTAGTCTTCGAGGCTGTTGGCCTGGCCGAAGCGGGCGTTCAACGCGTCGGTGAAGACGTGCAGGTCTTTGAAGGCGCCGCCGCCGGCGTGGTAGTTCCAGAAGTCGTCGATCGGCCACCAGTGTTCTTTGGGCAGCATGGCCTCGACGCTCTCCGCGGGAGGCACGGCGGGACCCATGCTGGTTTCGGTGTTAAATCCGTAGCCGCCGCCGCAGCCGCCGGGGTTGCAGCGGTTGGGGGAGTCCAGCGGAGTGCGGTCCTGCTGCCAGTAACCGGGCGCGACGTACTCATAGGGGCCGGTCATTTTGACGCCGCTTTGGCCGGAGAAGGCCGCGAGCTTTCCTGTAGCGGAAGAGACCGTCGGGTTCGGCCACAGCAGCTCTTTCTCAACGCGCAGGTAGGTCTGCTCTACGTCCGGCGGGGGAGGATTGTCGCTGCCGTTGAGCCACATCACCAGGCTGGGATGGCTGCGCAATCGGTAGATCTGGTCGCGCAGCGATTCCTCCGCGATCTTGAAATCCTCGGGCTTCCAGTTGGGCCAGTGCTCCCAATGGTCGCAGCAGCACCAGCCCGCCATGACCAGAATGCCCTCGCGGTCGGCGAGATTGTAGAACTCGTCGGTTTCGAGCTTGCCTTCCTGGCGGATGGTGTTCAGCCCCATGTCGCGCACATAGCGGAACTCGTCACGCAGACGCTGGGAATTCTCGCGCAGCATCATGTCGGGCGACCAGCCACCGCCGCGGATAAGAATCTTCTTGCCGTTGATCGAGAAGACGCGGTGATTTTCAGCGCTTAGCTCGGAGGTGACCTGGCGAATGCCGAATTCGCTGGCCGAGCTGTCGGATACCTTGCCTCCAACCGTGAATTCCATGTGCAGCGGGTAGAGCTCGGGCTTGCCCATCTGCGCCGGCCACCACAGGCGCGGGTTTTCGAGGTTGAGCTGCGGAAATTGTTCGGGGCTGAAGATTACGTCTTTCGATTCGCCGGGAGCGAGTTCGACTTCCTGGGAGACTTCGGTCTTCTCGATGTGGGCGGCGAGAGTGCCTTTCACCGTTTGGGTGGACCCATTTCTCAGTAGAGCGGTGATGGTCAGGTGCGCTTTGTCATTGGCGGGAGAATCAACCGTCGAAACGACCGTGGGATAGCGCAGGGCAACAGGTCCGCTAGTGGTGATCTCCACGCTGCGCCACAGGCCCATGTTCTTATCCGGCGGCGCTGGGTTCCAGTCCACGAAGGTGATGGCCAGATCGTTCTCGCTGGGAGAAAAAACCTCCACGGCAAGGACATTCGCTGCGCCCGGCTTGGCCGCATCGGTGATGTTGAACTCATAGCTGCGCCATGCGCCGGCGACGTCATCTTTGTTGGCGATTTGCTTGCCGTTCAGCCAGATGTTGGCGCGGTAGTTGATGCCTCCGAACTTGAGCCAGATCGACTTTCCCTTGAACGACTCGGGCAGCGCGAACTCCTTGCGATACCACCAGGGAATAAGGAAAGGGCTGTCCTGCTGCATGGCGATGTTGGAGAAGTTGGCTCCAATGGAATAGGTCATGCCCGGCAGCGAACGCAGATTCATGCCGTAGTCGGGATCGGGATAGACCTTGTGTTTCACTAGCGCGGCCACGACGGTAGTGGGAACGCTGACGCCATACCAGCCTCGAGGCTCAAACTTCGCGGTGG
>Ga0335083_10009041_pt1 | contig 12119 bp, 11 predicted proteins | sample Lox_Sample_42_FD_206716 | JGI IMG/M metagenome (GOLD analysis project Ga0335083, IMG submission 206716) | Soil microbial communities from Loxahatchee National Wildlife Refuge, Florida, United States - Lox_Sample_4.2 | ecosystem: Environmental > Terrestrial > Soil > Wetlands | place: USA... | reverse complement strand
GTTGCGTGGGGCCGCCGCGCCAGAGCCGCGGTTCGATTTCAACGAAACGCCGCCGGCGTTCTCGCCGCATGTCCCGGATACACATGGCCCGCTCCCTGCCGTGGAAGCCACCCAGAGCCTGGCTGCCCTTTCCGATCTCCGCCCGCTCGGCCAGATTCACGAGAGCTTCATCGTCGCCGCCGGCCGCGACGGGCTGTGGATCATCGACCAGCACGTCGCCCACGAGCGCATTCTGTTCGAGAAGGTTTTGCGGCAACAAGCCGAAGGCCGCGTCGAAGGCCAGCATCTGCTGATGCCCATTCTGGTGGAGCTGAGCGCCGCCCAGCAGATCGAGTACGCGCGCATCGCAGACGAACTGGAGCGCTCGGGTTTCGAATCCGAGCTGTTCGGCCCGCGCACCATCGCCGTCAAAGCGGCGCCCGCCGGCGTGAGCCCCGCGGAGATCGAAAAGCTGGTCTTCGAAATTTTGGAGATCGCTGAAGGCGAGATGCGCAAAGCGTCGATTGGCGATCTGCGCCGGGCGATGGCCGCGAGCATTGCCTGCCGCGCGGCGATCAAAATCAACATGCGTCTCGACCAGCACAAGATGGAGTGGCTTCTGGCCCAGCTCGCAGCCACTCAGTGTCCGATGAGCTGCCCGCATGGACGTCCTATCGCGCTGCGTTACTCCACCCGTGACATCCTGAAAAGCTTCCATCGCATATGAGCTGATTTTCATCAAACCATCGGGGCGCTCATGAAAATTTTTGTTGCAGGCGGAACCGGTGTTCTGGGGAGAGCTACTTTGAGAGCATTAGCCAGCACCAGCCATGATATTTGTTCTACTGCGCGTGGAAGCGAGCGTGCGACGCTAGTAACCAGTCTCGGCGCCAAGCCGGTTGCCGTCGATCTTTTTGATTTGAAGTCCGTCCGCAAGGCGATCGCGGGCTCGGATGCGGTGTTGCGGCTGACCACAAGAATCCCGAGCTAGATGAAGATGCGTGATTCTAAGGCGTGGGATGAAACCATTCGCTTGCGGACCGAAGGGGCTCGCATCCTGGTGGATGCCGCGATTGCCGAGCACGTGCAGGTCTACGTCCACGAATCGGTAACGTTCGTGTATCGGGACGGCAGTGATCGCTGGCTCGACGAGGGGGCACCAACCGACGCTGGCAATTCAGCGATTTTGCGCGGCGCACTCGAAGGCGAGCGGGAAGCGCTGCGCTTTTCAGACGCCGGCGGCCGCGGCGTGGTGCTGCGTTTTGGCGGGTTTTACGGCCCGGACGCGGCCTCCACGCAAGACACGCTCAGAATGGCACAGCTTCGCAGGCTTCCCCAGTTCGGATCCGGCGCAAACTTTTTCTCTTCCATCTATACGGTGGATGCGGGCCGCGCCGTAGCTGCGGCGCTACACATACCGGGTGGTATTTACAACGTCGCCGATGATGAACCAATTCGCTTTCACGAATACGTCGACGCTGTAGCCAAGGCCGCTCGCGCGCAAGAGCCGCTTCATCTTCCCGGGTTCCTCGGGCGCTGGGCATTCGGAGAAATGTGGGGCTACTTGTCGCGATCGCTGCGGATATCGAATGCGAAACTGAAGCTCGCTTCCAGTTGGAAGCCTTCGGTTGCGAGCGCGATCTTCGGTTGGAATCTGATCGCCTCGCAATCGCAGCAACACGCCGCGTCATCGTACGCGATGGCGCACTGAACTACTCCCACTCGATCGTGCCCGGGGGTTTGTGGGTCAGGTCGTAGAATACGGCACAGACGCCATCGACCTTGAGCAGCTCATCGGCCATGCGGCGCAACAGGTCGTCAGGCATCCGGACTGCTTGAGCGGTCATACCATCGACGGAATGAATGGGCCGCAGCACCACGGAATCCGGCTCGCCGCCGGCGCCGAGCGGAATCAGAACCACGGGGAATTGCCAGACTTCGCGCTCGAAGCCGCTGTCGTTCGAGAGCCATCGCACGATTGAATCGGCGCGCCGCAAGCGAGTGAGACGTTCGCCCGTGAGCGCTCCCTTAGTCGAGTGCATGGCTGAAATCGCAATGCGCGCGCGCACTAATCCAACGACGCGATTGATCGACATTGTCCGGTTTACAAGCTCGGTCGCGACTTCGTCGTCCGGCAGCCCATCCAATGCCAGGACGGCGTGGTAGCTCCGTGAATCGCCCTTCACTCCGACAGATCGGATCGGAAGCAGCCAGCCGGGATCTAAGCGTTGCACCGGCGCCTCGGATTCCGAGCACAAACAGCGGATGGCAAGCCCCGGCCCGGGAAATGGATGCCGATGCAGAAACTCGCCGGGGATGCCCAACTCTTGGCCGATCTCGCGCACTTCGTCCTTGTAGAACGACGCCAGCGGCTCGATGATCCGGCCGGTCTCGATCAGCTTCTGAATTCCGGCCACGCGATTGTGATGCGTCTTGATGACATCGGCGCGCGCCGTTCCGCCCGACTCGATGGTGTCGGGATAAATGGTGCCCTGCCCCAGGATCCAATGACCGTCCAGAAAATGGCCGGTGCTCAAGACGCGGTCTTGCACCGCTACGAACTGCTCGCCGATTATGTGCCGCTTCTGCTCGGGATCGCACACGGCGTCGAGCGCACCAAGAAACTCGGCCTGGGCGGCTTCGACGTGAAAAGCCGTGGCGCCAAGCTGGGCGAACAGCCGCTTGACGTAATCGGTTTCACCCTCGCGCATTAGGCCGGTATCGACGTAGATACCGTAAACACGCTCCGGCCCGAGTGCGCGCAGGCACAGCGTGTAGGCCACGGTGGAATCGACGCCGCCGCTCACGAAGAAGAAGACATTGCGGTCCGCGGCGACAGCGCGGATTTGGTCCTCGATCGGCTGAATACGATCCTTAGGATCCCAGTCCTTCGTACAGCCGCACACGTCGAAGACAAAATTCGACAGGATCTTCGCTCCCGACGTGGTGTGCACGACTTCCGGATGAAACTGCACTGCCATCAGCGGCCGCTCGCGATGCGCCATGGCCGCAATCGCGCAAGTTTCCGTGCTGGCGAGCACCTCAAAACCGGGCGGGACCGCTTCTACCTGGTCCCGATGATTCATCCAGATCTGCTGGCGGCCGCCGTTCAGATTGGCGAGCAGCGCATGCGGCTTGCGAGGATCGAGCAGTGCCAATCCGTACTCGCCTTTATCGCCCTTGCGGACGCGGCCACCCAGCTCGTAGGCCATAAGTTGCTGGCCGTAGCAAATGCCCAGTACCGCGCTGTCCGAGGAGAGAATGGCCGGATCGATGCGCGAACTGCCGGCTTCGTAAACGCTGTCCGGACCACCGGAAATGACCAGCCCTCGCCGGCCGCGCAGCTCAGCCGCGGGCGTGTCGCTGGGGCGAACGTCGGCGTACACGCCCAGATCGCGAATCTTCCTGGCGATGAGATGACAGTACTGCCCGCCCGCATCGAGCACGGTGATTTGAGGAACGGATTTAGGAGTGTTCAAACCTTAGTGACGCGGATCGTCCCGGCTCAATCGCTGCACGATGAGCTTCTTGGAGGAATCGAGCAGCGTCTTAGCTTGCGGAAGCGCTTCGATGGCTTTGGCAACCATGGGATCAACTTCCATGGCAACCTTCTGCGATTCCTCATAACTAAAGCCGGTCGCGTACATTTCCCGCTTCAACTGTTGCTCAATCCAGGTGTGATTAGCGGTCCAGTCGGCGTCCGTGAACGCGATCCCCTGAGTCTTAAGATAGTCGTGGAATTGGTTCAACACGCTGGTATCGGGCTCCCATCCTTTGGGGAGTTTGGCCTCGGCACGGGCGCCAAACCATTTAGCCGAGAAGTTGAAGAATGCAAACTTGCGCAGCACGTCCTGCTGGAACTTGTTGTACTTGGCCGGCACGTACTTCTCGTCGGGCGTAATGCCGCCACCGCCGTAGACTGTTCTGCCGCCATCGGTGCTCTTGACGTCTTGCAGATTCTTGGTGTCGGTGCGCTTGCCGTAGTAATAATCCAGGAACGAGATGTTGGAATAATCGCGCTGGATCAAACGGCCGCTGGGTGTGTAGTAGTGCGCTGTGGTGAGCGCCAGACCGGTGTTGTCATCGAGCGGGTAAACCGTCTGCACCAGGCCCTTGCCGAACGTAGTCTGGCCAAGAATCCAAGCCCGGTCGTGATCCTGCAGCGCGCCGGTTACGATCTCGGCCGCCGAAGCTGAGAACTGATCCACCAAGACCACGATGGGATAATTTTGACCATTTGCACTTCCGCGAGCCAGGTAGGGTTTCTCGGCGGAAGCACGACCGCGTTGCGAAACCACTACTTCGCCCTTCCGGAGAAAATGTCCGGCTACCGCAACGCCCTCGTTCAAAAGACCACCCGGATTCTGGCGCAGATCGAACACCAAGCCTTTGATGTTGCTTTCGCCCAGCCGCTTGAGGTTCTCGTCCATCTCCTGGCTGGTGTTTTCGTTGAAGGCGGTGATCTTCATGAACGCGATTCCGGGTTTCAGCCAAAAGGCCTCTTCGACGCTATAGCGCGGAATCTCGTCGCGGATAATGTCAAAAGTGATGGGCTTGTCGGCCCCCTCGCGCGCGACGGTAACCTGGACATGCGTTGCGCGCGGACCTTTCAACAAATCGGCCACTTCCGGCGTAGAGAGATTGTCGGTCCTCTTGTCGTTCACTTGGATGATGGTGTCGCCCGCCCGAAGTCCCGCCTTGTATGCCGGTGAGCCACCAAACGGAGCAACCACGATAGTTTTGCCATTGCGCGGAGCCACCGTCATGCCGACGCCATAATAATGCCCGCTCTGGTCGTCGCGGAGCGCCTGGAAATCCTTGGGATCGAAGAAATTCGAGTGTGGATCCAAGGTGCGCAGCATGCCTGGAATGGCGCCTTTGTAGATGCCCTTGTCCGACGTGACTTTATCGGCGAAGTTGTTCTCCACCACCTCGTAGATCTTCGTGAACTGTTTGATGCCTGCCTTCAGATCCTCTTCAGGACCCGCGGTGGCAGCCGAGACGCCGGTCAGGCCCGGCCCGAAAACGCCGGCGACAACCGAGCACAGCACGACAATAAAAATGACAGGTAGTAAGGAGCGCAGTGAACGAGCCATCGGACCTCGCTCTTTCAGTATATCGAACTTTTCAGTCCGGTCTTAACCCAACCTCGCGGCGCGGCGGGCACCGGCGGCGGCAGCCTCAGCTTTCATCGGTTTACGAGGGGATTCATCCAAGCGGCGGACTTGATCGCTCACACACACCAAGAACATGGGCTGCTTAGCGTTCTTGAGAATGTCGATGATTCGCTCTTGCTTGTCTTCCAGGTAAATGGACTTGCCATCCGTCACCAGATGCAGGTCCGAATCGGACTGAAGAACCTCGCTCAGCTTTTTGCCCATCTCCCGCTGCAAGAACCGGAGGACGCGGCGGATTTTTTGCAGCGAGAATCCTTTTCGCCGCAGCTCGGCAATCACTGTAATTTCGATTACCTCTTCGGGTTGGTATAAGCGTTTGTGTCCTTCATGGCGCGGGGAAACAACTTTGCGTTCGTCCCACCATTGCAGTTGCCGCAAGCTCACCTGTGCAATACGGGAAACGTCACTAGAGGCGAAAGTCCGGACTCCGCCTTCATTCTCAGAACGAGTTTTCTTTGTTTTGAACATGTTCCCCCGCCAACGTTTTGGAGCTTAAAGGCGCATCTAAAATTCTTACCTAACCTGAGGCAGGAGTCAATAGGAAAAACATCACGCTTCCGCTGGCGACCGGGTGTTTTCAGCCTCCGCCCACGAATTGTACGATCTCTAACGCAGATCCGGCGTTTACCCGCACCTGGTCCCAAGCCGCGCGGCTGACAATTACGCGGTCCAGTTCAATGGCCACCCGGCTGGGGTCGATGTCCAGGAACATCAGGGTCTCCACCAGCGACCGGGCTTGGGGAACGTCGCGAACTTGCCCATTCACAACAATTTGTATCGTTTTTGTTGTAGCGGCTTCCATATCTTCGGCACTCAAAAAGGTGAAACCGGAAACGTAAACCGACTGGCCGACTTGCAGCCTGAGGCCGGATCTCATTATAGTCAAGTTTGGGCCTGGCGCATCGCGAGGCCAATCTCCAATGCCGACAACTTATCCGGAAACCTACTTTCCCGTCCTGGTTCAGATCGCCATCGCGGTACTGGTAGCCTCGGCCCTGGTGGCCTTGTCCTATCTGGTAGGCAAGCGCGTGAAGGACCGCGTGAAGGACTCACCTTATGAATGCGGCATCGTGCCCACCGGCTCGGCGCGCGAGCGCTTCAGCGTCAAGTTCTACCTGGTGGCGATTGTTTTCATCCTGTTCGACATCGAGGCGGTGTTCCTATATCCCTGGGCGGTGGTTTACCGTGAGCTGAAGATGTTTGCCTTTGTCGAAATGTTGCTGTTCATCGTTCTGATCCTGTCGGGTTTCTTTTACATCTGGAAAAAGGGCGCGCTGGACTGGTCACAGACTGAGCCGAGCGCCGCCGGCACAGCTTCGACTTCCGTGACCGTGGAAGAACAATGATTCCCGATCAACTGAAGGATCACGCGGTAGCAGCTGCTCTGGATGCGCAGTTACCGGATGCGATCACGGGTGGTCATGCCGAGCACGCCGAGCCGACGCTTTTTATCGCGCCTTCCAAAATTGTTGAAGTATGCGGCTTCCTCAAGCAGGAGCAAGGCTTCGTTCGCTTGAGCGCGGTCACATGCGTGGATTGGCATCCGGCCGATCCGCGATTCGAAGTGGTCTATCTGCTGCACTCGCTCGAAAGAAACGCGCGCCTGCGCTTGAAGTGCTGGGTATCGGAGTCGGATGCGGAAATCGACTCGCTTACCGGCTTGTGGCGGGGAGCGAACTGGTATGAGCGGGAGGTCTTTGACCTGTTCGGAATCCGCTTCCGCAACCATCCCGATTTGCGCCGCATCTTGATGCCCGTCGATTGGGAAGGGCACCCGCTACGGAAGGATTATCCGGTGCACGGCTACAAGTACAGCTACGGCGAAGAATAGGATTCATATGCGCGAGACCACCAGCCATACCGACACCATCACGGCCGAAGCCGCGGAGGCAACGGTCCACCAACCACCTGAAGGCGCCGTGCGCCGCATGACGCTGAACATGGGGCCACAGCATCCCTCCACGCACGGCGTGCTGCGCGTGGTACTGGAGCTGGACGGCGAAACGATTATGTCCGCGGTTCCCGACATCGGGTTCTTGCATACCGGCATCGAAAAAGAGTGCGAGGTGAAGAACTGGCAGCAGGCCGTGACGCTGACGGATCGGGTCGATTATCTGGCCAACCTGTCCAACAACCTGGTGTATGCCCTGGCGGTGGAAAAGCTGATCGGCGATATCGAAATTCCGCCCAAGGCGCAATGGATGCGCGTGATGCTGGCCGAGCTCTCGCGTCTGAACAGCCACCTGGTGTGGCTGGGCACGCATGCCCTCGACATCGGGGCGATGACGGTCTTCTTCTATTGTTTCCGCGAGCGCGAAGACATCCTGCGCATTTTCGAGATGTTTTCAGGGCAACGCATGATGACCAGCTACATCCGCATCGGGGGGCTGGCGCTGGAGCCGCCGCGCGGATGGCAGGATCGAGTGGGCAAGTTCATCACCGCGTTTCCAAGCAAAGTGGATGAGTACGAAGAGCTGTTGGATGCGAACCCCATTTGGAAGCGCCGGACGCAAGGGGTGGGATTGGCGCCGCTCGAGCAGTTGCTGGATCTGGGCGTTACCGGTCCCATGATTCGCGCCGCAGGCGTGGCTTGGGACATTCGCAAAAGCGAGCCGTATTCCAGCTACGAAAAGTTTGATTTCGCGATTTCCACCCGCACTGAGAACGACGTGTATGCGCGGTACCGGGTCCGGTTGGGCGAAATGCGCCAAAGCGCGCGCATCATCCAGCAGGCGCTGGAGGGCATGCCGGAAGGCGCCTGGCAGGCCGACGCGCCCAAGATCGTGCTGCCCGAGCGCGAGAAAATGAAGACCCAGATGGAAGCGCTGATCTATCATTTCAAGATCGTGACTGAGGGGTTCCGGGTGCCGGCGGGCGAAGTTTACCAGGCGGTGGAATCGCCGCGCGGCGAGATCGGCTATTACGTCGTCAGCAACGGCACCTCGAAACCGTACCGCGTCTACATGCGCACGCCCAGTTTCGGCAATCTGCAAGCGCTTCCCGCGCTGCTCGAAGGCCGGCTGCTGGCCGATTCCATCGCATCGCTGGGCAGCATGGATTTCGTACTGGGAGACACCGACCGATAATGACCTTCTCTCCGGAACTGGAAGCGAAATTTGCCAAGCTGCTCGAAAGTTATCCATCCGGGCGGACGCGCTCGGCGGTGGTGCCGATGCTGCTCTACGCGCAAGACGAGGTCGGCCATATTTCAAACGAGTTGATCGAGGAAGTAGCGCGGCGCTGCAAAGTGGATCCGTTGCAGGTGGACGAAGTGGTGGGCTATTATTCCATGCTGCATCGCAAGCCGCTGGGAAAGTATCACGTGCAGGTTTGCACCAACATCAGCTGTCTACTGCGCGGGGGCGAAGAACTGCTGGACCATGCGTCGAAAAGCCTGGGCGTCTCTAACAAAGAGGTGACGCCGGACGGCCAGATTTCACTCGAGGAGGTGGAATGCATCGGAGCTTGCTCATGGGCGCCGGCCATCCAGATCAACTACGACTTTCATCATTTCGTGACCCCGGAAAAATTGGACGCGCTGCTCGCGGAATTAAGAAAGGTCTCCTGACTGTGAATGACGACCGTCCCATTACCAAGAAAGACTTGATCGAATTTGAACAGCGCTTTTGCGAGTCATCGGAGCTACGGCTCGCCAAGGCCAGCGAGAGCTTTGTCGAGACCGTGAGTAAGTTGCTCCGGGACTTCGAGGCGCGAATGATCGCCGCGTTCGAAAGCTACGACAAATAGACGATGCTTTACAACGAACCCAGCCCGCTCGAGGTCAAAGTCGTAACCAAGCGTTTCGGTTTGCCCAACTCCGCCTCGCTCGACACCTACTTGGCCACCGACGGCTTCAAGGCCTTCTTCAAAGCCATGGAGATGTCGCCAGAGCAGATCATTGAAGAAGTGAAAACCTCCGCGCTGCGTGGCCGCGGAGGCGCCGGCTTTCCGGCGGGGTTGAAATGGAGTTTCGTCCCGCGCACTTCACCCAAGCCGAAATACGTCATCATCAATGCCGACGAGAGCGAGCCAGGCACCTGCAAGGATCGCCTGCTCATGGAAAACGACCCGCACCAGTTGATCGAGGGGATCTTGATCGCCGGCCGCGCCGTCGACGCTCACAAGGGCTACATCTATATACGCGGCGAGTACCGGTATTTAATCGAGGCCATGGATCGAGCCATCTCCGAGGCCTACGATCGCGGCTATCTGGGGAAAAACATTCAAGGCACCGGCTTCGATTTCGACATCTACACGCACACCGGCGCGGGCGCTTACGAATGCGGTGAAGAGACGGCGTTGCTCGATTCCATCGAAGGTAAGCGCGGCATCCCACGCATGAAGCCGCCCTTCCCGGCGGTGGTGGGTGCATGGCAGGCGCCCACGCTGATCAACAACGTGGAGACGCTTTCGTCGGTTCCCGCTATCATCCGCGATGGCGGGGCGGCGTTTGCAGCGCTGGGAACGCCTAAAAACGGAGGCACGCGCATGATCTGCCTTTCGGGTCACATCAACAAACCGGGCGTGTACGAACTCCCCGTCGGATTCAACCTGCTGCGTATGATCTATGAAGTTGGTGGCGGCATGCGCAATGGCAAGAAACTCAAGGCGGTGGTTCCGGGCGGCTCCTCGTGCCCAGTTCTCAAAGCCGAAGAGTGCGACATCCCCATGGATTTCGACACACTGGCCAAAATCAAGAGCATGCTGGGCTCGGGAGGCACCGTCATTCTGGACGAAGACACCTGCATGGTGAAGTTCGCGCTGCGCATCATGAAGTTCTACGCGCACGAAAGCTGCGGCTGGTGCATCCCCTGCCGTGAAGGCACCACTTGGCTCAAGCGCATGCTGGATCGTTTCCATTCCGGAATGGGGCAGAAGAGCGACATCCCCTTGATCGGCGAGCTATCGAAGAACATGCTGGGCCGGACCTACTGCGCCCTGGGTGACGCAGCGGCGATGCCGACCATCTCGATCGTCGAAAAATTCCCCGAGGATTTCGAAGCGCATCTGAACGGGCGACCGTGCCCGTTTGCACACGCAAATGAACCGGCATACGCATAGACCATGAGCGACCTAATCAACCTGACAATCGACGGCAAGGCGGTTAAAGCCGCTCCTGGCACACTGGTGATCAACGCGGCCAAGCAGGTGGGCATCGAGATTCCTTCGTTCTGCTATTACGACGGCCTGACGCTGCAAGCCGCCTGCCGCATGTGTCTGGTCGAAATCGAGAAAACACCCAAGCTGCAGGTGGGCTGCACGACACCGGTGGCCGAGGGCATGGTGGTCCACACCGACACGCCGCAGGTACATCAGGCGCGCAAGGGCATGGTGGAGTTTCTGCTCACCAATCATCCGCTGGATTGCCCGGTCTGCGACAAGGGCGGCGAATGCGAGCTGCAAGACATGACCTTCCGCTATGGGATGGGCGAAAGCCGATTCCTGGAGCAGAAGATGCACGTCGACGAGCAGCAATGGTCTCCCGTCGTTTTCTATGACAAGCCGCGCTGCATCCTGTGCTATCGCTGCGTGCGCATCTGCGACGAAGGCATGGGCGTAAAAGCGCTGGGCGTGGTCAATCGCGGCGCGACTTCGGAGATCGCACCCAACCATTTCGACCATCTGGAGTGCGACGAATGCGGCATGTGCATCGACATTTGCCCGGTGGGCGCGCTCACCAGCGGGATGTATCGTTACAAGACCCGCCCCTGGGAGATGAAACATGTCGGCACCATCTGCACGCATTGCGCCGACGGCTGCAAAACGACGCTGGGCGTTCGGAATAATCAAATCATTCGCGGAAATAATCGCGACCACTCCGGCATCAACGGCGAATTCCTGTGCATCAAGGGTCGCTACGCATTCGACTTCGTGCACAGCCCCGAGCGCCTGCAAACTCCCTTAGTCCGAAAAAATGGCAAGCTGGAACCGGCCGCATGGTCGGAAGCCCTGGCCCTGACTGCGGCGAAATTCAAAGAGGTGCGCTCGCGGGGCGGCAAATTCGCGGTGATCGGGTCGAACCACACCTCGAACGAAGAGAATTACTATTTGCAGAACTTCGTTCGCGAGGTGCTCGGCACCAACAACATCGACCATCACCGTACCGGAGACGTGGCTGCGTTGCTGGACGCGCTCAGCGGCCGGACGGATGCGCTGGCCTCCACCGCCGACCTGTACGAGCGCAAGGCATTACTAATCATTGGCGCCGATCTCGCGCAGCAGCACCCGTTCTTGCATTTCCAGATCCGCGCCAATTACCGGCATCATGGAGCGCACATCTACACCATTACGCCCGGGCCTGTGCGCGAACAAGAGACGGCGGTGCGCAGCTTGCTCACCGTCCCCGGCCACGAGTTTGCCGACCTGGAATCGCTGCGCGACCAACTGAAAGCCGAACCGGAACTGGTGATCCTGTTTGGAGACGTCATCAAGGGCGACGCGGTGCACAAGCTGGTCGAGTTCGGCTCCTCGCTGGGCATTCCGGTGCGTTACGTTTGCCTGGTGGATTATTCGAATTCGCGCGGTGCGTCCGACATGGGCCTGGCGCCCAATCATGGTCCAGGCTATCAACCGGTTGCCGCAGCAGGTTTGGCATACGACGAAATCCTGGCGGCGCCCGATCTGGACGTGCTCTGGGTGGTTGGTGCAAACCCGCTGAAGAGCGCCGAGCTTGCCGCTGCCGGCGCTTTTGTTGTCGTCGACGAAATGTTTCTCACCGAAACCGCGCAGCGCGCCGACGTGGTCTTTCCCGCCGCCTCCGCGTATGAAAAGCACGGAACCGTCACCAACGTGTGCGGCGAAGTGCAGCGGCTGAAAACGGGCTTGCAGATTGTGGGCACCAAGCCGGACCTCGAAATCATCGGCTTAATCGGCAAAGAGATGGGAGAGGACGTGGGTGTCTGGTCAGCCGACAAGGTGTTCGAAGAGATTCGCTCCAACGTGCATGGCTATAATATTCCTTTG
>Ga0335083_10009040_pt1 | contig 12119 bp, 9 predicted proteins | sample Lox_Sample_42_FD_206716 | JGI IMG/M metagenome (GOLD analysis project Ga0335083, IMG submission 206716) | Soil microbial communities from Loxahatchee National Wildlife Refuge, Florida, United States - Lox_Sample_4.2 | ecosystem: Environmental > Terrestrial > Soil > Wetlands | place: USA: Florida... | reverse complement strand
AACCAGCCATGGCTGCGCGCCGTTTCGAAGTTGATATCCTGCATCGTCTGGCCGTCACCGGTGGCGAATGCAAGCAGGCCAACAAGCGTGGCGAAATTCGGCGCCCCCGCCGCATCGGGCAGGCCGATGATACTCACCGGATGCCCCTGGCGTACGGGACGTTCGAGAATTTGCGAGGCCAGATCGCGTACCCCGCCAAGCTGCGAGGCGCCGCCCGTGAGCACCACGCGGCCATGGCCCGCACGCCCCAAACCCGCCGTTTCCAGACGGTCCTTGACCAACTCGAAAATTTCCTCGAGTCGCGGCTTGATGCAGGAGATGAGATGCGAGCGCGGCACCTGCGCGATCTGGTGCTCCGCCTCGCCCACTGAGGGCACAGGCAGAAGCTCGCGCGCATCATCGGGCGAGGAATGGCAATTGCCATACAGAGCCTTCAACCGTTCCGCATGCGCGAGAGGTGTCGACAGGCCCATCGCAATGTCGGCGGTGACGTGGTTGCCGCCAACAGGAAGCTGCGCGGTATGCAGCATCTGGCCTTCGAAAAACACCGCCATGGTGGTGGTGCCGCCGCCCATGTCGATCACCGTGGCGCCCAGCTCACGCTCATCGCGCACCAAGGCGGCCAGCCCCGCGGCATAAGGGGCAGAGACCAGGGCGGCGATATCCAGCTCACAGCGCGACAGGCAGGCGGCCAGCGTGCGCAGCGCTGTGCTGCTGGCATCCACCACATGCAACTGCGCCGTCAGCGTATCGCAGAACAGCCCGCGCGGGTCGGTCACGCCTGGTGTTTCATCAGCGGAAAAGTTGAGCGGCAGCGCATGGATCGTGACGCGCCCTTCGGTGGAGGCGCGCGCGCGCGCCTCACGCACCACGCGGCGGATGTCGTCCGTGTTCACGGCGCGGCCATCGACGGGCCATTGCACGTTGAACAGCCGCGATTCGGGCTGGCCGCAAGAGAGGTTCACATAGACGGATTTGAGCCGCAGATCCGCCATATCCTCCGCCTGGCCGACAGCGGCGCGAATCGCGCGCTCCGCCTCGTCGAGATCGACAATGCCACCGGATTTGATACCCCGGCTCTTCTGCCAGCCAAACCCCAGAGCCCGCAGCCGGCCATCGGATTCCGCGCGGCCGATGAGGCAGGCGATCTTGGTGGAGCCGATATCCAGAACGCCGAACGGGCCGGACTTGGCATTGCGGTTTCGCAGCGTTTCTTCCGGCGGCGGCTTTACCGCGCCATCGGGCACTGGTGGGCGGCGCGTCACGCTGTTCATTGTCCCTCCTGCCGCTTATCGGGTTTGCTTTTCGGATTCGGCGGCGCCGTGACATAAGGCCGCACCACCATCCGTCCGGCTTGTCGCAGATCGATCGCCTCCACCGGCCTGTCGAGCAGTTGCATGGAACCCTGCAGCAAAGCGAGCTGGGCGATTGCGTCAGCCTCGTTCTCGGCAGGCAGTTTCACCACCGTCTGGTTCTTCAGGATCAGGTTCCAACGCAGCCCATCCACACGCTCCGCCGCCGCGACATGCGAAAGCACACTGGGCTCAGCCTCCAATTCAGGGATCAGCGTGCTGGCCTGCTGCGGTGCATCGCTACCCGAGAGCAGCAGCAAGGAGGGCTGGCGCCGCTTGGCCGAAGCTGCATCCTGGTCGGCGATGACATCACCCTTTTTGTCGATGAGCTGAAACACGACCTGGCCGTTCTGGACCGTCTGCCAAACGGCATAGACGTCGCGCTCGGTAATATTGATTACCAGCGTACCGGGCAGGATACGCTCCACCGTCGCGGCCTGCACCGGCCCCAGCGCTTGCACCCGCTGCTGGATGCTGCTCAGGGCAAACCCGAAGGTCGGGTCTCCATCCTTCACGCCAATGGCCTGGCCAAGCGCCCCCGGATCGGTGGTCATCGCCCCATTGGTCACGACATTGGTGATGCGAAAACCGATCCCCGCCAGCGCATCAGCCAGGAGACCGGGCTGCACCACGCGGGCCGGTGCCGCGGGGGCAACCCTGACCGTGGCGTGCTGGGGCTGGGGCTGGGCCTCGTGCGGGGCGCTCGGCAAGCTGCGCACCAGCTCCGCCCCCACCACCAGCACGGCCCCCGCGCCCAGAATCCACAGCCCCGGCTTCAGGCTGCGCTTCACACGGCGGAAAAACAGCGTGCGTTGCGTCAGCCGATCCTGCGGCGGCGCGGGCTTGCGCGCCCGCGTGCTGCGCGGGCGCGTGGAGGTGGCGATCGGGCGTTCCAGCGTTTCTACACGCGGCATGCGGCCCTCTCCACCATCCAGGCGCAGAGCGCGGGAAAGTCCATGCCTTCGTGCGCCGCCTGCTCAGGCAGCAGGGAGGTCGCGGTCATGCCTGGCTGGGTGTTCACCTCCAGCAAGATCAGGCGGCCGGTTTCCTCGTCATAGCGCAGATCCGCGCGCGAGGCGCCGCGGCAGCCCAGCGCCTTATGGGCCGCCACCGCGATCTCCTTCGCGGATTTCGCGATATCGGCAGGAACTTGCGCCGGCAGCACATGGCGCGAGCCGCCGGCTGCATATTTGGCATGATAATCGTAGAATTTTTCAGCCGGCAGGATTTCCGTCACCGTCAAAGCGCGGTCTTCCAGCACCCCCACGGTGAGTTCGCGGCCCGGAATATATTGCTCCACCATCGCCGGGCCGAACTGCCAGCTGGCGACGATCTCGGCGCGGTGGTTATCGCCCTCCTTGACGATGAAGACGCCGACGGACGAGCCCTCATTCACCGGCTTCACCACATAGGGGCGCGGCAGAGGATCGGCATCGGCGAGTTCGGCGATGTCGATGACCTTGTGCGGCGCCACCGGCAGCCCGGCGGAGACGAACAAGGCTTTCGCGGCTTCCTTGTCCATCGCCAGGGCGGAGGCGCGCACGCCGGAATGTGTGTAGGGCAGGCCGATATAATCCAGCACGCCCTGGATGGTGCCATCCTCTCCAAAGCGCCCGTGCAGCGCGTTGAACACGGCATCCGGCCGGGGGGTTAGGGCCGCCAGCAGCGCGCCGAGATCCTCCGTGACCACGACCGGCGTGACGGCGTAGCCAGCCTTGCGCAGCGCCTCGCACACCTGCTGGCCGGAATTGAGCGAAACCTCCCGCTCGGACGACATGCCGCCCATCAACACCGCTACACGCATCACGCAGGTACTCCAATCCGTTTGATTTCCCAGCGTAGCGACACGCCTGATTTCTGCGCCACACGCCGGCGCACCTCCTCGCCCAGCCCTTCCAGCTCGGCGGCCGTGGCATCGCCGAGATTCAGCAGGAAATTGCAATGCAATTCCGAAACCTGGGCATTGCCCATGCGCAGGCCACGGCAGCCTGCGGCGTCCACCAGCTCCCACGCCTTCTGCCCTTCCGGGTTGGCGAAGGTGGAGCCGCCCGTGCGGGCGCGCACGGGCTGGGTGGCCTCGCGTTTGGCCTTGATCTCGGCCATGCGCGCGCCGATCAGCGCCGCCTCGCCCGGCTGGGCCCGCAGGCGCGCGCGCACCACCACCGCATCCGCTGGCAGGTTGGAATGGCGGTAGGTTAGCCCAAGCGCCTGCACGGAAAGCCGCGTCACCTCGCCGGAGCGGGAGACGATATCCACCCAGTCCAGCACCCCCGCCATGTCACCGCCATAAGCGCCCGCATTCATCGCCACGGCACCGCCGATGGTGCCGGGAATGCCGGAGAGAAACTCAAGCCCCGTCAGCCCCGCCGCTGCCGCATGTTCGGAGACCGTGACATCCAGGGCTGCCGCCCCGGCGATGATCCCATCCGCCTCGATCTCGATGTCTCCAAAGCCGCGCGCCAGCTTGATGACGACACCATTGATGCCGCCATCGCGCACGATGAGGTTGGACGCGGCGCCGATCACGGTCACCGGCATTTCCAGCGGCAGATCCTTCAAAAACGCGCACAGATCCTCGACATCCGCGGGGCGGAGCAGAAACTCCGCCGGCCCGCCGACGCGAAACCACGTCATTGGCGCCAACATTTCATGCTCCTTCAGGCGCCCGCGCGTGGCCGGGATCGTGCTTGCCATCATCGCCGCATCCCCGCCGTTTTGGCCTGGGCCTGCAGCTCGCCAAGCTGGTGCGGCAGCGCCGCCGCCCATTGCGTGATGCTGCCAGCGCCAAGGCACACAACAAAATCGCCATGGCGCGCGATGGCATGCACCATCTCCGGCAGATGCGAGGGGTCGGCCATCGGCACCACGGAGCGGTGGCCGCGCGCGCGCAAGCCTTCCACCAGCGCGTCCTTGTCCACTCCTTCGATCGGCTGTTCACCCGCGGCATACACATCCGCGACGATGACGGTGCCGGCATCGTTCATGCAGGCGCAGAATTCCTCGAACAGGCTTTGCAGCCGGCTGAAACGGTGCGGCTGCACCACCGCGACGACATCGCGTGCGCCTGCCTGACGCGCCGCCTTCAGCACCGCCGCGATTTCCACCGGGTGATGGCCGTAATCGTCGATCACGGTGATGCCGCCCGCCTCGCCGGTTTTGGTGAAGCGGCGCTTCACGCCCGCGAACTTGGACAGCGCCGTTTTGATCTGCTGCTCGTCAACCTCCATCTCCAGCGCCACGGCGATGGCCGCCAGCGCGTTCTGGACATTATGGTTGCCCAGCATCGGCAGCTTGAACGGGCCAACGCGCCGCGCCCGGCCGGAAATGCGATCGGAAACGCGGACCTCGAATGTCGCGCCATCCTTGGAGGAAATGATGCGCTCCGCCCGCACATCCGCCTGCGGCGAAAAGCCGTAGGTGATGAGGCGATGATCCGAGAGGTCAGGGATCATCTGCTGCACGGCGGGATGGTCGATGCAAAGCACGGCGAAGCCGTAAAAAGGAATATTGGCGACGAATTGACGATACCCCGCCTCCATCGCCTCCTTGCTGCCCCAATGATCCAGATGCTCAGGGTCCATATTGGTGACAATGGTGATGACGGCAGGCAGGCGCAGGAAGCTGCCATCGGATTCATCGGCCTCCACCACCATCCAGTCACCCGAACCCAGGCGCGTGTTGGAGCCATAGGCATTGATGATGCCGCCATTGATCACGGTGGGGTCAAACCCCGCCCCTTCGAGCACAGCCGCCACCAATGAAGTGGTCGTCGTCTTGCCATGGGTGCCGCCAATGGCCACGGCCCATTTCAGGCGCATCAGCTCGGCCAGCATTTCCGCGCGCCGCACCACGGGAATCAGCTTGGCGCGCGCGGCCAGCACCTCGGGATTATCCTTCGGCACGGCGGTGGAGATCACCACCACCTGGGCAGCACCAAGGTTCTTCGCATCATGCCCCACCGCCACGGGAATCCCCGCGGCGCGCAGGCGCTGCACATTGGCATTTTCGGAGAGATCTGAACCCTGCACCCGGTACCCCAGCTCATGCAGCACCTCGGCGATGCCGGACATGCCGATGCCGCCAATGCCGACAAAATGCAGCGGCCCGATGGAAAGCGGCAGCGCCCTCATGCCTGCACCCTTTCCTGCACCAGATCCGCCAGCCGGGAGGCCGCCTGCGGTTCACCCAGCTGCGCGCAAGCGGCCGCCGCCTTCGTCAAACTCTCAGGATTCATCAAAAAAGTCTCAATCTCTTTCGCCAAAATTTCAGGTGTAAGCCCGGCCTGGTCCAGCCGCAACGCCGCCTTATGCGCCGCCAGCGCATCGGCATTGGCGCGCTGATGGTCGTCAATGGCGCCGGGCAGCGGAATGAAGATGGCCGGCCGCCCCGCCACCGCGATCTCCGCCACGGTGGAAGCGCCCGCACGGGCGATGACGAGATGGGCGCGCTTCAACAACGCGGCGACATCCGTAAAGAAAGGCGAAAGCTGCGCCTCGATCCCGGCCTCTTTCAGCACATGGCGCGCGGCCTCGATATCATCCGCACGGCATTGCTGCGTCACATGCAGACGCGCGCGCAATGCCGCCGGCAGCAAAGCCAGTGCCGCCGGAACCAGGGTGGAAAACACCTTTGCGCCCAGGGAGCCGCCGACCACCAAAAGCTCCACGGTTTCACCCGGCGCCGCATAACCCTGTCCGTAAAGTTCGGTGATCGCCGGGCGCACCGGGTTGCCCACCACAACATGCTTCACATTTTCAGGCAGGCGTTGCGTGTTGGCGAAATTCAGCGCCAGCAGGCCGGCGAAACGGCTCAGGAAGCGGTTGGCCCGGCCCAGCACGGCGTTCTGCTCATGCAGCACCACCAGCGGCTTGGCCCCCGCCATCGTCGCCACCGCCAGCACCGGCGGCACGGAGGGATAGCCGCCGAAGGCCACCACCGCCCCCGGCTTCAGCCCGCGCAGAATCCCACGCGCCTGCAACACGCCTTGCGCCAGCGCCAGTGCCCCCTTGGCGGCACGGGAAAACCCGCGCCCGGCCAACCCCGCGCCCGCCACCACATGTTTTTCAGTCTGGGCGAAGACGGGCGAAGCCAGGCCGCCGGAGCGTGCATCGGTCAGCAATACCACGCGCTCGCCACGGCGCAAAAGCTCCGCCGCCAGCGCCTCGGCCGGAAAGAAATGCCCGCCCGTACCACCGGCGGCGATGACGATCGGCTTATGCGCCTGCGCCCTCATTGCGTGTCTCCCGCATGGCGTTTGCGCGTCAGCGCCAGCAGGAATCCCATCTGGATGGAAATCGCCAAGGCTGAGCTGCCGCCATAGGAAATGAAAGGCAGCGTCATGCCTTTGGTGGGAATCAGCGACAGCGACGAGGCCATGTTCACGAAGGCCTGCAGCCCGAAGCCCGCGATCAACCCGCCCGCCGCCAGCACCACGAACAAATTGGGTTCCGCCAGCAGCCGCACGAAGGCGCGCAGAACAATGGCGGCGAATACCGCGATGATGAAGGCGCAGAAGAACAGCCCGAACTCCTCACCTGCAACGGCGAAGACGAAATCGGCGCGCGCATCCGGCAGGAAGTGCTTCACCTGCCCCTCGCCCGGCCCCAGCCCGAACATGCCGCCATTGCCGAAGGCCATGAGCGCCGTTTGCGCCTGGCTGCCTTTCGGCGGGTCGATGAACATCATCACGCGCGTATGCACATGGGTGATGAAGAAGAAAGCATAGATGCCCGCCAGCACCACCAGCACCGCCGCGACAGCCACCCATTTCATATCCATCCCGTCCAGATAGAACTGGGTGAACACCACCATGGTGAACAGGAAGGTCATGCCGATATCGGGCTGCATCTTCAAAAGTGCCGCGGTGGCAATGTAGACGCAGAGTGCCGCGCGCTTGCCGGGAAAGCCCGGTGTGCGGCGCGATTCCGCGATGCACCAGCCACTAATGATGATGAAGGCCGGGCGCAGGAACTCTGAAGGCTGGATGGTAAAGCCTGGCAGCGAGAGCCAGCGCCGCGCGCCATCCACCTCGGTGCCGTGCAGAAGGGTGAAGGAGGTGAGCAGATAGAACACGATGCCCATGCCAAGCGCGGCCAGCTTCACCTGCCGCAGACTGAGCATGGACATGAACAGCATCGTCAGCCCGCCAACCACCAGAAAGCCGATCTGCTTGATCATCGCCAGCGTGCGCGGGTCGGTGATATGGGCGGAAAGCCCTGGGGAGGCCGCCAGAGCCAGCACGTAACCAATGGCCAGCAGCACCGCGAGGGCCATCAGCGTCACACGGTCGACGCTCCACCACCAGCGTCCGACGAGCGAGGTATCCGCGCGAGAGAGTTGCATTATTATTCCGCTCCCTCTTTCGCCAGGGCGGCGAAGCGATCGCCGCGCGCCTCAAAATTTGGAAACTGGTCGAAGCTCGCCGTGGCGGGGGAGAACAGCACCACGCCGCTCGCAACCTTCGCCGCCGCGAAGGCCGCCGGCACCGCCTTTTCCAAGGTGCCGACATATTCATTGGCAACCCCCGCCGCGCTCAGGCACCGGGAGAAAGCCTCGCCATCCTGGCCGATCAGGAAGGCCTTCTCGATGCGCGGGAACAAAGGCGCCAAGTCCTCGATGCCGCCCGCCTTGGCCACCCCGCCCGCGATCCAGACGAAACGCTCGAACACGCTCATCGCCCGGCTGGCCGCATCCGCATTGGTGGCCTTGCTGTCATTGATGAAGCGCACCCCCTCGCGCACCGCCACTTCCTGGGCGCGGTGGGCGAGGCCGGGAAAGCTCTTGGTTCCCTCGGCAATCGCGGCTTCGGACACGCCCAGGGCCCGTGCCAGGGCGGCCGCAGCCAGGGCGTTCTGGGCATTATGCGCGCCGGACAACGCTTTGGCGCCGGTCTCGTGCCCCTTGCCGGAAATCTCGACAACCGTGGCGGGGCATGTATGCAGCCAGGCGGCCATCTGGCGGGATGCTTGGTCATCCATCCCGATCACCGCCGTGCAGCTTTCATCCTGGCGCGCGAAAATCTCCCGCTTGGCGGCCTCGTAACCTGCCATGTCACCATGGCGGTCCAGATGGTCGGGCGAAAGATTCAGCATTGCAGCTGCATCGAAGCGTAACGATTCGAGTCTCTCCAACATATAGCTGGACATTTCGAGCACATAGACGCCGTCATCTGGCAGAAGCGGCAAGGAGAGCGCCGCCGGCCCCAGATTCGCCCCCGCCGCGTTCGGCACACCCGCCACTGTCAGTATATGCGCCAGCAAGGCGGTGGTGGTGGATTTGCCGTTGGTGCCGGTAATGCCCGCGAATCGCGCCTTGCTGCCCAGTGCCCGCACGGCACGGTAGAGCAGTTCGGCATCGGTGAGAATCGGCACGCCGTTTGCCAGCGCCCAGGCGGCTTGCGGGTGCGGCTTGGGCAGGCGGTGGGGAATGCCCGGCGAGAGCACCAGCGCATCGAATCCCTGCCCCGCCTCGCTCGGGCGGCCAACCCTGAAACCCGCCGCCGCCGCGGCTTCGCGGGAGGCCTCGCCATCGTCCCACACAACGACATCAGCGCCGAATTCCTTCAGGCGTTGGGCGGCCGGCAGTCCGGCCCGGCCCAGCCCCACCACGGCGAAACGCGTTCCGGCAAAGGGCTTCATCGGATCTTCAAGGTGGCGAGTCCCACCAGCCCCAGAATCATGGAAATGATCCAGAAACGGATCACGATGGTCGGCTCCGCCCAGCCCTTCTTCTCAAAATGATGATGCAGCGGCGCCATCAGGAACACGCGCCGCCCGGTGCGCTTGAACCAGAACACCTGCACGATGACGGAGATGGTCTCGACCACGAACAGCCCGCCGACGATGGCCAGCACGATCTCATTCTTCGTCGCCACCGCCACCGCGCCCAGCGCCCCGCCCAGCGAGAGCGAGCCTGTATCGCCCATGAACACCGCCGCCGGCGGCGCGTTGAACCACAGGAACCCCATGCCCGCGCCGATGAGCGCGGAGAGGAACACGGTGAGTTCGCCCACACCGGGGACGAAATGGATTTCCAGATAGCCCGCGAAAATACGGTTGCCGACCAGATAGGCGATGAGCCCGAACACCCCCGCCGCAATCATTGTCGGCACGGTGGCAAGGCCATCCAATCCGTCGGTGAAATTCACCGCGTTGGCCGAGCCCATCATCACCAGCAGGCCGAAGATGGGGAACAGGAAGCCCAGCGGAATCAGCAGGTTCTTGAACAGGGGCACGGCCACGCCATCGGCAATGGCGGGGGGCATCAAATGCACCATCCAGAGTGCTGCCACCAGCCCGATGGCCGCCTCGCCCAGCAGCCGGGTACGGCCGGAAACCCCCTTGGTGTTGCGCTTGGTGAGCTTCAGGAAATCATCCGCAAAGCCAATGGCGCCATAGCCGAAGGTCACCATCATGGTGGCCCAGACATAGCCGTTGGAGAGGTCCGCCCAAAGCAGGGTCGAAGCGCCCAGCGCCAGCAAAATGAGCGTGCCGCCCATGGTGGGCGTGCCTTTTTTCTCGATCAGATGGCGCTCTGGCCCATCGGAACGGATGGGCTGGCCATGGCGCTGCATGGCGCGCAGCTTGCGGATCAGCTTCGGCCCAACCCAGAAGCTGATGACCAGCGCCGTCAGGCAGGCCCCGCCCGCCCGAAAGGTGATGTACCTGAACAGGTTGAAAAAATGGACATATCCGGCAAGCGGAAGCAGGAGCCAGTAAAACATCAGCCGGAACTTTCCAGGGCAAAAATCACATCGCGCATGCGGCTGCCGAAGCTGCCCTTTACCAGCACGGCATCGCCATCGCGCAGAGCGGCTTTGACCAAGGGTGCCAGCGTGGCCGCGTCAGGCGCATGCGCGCCCTGCATCGCCCGGGGGAGCGATTCGAACAAAGCCCCGCAGCAGGGCCCGGCGGCAAAAACCACATTCGCGCTCTCACGCAGCGCTGGCGCCAAGGCCAGATGCTCCGCCTCGGCATGCTCGCCCAACTCCAGCATGTCCCCCAGCACCGCCACATGGCGGCCCGGCTGGAGTTTCAGCACCGAAAACGCCGCCCGCATGGAGGCGCCGGAGGCATTGTAGCTCTCATCCAGCAACAGAACTTTGCCACCATCCGGCAGCACCAGTTCCCGCCGCGCCCCGCGCCCCGCATAGGGGGCAAAACCGCTCAGCGCGGCGGCGGCTTTTGCAACGTCCAGCCCCAGGGCGGCGGCGGCGGTGAGGACCGCCAAGCCGTTAATGGCCATGTGCCGGCCGGGGGCGGCGAGGCGGAAATAGAGCTTGGTGTCGAGAATTTCAGCCGCAACCTCGGAGGTTTCCGGGCCGCCCAGCACGTCCAGCAGCCGGGCTTCGGGGCCGTTGAACAACAGCGCGCAATGGCCGGGCGGCACCGCTTCGCGCAGCGCCTGCAAATAAGCCGTCTCCCCCGGGATCACCGCCTTTCCGCCCGGCGCCAACGCCGCGTAGATGCTGGCCTTCTCCTTGGCGATGGCCAGTTCCGAGCCCATCAGCCCGAGATGCGCGCGGTCCACGCAGGTGACGATGGCCACATCCGGCCGCACCAGGGCGGCCAAGGGCGCGATCTCGCCGGGATGGTTCATGCCGATCTCGAACACGCCAAAGGCGGTGTCCCGGGGCATGCGCGCCAGCGTCAGCGGCACGCCGATATGGTTGTTGAAGCTCGCTTGCGCCGCATGCACGGGGCCGAAGGCGGAAAGGGTACGGCGGAGCATTTCCTTCACCGTGGTCTTGCCGACGGAGCCCGTCACCGCCACGGCTTTCGCGGCGGAACGCGCCCGCGCCGCCTTGCCCAAAGCCTCCAGCGCCTTCAGCGTGTCCGGCACCACAATGGCATTGCCCGCCATGGGCCGGGAGACCAACGCCGCCGCGGCGCCCTTGGCAAAGGCGGCATCCACGAAATCATGCCCGTCGCGCACATCGGACAGCGCCACGAACAGGTCGCCGGGCTGGAGCGTGCGGGTATCGATGGAGATGCCGGAAACATCCCAGGCCTGCGCCACGCCCAGCGCCGCTTTCAGCTCATCGGCCGTCCAGAGCGCGCTCATGCCGCGCCTCCCAGCTCACGGATGACCGAGGCGTCGTCGAACGGGATGACTTCGCCCTTCACGATCTGCCCCTGCTCATGCCCCTTGCCCGCCACCACCAGCACATCGCCCGCCCGCAGGCCCTCCAGCGCGGCGGCGATGGCGGCGCGGCGGTCGCCGATTTCGGTGGCATTGGGGCAAGCGGCCAGGATGGTCTGGCGGATCATTGCCGGGTCCTCGCTACGGGGATTGTCGTCGGTCACGATCACCACATCTGCGCCCTTCGCGGCGGCCTCGCCCATCAGCGGGCGCTTGCCGGAATCGCGGTCGCCACCGGCGCCGAAGACGATGTGCAACCGCCCGGTGGCGTGGGGGCGCAGGGCCGAGAGCACCCGGGCAATCGCATCCGGCGTATGGGCGTAATCGACATAGGCGGCCGCGCCATTGGGCAGCACCAGGGCACGTTCAAGCCGGCCGCGCACACCGCGCAGTTGCGGCAGCAAGGAGAGTGCGCCCGAAATCCCCACGGCTTCGGCCAGGCTTGCCGCCAGCGCCGCGTTATCAGCCTGGAAACGCCCGGGCAGATGCAGCTCCACCACCTGGCCATTCACCTGCACGAGCTGCCCGTCCGGCCTGGGCTCCACCCGTTCAACCGCCACGGTCTCGAAGTCCAGCCCGCGGGCGGCGGCCAGCTCCTTCAATCGCGCCAAAATCTCGGGCGCCAGA
>Ga0335083_10009039_pt1 | contig 12119 bp, 10 predicted proteins | sample Lox_Sample_42_FD_206716 | JGI IMG/M metagenome (GOLD analysis project Ga0335083, IMG submission 206716) | Soil microbial communities from Loxahatchee National Wildlife Refuge, Florida, United States - Lox_Sample_4.2 | ecosystem: Environmental > Terrestrial > Soil > Wetlands | place: USA... | reverse complement strand
GCCATCAGCACCAAGCGAGAGCTTGTACCCGCTGCCCGCGCTCGCCATGCACAGGCGCGAGTTCGACTCGATGTTGTTGGTGCGCACGAAGCCCTTCGCCAGCTTGTTGACGAGGTATTGCGCCTCGATCGACATCTGCCCGGAAACGTAGAACGAGAGCGCGTCCGGACCGTGCTTGTCGAGCGTCGAGCGCAGGCGGCGCGCCGTGTCGGCGATCGCCTGGGCGAGCGGCAGCGGCACCGGGTCTTCGTCGCGCGCGTGGCGCACGAAGGCGCGATCGAGCCGCCCCGACTTGCGCAGCGCCACGTGCGCCGACGATCCCTTCGTGCAAAGGCGCCCGAAATTGGCCGGATGTTCGGCGTCGCCCGATATCTTCGCGACCTGGCCGTCCTCGACGTGCAAGATCATCCCGCAGCCCACACCGCAGTATGGGCACACGCTTTTTACGGCCTTCTTTACGTTCTCGCTGCTCATGCCGTCGTTCGATATCAGCCTGGGACAGAATCAGGAAGTGCGGCGCCGCACGCGCGCCGCCTCATGCTCGAAGCCGGTTCAGGCGGCCACCCACACCTGACCGTTCTCCACACGCGCCGGGAACGCGCTGACCGAATGCTGCGGATCTTCGAGACATTCGCCGGTGCTGAGATCGAAGTGATGCTTGTAGATGGGCGAGGCCACCACGATGCGCTCGCCAAGGCTGCCCACGAGCCCGCGCGAGAGCACTGCCGCATGCGAGTTCGGGTCGTAGTTGCCGATGGCGAACACGCGCGCGGCGCCGTCGTCGACATGGAACACGGCCACTTGCTCGCCCTTCACGAGCGCGCAGACGCCGGTATTCGGCACGATCTCGTCCAGCGTGCAGACGGGAATCCACGTATTCTGGTTGCGTTCGTTATTCATTTCGCACTCCTTGCTTGGCTCTTGGGGAATCAGACGGTTTCGGCGACGACAGGAATCTCGGCCAGCGCTTCGTATCGCGCGGGTTGCGCAACGCTCGCGCGCTCCTCGGGCTTGGCCGGGCGGATCTGGCCGCGCTCCTCCACGAAGGCAACGTGCTCGTCGCCCGCGTCGCTGTTGACGAAGTGACGGAAGCGGCGGCGCGTTTCGGGATCGGTCACGGCCTTCTTCCATTCGCATTCATAGGTGTCCACGACGAGCTGCATTTCGGCTTCGAGTTCGGCGGCGAGGCCCAGCTTGTCGTGCACGACCACGTCGATCAGATAGTCGAGGCCGCCTTCGAGGTTGTCGCGCCACACGCTCGTGCGCTGCAGACGGTCGGCCGTGCGCACGTAGAACATCAGGAAGCGGTCGATGTAGCGCACGAGCGTGGCCCGGTCGAGATCGGCGGCGAGCAGTTCCGCATGTCGCGGCTTCATGCCGCCGTTGCCGCACACGTAGAGGTTCCAGCCCTTCTCCGTGGCGATGATGCCGACGTCCTTGCCCTGCGCCTCCGCGCACTCGCGCGTGCAGCCCGATACGCCGAACTTGAACTTGTGCGGCGCACGCAGGCCCTTGTAGCGGTTCTCCAGCTCGATCGCGAGGCCCACCGAGTCGCCCACGCCGTAGCGGCACCACGTGGAGCCCACGCACGACTTCACGGTGCGCAGAGCCTTGCCATAAGCGTGCCCCGATTCGAAGCCGGCTGCGATCAGCTCTTCCCAGATGAAGGGCAGTTGCTCGACACGCGCACCAAAGAGGTCCACGCGCTGGCCGCCCGTAATCTTCGTATAGAGGCCGTACTTCTTCGCCACCTGCCCCACGACGATCAGGCCTTCGGGCGTGACTTCGCCGCCGGGCATGCGCGGCACGACCGAATAGGTGCCGTCGCGCTGAATGTTCGCGAGGTAGTAATCGTTCGAATCCTGCAGGCTCGCGTGCTCTTTCTTCAGCACGAATTCGTTCCAGCACGAAGCGAGAATGCCGGCCACGGCGGGCTTGCAGATATCGCAACCCAGACCATGACCATGTTTCGCGAGCAATTCGCCGAACGTCTTGATGCCCTCCACGCGCACGATGTGATAAAGCTCCTGGCGCGAATGGCGGAAGTGCTCGCACAGATGATTGTTGACGGCGAGGCCCTGGCGCTTCATCTCCGACTTCATCACCTGCGTGACGAGCGGCACGCAGCCGCCGCACGACGTGCCCGCACAGGTCGCGCCCTTCACCGCGGCGATGGTCGTCGCACCTTCGCGCACGGCGGCGCAGATTTGCGCCTTCGAAACGTTGTTGCACGAACAGATCTGCGCCGCTTCGGGCAGCGCCTCCACGCCGAGCGCGGGCTTGGCCTTGCCGTCCGCCTGCGGCAGGATCATGAATTCGGGCGACTCGGGCAACTCGATGCCGTTGAGCATCATCTGCAGCAGCGTGCCGTATTCGTTCGCCTCGCCCACCATCACCGCGCCGAGCAGCTTCTTGCCGCAATCGGAGACCACGATCTTCTTGTAGACCTGGCGGCGCTCGTCGGCGTAGCGGTACGAGCGGCTGCCGGGCGTCTTGCCGTGCGCGTCGCCGATGCTCGCCACGTCCACGCCCATCAGCTTGAGCTTCGTGCTCATGTCCGCGCCCGAGAAGATCGCCGCCTCGCCCGCCAGCGCCTTGGCCGCAATGCGCGCCATGTCGTAGCCAGGCGCGACGAGGCCGAAGGTCTGGCCTTGCCAGAGCGCGCATTCGCCGATCGCGTAGATATTCGCGTCGCTCGTGCGGCACTGGTCGTCGATCACGATGCCGCCGCGCGCACCGACGTCGAGCCCGCACGCGCGCGCGATCTCGTCGCGCGGGCGAATGCCGGCCGAGAACACGATCATGTCGGCGTCGAGGTGCGTGCCGTCGGCGAACTGCATGCGGTTCGCGGCCGTCTCGCCATCCACGATCGCCGTGGTGTTCTTCTGCGTGTGCACGGTGACGCCGAGTTCCTCGATCTTGCCGCGCAGCATGCGGCCGCCGTCGTCGTCCACCTGCACCGCCATGAGGCGCGGCGCGAATTCGACCACGTGCGTGTCGAGCCCCATGTCGCGCAAGGCCTTCGCGCATTCGAGGCCAAGCAGGCCGCCGCCCACCACCACGCCCGACTTCGCCCGCGCGCCGCGCGCCTGCATCGCTTCGAGGTCGGCAATGGTTCGGTAGACGAAGCAATCGGCGCGGTCGTTGCCGTCGATGGGCGGCACGAACGGCGAGGAGCCAGTGGCCAGCACGAGTTTGTCGTAGGCGAGCGTCTCGCCGTTGGACACGGTGACGGTGCGTGCCGCGCGATCGATCGCCACGGCCTTCGCGTCGAGCACGAGGCGCACGTTCTCGCGCTCGAAGAAGCCCGGCGCGACGAGCGAAAGATCGTCTGCCGACTTGCCCGCGAAATATTCGGAGAGGTGCACGCGGTCGTAGGCGGGACGCGGCTCTTCGCAGAGAACGGTGACGTGCGCGTGGGGCCCGCCCTCCGCGAGGATGCATTCGAGAAATTTGTGGCCGACCATGCCATGGCCGACGACGACGATTTCCATCGCGGCGGAGTGGTTCACTGCGTTCGTTGATTGCACCATGAGCCCCTGCAAATAAAAAAGGCGTCCCGCGATTCCAGCTTGCATGAAGCCAGACTCGGGGGACGCCGTTGCCCTGAATTCGAAACCTGCCGTGCGCTGCGTTGCTGCCCTGCAGCCGGATCGCCTTTGACCCGCTCTGGCACTTGCTGCGAAGTAATATGCAAACACCGTGCCACTTTGCGCGACTCGCGCGAAGCGCCCCATCCAGCGGGCGTGGGCGACGTCTGCGCGGCGTTCATGCGGCACGCTCGCCGTGCCGCTCGCGTGTGCATCGTGATGCAGGCCAGCACAAGATTGGTGCCGTGCAGCACAGTCGCTGTGCGCTGCGAGGGTGCACGATGCGCCGTTGTCAATCGGGGCGCGCCCAGCACCGGCGGGCATGCGCCGCGAACGAGCGCAAGTTGGTCTGGAACTTGCGAGACATTGAACGTCCGGCAACGATGTCGGGCGATGCAACCTTGGGCGGGCGCTTCTTGCACCCGAAATCGAGCAAACCGGACAATGGCGTCCCCTCGTCGCAAGCGGCGAGCGGACGCCATTTGGTTTTTATGGCGCTCCCAAAAGAAGGGGGCGCACTACGCGAAAGGAAAACGACGATGGCGATGGGCAAGGTCACGCTGGTGAGCGCAGGTCCGGGCGACCTCGACCTGCTCACCCTGAAGGCGGCGAAGGCGCTGGCAAGCGCCGACGTCGTGCTGCTCGACGATCTCGTGAATCCGGAAATCACGACGCTCGCGCCGCAGGCCCGCGTGATTCGCGTGGGTAAGCGCGGCGGCTGCCGCTCCACGCCACAGGCCTTCATCGAGCGCCTGATGCAGCGCTACGCACGCCGCGGCCTGCATGTGGTGCGTGTGAAGGGCGGGGACGCCCTGCTGTTCGGCCGTGCCGGCGAAGAGCTAGCGGCTTTGCGCAACGCGGGCGTGGCAGTGGAGATCGTGAATGGCATTTCCTCGGCGTTCGCCGCGGCAGCGGGACTCGGTGTCTCGCTCACGCATCGCGATCATTGCCAGGGCGTGATCTTCGTGACGGCCCACCTGCGCGACCATAGCGAGCCCGACTGGAACGCGCTCGCCGCAACGGGTATGACGCTCGCCATCTATATGGGCATGAGCCGCATCGAGTCGCTGTGCACAACGCTCGCCAGTGCGCTCTCCGACGCCACACCCGCGGCCGTCGTGCAATGGGCGGGCAGCGCAAACGAGCGGCGCGTAACGGGCACGCTCGGCACGATCGCGGGGCTCGCGAATTCGGCCAAGCTAGGCAGTCCCGCGATCATCCTCGTGGGCAACGCGATAGCCGAGGCCGCTTCGTTCAACCTCTCTCATGCAGCGTTCAGCGCGCACGGCGACGAACCAGGCGAAGCGCCGCTGCTTCGACGCGCGTAAGCGCGATTCCTTGCGCTCCCGGCGTTGATTCGAACGGCGCACGCCACCGCTGTACAGGAGCGCATTCTTGCGCATGTCCGGCGTAGTTCGCCTGTCGAGATGCGCAACTTCTCTTTCTAAATAATCAGAAGTACAAATTACCCTGTTTACTTCTACCGACAGGTTTTGAATCCCGCAGCTCCAGAAGCGCACAATCGTAGCTATTCACGAAACCTCGAATTCAAACCACCACTCCGTTGGCGCACGCGCGATCCGGCCTCGAGCCGGATCGCGCGTGCTACATCGCTTGCTATTTCCATTGCCGCATCAGTTGCCCGCGCTGGCTGCCGCACCCTGCACCACGTCGGGCGCCATCGCCGGCTCCTGGGGCAGCGCCCATTCGAGCCAGCGGGCACGGTGGAGCACCACGAGCCCGAATGCCACCGCCGCGATCGTGCCGAACGTCGCAAAGCCCATCTGGTAGCTGCCGGTGCTTTCCTTCGCGATGCCCATGATGACGGGCAGATAGAAACCGCCAATGCCGCCCGCCGCGCCGATGATGCCCGACATCAGGCCGGTGCGACCCTGCCAGCGGCGCGGGACGAGCTGGAACGTCGCGCCGTTGCCGAGACCGAAGCACACGTAAGTAAGCGCGAGCAGCGCGATGCCGGCGGCGAACGGCGGCATCCAAAGCGCGAATGCGAAGTCGCACACCGAGATCGCCGCGAGCAGCAGCACGAGCGCGCGCACGCCCGAGATGCGGTCGGCGATCAGGCCGCCCAGCGGACGCACCATCGCGCCGGTCAGCGCGAGCATCGACATCACCACACCCGCTTCGAGCTTCGGCACCTGGTAGAGCGAAATGAGCAGCGTCGCAATATACGAGGACATACCGACGAAACCGCCAAACGTGATGCTATAAACGAGCATCACCACCCACGTGTCGCCTTGCGTGAGCACGGCGCGATAGTGGCGCGGCAGCACCGCAATGGCGAGCAGCGCGCCGAGCACCGGCAGTAGCAGCACGCCGGTCTTGCCCGCGCCGAACACGCCTGCGTGCACGGCGAGCACAAGCGCGATGAGCCCGGCGAGCGTGATGCAGAACGCGCCCAACGCCTGCGGCGTGCTGCCCGACTTCTGGCCGAGATCGCGGGCCCAGAAGGTCACGGCCGTCGCGGCGAGCGCGAGCAGCGGCAGCGCCGCGCCCGTGGCGTGTGCCCAGCCGATGTGCGCGGCGAGGCCCGGAAACAGGAAGCCATCGAGCACCGCGCCGATGTTGCCGGCCGCGGCGAGTCCGAGCACGAGGCCTTGCACCTTCGGCGGATAGTTGCTGCCGGCCATCGGCAGCGCCACGGCGAAACTCGCGCCGCCCACGCCAAGCAGCACGCCAAGCACGAGCAGCAAGGTATAGGACGGCGCGCCGGGCATCAGCAGCAGCACGGCCGAGGGAATCGCGGAAAGCGCGATGCCGAGCAACGCGACGCGGCGGCCGTCGCATGCCTGGTAGAGATTGCCGAGCGTCACGCGCAGGATCGCCGCGCCGAGCACCGGCACCGCCACGAGCAGGCCCAGTTCGGCCGGCGTCATCTTGATGTCCTTCTGGATGAACGGCGCGAGCGGACCGAACATCACCCAGACTGTGAATCCGGTGTCGAAGTAGAGGAAGCACGCAATCAGCGCGCGCCAGTTACCGCTCTTGAGCGAACTTGCCAGGTCTTTCACGAGGTACTCCCCAGTAGTGGATCTCAACCCGCCGTGCGGGCATGCATCCGTTGAATCCGGATTCCGAAATTGCGTTCGGGCGCGCAGCCGCGCTCGCCAACGATTTCCTGGCAGATGCCACGCGCCATATCCCGCTGCCCTTCTTTAGTAGTGCAAATCACAAAGCCAGTGACTTGTCGACTTCAATGTGCCGCCGCGCCTGAAACGATCAAACCGGGCCGCACGCCGGCAGGCGCGCAAAAAAAAACGTCCCGAAGCGCACCCGCCAGGCATGCCATGCCGTGGTGGTGTGTCGCTTCGGGACGCCGTTGCCCCGCATGATCGAAGATTTCCCGCGCAGCGGGACGATGCAATTCGTCGAGGTCTTCGTTGACCCCGCGGGATAATTAGCAATAGGTATGCCACCCGGCATACGGAGCTAGCGCCCGCGGGCGTAAAGCCCAGCCGGCATGGGCTTGCGCAAGCCGGCCCCCGTTTCGGGACATGTGCGGCTGGCATTGCGCGGGCGCATGGGGCGCCACCATTCGTGTGCTTGAGTTGACTACTGCTGGTGCACCGCAGCGAAGCTTCGCACCAACGGCGGGCACTTGCCTTGCCCCTCCTCCAAGCCGCTCAACAACGCCCCACGCGAGCGCGCTACTGGTTAATCGTATGAATCGCGCTGTACGCGAGAACGGCATGCGCGAGCCGCGTTGCATCGACACATCGTTGCGAGTTTCATCAATCCTGCCTGGTTCGCCGTCGGACGTCACTCGCGGCGACCTGTGAGGAGACGACCGTGGGTGTTAGCGCCGCGACCATCGTGTTCTCGGTCTACGAGTTCGTCGCGGGACTCGCAGACAACGTGCTCAAACCATTGTTGCCCGGCCGTGGCGTCGCGCGGTGCCCATGCCCGTGGTCCTGATTGGCGCGCCTGGCGGCATGGTATCCGGCGGCGTGATCGGCCTTTTCATCGGCCCGGTGATGCTGGCTGTCGGCTATCAATTGTTCTGGCGTTGGGTGAGGGACCAGCCTCAAGCCGAACACTCGCGAGAAGAGCACGTCTTCGCGCAGCGTGAGCGCCGGAATCTCGTAGGCCCCCCGTTCTGCCTCCGGAACGCGATAGGCGGAGTCTGCGCCAGCGCGTCGAGGCGTTCGCCCAGTGCATCGCGCGTTTGCGCGTAGCGCGTCTCGTCGATGCGTCCCGTGCGATACACGAGAAACGGCGGCAGCACGTCGTAGCCCGGGTAGTACAGCACGCCATGGTGGATCGGGAAGAGGATGTCGTCGATCGGCCCGTTCACGCCGCGTGGCCCGTAGTGCGAATCCCAACCGCCCATCGTCACGACCAGCATCGCGCGTTTGCCAGCGAGCGTGCCTTCGCCGTAACGATCGCCCCAGCGCGAATCGGAGTGTTCGCCCACGCCATATGCAAAGCCATATGCGAAGACGCGCTCCATCATTATTCATTTCAACTATAGCAGCCGGGCAACTAAGCTTCCCCGCGCCGCTCCGATTGTCTGCTGCACGCCGAGCCCGTTTTGGGCGTCGAACGTATCGACGCCTTCTTCCAGGGCAAGGCGTCTGCGATGCATCGCCACGACACTTATGGCATTGGCCACACGCCGTCCGGCGTCCAGAGTTTCAAATACCGGCGCGGCTCGACCCACAGCCGGCCCGGCCACACGATGGTGCTGCATCCGGACGAGGCACACGACGGCCAGGCGGGCACAGGCGAGGGCTTTCAGTACCGCATGATCTACGTGCAGCCGGCTCCGTTCCAGGGGGTGTTGGGCGGCTGCGTGCCGTCAAAGGACGTGTATCGTCACCCCAAAAGTTTGCAGCAGCAAAACGGCATTGAGTGCAAGAATCACGACGGTTCCAACAGTAGCGGCGCAGGCAACCCATCTACTATTGGCGAACTGCCCCATGACATCGCGGCGTGATGTCAACACCACCAGCGCGATCATCGGCACGGGCAACGCGAAACTCAGTACGACCTGGCTGTAGACCAAAGCATCGGTCACGTTGAGGCCGAGCGCCACGACGATGAACGCCGGTACCATCGTAACCAGCCGGCGAATCCAGACCGGAATGCGAAAGCCCATGAAGCCTTGCATGATCATCTGGCCTGCCATCGTCCCGACCACCGAACTCGAAATACCAGAGGCCAACAGCGCGACGAGAAAAATGCCCGCAGCAGCCACACCGAGCAGCGGCGTCAGGCTGTGGTACGCCGTTTCGATTTCCGCTACTTCAGGGTGTCCGGCATGGAACGCGCCCGAAGCCATGATCACCATCGCCATGTTCACAAGCCCCGCCACGGTAAGGGCGATCAGGACTTCTACGTTCGAGAATCTGACAAGCTTGCGGCGTTCCGTGTCGTTGTTCGCCCGCGCCCGATTTTGCGTCAACCCCGAATGCAGATAAATCGCATGTGGCATCACCGTCGCGCCCAGAATGCCGGCTGCAACGGAGAGGGCTTCGGAGCCATGCAATCGAGGAACGAATGTTCCCGTCAACGCAGCGGGCCACGCAACATGAACGATCATCAGCTCAACTACGTATGACAATGCGACAGCCGCGACGAGGCCGCCGATTATCAATTCGAGAGGGCGGAAGCCTTGACGCTCTCCCGTGAGAATCGCGTATGTCACGATGCCGGTGACAATCATGCCAGGAAGCAGCGGTATGTGAAAAAGCAACGACAAGCCGATTGCTCCGCCAAGGAACTCGGCAAGGTCGGTCGCCATGGCGGCGATTTCGCTGATGCCCCACATCCCGTAGACAACCAGCGCCGGAAAGTGCTCGCGACTCAGTTCCGCCAGGTTTCGGTTCGTAACGATACCCAGCTTGGCCGATAACGCCTGAAACAGCATTGCAATGAGGTTCGCGGCGAGTACGACCCACAGCAATGAGTAACCGTATTTCGCTCCGGCCTGGATATTGGTCGCGAAGTTGCCCGGATCCATGTATGCGATCGAGGCAACGACAGCCGGTCCAGCGAGCAGCAGTTTCGAACTCCAGCGATGGTCGCGTCCCGCGAGGACCTCCGCGATACCTCGTGACGTGCGCGCCGTGATCCCCAGTTGTCCTTCAGCTGTGCTCATCACAATCCTCGAGTTCAATCCACGCAGTCACTTGAGACTTGCTGGCCTGGCCGCGCAGGAGTGGCCTGACGGTAAGGCTCCATGTTGACGGCAGCGCCTCAAAAAGGACAATTGAACATTCCGATGATCGCGATAAGATTTTTGCTCGGACCTCGTGTGCGTGAATCCGCAAGACGCGAACGTCCGGCCTTTCGTCGCCACCTGCAAGCCGCTTGAAGGGAAATCGCTCCTTCCCGCCCTTCAAATCGTGCTTACGCACGACATACCGGAATCAAGCATTTCATCATACGAATACATCCCGTATTCGATGCGCCGTATAAAGCCTTGCCTGAATTAGCAGCAAAAGAAGAACACTCCAGTGGTGCACTGGCTAAAGCCTGACGCATCAAACCGCTCGCCTGCGCTCAGGGAGCGTCGCGCCCCCGTTGCGAATCAGTCAGTTCGCGACTACGGGCAAGTTGAGCAAGTCGAGGAAGGCACGGGCGACGGGTATGAGCGGCTCTCCCGCGCTCCCCTTATAGACGGCCGCGAGTTCCCAGCAGGGCTCCTCGGCTGCCAGAAGGGTTGCTGTCGCGATCGGTGCGCCGCGCGTGTCGGCCATCCTGGCTGTCGCGACGGACTCGGGCACCATCGTGATCGCCAGGCCCTGCGCGGCCAGTTCCAGCAACATCGGCATATCGTTGACCTCGAAACTGGTCTGACGCTGCAGCCCGGCCGCCGCAAAGCTTTGGTCGACGAGCCTTCGCAAGCTCCACTCGGGGCGCAGGTCGGCGAACGTTTCTTCGCGCAGATCCGCGAGCTTCAGGTCGCTCGCGCCCGCGAGCCGATGATGCGTCGCGCAGACCACGACAATTCCCTCGCACGCGAATATGTGTGAGCCGAGATCGTCAGATGGTGAATCCGATGGCTGCGTGAATGCGAGGTCCAGACGCCCTTCCCGCACCTCGTCGATCAATGCGCGCGAGCCATCGAGCGTCAACTGGATATCGATGCCGCCGAACGCGGCGCGAAACTGCCCAAGGGAACTGGCCAGGTCCACGAAAGGCGCGAGACCGTGAATCGCACCAATGCTGAGCCGCCCGCGTGCGAGCCCGTGAACTTGCGTCACGGCGTGACGCGCGTCTCGCGCCGCCGCCAGCACACGCCGCGCTTGGGCGAACAGCACTTCACCGGCTGGGGTCAGGTCGACTCGCCTCGTGCTGCGAATGAACAACGCTCCGCCAAGGTCCTCCTCCAGCGCGCGGATCGATGCCGACAAGCCGGACTGAACGAGGTTGAGCCGCCGCGCCGCGCGCGTGAAATGACGCTCTTGTGCGACCGCAACGAAATGCTCCAGCTGCTTCAAGTCCACGTTCGCTCCACCCTTCACTTCGACAGACGATTAATCACAGAACCTGCTCAATCGGATCATATCATTCTATTGGAATGTTAATTCGAACTCCGATATCGTTGAGCATCCGGGGCATCGAGAGATCGCCGCACGTGAAGTGCTCGCACCGTGTGACTTCACGAGCGCACCACGGTATCGGACCGCAAGCAACATTCATGGGGGGTGCTTCATATGGAATACCGTCAACTTGGACGATCGGGTCTCAAGGTTTCGACCATCACGCTAGGCACGATGACGATGGGCGGCAAGGGCAAGTTTGCGCTCGTCGGCGAGGTCGGCCTCGACGAGGCGCGTCGCCAGATCGACATGTGCATCGACGCAGGCGTCAACCTGATCGATACGGCTGATGTCTATTCGAATGGCGTATCGGAGGAAATCGTCGGCGAAGCGCTCGGCGGCAAACGCAAAGGCGGTGTGCTGATCGCAACGAAGGCGCGCTTCCCGATGGGTGACGGCCCGAACGATCGCGGGCTTTCGCGACATCATTTGATTCAGGCATGCGAAGCGAGCTTGCGGCGTCTGAAGACCGATGTAATCGACCTCTACCAGGTACATGAGTGGGATGGACTGACACCGGTCGAGGAAACGCTTGAAGCGCTCGATCAACTCGTGCGGCACGGAAAGGTCCGCTATGTCGGCTGCTCGAACTACTCGGGCTGGCATGTGATGAAAGCGCTGCATGTGAGCGAACGCGATCGTCTGCCACGCTTCGTGAGCCAGCAGATTCACTACACGCTCGAAGCACGCGAGGCGGAATACGAACTTGCACCGATCTCGCTCGATCAAGGACTCGGCATTCTGGTCTGGAGCCCACTCGCAGGTGGCCTGCTGTCGGGCAAGCACCGCCGCGACACGACGCCCGAAGGCACGCGCCAGCTAGCGGGATGGACGGAGCCGCCCATTCGCGACGCGCAACGACTGTGGTCCATCGTCGACACGCTCGTTGAGATTGCCGGCGAACACAACGTCTCCGCCGCGCAGGTCGCGCTTGCGTGGACACTCGGGCGCCCCGCTGTCCCCT
>Ga0335083_10009038_pt1 | contig 12121 bp, 9 predicted proteins | sample Lox_Sample_42_FD_206716 | JGI IMG/M metagenome (GOLD analysis project Ga0335083, IMG submission 206716) | Soil microbial communities from Loxahatchee National Wildlife Refuge, Florida, United States - Lox_Sample_4.2 | ecosystem: Environmental > Terrestrial > Soil > Wetlands | place: USA: Florida... | reverse complement strand
CGGGGCGTAGCCGCGGCAGCGGCGCCAGCTCCGGCACGAACCCCGCCTCCCGCACATGGGAAGCCCGAGTTGCTTGGCTTTGACCAGACCTCGTCGTATTCGCCGACAAGCCCGGCGAGTTCGGAGGATGAAGGAAAGAAATCCACAGTTCAGGAAAGGCCGGCTCCGAGCCCGCAGGAACATCGCCAGGAGCAGAAGAAAGAGGCGGAACTCTTCGCATACATCAGCGGAGAAACCAGGGAGTCGGAGGAGGCTCCGCGGCCGCGGACGCGCCTGAAAGGGGCGATCGTCGGTGCATTGGTTCTGGCCGCTTGCGCGATTGTGGTGGCACCGCAAGCTCCCTGGCATCCCAAGATGCTGACGGCACTGGCGCGCGGAAAGCAGACCTTGCATGTTTGGCTGAATCCGCAACCGGTCGTCACGCCGCAAGCGCCAGCGGCTCACGAAGACTTTGGTCGCGCGGGGGATGAATACAAGCTCCCGGTGGCGGAGAATATTCCCGATGCCACGACGGATCCCTCGCAGATTCAGGTGCTGCCGGTGGTGGATCCGACGGTCAAGAAGCCGAACAGTTTAGGTGGGAATGCGGAGCAACCTCCGGCGGATGCGACTGGCGCGACAGCGAGCGATCCAACGCAGCCTTCCGGAGCGCAGCCTGCTGCGACGGATCCCGGGAGTGCGCAGCCGGTGAACGGAACGAATCCTGGAGGGACCGCTTCGACGAGTCCCGCTCCCTCAGCTGCTCAGTCGCCCGCGTCGTCCGTTCCATCGCCCGCTGCGGTGGTCGCGGTTCCGGTGCCGGCCGTGGCTTCGCATGCTGATCCACCTGTGGCGGTTCCCGTGGCGACAGCGCCGGTGACCTATACTCCAGTTCAGCCAGCACAGCAGAAGAATCTGCAGCCACACTATGCCACGCCTCCGAGCAATGTTCCATCGAGCTTGAAGTCGCAAATGGCCTCGATGACTCCCGATGCCAGCGGGAACAAGCCAGCTGACGCGGCCATGCAATCGATTGAACCGGTTGCGGTGACAGAAGCTTCAGAGCGGCAGTTGCTGACCGATCAGCCTCCGCTTGACTATCCCGCCAGCGCTCGCGGGCAGCAGGGAACCGTGATTCTGCAAGTTCTGATTGGCCGCGACGGCGCGGTGCAGGACGCCAAATTCATGCAGGGATCGCTGGCGTTTGCGCGGTCCGCGATCGACGGCGTGAAGCGCTGGAAGTTCAAGGCTTATGTCATGAATGGGCGGCCGGTGTCGGTGCAGACGACCATGACGATCGTCCTCAAGCCGTGAGCGCTTCAAAACTCTGAGGGCCACAAGTTCTGAAAGCAAATAAGTTGTTTGTTTTGTTGAGGACCGCCGGGAGGCAGCTGGGCGGGAGGTTCCGACCGGTGACCGAACCGGATTTCGCCCGTCTGTTGATTCAGACGGCCCGGGGCCAGCATTACCGAAGAGGCTCAAAACAAGCACCCCAGGGATCAAAATCTGCATCTACAGAGATATAATAAGCGGAGTTTCTCAGGAAGCAGTTCCTTCCAGAAGAAGATCAAAAACAGATGTCCATGAAAACCAAAGCAGCGATTCTCGTCACCTCTTTTGCCGTATTACTGTTCGTCGTCGTGGGTTCGATGGGAGGCGTGCACGCCTCGTCGAGCGACGGCTCTTACCGTCAACTGCAGGTTTACAGTGAAGTGCTCTCGCGCGTGCGCAGTGAGTACGTGGAAGAGCCGAACATCCCGAAGGTGACGGACGGCGCGCTGCACGGACTTCTGGAGTCGCTCGATTCGAACTCCAGCTACATGTCGGCCGACGCCTACAAGACATTCAAGACCCGCAAGGCCGAATCCAAGGGCGGTATCGGCGCTGTGGTGTCGAAGCGTTTTGGATACGCTGCGGTCGTTGCAGTATTGCCAGGCTCTCCGGCGGAGAAGGCTGGCATTGAGCAGACGGATATCTTCGAATCGATTGAAGGACAGAGCACACGGGATATGTCGCTGCCCGAGATCCGCAACTTGCTGGCGGGAACACCTGGATCCACGCTGAACGTTGCCGTGGTCCGCGCGCGCAGAGCCGAGCCGCAGAAAGTCGTCATCACCCGCGATGTCGTGACCATTCCTGCCGTCGCCGACAAGATGATGGACGATGGCATTGGCTATGTGAAAGTCGAAGCCCTGACCAAGGGCAAGAGCCAGGAGATCGCGGCGAAGATCAAGGCGCTTGAGAAGTCGGGAGCGAAGAAGATTCTGCTTGACCTGCGCAACTGCGCCGAGGGCGAGGAGAGTGAAGGCGTCGCGGTGGCGAACCTGTTCCTGAATCATGGGACCATCACTTATCTGCAGGGCCAGAAATTTCCGCGAGAGGCGTTCAATGCCGATCCGACGAAGGCAATTACGACGCTTCCGGTCGCGGTTCTCGTAAACCGCGGAACGTCCGGGGCCTCCGAGATTGTCGCGGCAGCGCTGCTGGAGAATGCACGCGGCGACGTTGTCGGAGACAAGACCTTCGGCGACGGCTCAGTACAGAAAACGATTGACCTGCCCGACGGCGGCGCGCTGATCCTTTCGGTTGCGAAATACTATTCGCCCAGCGGGAAAGCGATTCAGGATGTGGCAATCACGCCGAACGTTCTGGTGGCCGACGTTCCGGATGATGCTTCGGGTCCGGATGACGACGATACGGCCCCTGCTCCCGATCAGGAAGCGAAGCCGAAAAACACGGTGGACGATCAGTTGAACAAGGCCGTGGAAGTGCTGAAGGGCCGGGCCAGCTAGAGTTTCTCCAACGTCGGTGATGTAAATGATCGCGCGCCTTCTGGGCGCGCGATTTTTCTTGGTGTTGCGGTCATCGAATATACTGACTCCGGCTCACCGCAACATCTCCGGCAGCTTTCAATCGAGGCTCGGCCTATATCGTGGAGACCATCACCCATTCGCCATCTTCGCTCGCACTTCTCTTTCTGATTTCTGCCGCTGCAATATTTATTGTCCATGCCGTGTTCACGCGGTTGCGCAGTGCGACGCCGACCAAGAGCCTTCTGGAAATTCCGGTCGACGGACTCGGCGGTTTCAGCTACCGCCAGCTTGTGCTCGTGAGTTTCCTCGGCTTGTTTGTTGAAATGCTAATGATCCGCTGGGTCTCTTCCGAGGTCCGGATCTTTGCTTACTTCAAGAACTTCGTGCTGGTGGCCTGCTTTCTCGGCTTCGGACTGGGTTGTTATCTCTGCCGTCGTCGACTCCAACTGAGCGCGATGATCGCACCGCTGCTACTGCTGACCGTGATCCTGAAGAGTCCTCTCTCTCCCTTGCGCCGCACCATGTCAGCTTTGCCGCAATTGCTGGGCGGAGGTGTAGAGGTCCACGTCTGGGGCGTACCCGCCGCTCCGACAAGTTGGTTGGGAATGTGCCTCGCGCTGGCGGTGGTGGTCCCGTTGTTTGCTGTCATCGCGACCACATTCATTCCGTTCGGACAACTCGTGGGATGGTACTTGGAAAACGCTCCCAACGGTGTCGCAGCCTACAGCGTCAACGTCCTGGCAAGTCTTGCCGGGATTGCCGCTTTCACGCTGCTCTGCTTTCTCTACCAGCCGCCGTGGGTTTGGTTCCTGGTGGCGGGCGTCTTCTCTCTGCTGGTGTTCTGGCCCAATCCAGCAGGCCGCAAGGCTCTCGGCCTCACCTTCCTTGCATGCGTGGTTCTACTCGCTATTCCAGATCACCGCAATGCGACCACGTATTGGTCGCCGTATCAAAAGCTGGATCTTCAGCCGCTCTCCCACAACGGTCAAGTCGACACCTACACCCTCTCGACGAATGATGCCTGGTATCAGAAAGTCCTGGACCTTTCGCCAGCTTTCGTGCAGTCGCATCCCGAGGAGTTTAGCCGCCATCCCGTCGAATGGAACTCTTACAACATGCCGTACCGTTTTTATCCCTCCCCTTCGTCGGTGCTCGTCCTGGGTTCCGGCATGGGAAACGATGTCGCCGCCGCTCTTCGCAACGGTGCCGGCCGAGTCGTGGCGGTGGAAATCGATCCCCTGATCCTGAAGCTTGGCCGTAAATTCCACTTCGAGCATCCGTATCAGGACCCGCGCACACACGTTGTCCTCGATGACGCGCGCAGCTACATCCAAAATAGCCACGACCAATTCGATCTCATCGTCTTTTCTCTTCTCGATTCCCACACTACGACGTCGCACTTCACCAACATCCGCATCGACAACTACGTCTACACGCGCGAAGCCCTGCAGCGGGCCAGGCGGCTGCTCAAGCCAGATGGTTTGTTGATCGTGAAGTTTCAGGTGGACAATCCCTGGATCGCCGGGCGCCTGTTCGCCCTGATGCAAGACACATTCGGCCAGGATCCGATCCAATTCCAGAGCGATCTCGGCGGGTTCGATACTTCCGGGCGGTTCTTCGTCGGCGGTTCCCGCGAGCGCCTGGCGCAGGCTGCATCCGATCCCACGCTCGCCGCCTATCTCGCGACGCATTCCAAAATGCCGCTGCAGGAGGCGCGGCTGACCACCGACGACTGGCCCTACTTCTATCAGCATGCGCCAGGCCTTCCCATCAGCGTGATTCTGGTTTCCTTGGCGGTGTTGATTGTGTGCGGCTGGTTCCTTCGCCAGACCGGCGGAGAGCGGGCCGGCGGTGAACTTCATTTTCTGTTCCTCGGCGCCGGCTTCATGTTGCTGGAGGCACAGATTGTCAGCAAGATGGCGCTGTTGTTCGGCACGACCTGGGTTGTGAATGCCATCGTCGTTTCGGGCCTGCTGTGCCTGATTGTTGCCGCCAATCTGGTCTACGGCTCCTTGCCGCGCATCCCGTTGTGGATCGCATACGCCGGCTTGTTCGCCACGCTGGCCGTGATGTTCGCAGTCCCCGTCGAGAAGCTGTTCTTCGTATCTTGGCTCGTTCGCGCGATTGTTTCCACGCTGGCTCTCTGCCTTCCGGTGTTCTTTGCGGGAATTATTTTCGTTTCCAGCTTTGCGCGCGCAGGCTTTCGCGGGAGCGCCCTCGGATCGAACCTGTTCGGTTCGCTATTGGGTGGCCTACTCGAATCGTTATCGCTGTGGTTCGGCCTGCGGTCGCTAGTGATCCTCGCCGCCGTGCTCTATCTATTGTCTGCGATCTTCCTGCGGCGAGTTGAAGCCGCAAGCGACCATGCCTCTGTAGTGGTGCGGTGAAAACGACTTTGTCATCCTGAGCGAAGCCGTTTTTCAGGCGTAGCGAAGGATCTCCCGCTTGACCGGCTTAATGCGTCAGCCCAACTGCACCGCTGTCCCTGCGCCATCACCGGTCCGCTGCGCTTGAAGTGCTATCCTGACTTCGACGGATGAAATCTCTCTTCGAAAATCTTCCTCCGGTGGAAATCGGCGGACGCCAGCTGGTTGGGCGCGTCCTGTTCGGCCTGCTCGTTCTGATTGCGGTGCTGATCGGAGCGACCTCCGGCCTTCTGCTGGTGTACACCACCGACCTGCCGCAGGTGGACGCCTTGGAAGCATACCGTCCCAGTTCCGTCACCGAACTCTATGACGATCACGGCCGGGTGATCGGATCGTTCGCGTTGCAACGGCGCGTGGTCGTGGGCTACGACGATTTCCCTCCTGTGTTGCGCGACGCTTTGATCTCGATCGAAGACAAGGATTTCTACAAGCACTCCGGGATCAATTTCTGGAGGATTGTCGGGGCGGCGTATCGCGATGTGGAGTCGGGCGGCAGGGTGCAGGGTGCGTCGACCCTGACCATGCAGCTCGCGCGCAATCTCTTCCTGTCTCCAGACCGCGCCTTTCACCGCAAGGTACAGGAGACGATGCTGGCCATACAGATCGAGCGCCGCTTCACCAAGCCGCAGATCTTCACCCTGTATGCGAACCAGATTGCTCTCGGGCACGGCGTCTTCGGCTTCGAAGCGGCGTCAGAGTTCTACTTCAGCAAGCCGGCGAAACAGCTGACGCTGGAAGAAGCGGCTTTGCTAGCGGGATTGCCCAAGGGGCCGAGCTTGTATTCTCCGATCAATCATCCCGACCGCGCCGTGAAGCGCCGGAATCTTGTTCTCAACGCGATGCTGGAAGACGGCAAGATCACAGCCGCACAGGCTGCCGACGCGCGATCCGCTCCGCTCGCGCTGCGCCTGACGCACGACCCCAACTCGCTGGCACCGTATTTTGTCGAGGAAATTCGCCGCTACCTGGAAAACAAGTATGGCACGGACCAGGTCCACGAGGGCGGGCTCAAGGTTTACACGACGCTCGATGTCGACCTGCAGAAGGCGGCCAACCAGGCGGTGCTCGACGGCCTTGCCGCTTACGAACGCCGGCATGGCTGGAAGGGACATCTGGAAAATGTTGTGGCAGAGGGCGCGGCCGTCGACAAGTTCATTCATCCGGACTGGGATGACGAGCCCGAGGTCAACGGTTACGTCCACGCTCTTGTCACGTTTGCGGGCACTGGAATCGCCACGCTGAAATTCGGACGGTATACAGCGGCGATCGGACAGCCTGAGGTGGCCTGGACGCAGCAGAAACTCGCGGACATTCTCAAGACTGGCGACATCTGCTATGTCAAGATTCAGTCTCTTGGTACGAATGGGGCCGCGCACGTCAGCCTGGAGCAGGATTCCGGCGCCCAGGGTTCCCTACTTGCGCTCGATAACCTGACTGGCGGGATCAAGGCCATGGTCGGCGGCCGGGATTTCAACGAGTCGAAATTCGATCGCGCCACCCAGTCCTTGCGGCAGGTGGGCTCTTCTTTCAAGCCGTATGTTTATACGACGGTCATCGATCAGGGCGCCAGTCCCGACGATACGATTCTCGATGAGCCAGTCAGCTTTGAGACTTCGTCGGGGGCATACTCTCCGCACAACTACGACGAAAAGTTCGAAGGCATCATCACGCTGCGGCGTGCGCTGGCCCAGTCGCGAAATATTCCTGCGCTGAAACTTGCGAATAAAGTTGGCATCAAGAGCGTCATCGACTACGCCGGACGCTTCGGCATCACTGCGAAGCTGCCGCCATATTTGCCGGTGGCGCTGGGAGCGGCGGAAATTACGTTGATGGAGCAGACCTCGGCCTATAGCGTGTTTCCCAACGACGGAGTGCGCGTGATCCCGCGCTACATTACCCGCGTGACCGATTACGAGGGCCGAGTCCTCGAAGAAGATTTTCCCGACGTGAAGGACGTGATCAGCGAGCGTACCGCCCGCATCATGACTTCGATGCTGCGGGAAGTTGTGCTGCACGGTACTGGAGTGGCAGCCGCGAAGTTGCCGTTTCCGGTGGCGGGCAAGACCGGCACGACCAACGACTTTACGGACGCGTGGTTCATGGGATTTTCTCCGACCATGACCTGCGGCGTTTGGGTCGGCTACGACGAGAAGAAGTCGCTAGGCGCGAAGGAAACGGGAGCGCACGCCGCGCTGCCTATCTGGATGAACTTCATGACGGTCGCGATGGCGGGAAAAGATCCGGGCGAGTTTCAACCGCCGCCCGTAGCGCCGCATGCGGTAGCGCAAAAAGTCGATACACCGGACGCAGCCCCGGCGGCCGAGGAATCGCATTGAGGTAGTATCGTCGTTCCCATCGGCGCCCATAATAGCCGTATCAACGCAGCCGCTTTTATATCGGTAGTTGGACCAAAAATCCGGAGGCTCTTATGTACAAACACGCTCTCAGAATCCTGCCCGCTATGGTCGTCCTGATCACGGCGTGCGCCGTCTCACTGCAAGCGGCCTCTGCGTCCGACGACGATGCCAAATCCGCCGTTGAGCAAGTCCTCCACACCCAGCAGGACGCGTGGAACCATCACGACCTCGACGCCTTCATGACGGGATACTGGAATTCCGCGGACTTGACCTTCTTTTCCGGAGCCAAGCAGACCAGCGGATGGCAGGCCACGCTCGATCGCTATAAAGCGACGTATGCAAGTCCAGGACACGAGATGGGAACGCTCGAATTCTCCGCGCTGCGGGTCGAGGTGTTGGGACCGGAAGCGGCCTTCGCCCGTGGCGCGTGGCATCTCACCATGCCGGACGGCAAGACTCCGCACGGGCTGTTCACGCTGGTGTTTCGGAAGTTTCCCGGCGGGTGGAAAATCATCCACGACCACACGTCGGCTGCCGAGTGAAGCGCGAATCGTTGAATCGCGAATCAATGAGCTGCTGATGGTGGAGAATCTCTTCTGGCATAATCAACGGATGTCTCGCCCTGTTGATGTGATCGATCTTGCGGTGTCACAGCTTCAGCGGCGGGTAAGTCGGGGCGCGTTTGGTTTGGTGATCGAGGAGCATAGGACATGAAGAACCCCTTTCGGTTCTTGCTGCATGTGCCCGTTCCGTGGGTATTTGTTCTGAACTATTTTCTGGGGGCAGCGGTGGAGCGAATCCATCCTCGCGTCATCTCTCCCCAAGCGGCCCAGGCCAGTACGATTGCGGGGGCCGTGCTGTTTGCCGCGGGCGCGGGGATTGCAGGATGGGGACTCGTGCTGTTCCGTAAGGCGAGGACTACGACCGTTCCCGGCCGGTCGTCAGCGCAGCTCGTGACTTCGGGGCCGTATCGCTTCACGCGCAATCCCATGTATGTCGGCCTCACTCTTGCCTACCTGGGAGAAGCCGGATTGCTGAGGCAGATGTGGCCAGCCATTCTACTGCCGCTCACGATCGCTTATGTCAACTGGACCGTGATTCCGGTGGAGGAAGCAAAGCTGGAAGAGGTTTTTCCGGAGCAGTACCGGGACTACCGCTCGCGAGTGCGGCGCTGGATCTAGTTTCCTGAGGATTACTTCTTTATTCGCACCTGAACGCGGGTACCTTCCGGGAGTTGGCCGTTCAGCAGTTCCACCGTTCCATTGCGCACGACGCCTTCGAACTCCTGCTGGGCTGGCGGCCGGCTCGAAACCCGCGCGGGCGAGTCGACCACGCCCACACGCGCACCGCTTCTTCCCATTCCTTTATCCATTGCGGCGTTGGCGAGTTCATCGGCTTCCTGGTTTTGCTCGCGAAATGCGTGGCCAATCGAGAACCATTCCAGCTGCGCGATCAATTCTTTGGCTCGTCCGTGCAGATCCTGCAGTACGGCGTTTTTTACCTTGTAGATGCCCTTGATCTGGCGCACCAGCAATTCCGAATCGCTGATCAGCTTGAGCGCCTTGGGTCCATGCTCGATCGCATATTCCAGAGCGGCGATGAGTCCCTGATACTCCGCGAAATTGTTGGTCTGGTGGCCAAGATATTCGCTGAGCGCAGCGACCTTGCGCCCGGCTTCATCTTTAATGACGACGCCGTACCCGGCAGGTCCCGGGTTGCCGCGCGCCCCTCCATCGCTGTGTGCGATCAGGTAATGCTCGGGAGGATTTTCGCGGGATTCGAAGAGCGGCTTGCCGGCGCTGCGCGAGGGATAAGAGGGCATGGGTCGAGTTTACAACGGAGGGTCGGGCATCAGGTCTTGAGTGTTAGGTCTTGGGTGTTAGGTCTTGGGTCTTGGGTCTTAGGCCCTGATCCCCGAAGTCTTACGACCCAAGACCGAATACCTGAGCCTTTCGCCTACCGTCCTGCCGCAAGCCGCGTCGCCAGCCTGGGAGGAAGTTTCGCTGCGAAGATGCGGTCCTGGGCCGCTTTCAGGTTGTAGGGCGTGCGGTGGAAGTGGACGATCTGCGCGTCGGTATCGAACAGGGCAAACGCGGCGCGCCAGTCGCCATCGCGCGGCTGGCCGACCGATCCTGGATTGATCAAATATCTCGCGCCGGGTTTCAGTTGCAGCGGAACCGACTCGGCCTGGCCCACCGTGCGATATTCCGGACGGAAGCCGTCGGCGGAAGAGCCATTCGCAAAGAATCCTCCTTGCAGATGGGTGTGCCCGAAAAATGTCAACGGAATCGTCAGGGTGATCAACGGGGCGAGCGCGTCGCCCAGCGAAACCACGTATTCATCTTCATCATTGGGCGATCCATGCACCAACTGCACCTCAGGAAAATCAGGCAAGGAAACCGGCCCATGCGGCAGGTTACGAAGCCAGTCCAGATTTTCGGGCGTCAACTCGTTGCGGGTCCAGATCGCGGCAGCGGCGGCCATGGGATTGAAATCGTCCAGGTCCATCACGCCGGTGGCAGCCTTGTCGTGATTACCGCGGACGAAGATGGTTCCCAGCTTGCGCGAGCGCTCCGCCACGTCGTTTGGGCTGGCGCCGTAGCCGACGATGTCTCCCAGGTTCACGACCTTGTCGAACGGCGGCGCCGCCGACAGCGTGGCGTCGAGAGCTTCGAGGTTGGCGTGGATGTCGCTTAGCAGCAGTATGCGCACGAATCACCGGACAAACTGCCGATTATAGACTGGATGGAAGAAATATGGAGCATGGGGCAGATGCCGGGTAGTGTATCAATTTGAAATCTGACGGGGTAGAACGGTAGCGCGTGGTTGCGATCTACGCCGTACACTACAATTTCGCTCGAATTCACAAGACGCTGCGAATCACTCCAGCGATGGCTTGCGGACTGAGCGACCATGTCTGGACACTGGAAGAAATCGTTATGATGGTCGATTCCTACATGCCAGCGCCTAAGCCGCGTAGCCCTTACAGAAAGAGGAGCGCCGCTTAATGGGACTGATCTCAAGAGCCGTAGATAAAATCGTCGATCCACTCCCTAAGTGGGCAAAGTGGATATTAGGCTTACTTGTAGCAGTTGGGTTTATCTACGGCATCGTCCACGAGGGTTTTTGGTTCATTCTGAAAGTGATTTTTAGCCCCGAAATTTGAGAATTTCAAACTGATACGTGACCAGATGCCGTCGCGATTTGCGGTGGAAAGTCCTACCCGGCGATTGAATTTACCACTGGACATCGCGCCCAGTGACCCGTCGTGACCTCGACCAGCGGCGGCAACTCGCGCGCGCAGTCGGGGATCCGGAACTCGCAGCGCGGCTCGAAGCTGCAGCCGGGAGGCAGGGCGTGCAGCGCCGGAACTGTGCCCTCGATCGTCTGCAGCGGATGCGCACGGTCGGTCTTGAGATCAGGAACAGCGTGTAGCAGGCCGCGGGTGTAAGGGTGGGCCGGGGCCTTGAAGATGTCGCCTCTCCCGCCGAGTTCGACCAGGCTTCCGGAGTACATCACGGCAACGCGATCGGCGATTTGCGAGACGACCGCCAGATCGTGCGAAATGAAAAGCATGGCGAGACCGAACTTGGCGCGTAGTTCGGCGAGCAGATCAAGAATCTGCGCTTGAATGGTGACGTCGAGCGCGGTCGTCGGTTCGTCGGCAATCAGAAGCTGGGGACGGTTGACGATGGCCATGGCGATCATGATGCGTTGCCGCATGCCTCCCGAGAGCTGGTGTGGATAGTCGCGAGCGCGGCGCGGCGCGTCGGGGATGGCAACGTCGTTCATGGCGTCGACCGCGCGCTGCCAGGCATCGTGATTCGATATGTTGCTATGCGCGACGACGGCTTCCGCGATCTGATCTCCGACACGCATGACCGGATTGAGGGCGGTCATCGGCTCCTGAAAGATCATGGCGATGCGCGAGCCGCGCAGCTGGCGCATGGCGTCGTCATCCAGGGCGGAAAGATTCTGCGAAGCTCCGCCGCTCTCCGTAAACAGAATCTCGCCGGAAACACGAGCCTGGGGCGGAAGCAGACGCATGATGGCCAGGGATGTGATGGACTTCCCCGATCCGGACTCGCCGACCAGGCCTAGGACTTCGCCCGGCTCGACGGAGAAACTCAAATCGCGAACTGCCATCAAAGATTGTGTGGGGACAGCCGCGCTCGGCTGTCCCGCTGCAGCGAGGATTGCGCGCTGTACGGGGACTTCGATGTTTAATTTGCGGACGTCGATCAAGGGCTGCACGGCTTCATGGTAGCAGCGCGGGCTGATGTCGTCGCCCTTCGGGCGATGGACAGCCGAGGGCGGCTGTCCCCACATTCTCTATTGTCCGAGGATTAGCGGCAGTCCGTTCTTGTTGTTGCCGATCACAACCACCTTGGAGTTCGGACTCTTGGCCAAGTTCTCGGTAGCTTCGATTCCCTTCCACTCCAGCAGCGACGGAGTAATGCCTTGGGCGACGATCTGCTGGAAGTCGCGGACTCCGGCGGCCTCGATGCGCTTGCGTTCGGCCTCCTGCTTTTCTTTCTGCAGGCGG
>Ga0335083_10009035_pt1 | contig 12122 bp, 6 predicted proteins | sample Lox_Sample_42_FD_206716 | JGI IMG/M metagenome (GOLD analysis project Ga0335083, IMG submission 206716) | Soil microbial communities from Loxahatchee National Wildlife Refuge, Florida, United States - Lox_Sample_4.2 | ecosystem: Environmental > Terrestrial > Soil > Wetlands | place: USA: Florida... | reverse complement strand
GCTGATCGAAACGCGGTTTAGCTTGCCGGCTCTCACCATGAGAGACGCCGCCCAGATGGACATGACAGAGTTCTTCGACTTCCAGGCCGCCCCTTGGGCTACGCCCCCGACGCCGCCGGCGCAGGCCGTAAACGGGAGCTGCAATGCCAGCGTATTGCAATGACCTTGTAAGTCAGTACCGGTTCCTTAGATGACCTTCAGCCGACGCTTTACTTTCCCTGAGAGTCAATCGTCAAGCTTCTCACCGTGTAGCGTGAACCTTCAAAGCTCGTCACCGCGGTGACGGCTGCGCCCGCATGAAGGTTTTCGTCGGGAGCGATCGACGAGTCAAGGTAGAGCTCATACGTCTTGTGATCGGCCGATGAGTTGATGACGAGCAGGCCACTGCGCAGATCAAGATGGACGACCTGTCCGGCAAAAGTGTACCGGGTTCCGGGAAGGGCGAGGATCGAAATCTCACGGGCAAGATCGTGGCCGTCCCCTTCGGATCCAAATTTCACTGCGACGAGACAGCCCTCAGATAGCGTGCTGGCCGGCACCGCCTGATCGCCTCGCAGCACCCGCGTGGAAGAAGATAGCCGAACGCGCACTGGAGCCGGGGAGAGCCCGTCACGGATTGTCAGCTCGTTTCGGTCCGATCTGTAGTTCACCACGGTTCCCTGGCTTTCGCCCACCGCTTGAGCCGTCTTGAGACGAATGGATCGCGCGAAGATAGTGTCGCCGTCCAGGATCGTGTCGAGGTAGATCCGATCGCCTTCACGTAAGTCGGCAACCGTAGCTTCTTGCTTGCCGCGGTAGATCTTGGTGCGAGGATCAAAGAGAATCTTCACGCGTCCGCCACCGAAAGCGCGCACTGTTACTTGGTCGCGCACTCGATCAAGCCGCTCTACGGTTCCTCCGATGAGCGTTGTTTTGGCCTTAGGGACCGGGGCTAAGTCTGGCAGTAGGCTGGCAGGGTCGGCAACGATGTCAGGATCGTTGTCCGCAGAGACGTCCGTTACCGACGGCCGAACGGGCTTGACGCCGCTCTCTTCAGCCGAGACGGCGGTCGACGCTACCGCGGATGCTGAAGGTTGCGAGGGTGCCTGTGCGAATGCGAGGCTGCCTAGAAGCAGACATCCGAGGACGAAGCTGGTCGAAGAATTCATCTAGATTCCAAAAGGGAGCATGTATTCACGCCGTATTTTGGATGCAAGCAGAGCCCGCAAGGTAGTCCGGAATCGGTCAAACGGCATGCCCAAAGCGCACGATTTTGAGGCAAACAAAGCCATCCTTTGGGCATCGAAACGGAGCCTATATTTGAAGAACTCTTTGTACGCAAGGATATGTCCTCCATGTTCAGAACGCACCGGTTTCTCTTCGCTTTTGTCGCCTTCGTCGCGGGATGCGGATTGCAGTGCGCTCAGGCGGGCGACCTCAAAATAACCATTCCCAGGCGTAGCCCCCTGACCCCGGTCCAGCGCCTGAACCGCGAAGGCGTCGAGGCGGTCCGCAAGCATAACTATCCCAAGGCGGAGCAGCTTTTCTATAAGGCCTATCTTTTCGACCCAGACGACGCATTCACCCTCAATAACCTGGGGTACATCTCAGAACTGCAAGGGCAGATTGATCGAGCACAGCGCTTCTATGCGCTCGCGGCCGAGCAGTCGAGTGAAGCGGTCATCGATCGCGCAAGCGTTCGGCGCGTAGAAGGCCGTCCTATGAAAGATGCATTGGCCCTCACCGATCAACCTCTGCAGATCAATCACGCGAATGTCGAGGCCGTGCGCTTGTTGTCGCAGGGACGCGCGCCCGAGGCCGATCTATTGTTGCAGGACACGCTGAAAGCGAGCCCGCACAATGTCTTCACTCTGAATAACATGGGCGTTGCCAAGGAGATGGAGGGTGAGGCCCAGGAAGCCCTCAAGTTCTACGACGAGGCGGCCGCGGCAGGTTCCGACGCTAATGCTGTTGTAACCGCGGATAACACATGGCGCGGCCGCCCGGTGAGCGAAATGGCACAGCAAAACGCCAAGGCCCTGCGCGATCACTTAGCGCGAGCCAAAGACGTTGGCGAGCAAGTCTCCGAACTGAACCTGCGCGGTGTGTCTGCCGTCAATCGCAATGACTTACGCTCGGCGAACGAAGATTTTCGCAACGCCTATAAGCTGGATCCCAACAACGCCTTCACGTTGAACAACATCGGGTACGTTTCGGAGATTGAAGGGGACCGGGAAACAGCCCAGTTCTTCTATGAGCGAGCCCGTCAGGCCGGCGGAGCAAACGCGACCGTCGGCGTTGCGACAAGCCGCACCGAAGAAGGGCGGAAGCTCTTCGCGGTTGCGATGGACAACGACTCGCGGGTGGGGGACAAAGTCACCCAAGACCGCAACGCCGTGCGCCAGCAACATCAGCCCGTCGTGCTCCGGCGCCGAGACAATAGCATTGTGGACGAATCGGCACCGCAAGCGCCTGCCGACAATACCCGCGAGACGCCGCAATAGAACCAGTTCAAGAGTCGCTTTCCTGGAATCGTCCGATGTCCGACTCCGGATCATAGAAGACGTAACGAAGTAGGTTGGTCAAATAGCGCGAAAGAGTATTCACATTCGTGCGATACCAGCAGCATCGCGTCATTGCCGGAGAGAGTCCGCATATGAATTGAAAGCTCTTTAGCTCCGCTGGAGGCTGCGCCAGCATCGCGGCCGCCATCCGATGATTGCCGTCGAGAATCGTCAACGGACTTCGTTCATCCACGCCAATCAACAAGACCGTCGGATTCACGACGCTGTCCTGCACAGAATTAGCGATCCGGTCCAGCTTTCGGAAGAACTCATCATCAGGCGATTCTTGCCATTTGAGCCGAAGGCACTCGATCATGTCCGTCATGTAGAAGCTCCCCTCCGCCACGCGACGCCACTGCGCCCGTGGGAAGAAGCGAACCCGGTTGAGATCGCCAGGACGCAGGTCCACTTGAAACCATCGAGTGTCCTCGGGAAGCTCTCTCCACATGGCGCCTCGGCGCAGAAACAAAAGGGCCCGGCGCAAGGCATTCTCACGATGACTGTGCAGGTCGGGCTTGCGAACGATGTGCCCGAATTCCTGCCGGTATTCCTCGAACTCCGGGTGATGAAACTCGCTTCGCAGAAACTCAGCAATGACTTCCTGCTCATTGAAGGACCGGACGATTGCGAGCGTTGCGTAAGATCGGACTTCTTCGAGAGGAGAGATCTCGCGCCGCAGAAGGGGCAACGCAACGGTTACCAGCAAGATCACCATGAGTACCAATTGCACGATAATTACCTCGCGCAAGCTCCTATGGAAGACGCAGATTCCAAGAACAAATGCCCCACTGAATGCCAACTGTACCCAACTGGTGTTGGCGATCTTGCGCGACATTTCGTAGGTGATCATGACGGAGCTGAGCGAATAAATCCCGGTGGTGACCGCATAGAGGATGAGAAGCGCTGCCAAGCCTCCGTAATTCCCCAGCTCAAAGTGCACCCCGAACAGGGTTCTCCACAAGAAACTTGGAATGGCCCAAAGCCCAAGAATGAGTACTGACAGAATCAGGAAGACCATTCCCAGCGACAAAAACAGTACCGGGCGGGCTTCTCGGTCGCTGGAACGCGCCCCTGCCGACACAGGAAACATGGTGTTGACCACCGACCACGCACACATATTGACGAGCCGTCCAACCAGAGACACGGCGGCGTAAATTCCAGCCTGGTCCGATGAGAAGAAATGCTTGACCAGCACAATGTCGAAGTTGTTGATCACAACCTGACCGGAGAAGAACACGATCGCCTGTAGTCCCTCACGGAAGGGGATGGGGTTGATTTGGGGCTTCAGCAGGTGCAAGCCTGGGCTTGGTCTCGCTGCGAAGTACGATGCAATGATTGCGATTACGCTGGCCAGCACGGCTCCCTTTACGCCGAGTCCAAGCCGAATCAACAGGTAGGCTCCGCCGAGGCGGACCACACCTTCCAGCATGAAGTTAATCGCGAGCGCACCAAATGCGTGGATTCCCTGGATGTAACCACGTCGCACTCCAAGAGGAATGTAGAATGCCGTCCCCAACGCGAGCAGCGATATCAAGACGGCATCCGGCAGATTCAGGTACGCCATCAGCACGCGATTGAACACAAACAAGAGCAGGCCGAGGGTGATTCCAGCCATCCAGGCCCGCAGATGCAATGCGCCAAAGATCGCAGCTTTGTCATCCGCCGTCTGACAACTGGCGACATACTTTGCACAAACCACTTGAAAGGAAAGTGTGATGGCCGACGCCAGCATCAGCAAGGTGTAGACGGCGGTAGCGTGTGCAAATCCAGTCGGACCCAGAAGGCGGGCTGTCACGACGTTATAAATAAGGTTTGTGACTCCTACCAACCCGGAACCCGCCAGCAATGTCAGGCTGCCACCAAGAAGTTTGTGGCGTAATTTCTTGGCTTGCGCCTGGACCGCGCCGTAAGGAACAGCTTGAGAGGAGTCCATAGCGCGTATTTTTCCGGTGAGGGTCATCGAGCCGCTGAGGTCAATCTAGAACAACGTGAAGTGCACGACCGGAAGCAGCGTGGTTCGGCTGGACCCCGGGAAGTCATAGAACGTTTGCTGCTGGACACCGATCGAGAAGCGCATCGGATAAGAAACGGGAACTTCGCCGATGCCGTCTTTCAATTTTCCGTGGATCGGGCGGACGTACGAAACTAGAAACTCACTTTGGGCGTTGTCGTAAGCGTGATATCCGTTTCCGCGGGATAGTACGAATGAACCCTGGAAGCTCCATCGCGGATTGGCGCGAAATTCAAAGCGGCCTCCGGGCAGCAGCGCCTCGGCGATTGCGTATTGTGTATTCTGCACCCGCCATGAACGCAGGTACTCCGCCAGCACGGCCACAGTCAAACGGTTCCCAAACCTATGCTGCAGCCCGGCATAGCTCGATGTATTGAAATATTCCTCAACCTGAGGACGGAATAAAAGATCCCGTACCGAATACCCGGTGATCAGAGAAGTGTTGCCCCAGGGACGGCCCACCGTAAACTCGATATTGGCGGCCACGTCGCGCGAGTGCAGGTTCTGCTCCGTGAAAGGTCCGGCTTCGTGAATCGCGCTCCCTGTTATTGAAACCCAGTTATGGAACGAACTTGTCGAGAGGTAGAGGAACTGGCGAAACAGGTTCTGATTCATGTAGACCGGTGAGACGGTGTCGCGGCGGATCGTAAATTGCAGACCACCGTTGAACGTAATCGAGTTTGAGCCCAGGTGCAGAACAGGCGCAATTCCACCGTTCACAATCGTGTCGTAAGTGTTTCGATCCTGAACCACGCCGATACTGGGATATAACAACTCCCCCACCGTAAGAGACTGGCCGACGAAACCCGTAATCGCCGGGAAGTTTCCCAAGCTGACGCGGTAGTGAGACTCCGCCAAGCTCTGATAAGAATGGCGCGGAGGAGGCAAGAGCGCGGGGCTGGTTACTTTGAGAATCTCCGCGTCCAGCGTGTAAACGTTAATATCTTCCAGCGAAGGAGCAAAGGATGCTTCGGGAACAATACTGAGCTTGTCATTGATCGGACGCCCTTCCTGGTCGGCGGCCGTGTACTGCGAACTCTCAGCTATGCCGTGGTCCTGGTCGCCGGCCACGGTACTTGCCTGTGCGAAGGCCGAAAGAGCATGAAGAGGATCCTGCCGCTGGCGAGACAAATTCGCCGTAGCCATCATATAGTCGTAGTCGTCTCGATAATCATCCGCTGGTCCCAGACTCGCCAGAGTTGCCGCGGCTTTGCGAGAATCTCCTTCGGCCAGATAAGTGTTGGTCAGACCGACCTCCACCGAGCGGTTATTGGCTCCCGCCATTTTTGCCTTGGCAAAGTAGGTCTCCGCCAGCTCGAAGTCGTGCATTGCCAGGAACAGGCCTGCAGCTTGAGATATGTTCTCCGCTGTGATTGGAGAGTTCGAGTCGAGGCGTGCTTCCGCGAAACCCAGGGCGATCTGGCGATGAGCTTCATCCCAATGACCCTGCCGCATGAAGATCTCGGCTATCTCGAGACGCACGGCGACACGGTTTCCGCCGGGCACGTCCAAAGCGCGGGAGAAGCGCTGCATCGCCGCATTCTTATCGCCCAGCGTCAGCAAAGCGTCCCCCGTGGCCGTTAGAATCGCCACCGTATTGCCACCGTACCGTTCTGCCGACTGGATGTCCTGCAGCGTCTGTTCGCGGTTTCCCTGCTTGGCATGCACTTGCGCCATCAGCGCATAGATCGCGGGATCTGACTGCGACAGACTTGCCGCGGTATTGAGAACGGCGATTGCTTCCTCGTAGTGCCGCATACGATAAAGGACGTCAGCGTAGGCGAGTTGGGTCGTAAGATCCTTCGGCGTTTCCGCCAATGCCGCGCGATACTCCGTAGCAGCATGGGCAAAGTCGAGCTGTTGCCGGTATCCCTCAGCCCGCGCGAGATGCCACGAGTGCGACTTGCCGAGAGTCCTCTGAACGGCCTCGAGTTGCTTGAGCGCCGGTTTTGGGCGATGCAACTGCAGATCTGAGTAGGCAAGGCCCAGGTGGGCCTCGCCATAGTTATCCTGGAGTTGAAGTGCGGTTTCAAAATCCTTGGCGGCTTTGCCCGGTTCCCGCAGGTCATTTAGCACGAAGCCACGGTTTACGTACCCGGTGGCCATTTTCGGGTCGCGTTCGAGGGCCAACGTGAAGTCGTTCAGTGCGGCGTTCAATTCGCCTTTGTGCGCGTGCACATTTCCTGCGATGAGGGGAAGATCCTTATCCGTGGGGAGGATCGGCTCATACTTGGTCACCAAAGCAAGAGCTTCGTCGTAGCGGCCAAGATAATAAAGATCGTACGCGAGGTAGACGACTCCCTCGCGGTCGTTCGGGAGCTTTTCAATTACCTCGTAGCCAAGTTTTGCAGCTTCTTCGTATTCTCCCTTGAATGTGAGGTAGCGTTCCCGTTCACGCTCGACCTGAGGGCTGGCGCTCGCCTTGGCAGAGGCACGTTCGAGCCAGCGCTGAGCCAGATTGATGTTGTGTGCTTCGATCGCAGCGTTTGCTCCCCCAGCGATGACAAGAGCGTTGTCCGGCATGTGCTGGAAAGCGCTCTCATAGTTCGCCTCCGCCGGCTGGAACTTTCGCTCGGCGGTGTATAGGTCGCCCAAAGCAAGGTAAGGAGCAAAATCCTTTGGGTGCGCAGCGATGGCCCGGGTGAAATAAGTCTCTGCCAGCTTCGTATCGCCCGCGTCTCGCGCGAGGTACCCGAGCGACGAGAGGGCCTGCCGGTTGTTGCGATCGAGTTCCAGAATCTTGGTAAAAGTATCGCGGGCTGCATCCTTCTGCCCCATCTTCCACAGCAGGGATCCTAGATTCATCAACGAGTTCACGTTGCCCGGAGATAACGAGAGCGCTTCCTTCAGGTCACGATTGGCAGCGTCAAAATCGCCCGAGGCAGACTCAACGACTGCGCGCAGCCTTAGCATCTCGGGACGTGCCGACTCGGGAACCTGAACCTGCTGAAGGGAGGCAGCGGCGGCTTTGAGTTCCTGCTGGGCAGCGGCGGAATCATCCTGGCGGACATCGACCTCGTAAAGGTTCAGCCGGAGCTCAATTGGATAAAGCGGTCCTTCCTGCACCCGCGCGGGCAGATGATCCAGGGCGAGCTTGTACTCGTCCGCAGCTTCCTGCAAGCGGTCGTCCGACTCGGCAACGCTACCCAGAATGGCGTGCAGACGATAATTATTGCTATCGATCTGACGGGCGGCCTCAAGAAAAGGGCGTGCCGCGTCCGGCTGCCCGGCGTTAATCCATGCTTGAGCAGCACTCAACTCTAGACCAATGTTTCCTTTTGCAGCTTTTGCCAGGCGTGTGTAGAGCGCGGCAGCTTCCTGCTGCTTCCCTGCGAGCTGGTATGTATAGGCCAGTTCAGCCTGAACATCCGTCGTCTTCGTCGGAATTGCCTGCAAGGTCGCGATCGCTTCGTCGTACTTCCCTTGATCGCGGTATTGCCCGGCAACCGCGCGTAGAACTTCAGGATCACGAGGCGCACGACTCTTCGCACGACTTAGATACCGCGCGGAATCTTCCGGCTGCCCAAGTCGCTCATAGGCGTGTGCAATCAGCAGTTCATTGTGCGCCGAAGGCTGCACGGCCTCCGCGCGCTGAAGCAGATCCAACGAGGCTTTGGGATCGGAGGGGAGTATCAGTTCCCCGGCTAGCTCGAGGCTGTTGGCGTCCTTTGGATTCGCATCCACGACTCTCCGCAACAGCTGTTCGGCTTCCTGATCGCGGCCCATTTTCGCGTAAGTCTGCGCCAGTCCGGCCATCCCACGCACCGAGTTTGGCTGCAGCTTCAGTCCGTGATTGAAGGAATCGATGGAGAGCTGATAACGATCGGCTAGTCGAGCGCAATATCCCAGCAAAAACCACAACTCAGCATTTTGAGGCGCCGACTTGGCTGCCTGTTCCGCGTACGTAACCGCGGCGGCGTAGTCGTTTCGTTTGAGAGAGTCTTGCGCCGCTCTGGACTGGCGAGCCACATCGATGCCCGATCCCCAGCTGAAATCCGGGCTGCTCCGGGGTGTGTCACTCTGTGGTTTTGAGTTGGATTGCTTGTTCGAGGTGGAAGCAGCGCCCCCACCACCGACGTCATAGGTCTGGCCAAAGGACTGGCCTGCAAGACCGAGAACCATGACAAGGCAAAAGCTCGTGAGCGGATACCGGCTTTTCACGTAGTCACCACGCTTTACGAAATCGTCTAGAGAGCCTCCAAAGAGTCTCCCGCACAGGACATCCTGCGGTTCTTCTCAGATGCCACGTTGCCAAGTAGGTTTGCCTTCTAAGAAGGAGACGGTTGGAACGCCGGCGGAGACTGCGGTGGACCTTACCTCAGCCCGAACGGCACCAAAATAGGGGTAAACCCCTTAGGGCATTTCCGAATCAAAGGGGACGCTAAGGGAACCGGAGTTCGTCACCGCTATGAACGAAAATTACTCTCGTCCCATTCCGCTATTGGCAATCGTATTAGTCGCTCTGGCGGTGCACGGGCCGCTATTGCTCATGCAGCTTCCGGCCGGATCTTTCGACACCAACTTCCATATCTTTTTGGCTTCCCACTATGCCCACCATTGGTTCAATCCGTGGAATGAAAAATGGTTCGCAGGGTTTTCGCAAACCACCTATCCACCGCTTACTCATCAGTGGATTGCACTGTTCTCGAATATCGCCGGCTTGAAAATGGGCTACATGCTGGTGCAATTGATTGGCGTTCTTTTGCTACCGGTGGGTGTCTTCAGGTTTGCCAAGATTTGGGTAGACGAGCGCGCCGCCAGCTATGCAGCTTTGGGCAGCATCTTCCTGGGCGCACTGGCATTTCTGGTGTATCAGGCAGGACAGTTGGCCACCGTCTGTTCCGCGGCTTTGTACTTGAACGCGTTACCTTATTTCTATGAGTGGGCCACGCGGGCTTCGGGCCGATCACTGGTCAAAGGTGTCGTGCTCAGTCTGACGGCGGCGGCGGCTCACCACGTTACCCTGATTTTCGGCGTCGTGTTCTTCGCAGGGCCGGTCCTCTGGATCGCCTGTCTGGACGCGCGTGATGAGCGGACCAACACCTCAGTGGGTGGCGTGATCTCGCGAGCCTTGGTGTTCATGGTTCTCGTCGGAGTCGGAGTCGGAATCGTACTGCTGCCGTATTGGATGGCGCTGATACAGCATCCTATTCACCAGATTCCGATTCCCCACGACAGTCGCTCGAACTTCTTGCTGAACTCGATCACAGCGATCAACTACTTCGTGATTCCCTACGGAGCGCTAATTCTGGCTCTGCCGTTTGTGATTTTCCGTGGTTCGTCGGTGCCCCGGTTGCGCCCCTTGCTCATTGGTTTCTGGTTGAGCCTGATTTTTGGATTGGGTGGAACGACGCCCCTCCCGCGTTGGCTCCTTGGACGCGCTTACGACATTCTTACGTTTGAGCGCTTCACATTCTGGGCGACGTTGCTGGTCCTGCCCATCGTTGGATTGCTCTGCATCGAGTTGCTTGATCGTTTCCGGGCAAAAGCTGCAGTCGGACTCTCCCTAGCGGCTGTCGCCACAATTGGCGCCGCGTTGGCATGGCTCACAGCCAATCCTTATCGTCCGACAATCTCGATGAATGTGGATCCCGTGATCTCATTCCTCAATCGGGATGGGCACGATTCCTATCGTTACCTTACTCTTGGGTTCGGCAGCGAACTGGCGGCGGTGTCGACCTACACGGACGCGAGCAGTGTGGATGGAGACTACAACTCCGCCCGGCTTCTTCCGGAAATGACGCACTACGGCTCCGCGCAGCTTACGAATGCCAAGTTCTACGGATCGGCCGGCATGGCGTCTCTCCGCGCAATGCTTGAACATGCGAACCGCTACGGATTGAAGTACATTTTCGTGCACGACTCGTACTACGAGCCGCTTTTGACGTTCGTCGGCTGGCGAAAGACCGAGACCTTCAATAACGGCGAAATCACCGCATGGTCCAAAGACGACGTTCCTCCGGCCCACCGCATTGATTCCGATGCGATCCCTCCCGCGTGGATGGGTTTGCTTTGGGGAATTCTTCCCATCGGGGTCAGCGTCCTGGCGATGTTCCTCGAGTTGCTGCTTCCGGCTCGCCAGCGGCTGGGCAGCGTGATCGAATCCCCGCTCCACGTCGATGAACGCGAAGGGCACTACGTAGCCTGAGAGGCGAGAGACCGACATGAAATTCATTCTGCCAATCATCATTGTGGTTGTTACCGTTCTTTTAATGGCTGTGGCCTTGACCGGTGCCGGACGCTCCAACGGAACCGTCGGCATCGCTGCTGGCTCGGCTCTGCCTGGGTTCAGTACCAACGCTACGACCCCCGAGCAGGCCCTCTCCAATTTTCTGGTGGACGTCCAACGACGAAACTGGAACCGCGCCTTCTCCAGTGTGGAACGAACTAATGACAGTGTGAATGAGCAAGCCTTTATCCAGGAGTGGATTGGCTCCAACGGTGGATTGCGCTCGTTCTCAAGCCTGGAACGTTACGAGGCTCGTCCTCTCCACGCCACCGATTCTGAGGCGCAAATGCGGGTAAGGCTGCACTGGTCGACTCCGGTGGGCCCGGTCGAAGATGTTCGCGATTTTCATCTCGTGCACCGAAGCGACCAATGGAAAGTGGTGTGGGATGAAGTCCCGGTTCCGAATGTGCCTGCGCAGATCATTCCGGTCAACTACTTGCGTTGGGATCTGGTGACGGGGACCGCCGGCGAAGAGTGGGGTTCGCACAATGTGGACGCCCCGCATGTGCGCATCGTTTCGATGAACGCGGTGGATTCGGCCGAGGGTTCAGTTGTGATGGGCGAGGTCGTCAATGAAGACACTATCCCGGCCTTCGTGAACGTGAATGCCACTCTGTTGGATGGGTCAGGCAGCGCCATCGACGACGAAACCAGCTTCGACAAGATTCTTCATGTGCTGCTGCCCAAACAGGTGACGCCCTACCGCATCGACTTCCCGCACGTGAGTCTCGACAAGGTGAAGAACGTGCACATGGATGTGAAAGCGACTCTTGTGCCGGCTTCTTCCGATCCCGTCATCGGCGTGATGAACCAGAAGCTGGAGACGGACGCGCAGGGGCGGCCGATGTTGCAGGGTCAATTGCTCAATGAGAGTGGCCAGACCGTCAACATTCCTCACGTGATTGCCAGCTTCTACGACAGCAATGGCAAGGTGGTGTGGGTGTCTGACGGCTATGTGGAGCGCGCTCTGCTTCCGCAAGAGTCGGAGCCGTTCGCGGTCGAGATTCCGAAATCTCTGGCAGGAAAGGTCCAGAACTTTCATGTCGTCGTCAACCAGTACAGCCTGCAAAAGTCGTAGCACGCACCGATTCTCCCTGGCCGTCTTTGCAGGCGTAGTGTGGCTCGCGTCCGTCAGCCTCGGGCAGGATGCCGACATTCGCGTGCCTTCGACTGCGGTTGCGGGTAACGCAGCCTCGATTGCGACCACAAGTAGCGGTACCGCTACGTTTTACCTCGTCGGACCCAGTACTTCGCTCAAACGTGACATACGTCTCGGAGAAGTGATCGCACTGTCAGGGAAAGAGTTGCAGACTGCAGGCAAGTATCTGGCGATAGTTTG
>Ga0335083_10009034_pt1 | contig 12125 bp, 10 predicted proteins | sample Lox_Sample_42_FD_206716 | JGI IMG/M metagenome (GOLD analysis project Ga0335083, IMG submission 206716) | Soil microbial communities from Loxahatchee National Wildlife Refuge, Florida, United States - Lox_Sample_4.2 | ecosystem: Environmental > Terrestrial > Soil > Wetlands | place: USA... | reverse complement strand
TGGCGCGTACTTGGCGACGGCCGCGATCTCGAACGGCGCCTTCGGCCAGCGCGCGGCAACGTCCGCCGGGCGCCAGCCGGGGTGCTTGATCCACACGCGCAGCTTGTCGAGCCAGCTTCGCGCGTGCCAGCTGTCGCGGGCGATGCCGACGTAGCTGTGCACGTTCGCCCAGAGCGGGTTCCAGGACCTGAGGGGGTCGCGGGTGCCGTACACGATCGTCACGGCCGGGTCCTCCGGCTGGAACGTGCCAAAGAGCCGGTCCCAGATGATGAGGAGACCGCCGTAGTTGCGGTCGAGGTACGGGTCGTTGACCGCGTGGTGCACGCGGTGGTTGGACGGCGTCGCGAGCAGCCGGTCGAGCGCGCCGAGCGTGCGCACGTGCTCGGTGTGGATCCAGAACTGGTAGAGGAGATCGATGAGGCCGACGCCGAGCAGCACCGCCGGCGGGAAGCCGGCGAGCGCCATCGGCACGTAGAAGATCCACGAGAAGAGGTACGAGGTGCCCGTCTGCCTGAGCGCCGTCGACAGGTTGAACTCCTCGCTCTGGTGGTGCACGACGTGTGCCGCCCAGAGCACGTTCACCTCGTGGCCGAGGCGGTGATACCAGTAGTAGAGGAAGTCGTAGAACAGGAGGCCGCCGATCCACACCCAGGGCGAGGCGGCGTCGAGCGTCGTGAAACGCGCGCGCTCGTAGATCACGACGTAGATCCCGAAGCTGAGAACGCGCCCGAAGAGACCGAGGTAGGTCGACAGCTGCCCGAGCGCGATGCTGTTGATCGCGTCGGCGGCGCGGTACTGGTAGCGCCGGCGGCGCCAGGCGATGAGGATCTCGAGCGCGATCAGCACGAAGAACGCCGGCGTCGCCCAGAGGATGACCCGCTCGTACATGCGTCGCTAGCCGGGAATCAGGCGGGCTTCGGCGCCGGGCGCCGGCTGCGGCGCTCGGGGCGTGCTTCGGTCGCGGCCGGCTCGCGCGGCGCCGGCAGCGCGACCACCTTGCTCAGGTTCGGGTAGCTCGCCGTCTTGTGCGGAATCGCCATCGCCTCGACGAAGAGCTGCTGGAACCGGGGCTCGATCGCGGTCTCGATCTTCTCGACCCGCCGCACCAGTTCCTCGATGGTCGCGCGCGAGCGCGAGTCGAGGAGCGCGATGCGCGCGCCCGTGCCGGCGGCGTTGCCGGCCGAGGACACCTTGGCGAGGTCGCAGTCCGGAATCATGCCGAGCACGGTCGCGTACATGACGTCGATGTGGCTGCCGAAGGCGCCCGCGAGGCGGATCCGGTCGACCTTGTCGACGCCGAGGCGCTCCATCAGCAGGCGAATGCCGGCGTAAAGCGCGGCCTTCGCGAGCTGGATGGCGCGCACGTCGTTCTGCGTGATCATCAGCGTCTGGGCGCCCGAGTGCAGCACGTACGCGAAGGTGCGGCCGTTCGGGACGATGCGCGGCGTACGCGCGGCGAGCGCGCCGTCGATGACGCCGTCCTGCGTGATGATGCCGGCGAGGAAGAGCTCGGAGAGCACCTCGATGATGCCGGAGCCACAGACGCCGGTGACGCCGCTACCGGCGGTCTCGGCCTCGAAGCGGGGATCGTCCGACCAGAGGTCGCTGCCGATGACCTTGAAGCGCGGCTCCAGCGTCTCGCGGCTGATGCGCACCCGCTCGATGGCGCCGGGCGCGGCCCGCTGGCCGCAACTGATCTGTGCGCCCTCGAACGCCGGTCCCGTCGGGCTCGAGCAGGCGACGATGCGCGCGCGGCTGCCGAGCACGATCTCGGCATTCGTGCCGACGTCGACGATCAGCGTGATCTCGTCCTGCAGGTCCGGCCGTTCCGCCAGCATCACGCCGGCCGAGTCGGCGCCGACGTGGCCGGCGACGCAGGGCAGCACGTAGATGCGCGCGCTCGGGTTGATGCCGAGCCCGATCTCCTGCGCGGTCACCGTGATCGCGCGGTCGATGGCGAGCGCGAACGGCGCGCCGCCGAGCTCCACCGGATCGATGCCGAGCACGAGGTGGTGCATGATCGGATTGCCGACCAGCGTCATCTCGAGAATCGTGTCAGGCTCGATGCCGGCCGAGCGCGCGACGTCGGTCGCAAGCTCGGTCAGGGCCTGGCGCACCGCGGCCGTCATCTGCTCGGCGCCGCCCGGGTTCATCATCGAGTACGAGACCCGGCTCATCAGGTCCTCGCCGAAGCGGATCTGCGGGTTCATGAGCCCGGCGGAGCCGACGACCTCGCCGTTCGTGAGGTTGCAGAGGTGCGCGGCGATCGTCGTCGAGCCGACGTCGACCGCGAGGCCGTACACCGCCTCGTGGAAACCCGGCCACACCGCGACGATGCGCGCACGGTCGTGGACCGCGACGGTCACCTTCCACTGCCCGGCGCGCAGCACCGGCTGCAGGCCGCGGATCACGGCGAGGTCGCACTCGAGGCCGGCGAGCTGCCACTCGCGCTCGAGCGCGTCCTGCAGGCGCTTGAGGTCACCCGACGGGTCGTGCATGTCGGGCTCGGTCACCTCGACGAAGTGCAGCGTGACCACCGGATAGAGCTCGATGTCGCGGACCTCGGCGGCCTTGCGCACGACCTGCTTGTGCACCTGGCTCGCGGCCGGCACGTCGATGACGACGTCGGCCTCGACCTTGGTCTGGCATGACAGTCGGCGGCCCGGCTCCATCTTGAGGCGCCGGCCGATGCGCGCCTCGAACGCAGATTCCGGCGAGACGCTCGCCGCGCTCGAGTGGATGCCGTGCTTGGCGAACTCGCCCTCGGCGACGAGGATCTGGCAGCGGCCGCAGATTGCACGGCCGCCGCACACGGAGTCGATGTCGACGCCGAGCGAGCGCGCCGCGCTCAGGAGCGGCGTGCCGACCGGGAAGCGCCCGCGCTTGCCGGAGGGCGTGAAGACGACCAGCGGATCCGCTGCGCTCATCGGCCGCGGCGTCTCAGGCCGGTCCCGCGGCGCGACGGCGGTGGCCGCCCTCGCGGCGCCCGCGCGCCTCGCCGGTCGCTGTCGCGGGCGGCGGGGTCTGGTCGCGGAACTTGCGGATCCAGCGCGCGCAGTCCGGGTCGTTGCCCATCATGACGTCGGCGCCCATGCAGGCGCGCACGATGTCGCCGTGCAGCGGGTTCGTGATCGCCGAGGTGAGGCCCGAGGCGATCGCCATCGTCAGGAACGCGCTGTTGATGCCATCGCGCGCCGGCAGGCCGAAGCTGACGTTCGAGGCACCGCAGGTCGAGTTGACCTTGAGCTCGTCCTTCAAGCGGCGCACGAGGCGCATGACCTGCACGCCCGCCTGGTTGATCGCGCCGATCGGCATCACGAGCGGATCGACGATGACGTCGGACGCCGGAATGCCGTGGTCCATCGCGCGGTGCACGATGCGCTTGGCGACCTCGAAGCGCACGTCCGGGTCCTCGGAGATGCCGGTCTCGTCGTTCGAGATCGCGACGACGGCGGCACCGTATTTCTTGATGAGCGGCAGCACCGACTCGAGGCGGTCCTCCTCGCCGGTGACCGAGTTGACGAGCGCCTTGCCCTTGTAGACCGCGAGGCCCGCCTCGAGCGCGGCGACGATCGAGGAATCGATCGACAGCGGCACGTCGGTGATCGACTGCACGAGCTGCACGGCCTTGGCGAGGATCGCGGGCTCGTCGGCGAGCGGGATGCCCGCGTTGACGTCGAGCATGTGGGCGCCCGCCTCGACCTGCGCGCGCGCATCGGCCTCGACGCGGCTGAAGTCGCCGGCGGCCATCTCCGCCGCGAGGACCTTGCGGCCCGTCGGGTTGATGCGCTCGCCGATGATGACGAACGGGCGGTTGAATCCGATGACAACCTCGCGCGTCGCGGAGCTGATGATCGTGTCGGTCATGATGCCTTCCTGTCGGCAGAGGTTTGCTGGTCGCGCTCGGGATGCCAGGGCACCCGTCCCTTGAGAACGCCGGATCTTTCGATGACCTCGGCAACGGACTCTTCCTGGCGGTACGCCATGACGTGGACGCCGGCGACGCCCTTGATCGACGCGATCTCCTGGATCAGGTCGATGCAGAGGTTGCGGCCCTCGGTGGCCTGGTTGGCGGCCCCGGCCATGCGCGCGATCACGGCGTCCGGGATGTGGATGCCCGGGACGTTGGTGCGCATCCACTCGGCGGCCTTCGCCGAGCGCAGCGGCCCGACGCCGATCAAGATCGAGACCTGGCCGAGGACGCCAAGGTCCTCGACCGCACGCATGAACGTGCGCAGCAGCGGTACGTCGTAGCAGTACTGGGTCTGGATGAACTGCGCACCCGCGGCGACCTTCTTCGCGAGCCTGAGCGCGCGATGCTGCAGCGGCAGCGCGTTCGGGTTCTCGGCGGCGCCCAGGAACACGCGTGGCGCGTAGGTGATCTTGCGGCCACTCTGGAAGTGATGGTCGTCCCGGAGCGTGCGCGCGATGCCGAGCAGCGACATCGCGTCGAGGTCGAACACGGGCTTCGCCTGCGGGTGGTCGCCCGCCTGCACGCCATCGCCAGTGAGGCACAGCATGTTGCACACGCCCATCGCGGCGCCGCCCAGGATGTCGCCCTGGATCGCGATGCGGTTCTTGTCGCGGCAGGAGATCTGCATCACCGGCGCATAGCCGACGCGCGTCAGGAGCGCGCACACGGCAAGGCTCGACATGTGGCAATTGGCGCCGCTGCCGTCGGTCGCGTTGATCGCATCGACGAAGCCGTCGAAGATCCGGGCGCGCCGCAGCACCTCCTCGGGGTCGGCCGAATCGGGCGGCGCGAGCTCGGTCGTGACCGCGAAGGCACCGGCGCGCAGCACGCGCTCGAGCCGTCCCGGCGAGGTGTGGCCGGGCAGGATCGGCAGCGGATAGCCCGGTACCGGTTCGTCTTCGAAGATCATGCGCCGGTCCCCGTCTTTTCGCGCACCACGCGCAGCCACGACGACGTGCCCTCGAGGCGACGATCCACCGCGGTCTGCACCACCCGGATCTTCTCGAGCCCGCCCGGAATGCGCTCCGCGCCGCGGAACGCCTCGACCCAGACGCAGCGCATCTCGGGTTTCACCTCGCAGTGGCCGTTGGCGCGTACGCCGCCGCACGGGCCGTTGCGCAGCTGCTTGGGGCAGTTCATCGGGCAGGACATGCCGGTCGAGCTCAACACGCACTGGCCGCACATCTTGCAGTCGAACAGGAGCCCCTTGACCCCGCGCTCGAGCGCGGCGGCCGGACGCTCGAGGCGGCGGTGGCCGAGGAAGGCCCAGACGGGCGCGAGCTTCACGAGCACCGCTTCGAAGAACGTGTAGAAGCGCGCGAGCCCGCGGGAATGACGGATCGACCAGAGCCGGACGGCGTACATCGGTTCAGCCCGCCGCGCCGGACGGCGTCTCGTTGAGGCCCTTCGCCTTGATCATGCGCTCGAGGTCGGCATCGCTGTAGAGCGCCTCGAGCCGCGCCGCCTCGGCCGCCGCCTCGGCCTCGAGGTCATCGCCGCAGGGCTTGGGTTCGCTGCGCTTCCAGTCGGCGAGGTAGGCATCGGAGCTGCCCTTGCCGGCGCGCATGGCCGCGCGGTCGACCGCCTCCTGGAAGCGCTGTGACAGCTGGACCTTCGCGGTCTCGCGCGCGCGCTTGACGATGACTTGCGCGGGAATGTCGCGCCACGAGATGACGATCAACGAGGCCACGGGCTCGGCTCCTTGCGGTGTTTGAGCGTCGCGACCGGGACCGCGACCGCGCCCTCGAGGCTCCGCGCGAGGTCGCCGTATCCCGTCACGCGACGCTCGTAGGCGAGGTTGAGGCGCTGGGCGGCCCGCTCGGCCGCGGCCGACAACGCCGCGTCGTCGAGCTGCGCGAGGTAGACGACGCGACGGTAGTTGCGAAAGTACTCGGTCGCGAGCTCCGGGTGGCGGTCGAGGCCGAGGCCCGCGATCACGAGCCGGTCGAAGTGCCGCACCAGGAAGTCGGTCAGGTAGAAGGTGCCGGGCTCCGCATCGTGCAGCGCCTGGAACACCGCCGAGGAGGCGAAGAACTCGTAGCAATGGTTGCCGGGCAGGCGCTCGACGCCCTCCGCCTCGAGCACCTCGTCGAGCTTGCCGCCGGTGCCGCAGTCGGCGTACGCGACGAAGATCCGCTGGTAGCGGTCGCGGGCGCCCGCGATCGCCGCCCTGACGGCCGCGGGGATGCGTTCGGGTCGGTTGTGGAATTCCGGCGGGAGACACTCGATGTCGAGCGTCTCCCAGCCGTTCAGCCGCTTGAGCGCGACGATTTCGCGCGCGAGCGCTCCGCAGGCGATGGCCAGTGTGCGGATGCCACCGTCCATCGGCTTGTCAGCGCCTCAGCGCGCCGCACGCCGCGCGGCGATCAGCGCCTTGGCGGTCTCGACCGCGATCGCGGCGTCGCGGCAGTACGCGTCCGCGCCGATCGCCTTGCCGAACTCCTCGTTGAGCGGCGCGCCACCGACCAGCACGATGTACTTGTCGCGCAGCCCCTTCTGCTTGAGCGTGTCGATGACGACCTTCATGTACGGCATCGTCGTGGTCAGCAGCGCCGACATCCCGAGGATGTCGGGCTTATGCTCCTCGAGCGCCGCGAGGTACTTCTCGACCGGGTTGTTGATGCCGAGGTCGATGACCTCGAAGCCGGCGCCCTCGAGCATCATGCCGACGAGGTTCTTGCCGATGTCGTGGATGTCGCCCTTCACGGTGCCGATCACGATCTTGCCGATCGGCTCGACGCCGGTCTCGGCGAGCAGCGGCCGGAGGATCTCCATGCCGCCCTTCATCGCGTTGGCGGCGAGCAGCACTTCCGGCACGAACAGGATGCCGTCGCGGAAGTCGATGCCGACGATGCGCATGCCCTCGACGAGCGCGTCGTTGAGGACCTTCTCCGGCCCCCAGCCGCGCTTCAGGAAGATGCGCGTGGCTTCCTCGACCTCCTCCTTGAGGCCGTTGTACAGGTCGTCATGGACCTGCTCTGCCAGCTCGGCATCGTTGAGGGAGTTAAGGTCGAATTCTTCGCCTGAATCGTCAGCCATTACCGGTTCTCCCCGCAGTTTTCCGAGCCGAGTCCTAGCCTTAGCATAGAGCCTCGCTGGCGAGCGATGGTACGACCTCGGCCTTCGCGGCGCGGGTGGCATCGCGACAGCCGCTTGCCAGGACGCGACATTGTAACCGCGAACGGTCCTGACCGCGCGAGACGGGCGCGGATCGCGGCCGTGGCGGGGCAAATCCCTTTTTTCGCTAGGCCCATTCCACCCGAGCGGGCCGCCGCGCGCCGCCGCCAGGACCGTGACCTGCGCCACGGGCGGGTCGCGCAACGGTCAACGACTGTCGCATTCGGACAATCCGCCCGCGCCCGATCTCTGCCACTCTCTATGGCAGCGGGCGCCCGATGAGCGACCCGGAGTGGACTCCATGAAATTCGATACTGAACACCCCCTCGTCCTGACCGCGACCTGCGCGAGCCGCGCGGGCACGACGTCCGCCGTCACCGGCTTCCTCGCCCAGCGGCGCTACTACATCCTCGAGATGCAGCAGTTCGACGACACGATCTCGCAGCGCTTCTTCCTGCGCGCGACGTTCTGCGGCCCGACCGGCGAGAAGCTCGACGTGGCGCGGCTGCGCAAGGAGTTCGAGACGGTCGCGAACGCCGAGGCGATGGAGTGGCGGATCACCGACACGACCGAGCCGACCCGCGTGCTGATCATGGTCTCGAACTTCGACCACTGCCTCGAGGACCTGCTCTACCGGCACCGGATCGGCGAGCTCAACATGGACGTGACGGCCGTGGTCTCGAACCACGTCACGCTGCAGCCGATCGCGGCCCAGCACCGGCTGCCGTTCTTCCACCTGCCGGTTACGCCGCAGACGAAGGCGGAGCAGGAGAAGAAGCTCCTCGAGCTCGTCGACTCGACGCGCACCGAGGTCGTCGTCCTCGCGCGCTACATGCAGATCCTGTCCGACGACCTGTGCGGCAAGCTGCGCGGCCGGGCGATCAACATCCACCACTCGTTCCTGCCGGGGTTTAAGGGTGCGAAGCCCTACCACCAGGCCTACGACCGCGGCGTCAAGCTGATCGGGGCGACCGCGCACTACGTCACGCACGACCTCGACGAAGGCCCGATCATCGAGCAGGTCGTCGAGCGCGTCGATCACACGTTCACGCCGGAGAAGCTCGTGGCGGCGGGACGCGACTCGGAGAGGAAGGCCCTCTCGACCGCGGTGCGCCTCGCGACCGAGCACCGCGTGTTCCTGAACGGCAACCGCACGGTGATCTTCAAGTAGCCGGGCCGGCGCGCGGCGTCCGCGCTCAGCGCGCGGCCTCCGCCGCCTCCCCCGCCTCGGCGAGGGCCGCGGGCTTGGCCCGCGCCTGGCGTTCCGCGCTCGGCGGATGGCCGAACTGGTTGCGGTAGCACTTCGAGAAGTGCGGCGGCGACTGGAAGCCGCAGGCGGTCGTGATGTCCATGATCGGCATCGCCGTCTGCAGCAGGAGCTCGCGCGCGCGCTTCAGGCGCATTTCGAGGTAGTAACGCTTCGGCACGCAGTTGAGGTGGCGCTTGAAGAGGCGCTCGATCTGGCGGCGCGACAGGCCGGTCTCGCGCGCGATCCGCTCGAGCGAGAGCGGCTTCTCGATGTTCGCCTCCATGAGCTCGGCGACCTTGATCAGGCTCTGGTGCGAGATGCCGAGCTGCGCGCGCAGCGGCACGTACTGCCGTTCGGTGTCGCCGCGGATGCGGTCGACGATGAACTGCTCGGAGACGCGCTGCGAGATGCGGCTGCCGAGCCGGATCTCGATCAGGTGCAGCATCAGGTCGAGCGGCGCGACGCCGCCCGAGCAGGTGAAGCGGTTGCGGTCGATCGTGAAGAGCTGGTCCGAGATCAGGACGCGCGGGAACTCCTCGCGCAGCGCCGACAGGTTCTCCCAGTGGATGGTCGCGCGGTACCGGTCGAGGAGCCCTGCGCGCGCGAGCGCGTAGCCGCCGGTGCAGAGCGCGCCGAGCGGCACGCGCTGCTCGCCGAGTCGCCTGAGCGCCGTGAGGAGCGCCGGCGTCACCGCATCGCGCACGTCGATGCCGCCGCACACGAACACGACGTCGACGCGCCCGATGTCCGCGAGCGGCACGGTCGGCGACAGCGTGAGTCCGTTGCTCGCCGGAACGGGGGAGCCGTCGAGGCTCGCGATCACCCATTCGTAGGCGACCTGGCCCGACAGGCTGTTGGCCATCCGCAGGGGCTCGACCGCGTTCGCGACCGCGATCATCGAGTAGTTCGTCAGCGTCAGGAAGGCGAATCGACTCTTGCGGATCGGCTCGTTGGTCTTCACGAACACTCCCGAGGACCTCAGCGCCCGCCGGCGACGCGCGGCGGGATCCGGCGGTCGCACCCTCGATCGGCCCTCGACACAAGTATACGGCCGACTGACGCATTTGCGTCAGGTTTTGTCGCAAATGGAGACGTATGGCACGGGCCGACCGTTACACTTCCGAGCGGCTCGCCCGCTGGCGTGGCTCCGCCCGCCCGCTCGTCCACCCGTGAGCCCCGAACGGAGACCACTTACGATGAAGACGCATGCACGAGTGGTGGTGATCGGCGGCGGTGCCGTCGGTGTCAGCACGCTGTATCACCTTGCGAAGAAGGGCTGGTCGGATGTCGTGCTGATCGAGCGCTCGGAGCTCACGGCCGGATCCACCTGGCACGCCGCCGGTCTCCTGCCGCTCTTCAACATGAGCTACACCGTCGGCCAGCTGCACAAGTACTCGGTCGACCTCTACAAGCGCCTGCCCGCCGAGACGGGCCAGGACGTGAGCTTCCACGTCACCGGCAACCTGCGCCTCGCCACCAACCGCGAGCGCATGGACGAGTACCAGAAGTACTGCGGCACCGCGAACACCATCGGCGTGCCGTTCCAGGTGATCGGCGCCGAGGAAGTGAAGAAGCTCTGGCCGCTCGTCAACCTCGGCAACGGCGGCGACACCCCGAACATCGTCGGCGCGCTCTACCACCCGGACGACGGCCACATTGCGCCCGCGGACCTCACGATGGCGCTAAGGCGCGGCGCGCGCGCCGGCGGCGCCGAGATCTACGAGCAGACCGAGGTGACGGGCGCGACGCGCACGCCGAGCGGCGAGTGGAAGCTCACGACCAACAAGGGCGAGATCATTGCCGAGCACGTCGTCTGCGCGACCGGCAACTACGCGCGCCAGACCGGACGGATGTTCGGCATCAACGTGCCGGCGATCCCGGTCGAGCACCAGTACATCGTCTACGACGAGTCCCCGGAGCTGAAGGCCTACCGCGCCGGTGGCGGACGCGAGCTCGCGGTGCTGCGCGAGTCCGACAAGTCGTACTACCTGCGCGAGGAGCGCCTCGGCTGGATCCTCGGGCCCTACGAGGCGGGCGCGCCGGCGCGCTTCGCCGACGGCGTGCCCGAGTGGTTCGGGAAGAGCCTCTTCGAGGGCGACCTCGAGCGGCTGCTGCCGCACGTCGAGGCCGCCCAGCGCCGCGTGCCCGCGCTCGAGCACTGCGGGATCAAGGACATCGTCAACGGCCCCATCTCGTACACGCCGGACGGCAGCCCGCTGTGCGGACCCGCCTGGGGCGTGCGCAACCTGTGGCTGAACGAGGGCCACAGCTTCGGCATCACCGCCGCCGGCGGCTCGGGCTGGCAGCTCGCGGAGTGGATCGTCGAGGGCGAGCCCGGCATCGACATGCTGGCGACCGACCCGCGTCGTTTCGGCGCCTACACGAGCAAGCGCTACACGGTCGCCAAGAACGAGGAGACCTACAAGGAGGTCTTCACGATCCATTTCCCGGACGAGGAGCGCCCCGCCGCGCGCCCGGCGAAGACGAGCCCGGTGTACGACAAGCTCGCGCGCATGGGCGCGGTGTTCGGCCAGCGCTACGGCTGGGAGCGCGCGCTCTGGTTCGCGCCGCCCGGCGTCGAGCCCAAGGACAAGTGGAGCTTTCGCCGCAGCAACTACACCCCGCACGTCGGCAACGAGGTGCGCCTCATGCGCGAGAAGGTCGGCGTGATCGACCTGACGCCGTTCACGAAGCACGAGGTCACGGGGCCCGGCGCCGAGGCCTGGCTCGACAGCCTCGTGGCCAACAAGGTGCCGACCAAGATCGGCCGCATCGCGCTCTGCCACGCGCTCACGAAGCGCGGCGGCATCCGCTCGGAGTTCACGATCACCAAGATCGCGGACAACCATTTCTACGTGGTCAGCGCCGGTGCGGCCGAGCGCTATGACGGCGACTACCTGCGCCGGCTGGTGCCGACCGACGGCTCCGTGACGCTCACCAACATCACCGGTGCCCGCGGCTGCTTCGTCGTGGCGGGTCCGCGCTCGCGCGACCTTCTCGCCAAGCTGATGGACGCGCCGCTCGACAACAAGTCCTTCCCGTGGCTGACGAGCCAGGTGGTCGAGGTCGGCCTCGCGGTCGACGTGTATGCGCTGCGGGTCAACTTCGTCGGCTCCCTCGGCTGGGAACTGCACTTCCCGATCGAGTACGCCCACCACATCTTCGATTCCCTGTTCAAGGCCGGCGCCGAGTACGGCATCGGCATGGTCGGCATGCGCGCGATGGAGTCGCTGCGCCTCGAGAAGTCGTACCGCATGTGGGGCAGCGACATGACGCGCGACTACACCCCCTTCGAGGCCAGCCTCGACCGCTTCGTGCGCATGAACAAGGGGCCGTTCATCGGCCGCGAGGCGCTCGAGCGCCAGCAGGCGGCGGGCGTCCCGCACCGCTTCATCACGCTCGAGGTCCACGGCGTCGTCGATGCGGACCCGCTCGGCAACGAGCCCTTGTTCGACACCAAGGGCAAGATGATCGGACGCGCGACCTCGGGCTACTATGGGCACACGATCCAGAAGAGCCTGGCGATCGGCTACGTGAAGCCCGAGTTCGCGACGGTCGGGACCGAGCTCACGATCGAGATCCTCGGCGAGCGCAAGAAGGCAACGGTGCTCGTCGAGTCGCCCTACGACCCTGACAACGCGGATTTGAGGGCCTGATGCAGAAGTTTTCGGCCTGGTCGCTGCTCAAGGAATCCTTCGGCGGCCACCGGGGCTGGCAGGCGCAGTGGCGGCGCGCGACGCCGAAGCCCGCCTATGACGCGATCATCGTCGGCGGCGGCGGGCACGG
>Ga0335083_10009033_pt1 | contig 12125 bp, 12 predicted proteins | sample Lox_Sample_42_FD_206716 | JGI IMG/M metagenome (GOLD analysis project Ga0335083, IMG submission 206716) | Soil microbial communities from Loxahatchee National Wildlife Refuge, Florida, United States - Lox_Sample_4.2 | ecosystem: Environmental > Terrestrial > Soil > Wetlands | place: USA... | reverse complement strand
CGAGAAGCGCGCGGTAAAGCTGGGACCGGTGAGTGATACGGAAGCGGTGATCGTTTCGGGAGTGGCGCGAGGAGATGCGGTGAGGTCCTCGGCGTTGGGCGACGGAGCGCGCCAGCCATGAGGTGGCCCTGGGCAGACAAGTGGCGGAACAAGCAGTCGTTTCTGGCGGCGGGCGCGATTGTAGCGCTTTTGCTTGTGTTTGTGGTGATCCGGTACGCACGTCCGGCGGCGAGATTTTCGACAGCGACCGCGCAGCGGAAAGACTTCGTGGAATATGCGGAGCTGCAGGGCTCGGTGAAGGCGGTGCATTCGTTGACGGTCTCGGCGCCGCCCGCGGCCGGGGATCTGCAGATTCTGAAGATTGTGCCGACGGGGACGAAGGTGAAAAAGGGCGACGTGATCGTGGAGTTCGACACGACAACCCTGAAACAGACACTCGCCCAGGACCAGTCCGCATTGAAGTCGGCAGAGGCGGAAATTCAGCAAGCCAAGGTGGCGGCACGGCAGAAAGAAGAGCAGGACCAGACCGACATCATGAAAGCGCGGTTCGACGTGGAGACCGCCAAGATGGAGACACAGAAGCAGGAAATCCTGTCGGTGATCGAGGGTCAAAAAGCAAAACTTGCCCTGGCGGACGCGGAACGGAAGCTGGAGGAGGCGGAAGATAAGCTGAAAGCCGATCGCGCGTCGGCGGAGTCGAATCAGACGGGCAAGCAAAAGAAGAGAGACGCGGCGGAATATCAAGTGAAGCGCGACGAGGCGCAGCTGGCGGCGTTGACCTTGCGAGCGCCGGCGGACGCGACAGTCCTGGTGGAAGACAACTGGCAAGCCGCGGCGCCGATGCAGCCGGCGGCGCCATTCAAAGCGGGCGATCACGCGTTTCCGGGAATGGCACTGGCGCAATTGCCCGACGCATCGAGTGTGCGGATCACGGCGCGGATCGAGGAAGCGCAACGCGGAAAGGTGCAAATCAAGCAATCCGCTATCGTGCGGGTGGATGCCGTACCAGACCGGAGCTACAACGGGACGGTAGATGAGATCAGTTCGACAGCGAGTATGGATTTCAACGCGGGCTGGCCGTTTCCAAAGAACTTCACGATGGGCATTGCGTTGAATGAGCAGGACGACCGGTTGACTCCGGGAATGGGCGCAAAGGTGCGAGTGGCGATTGACAAGGTGACAAACGGATTGGTGTTGCCGGCGGGGAGCGTGTTTCGCAAGGAAGGCCGATCAGTGGTGTACCTGCGGCGGGGTTCAAAATTCGAAGAGCAGGTGGTGGAAGTCGCGCGACGAAGCGGAGACGAAGTCCTGATTGCCAGTGGGGTGAAGGAAGGTGACGTTGTGGCGATGAAAGACCCAACGCTGGGCAAATGACGATGCGCATCAGGAAACGTCAACGCGGATTTGCCGTGCTGCTGTTGGCGGCAATGGCGACTTTGTACGGCTGCGGAGTGAAAACGGTCTCAGCCGGAGATGGCGACGTGCCATCAGCGGCGGCGCAAAAGGCGGATGTTCAACTGCGATTCCTGGCGAATGGATTGGTAAAGGCGACGGAATCGCGAATTGTCACCGCGCCGGCAGTGGCAGGTGGCTCGCTTCGGGTCATTCGCATTGCGGCGACAGGTAGTTTTGCCCACAAAGACGACGTGGTGTTGGAGTTTGACCCGAGCCAGCAGCAGTACAACCTGGCGCAAGCGAAAAGCGATCTGGCACAGGCTGAGCAGGAGATCTTGAAAGACAAAGCGGATGCCGAAGTGCAGGCGGCAGAGGATGCGACCGCGTTACTCAAGGCAAAATACGCGGTGCGGCGCGCGGAACTGGACGTCAGCAAAAACGAATTGTTGAGCGAAATTGACGCCAAGAAAAATCTCCTGGCGCTCGAGGAAGCGAAGCGCGCACTCGCCCAACTGCAGGTGGACATCCAATCACACACGACTTCAAACCAGGCGGCGCTGGCGCTCAGCGAGGAGAAACGAAACAAGGCGCGCCTGGCCATGCAACTGGCAGAGACAAACATTCAGAACATGCGGGTGAAGGCACCGATTGACGGATTGCTGGTTGTACACGGAAATCCTAACTCCATGGGTGGAGTGATGTTTGGAGGTATGACGCTGCCGGAGTATCACGTGGGCGACACGGCGAATCCCGGGGATACCGTGGCAGAAGTAATTGATCTTTCGAAAATGGAGATTTCGTCGCAGGTGAGCGAGCGAGACCGGCCCTACATTAGGGCCGGGCAGAGCGTAGAAATCTATGTGGAGGCGCTGAAGAACGAGAAGTTTCCGGGAAAGATCGAGAATGTGGCGGGCTCGACGAGCAACGGGTTTTTTATCGACGACCAGCAGCGGAAGTTTGCGGTGACGAGCCAACTGGACCATTCGGATTCCCGAATGCGCCCGGGGTTTACCTGCCGACTTGTATTTGTGGGCGAGCAATTGCCGCAGGCGCTGACAATTCCGAGTGAGGCGGTGTTCGAGCAGTCGGGGAAGACGGTGGCGTATTTAAAAAAGAGCGGTTCCTGGCAAACGCAGGAAATCAAGGTGAAAGCATACACGGAAGGGCGAGCGGTGATTGAGAGTGGACTGAAGGCCGGCGACACCGTAGCGCTGGTCAACCCGGAGAAGCGGGGGACACCGAAGCAGCAGACGGAAAGTTCGGGCCCGGCACTGGGCGGGGGGAATTGAACGGACGATGAGTTCGGGCTTATCAAAACTCGAAAACATTTTTCGCCGGTGGCTGCCGGATCTGGCGCTGGGACTCGAGAACCTGTCGACGCACAAACTGCGTTCGCTGCTGACGATGCTCGGGATGATTTTTGGGGTGGCGGCCGTGGTGGCGATGCTGTCGATTGGCGCAGGCGCACAGCAAAAAGTGATGGCCTTCATCGAGCAGATGGGCGTGCGGAATCTGATTGTGGAAGCGAAAGAAGCCATGAACTGGCAGCAATTGCAGAAAGTAAGGCGGACTTCGCCAGGGCTGACTCTGAACGACTATGAGACGCTACGCAAAGAGATTCCCGGGATAGCCGAGAGCACGCCGCGGAAGCGGATTCAGGTTTCGAAGGTGCTGCCGAGACCGCAACTCGATTTACCCGTCGTGTATGGGGTCAAGGCGGGGTATTTGTCGATCGGCAGCCTGCGGGTGACCGATGGGCGGTTCTTTACTCCCGCGGAGGATGATGCAGCGGCACCGGTCTGCGTGCTTGGAGCGGCAGCGAAAGACAGTATCTTCGGAGCAGGGAACGCGGTGGGGGAGTATGTAAAGCTGAACGATCAGTGGTTTCACGTAATCGGTGTGGTGGCACCACAAGCGACGTCGCAAAGCGATATTGCGGGCATCCGGACGGAAGATCAGAACAACCTGGTGTACGCGCCGCTGAATTCCGTGATGTCGCGGCTGGAAGAGTCGATGTCGTGGCTCAAGGATGAGATTGATGGCGTGTACTTGCATTTGGCCTCGGCGAGCGACAGCCCGAGCGACGCGGAAATTGCACGAGGAATTCTGAACACAACGCATCACGACGCGGGAGACTTCTCGATCATTGTGCCGGCGGAGCTGCTGGCGCAGCAAAGGCGTACAGAGGAGCTGTTTAACACGGTGATGGTGGCGATCGCGTCCATATCGCTGCTGGTGGGCGGGATCGGGATCATGAACATCATGCTGGCTGCGATTCTGGAGCGCACAAGGGAAATCGGTGTGCGCCGTGCGGTGGGCGCGCGCCAACGCGATATCGTGCGGCAGTTTGTGGTGGAAGCTGTGCTGATCTCGTTCGCGGGCGGGCTGCTCGGGATTGGATTAGGTTTCGGGATGTCAGAGTTGATTGCATGGTTTGCGGGATGGTCGACGGTCGTGACAGCGAGTTCCATCTTGCTGGCGTTTTTGGTGTCGATCTCCGTGGGACTGTTGTTCGGGATTTATCCGGCGATGAAGGCGGCACGGCTGGATCCGGTGGAAGCGATTCGTTACGAGTAGAAGGAGCGGTTGTCCAAGGACAAGTCTGGAGGTGGGGCGTGAAAGCAATCCGCGCGACGGTGTGCTGCGCGTTTTTGTTGGCACTTTGCGGACGGGTGAATCCGCAACAGCAACAGACCTACCGCGCAGAGCGATTGCTGGGAATACCGGCGAAGGAAAAGCCGCTGGCTCCGTTGGGGGTGCCGCAAGGCTTTGAGGAGCATATCGTCGACGGGAAGCTGGTGTTGACGCTGGAAGAGGCTATACGGCTAGCGATCGCAAACAACACAGACATACAGGTGGACGAGACGGCCGTGTACACGGCGCAGAACAATATTCACCGGCAGTATTCGTTGTTTGATCCGATGTTCACGGGGAGCTTCATCGATCAACGGATCAAGTCGCAGACGTCGAGCGAGTTGCAGGGCGCGCAAGTGCTGAATACGCTTTCGCAGACGACGCAGTTCGGCTATTCGCAAACCTTCTCGCCGGGCACGAACTTCCAGACAGCATTCGTGGCCAACAAATTCTCGACGAACAGCGGATTCGCGACGTTGAACCCCTCGTACGCGACCTCCTGGCAGTTTCAGGTGACGCAACCACTGCTGAGGAACTTTGGGACCTTTCCGAACAAAGCGCCCATCTATATCGCGAAGAAAAATTACAGCCAGGCGGAAGCGACATTCCGCGCGGAAGTGAACGACCTGCTGCTGCAGGTGATCACGCAATACTGGAATGTGGTGTTGGCCAAGCAAGCGTATGAGGTACAGACCAAGTCCTATGAAGAGGCAGAGAAGAGCTATGAACGGGACAAAAAAGCTCTCAGCCTGGGCGCTCTACCTCCATTGGATATTTATCGTTCGGAGTCCGAGGTCGCGGCGCGGCGGGTCAACCTGATTCAGGCGGAGTATCTGCTGAAGCAGGCGCAGGACGCATTCCGCCAGGTCGTCGCGGCGAATCGCGACGCAAAACTGAACGCGCTAGACCTGCAGCTAACGGAAAAGGCGGAGCCCGTCGAGCCCCTGTTGCAGATCGACATTGCTACGGCGCTGGGGGTGGCGATGGCGAATCGGCCGGAACTCGAGGCGGCGAATCAGCAACTGGCGAGCGATGAAATTAGCGTGCGGCTGGCGCACAACAACATGAAACCGGATCTGGAGATCAATGGCTTTTATGCACCTACAGGACTGGCGGGGAACGCCTATTCAACGGCGGTGCCGCCGGTGTTGCTGTCGACGGGAGGGATCGGCGACAGCCTGAATCAGCTTTTCGGACTGAAATATCCCACGTACGGAGGGGGAATCACGTTGCGGCTGCCGATCAAGAATCACGCTGCCGAGGCGGACTTGGCGGACGCGAAGGTGACGCAGCACGGAGATCAATACCGTCAAGAGCGGACCACGCAGCAAGTGAATCTGGATGTGACGAACTCGGTACATCAACTCGAACAGGCGAAGCTGTCACTGGAGGCAGCCAAGATTTCCCGAGAGCTGGCACAGAAGAATTTGCAGGCGGAAGAGAGGAAATACCAGCTCGGCAGCAGCACGGTATTTTTTGTGCTGGACGCGCAGACCCAATTGGCCCAGGCGGAGTTTGCGATGGCACAGGCGCAAACGGGGTATCAAACGGCGTTGGCATCCGTCGATCACGCCATGGGGAAACTGATGGAGAATCACCAGGTGAAGCTGACGCCGCCCGCAGTGCATTAATGAAAACGGATGGTGGGCCGTTCCAATTTGGGATGTTCGTGCGGATGTTGAAACGGGCGGGTTATGCGCATTCTAAGTCCGTCGTTTTGTTGAGCTAGATAAAATCCACCCCACAGGGTCTTGATTGGTTGCGTATTTATGAAGATGTGACCTACGTCATATTTTCTAATGAGGACGTATGTAAGCGTGGTCTGTAGCCGCTATGGGCTGGCTACAGGGACTCATCCATGCCACTCACCATCAAGCGGCCTCCCCTGCCATCCGATGACAAGCGTTGGCGAATCGTGCAGGGCACGATGCGTCGGCACGGCTTTGCGCGCGACGCGCTGATTGAGACGCTGCATACGGTGCAGGAGTCGTTCGGCTGCCTCGACAAAGAATCGCTGAAATTCGTCGCGGAATCGTTGCGCGTGCCGCTGAGCCACGCCTATGGAGTGGCGACTTTCTATCACTTTTTCACGATGAAGCCGCCGGGAGCGCACACCTGCCTGATCTGCATGGGCACGGCGTGCTACATCAAGGGCGCAGCGAATTTGATGAAAGAAGCGGAAGCACAATTGGGAGTCAAAGCAGGGGAAACGACGCCAGACGGGCAGGCTTCGTTGATTACGGCACGGTGTATCGGCTCCTGCAGCGTAGCGCCGGCTGTGGTGCTCGACGGCGAGATGGTCGGAAACATTGATGGGGCAATGCTAAAGAAGAAGATGGAAGGTTGGAGAGCCTCGTGACACCGGAAGAACTGGCACAGATCGCGGAAGAAACGCGGGAGAAGCGCGGCGGAGAAGGGCGGGAGCTGAATGTCTGCACCGCGGCCGGTTGCTTGTCGCTGCGCAGTGACGCGCTGAAGGCGGCGCTGGAAGATGAAGTGAAAAAGAGTGGAGCGCAATGCCGAGTGCGCGGCGTGGGCTGCATGGGATTGTGCTCGCAGGGGCCCCTGGTAGCGGAGGAGCCGGCCGGAGTGATGTACAGCAAGGCGACACCGGCAGAGGCCGCGGAGATCGTGGCGAACTCCGGTGGGACGGTGGCGCGGAAGCTAGTGTGCTCGAAAGAGCAACCATTCTTCCGGAGGCAGTCTTTTCTTGTGCTGGAGAATTCGGGAAAGATCGACCCCGAGAAGATCGACGAATACATCGCGGTGGGCGGCTACGACGCCCTGGTGACGGCGCTGACCGAGAAGCAGCCGAACGAAATTATTCAGGAAGTCTCGAAGAGCGGATTACGCGGACGCGGCGGCGCGGGTTATCCTACAGGCTTGAAGTGGGGCACCGTGGCAAAAACCATGGGCGGGTCCAAGTACGTGATCTGCAATGCGGACGAAGGAGACCCAGGCGCGTTCATGGATCGCAGCGTTCTGGAAAGCGATCCGCATCGCGTGCTGGAAGGGATGATCATCGCAGGATACGCCGTGGGAGCGAGCCGCGGATACATCTATGTGCGGGCGGAATATCCGCTGGCGGTCAAGAGGTTGGGGATCGCGATTCGCGAGGCGCGCAAGCTGGGGCTGCTTGGCAGCCAGATCTGCAACACGAAATTCAATTTCGACCTGGAAGTCAGAATTGGCGGCGGCGCTTTTGTGTGTGGCGAAGAGACGGCGTTGATCGCGTCGATTGAAGGACGGCGAGGAGCCCCCCGGCCGCGGCCGCCGTACCCAGCGCAGTCTGGCTTGTGGGACATGCCGACGTTGATCAACAACGTGGAGACCTACGCGTGCATTCCGCTGGTTCTACGCAAGGGCGGCGAGTGGTTCGCCAACATCGGGACGAAAAAGAGCAAGGGAACCAAAGTATTCGCCTTGACGGGAAAAGTACGGAACGTCGGGCTGATTGAAGTGCCGATGGGGGTGACGCTGCGCCAGATCATCTTCGAAATTGGCGGCGGCGTGCCGGAAGGCAGAAAGTTCAAGGCGGTGCAGACGGGCGGACCTTCCGGTGGCTGCATCCCGGAGCAGTTCCTGGATTTGCCCGTGGATTACGAGTCGTTGAAGGAAGTGGGCTCGATCATGGGGTCCGGCGGCATGATCGTGATGGACGACAGCGCGTGCATGGTGAACGTGGCGCGCTACTTCATGGAATTTTGTATGTCGGAATCGTGCGGGAAGTGCATTCCGTGCCGTTCAGGGACGGCGCAGATGTATGAACTGCTATCGCGGGTTACCGGCGGGACCGCCACAATGCGGGATCTCGAACTGCTCGAGGAGTTGTGCGACATGGTGGCAAACACCAGCCTTTGCGGACTAGGCCAGAGCGCCCCCAACCCGATCCTGAGCACGTTGCGGTACTTCCGGGAGGAGTACGTCGAGCACATTGAAGAGAAGAGGTGCAAAGCCGGTGTGTGTGAATGCAGCGCGATGCAGGAGGTGAGGGCATGAATCCTTCTCCTGCGGTGAAAACCCTGGTCATCGACGGAACGGATGTGAGCGCGCGCGCCGACCAGACCATCCTGGATGCGGCCCGTGAAAACGGAATCCGTATCCCGACGCTGTGCCATTTGGACGGATTGAGCGAGGCTGGTGCGTGCCGGTTGTGCCTCGTGGAAGTAAAGGGATCGCCACGGCTGTTCCCGGCATGCGTGACACAGGTTGAAGAGGGAATGGAAGTGACGACGCAGTCGCCGCGGCTGAGCAAGTACCGGAAGATGATTCTGGAATTGCTGTTCGCGGAGCGCAATCACGTGTGCTCGATTTGCGTGGCGAACAACATGTGCCAGTTGCAGGACCTGGCGAAAGCGCACGGTGTGACGCAAGTGCGGTTCCCGTACCGCTACCCGGGTTTGCCGGTGGATATCTCGCACGAGCGCTTCACGATGGACCACAACCGGTGCGTCTTGTGCACACGATGCGTGCGCGTTTGCATGGAAGTAGAAGGGGCTCACACATGGGATTTGCTGGGTCGCGGTGTGAATTCGCGTTTGATCACGGACCTGGAACAGCCCTGGGGCGATTCCGAGACGTGCACGAGTTGCGGAAAGTGCGTGCAGGTGTGCCCGACAGGGGCGCTCTTTGAGAAGAGCAAAGTAGGGATGAAAGCGCACAAAGATCCGGACTTCCTCTCGTACCTGAACGAGATGCGCGAGGGGCTGCGATGACGAAACCGACGATGGCGACAATCTGGCTGGATGGCTGCTCGGGCTGCCACATGTCGTTTCTGGACATGGATGAGCGGCTGGTGGAATTAAGCGCACAGTTCGAACTGGTGTACTCGCCGCTCGTGGACTACAAGACGTTTCCGTCGCATGTGGACATCGCGCTGATCGAGGGCTCGGTGAGCACAGATGAGGACGAGCACAAAATCCGAAAGATCCGCGCACACACAGGGACACTGGTGTCACTGGGCGACTGCGCCGTGACGGGGAACGTGCCAGCGATGCGCAATCCGTTTTCGCTGGATTCGGTGTTCGACCGGGCGTACCGGGAGACGGTGACACTGCAGCCGCAGAAACCGACAGAGTTGCTGCCGGTGCTGCTGAAACGGGTGCGGCCGGTGCATGAAGTAGTGCCGGTGGATGTGTGCGTACCGGGATGCCCACCGTCGGCGGACACGATTCATGCGGTGCTGGTGGAGTTGTTGGCTGGACGAATGCCAGACGTCGCCGCGCTGACGCGGTTCGGGGTTTAGGGACCATTATGGGAAACACGATCACCATCGACCCGATCACAAGAATTGAAGGACACGCCAAAATCACGTTGCACCTGGACGACAGCGGAGATGTGGCGGCGGCACACTTTCACACCACACAGTTTCGCGGGTTCGAGAAGCTGTGCGAGGGGCGGCCGTTCTATGAAATGCCCTACCTAATGGAACGGATCTGCGGGATCTGCCCGGTGAGCCATCTGTTGGCATCGGCGAAAGCGTGCGACGCGCTTCTGGCGATGAAAGTGCCACCGGCGGCGGGCAAACTGCGGCGCATCTTGGAACTTGCGCAATTGATTCAATCGCATGCGCTGAGTTTTTTCTACCTATCGTCGCCCGACTTGATTCTGGGAATGGACGCGGACCCCAAAGAGCGGAACATTTTCGGCGTTGCTCAGAAACAACCGGAACTGGCGAAGTGGGGAATCCGGCTACGGCAATTTGGGCAACAGATTATTGAAACGCTGGCGGGGAAGCGGATTCATCCGGCGTGGGTGGTGCCGGGAGGCGTCAACGAACCGCTGAGCGTTGAGAAACGCGACAAGTTGCTGACGCAAATTCCGGAAGCCATCAGCATCGCGCAAAAGACGTTGAAAGGATTCAAGTGGCAACTGGAGAACTTCCGGGCAGAGATCCGAACCTTTGCGAACTTTCCGAGCTTATTCATGGGATTGGTGACGATCGACGAGCGCGCCGGTTATTACCAGGGAAAGCTACGCTTTACCGACGCACTGGGAAACATTGTGGCGGACGAGCTGGACCCAGCGAATTACCAGGACTTTATCGGCGAAGCGGTCGAGCCGTACACGTTCATGAAGTTTCCGTACTACAAGCCGATGGGGTATCCGGACGGGATGTACCGAGTCGGGCCGCTGGCGCGATTGAACCTAGTGGACAACTGCGGGACGCCGCTGGCGCAGCAGGAATGGATCGAGTTCCGCGATCTGGAACGCAGCGCGGTGCTGAGCTCGTTCCACTATCATTACGCGCGGCTGATTGAGATTCTCTTTGCGCTGGAGCATATCCAGGAATACCTGGAAGATCCGATCATCACGAAGAAGCAGGCGAAATACTCGGCGTCGTTGAACAACCTGGAAGGGGTGGGATGTTGCGAGGCGCCGCGGGGAACGCTGATTCACCATTACCGCGTGAACGAGGAAGGGTTGATCACGTTTGCGAATCTGATCATCGCCACGGGACACAACAATCTGGCGATGAATCGGGGGATTTTGCAGGCGGCGCGGCATTTTGTGCGAAGCGAGAAATTGACGGAAGGCATGCTGAATCGCGTGGAAGCAGTCATTCGGGCATTCGACCCTTGCCTCAGCTGCTCGACACACACGGATGGACACATGGCGCTGCAGGTGCAACTGCTGCGGCCGGATGGAAAACTCGTAGACGAAATTCGCAGGTGATTTATGACGTCAATCGTATTGGCATGTGGAAACGCGCTGCGCGGCGATGATGGTGTCGGCCTGTATCTCGCGCATCGGTTGTATGGCGCAATATGCGACGCCGAGACGGAGATTGTGTGTTCGCAACAGTGGCTGCCGGAGCAAGCGGAAGATCTGAGCCGGGCGCAGTTGGCGGTGTTCATCGATGCTTCGGTGGCGATGAAAGCAGGAGAGATCCGCGTACGGCAGGTGCGGGGGGTCGACGAGAAACCCACCGCAACCACGACCCACGCGCTGACGCCTGAGCGGCTGATGGGGCTGGCGCGGGAAGTATTTGGCCGTGCACCCGAACGCGCTTACCTGGTGACCGTGGGCGGGAGCTCATTTGAACATGGGGCCGAGTTCTCCGAGCCGGTGAAGAACGCGATTCCAGCGGCACTGCGGCAGATTCAGGAACTTCTCTGCGACGAGCCCGTGCGAGTCGGATGAAGCCGGGCAGGCGGCGGATTCAACTCAGATGCCCGGCGGCACGCGTCGAAGCCGGAATAAACTCGTAAAACTCCGCCAATTCACTGCGATAAGTGAGCTCTTCCGCCAGCAGGTCCGCAGCGATTTCAATCAGGCGGTATGCGGCCGGGCAATTGGTATCTGCGCAAGGCAGGACCACAATCGTCGAGCGGGTCTTGTCGTGTTGGCGGACGTGGGAATACCAATAGCAGGCGGAAATCCGGTCGGTTCGCCCAGCCGCAAGCTCGTTTGGGTAGGGAATGGGTCGATCGGCCAACAGAAGATGAAACGACTGGCCGTCTGACCGTGAAATCATGGGTAAGCCTTCACACAAACGGCAAAGCAGCGCCTGTCGGTGGCGTCGCTGACAGTGTGGGCAGAGGTTGAAATTCCGGTAAGCGACGACCGGATCGTGAGTGCATTCGAGAATCAAGACGAACCTCCAACAAGCCGTACGCAATTGTCACGCGCCCGTAAGCAGCGTCGAAACTTGAGAGGAGGGCCTGGGCAGAACCTAGAGTAAGTCCGCGTTATTTAATATGTCAATCATCTTGTATGTCATGTGCTGTGCAAGGTAATGGTACGAGGAATTACGGTGCGGCCGGCGGTTCACTGGCGCCCTGAAGAAGGGCCTCGACTTCGCCGGCCTCGTAGCCCAGATCCAGGAGAATTTCGCGGCTGTGTTCGTCCAAGATGGGAGGGGGGTAGCGATAAACAATGGGTTGTGAACTGGAACGGATCGGGTTGGCGATGCTACGCAGCGTCGGGAGCGATGGGTGTTCCATTTCAACAATAAGGCCACGCGAGACGGTCTGCTGGTCATGTAGGGCGTCGCCGACAGTCTGTATCGCGGCGGCGGGGATGTCCGCGGCGGCGAGGAGAGGGAGCCACTGAGACATCGGTTCGCGAAGGAACTTCTGCTGAAGAACCGGAAT
>Ga0335083_10009028_pt1 | contig 12129 bp, 9 predicted proteins | sample Lox_Sample_42_FD_206716 | JGI IMG/M metagenome (GOLD analysis project Ga0335083, IMG submission 206716) | Soil microbial communities from Loxahatchee National Wildlife Refuge, Florida, United States - Lox_Sample_4.2 | ecosystem: Environmental > Terrestrial > Soil > Wetlands | place: USA: Florida... | reverse complement strand
CGGTCGTCGTCGCGGCGACCGGGCCGTGGAGCCGGCCGCTCTTCGCGCGGGTCGGCTTCGACCTTCCCGTCGAAGGGGAGTACCACGAGGTCGCGATCCTGAAGGACCCGCCGGGATCCGCGGGCGTCGGACCCGCCTGCATCGACGGGATCACGACGACCTACTTCCGGCCCGAGGTCGGCGGGCTGACCCTCGTCGGCGATTTCTGGGGAAAGCGCGGCGTCGACCCGGACTCCTTCTCGCCGTCGGCGACCTCCGACTCGCTCGCGGGGCTCGTCGCGCGCGCGGTCGGCCGCGTGCCGGCGCTCGAGGACGCCGCGATCTGGCGCGGCGTGACGGGCGTCTACGACGTCTCGCCCGACTTCCGGCCGCTGATCGGGCAAACGCCCGGCGTGCGCGGCCTGTGGATCGTGTGCGGCTTTTCCGGAATGGGATTCAAGATCTCGCCCGCGGTCGGCCTCGCCGTGTCGGAGCTGCTGCTCGACGGGAGGGCGAGCTCGGTCGACATCGCGGCGTTCGATCCGGAGCGTTTCGCGCGGGGCGAGCTCATCAAGGCCGAGTTCGAGTACGGCGACGAAGAGCCGGCGGCGTACACGTGAGCTTCGAATGGAAGCGGAGGAGGCTGCCTTGAAGAAGAACATCCTCGATCGACTCAAAGACGGTCCCGTCCTCGGCGACGGCGGTTATCTCCTCGAGCTCGAGAAGCGGGGCTGGGTGCGCGCCGGCCCGTTCACGCCGGAGGTCGCGCTGACGCGGCCCGACGCGCTGCGCGAGCTCCACACGGAGTTCCGCGAAGCGGGCGCCGAGGTGCTGCAGGCGCTGACGTTCTATGCCAGCCGCGACAAGCTCGCGACCGTCGGCCTCGAGAACCGGCTCGAGGACCTCAACCGCGCCGCCGTGCGGATCGCCCGCGAGGCCGCCGGCGACCGCTGTCTCGTCGCCGGAAACATCTCGCTGACGTGGATGTACGAGCCCGGCAGTCCTTCCGCGGCCGACCGCGTGCGCCGGACCTTCGACGAGCAGCTCGCCGTCCAGGTCGACGAAGGCGTCGACCTCGTGATCGGCGAGACGTTCTCGTTTCTGGGCGAGGCGCTGATCGCCGTCGCGAGCGCGAAGAAGACGAAGCTCCCCGTGATGGTCACGGTCTGCTTCGAGAACCAGCCGATCACCACCGACGGCAAGACGCCGGCCGACTGCGCGCGAGCGCTCCAGGACGCGGGCGCCGACATCGTCGGCATCAACTGCCTGCGCGGCCCGGAGACGACGCTGCCCCTGATCGAGGAGATGCGCAAGGCCGTCTCCGGCTTCGTGGCGTGCCAGCCGGTCGGCTACCGGACGGCCGCGGACAAGCCCGATTTCACGAGCCTGCCCGCCTTCCCGTTCGAGCTCGACCCGCTCCAGCACTCGCGCCGCGAAATGGCGCGCTGGGCGGAGCAGGCGCGGGATCTCGGTATCGACTTCATCGGCTCCTGCTGCGGGTCGGTCGCGATCCACGTCCGCGAGATGGCGCGGGCGCTCGGAAAGCTCCCGCAGGAGAACCGTCAGTGGCGGGTCGACTATTCGAAACCGATGTCGGCCTTCGAGTACTACGGGCACGAGAAGGACGCCGCGTCCGGAGGGCGGCCTGCCTGACGCTCGAGAAATCGCTGCCCTCCGAGTACTACTTCTCGCCGGAGATCTTCGCGAAGGAGCGCGAGCGGATCTTCAGCAGGGAGTGGGTGTGCGCGGGGCGCAGCGACGGGCTGCCGGCGGCGGGAGCCCTGAGGGTCCTCGAGCTCTTCGGCGAGAGCCTGCTCGTGGCGCGGACGAGCCAGGGCCGGCTCAGGGCGCACTACAACGTCTGCCGCCACCGCGGCGCCCGGCTCTGCGCGGGCGACGCGGCGGGACCGACGATCCGCTGCCCGTATCATGCCTGGACCTACGGTCTCGACGGGAAGCTCCTCGGCGCGCCGTTCCTGAACCAGGACCCGGCGCTCCGCGAGGAGGACTTCTCGCTCCACCCGGTGGGGATCGCGGAGTGGGGCGGCTTCTACTTCCTGAACCTCTGGCCCGCCGGCCCGGTCGGGCGCGACTTCGAGCGCTGGCTCGGCGCGCTCCCGGCGCGCGTCGCGCGCTACCCCCTCGCTTCGCTCGTCACCGCGCGCGCCCTCGAGTACGACGTCCGCGCCAACTGGAAGGTCATCGCGGAGAACTACAACGAGTGCTATCACTGCGCGGGCGTCCACCCGGAGCTCTGCGAGCTGGTCCCGGCCTTCAAGGAGAAGGGCGGCGCGGGTCTCGACTGGGAGCGCGGCGTGCCGCACCGGGACGGCGCGTTCACGTTCACGCGGTCCGGCACGACGCCGCGCGCGCCGTTTGCGGGCCTCTCGGAAGAGGAGCGGACGCGCCACAAGGGCGAGCTCGTCTACCCGAATCTCTTCCTGTCATTGTCGGCCGACCACGTGGCGGCCTTTCGCCTGCTGCCGGAGGCTCCGGACCGAACGCGCGTCGTGTGCGAGTTCCTGTTCGACCCGGCCGAAGCTGCCCGGCCCGGCTTCGACCCCTCCGACGCCGTGGAGTTCTGGGACCTGATCAACCGGCAGGACTGGACGATCTGCGAGGAGGTCCAGCGCGGGACGTCCTCGCGCGTCCACCGCTTCGGATACTACGCGCCGATGGAGGACTCGAGCCTCGATATCCGCCGCTACGTTCTCGAGCGGCTCGGCGAGGCGCCTACTTCTTCGTGATCGCCTCGCGGATTCTTCCCTCGACGATCGGGAAGAACGGATTGCAGTTGAGGCGCATCAACTGGTCGAGCGGGACCGTGAGCACGCCTTTCTCCCCGCGCGGGGCGAGGAGCCCGAGCCGCAGCCCGTAGTCCTGCGCCATGTCCGGCGCGATGCCGAAGAGCGGGTCGTCCGGCCGGAACGGCACCGCCAGGTGCGAGAGCGAGAAGATCTGCGGCGGCCACGCCAGACCCGGGGTTTCCTCGGCCGCCGTCGTGGAGCCGGGCGGCAGAACCTTGACGACGACGTCGGGCGCTCCGGCGCGGGCGTTCGTGACGACCGAGAGCCGATACTTGCGATCCGGCTTCGCGAAAAGCGCCGCGAGCCGGTCGTCGTCGCTTTTCGCGAGGAGGCCGAGCTCGACGGCCGAGCGGTTCACGTCGAACAGGACGAGCTCGCTGCCGTTGTCCTGGAGCTTCCCGAAGAGGGTGTCGACCGTCGCCCAGGTGTCGACCGTCGAGTCGACGAGCGAGGCGAACGCGAGGATCGGCGGCAGCGCGCGGATGCGGTCGGCCGCGGCCTCCCGGTCGATCTCAGCCTGGATCTCGCGCGTGATCTCGGTCGTCTGCTGGCCGGCGTAGGCGGGGAACGAGTTGTACTTGAACGGGTTGAACTCGGGCTGGATGTCGAGCCAGCGCGACTGGGCGAAGTAGGGGATCGCGCCGACCGCGCCGACGAGCTTCGCCATCGCGGTCGCGGCTCCGGCAAAGCGCGTGACGCCGATCATCGGCGAGAGCAGCACGACGCGGGTCGCCCGCGGCAGGGAAGCGTCGTCGAGGGCGTCGAGGGCGTACTGGACCGCGAGCGCGCCGCCGTTCGAGTAGCCGACGATGTGGAAGGGCAGGTTCGGGCCGACGCGCGCGCGAACGGCGCGGGCGCCGAGACGCGCGGCCGCGCGCCAGTCCTCCCAGCGCGCCTCGGTCAGCGCGCCGGGAATCGTGCCGTGGCCGGGGACGCGGAGCGCGAGCGCGTAGAAGCCTTCTTTCGCGTAGACCTCGGCTTCCGCGCGGACGCTGTACGGCGAGTCGGTCAGGCCGTGGAGGAGCAGGACGCCGCCGCGGACCTCGCCCTCGGGCACGAGCTCGTAGGTGTGGTTCCAGTTCCTGGCGAACCGCAGCGGGTTCGTGACGCCTTCGGCGGCGTAACGGCTCAAGCGCTCGCGGACGTCGGGGGCGCCGGGCACGATGATCTTCTTCTCCATCTCGGCGAAGAGGGCGTCCTCGAGGCGGAGGTAGTCGGCGAGCGTGGCGGAGGGGCCGATGTCCTTCGCGCGGACCTCGCCGGCGAGCGTCCCGTGCCACGGCTGGAGCGGCGGTTTGCTCCGCGCGTCGCAGGCGCGCACGAAGACGAGCGTGACGACGACGATGAACGCGACGTCGACGATGCCGAAGACCCACTTGAAGAAGCGCTTCATGGCCGCGGAGTCTACCGCCGACCGATCCCCTCTCTCTTCTTCCCCCTCTCCCCCGTGAGGGGGAGAGTGTTGGGGTGAGGGGTCGCTACTTCTTCCAGAAAAACGTCGGCGCGGGCTCCTCGTGGGGCCAGACCTTCTTCATCGTCTCGGCCTCCCACATCTCGCCGTTCTTCACGACCCACCGGATCTTCGTCGTGTTGTGGATGTCGTCGAGCGGGTTGGCGTCGAGGACCATGAAGTCGGCGAGCTTGCCGGCCTCGATCGAGCCGAGATCCGGGGAGAAGCCGATCTTGTCGGCGGCGAGGATCGTCGACGCGCGCAGCGCCTCCATCGGCGTCATGGCCCAGTTCTTCTGCGTCGCCCCTTCTCCCGCCATCGCCCAGATCTCCCAGTGCGGCCCGAGGCCCTGGAGCTGGCCGTGGGCGCCGAGGGCGACGTTGCCGCCGGCCCGCAGGACCTGGGCCGCGCCGTGCGCGACCGTGGGGAAGTGGTACTCGGCCGGCCAGATCCACGGGTGGCGGCGCGCCATGCGGTCGAGCCCCTCGTGCGGCACGAAGCGGTTCAGCTTGGGGTCGTCGTGCGGGTTGGCCGTCTGCCAGTAGTAGAGCTCGCCCCACGGCCCGCCGTAGGCGACGAGCAGCGTCGGCGTGTAGAACGTCGTGGACCTGGCGAGGAAGTCGATCGTGTCCTTGCCGAGCGCGACCGGCAGCGCGTGCTCCCAGGCCGTGAAGCCGTCCATCACCATGGTCAGGTCCGTCTGGAGCTCGCCCGCGCCCTCGGCCGTCAGGAGCATGTGGAGCTCGCGGCACGCCTCGGCGAAATAGATCCGCTGCGAGCGCCGCGGCTGCTGGTAGACCTTGATCATCCGCGCGCCGTACGCCTTCATGCGGCGGACCTGGTGCTTCGCGTCGTCGAGGTTGTTGACCTCGGCAAAGATGCCCGCCTGCTGTCCGCCGTAGAGAACGTCGCCCGAGGAGTAGACGCGCGGCCCCACCATGAGGCCCGCCTCCACGTCCTCGGCCTGGGCGAAGACGTCGAGCGACGGCGCGGACGGGTCGTAGACGGTCGTCACGCCGTAGGCGAGGTTGGCGAGGTACTCCCACTTCGCTTCGGGGAAGAGCTCGAAGCCCGAGTAGTGAAGGTGCGCGTGGGTGTCGATGAACCCGGGGAGGATCGTCTCCCCCTTCGCGTCGTAGACCCGCGCGCCGGCGGGGACGGTCAGGGTCCCGGTCGGTCCGACGGCCGCGAGCCGGTTCCCGGTCACGAGGACGTCGGCGTTCTCGAGGACGGCGTCGCCCCTCATCGTGATGACGCGCGCGCCGCGCAGGAGGAAGGACCCCTCCGGCGCCGGCCGCGGCGCGGTCAGCGCGATCTCGATCGTCTCGGACTTCGGCACCCGCGACTCCTGGACCTTCTCCTTTTCCTTGTCGGCCTTCTCCTCGTCCGTGGCGGGCGCGCCCTTCTTCGCCTCCTGTTGTTTCGCCTTCTCCTCGGCCTTGCGCCGCTCCTCGCGCGCGAAGTCGAGCGCCGACGAAAGCGGCAGACGGTAGAAGGTGTTCGCGAGCGCCCACGTGATCGTCTTGCCGCCGTCGGCCCAGCGCACGTAGCCGCCGGCGTCGTCGGAGAGCCGGTACACGGGCACGGCGCCTTCCTTCAACGACACCTCGGGAGGCTCCTTCAGCAGCACGCCCGGCATCGCCGTGACGTAGACGTTGTCGCGCGACGTGAACACGATCCATTGCCCGTCGGGCGACGGCACGATGTCGTCGACGGCGGGGAAGCGGATGTAGCGGCGCTTGTCGCTCCCGTCCGGCCGCACGGCCACGAGGTCGGCCTTCGGGTCGTCGGTGGGTTTCTTCAGCTCGATCGGGTCGCGGTACCAGAGGCGCGAGCCGTCGGCGCTCCAGAAGACCTGGGGGTGGAAGCGCAGGCCGTCGCCGAGCTTGTCCGCGGTGACGAGCTTCGGATCGCCGCCGGCGGCGTCGAGCGTGACGATCTCGAAGAAGTCCTCTTCCTCGGGCTGATGACCGCGGAACTCGAGGCCCGATCCGCGCACGAGCGCGAGCTGGTCGCCCTTCGGCGACCACGCCGGGTTCATGTAGTGGCCGGCCTGCCGCGTCAGCTTCACCGGCGCCGAGCCGGGGACCGCGGCCGCCTTCCAGACGTTGCCTCCGCCGGCGTCGCTCCACGAGACGTAGGCGATCCACTTGCCGTCGGCGGAGAAGGCCGGCGCGTACTCGCGCTTCGGCAGCGCGGCGTCGGCCTTCGTCAGCCGGCGCGGCGCGCCCACGGTCTTGCCGCCCGCGATCTCCTGCAGCCACACGCGGCCGAAGGCCTCGAACGCGATCCAGCGCCCGTCGGGCGACTGGCTCGGCCAGCGGAGGATGCGGGCGCGGACGGGCCCCTGCGCGACGTTCTCCTGGAACGTCACGCGCGGCGCGATGAACTGCTCGACGGGCGCCGTGAACGGGATCTCCTGGCGGGCGCCGCTCGCGACGTCGAGCCGCGTCAGGTGTCCCTTGTCCGAGAAGACGAGCGTCTTGCCGTCGGGCGTGAAGGCGTAGTTCGGCCAGAGGTCCATCTGGGCGAACCCTTCCTCCTCGTCGCGCGTGACGGCGCGCGCGAGGATCCGCTCGCTGCCCGCGGCGAGGTCGCGGGCGACCAGCACGGTCTCGTCGTCGCGGCGCGAGACGTAGACCAGCGTCTTGCCGTCGGGCGAGATCGCGGGCCGCACCGCGCCGCCGAAGCCGTTCGTGACCGGGAAGCTGTCGGCGAGGTCGCGGTCGTAGCGGTAGATCTGCCAGAGGCCGTCCTGGAGGTTCGGGATGTAGTTGAAGCGCCGCTGCCGCGCCTCGTAGTAGATCGAGCGGCCGTCCCGCGAGACGACGGCGCCGCCGGCGTTGTTCACGTCGTCGGAGGAGGTCAGCTTGATGCCGCCGCCGCCTTCGCGGTGGTAGATCCAGAGCTCGACGGGCGGGATGCCGCCGCGCTTGCCGTCTTCCTTGCGGGCGACGAGGTAGTTGCCGTCGGGCGTCCAGGCGGCGCTCCGGACGTACGCGTCCTTCTCCGTCGTGAGCGCGCGCGGGTTCTTGCCGTCGGCGTCCATCAGCCAGACGTTTTCGATGCCGCTGCGGTCGGACGTGAAGGCGATCGTCTTTCCGTCGGGCGAGTAGCGCGGGTGCGAGTCGAAGGCGGGGCCGCTCGTGATCGCGGTCGCGGCGCCGCCCGAAAGCGGGACGACGTAAATGTCGCCGAGCAGGTCGAAGGCGATCGTGCGCCCGTCGGGCGACACGTCGAGCGAGATCCACGTGCCCTCGTTCGCCGTGAAAGCGATCTTGCGGGCGTCCTCGCGCGGCTGGTTGATGTCGGCGGCCGGGTCCTTCCGGGCGTCGCCGCCGGGGGGATCGGCCGCGAGCGCGGCCGAAGCGGTCGTGAAAGCGAGCCCGAGGGCGAGGAGCGTGCGGGGGCCGGAGAGCCGTGAGCGCATGCGTTTCTCCTTGACCGGGTCTTCCGTTTTTCAGGATCGATGCCGCCGGGAAGGGGCGGATTATCCGTCGCCGCCGAGGCGGCTTGTCAACAGGGAACTGATCGGAGCGACAATTCGTCGGACATGAGAACCCGGACGGCGGCGATCCTCCTCGGGGCGGCGGTCGTGGCGTTCGTCCTCCGGCATCCCGTCGAGCTCGCGCTCCTGCGCCATCGCGCCACGGCGCGGCCCGACGTGTCCGGTGAGCCCGTCCAGACGGCCGAGGAGCGGGCGCCCTTCGAGCACGCCGCCGGCCGGGAGCGCTACCGGATCGTGCCGCGCTACCGCTGGGACGAGAGCGCGCGCGTCGTCGGCGAGGAACCGTATCGTTTTGGCGCAGCCGGGTCGCTCATTCCGAAGGACCTGGCGCTCGCCTGGGGGCCGCTCCTCGCGCCGCCATATGCCGGGCGGGTCTCGTTCAGCCAGGGCGCGCGCTTCTTCTTCTGGCGGACGAAGGACGCCTCGCTCGACCGCGGCACGATCGTGTCGCACTGCGCCAACACGCACGTCATCCCGGCGACGAGCCGCCTCGCGCGGGCGCTCGGAGGCGTGTCCGAAGGCGACGACGTGCGGCTCGAGGGCTGGCTCGTCGACGTCGAGGGGATCTCGGATCCGTCGTTTCGATGGACGACGAGCACCACGCGCACCGACGAGGGCCCCAACTCGTGCGAGACCGTCTACCTCGAGCGGCTGACGATCAACGAGCGGGTGTACGAGTAGGCGGCCTACTCCTCGAAGATGCCGACGTCGGTGAACAGGGTGAAGGACTCGGGGAACGCGCCGTCTTTGGCGGTCGCAAAGGAGAGTGTCGACGCGTCGGCGAAGTGGATGGCGATGTTCTTCTGCGCTTCGATCGAGACCCGGGCGACGCGCTTTTTCATCTGGCCGAGCAGCGCATTCGCGAACCCGGGGTCGCCGGTCGCCTGCGTCGCGCCCCGCGCCGTCACGAGGATCGGCGTGTAGACGTTCAGCAACGGATTCAGGTTGAAGTGGAGCTGGACGTAGTCGACGAAAAACCCGACGCCGCTCAGGGTCTCCTCGAGCAACGCGTCAAACCAGGCGATCTCGGCCATGAAGGGTCACCCTTTGTCCGGGGCCCTCTGGGCCCGCGCGCGTAGACTGCGCCCTAACAGGCGTCGAAATCGACTCGGAAAAATACGGGCGGCCCGGCGCCAGCCCGGTCAGACCGCAGGCGCCGGATCGCCGCCACGGCCAGGACGCATCCCGGGTGTCGAACAGCCTGAAACCGGGTCGAGCCTTCTAGGCCGCCTCCCACCTTTCGGCAAGCCGGCGGGCGACCAGAAAGAACGCGACGCCAAGCCCCACGAGGACCGTTACTTGCGGCCAGATCGCCCAGACCGGCTCGTCCCGCCAGAAGATTTTCTGAAAGCCGTCGAGCGCCCAGGCATTCAACGTGATGAGGCCGATCTTCTGGAGCCTCTCGGACATCAGGAAGCGGGGAAACAGGCTCCCGCCCAGGGCCGACATCAGGAGGATCGAGAGGTTCGACAGTGCGACGAGCTGCATGCGCGACCGGCAGACCGACGCGAGCATGAGTCCGAAGGCCGAGGCGGCCAGCGCCGTCGCGACGGTCATGATCAGGAACCCGGGGATGTGGTTCCAGAGCTCGAGGCCGAACAGGACGGCGCCCCACACGAACATCAGGGTCAGTTGCGCGATGCCGATGCCGGCGAGGTAGAGGAGCTTGCCGAGCAGGAGCTTCGTCATCGAGGCGCGCGTCGACAGGATCCGGTCGAGCGTTCCGCTCTCGGCTTCCTCGATCAGGGCGCCGCCCGCGCCGGCCGCCGAGAAGAGGAGGAACATCACGCCGAGCCCTGCGGCGTAGAACGTCACCGTCGGGTTCCGCTTCTTCTCGCCGACGACGTCCTTCGTCTCGACCGCCACGAGTCCGCCGCCGCCGCGCGGCGCCGGCGCGGCGGTGCCGTCGCCCCGGGGCTTGTCGATCTCGCCGATCGCCGCCTCCATCCGGGTCTTCTGCTCCGGCGTCAGGCCGCCGCTCCAGCGGTCGACCTCGGCCATTCCCGTGCGGGCGAGAGACGCCGGCATCGACGTCATCGCGACCTTCTGCACCAGGCCGTTGACGACCTGCGGGGCGATCGGATCCGCGCTGTCGGCGAGAAGCCGGAGCGCGACGCGATCGGCGCCCGGGCCGAACGCGATCGCCTTCTCGCCGAAGCCCTTCGGGATGATGAGGGCGGCGGAGACGTCGCCCTTCCTCACGACGTGCTCCGCTTCCGCGGCCGTGTAGAGCGGCCCGGCGGGGTCGTCCTCGCGGCCCGGCTTCAGGCCGACGGACAGGCCGGCCTCGGCCTTCAGGCCGGCGACGAAGCGTTTCGAGGCGTCGCTCTGGTCCTCGTCGACGACGACGAGAGCGATCTGGCGCGTGGCGGCGCGTCCGGCGCCCGCGAAGATGCCCGCGAAGATCGTGAAGAACGCCACCGGGAGGACGAACGCCAGCACGAACGCCGCGCGGTCGCGCCGCAGGTTCAGGACTCGGTTCTTCGCGACCGCGAGGATCAGGCTCATTCGCGCAGCTCCCGTCCCGTCAGCTGCAGGAAGACCTGCTCGAGCGTCGGCGTCTTCAGCGTCAGGTCGCGAACCGGGATGCGCTCGGCGTGGAACAGCTCGAGGAGATTCCGGATCGCTTCGGCCGGGTCCTGGACCGAGACGCGCACCTGGAGCCCGTCTCGCTGCGCGCCGAGCGCGGCGAGCTTGCCCGCGAGCGCCGCGGGGATTTCGGCGGCGGCGTCGATCGTGACGGCCTGGCGGGCGCCGACCGTCTGCCGGACGAGCTCGTCCTTCGTGCCCGACGCGATGATCCGCCCGTGGTCGATGATCGCGATCCGGTCGCACAGGCGCTCGGCCTCTTCCATGTAGTGCGTCGTGTAGAGGAGAGAGACGCCCCGGCGCTTGAGCTCCCCGATCATGGCGTAGATTCGCTCGCGCGACTGCGGGTCCACACCGACGGTGGGCTCGTCGAGCAGGAGCACCTTCGGGCCGTGCACGGTCCCCGCCGCGATGTTCAGGCGCCGCTTCATGCCGCCCGAGAGCTTGTCGGTCTTGTCGTCGGCGCGGTCGGCGAGGCCGACCCAGGCGAGGCTCTCGTCGATCGACCTGTCGAGCGCCGCGCCGGTCAGGCCCTGGTAGCGCCCGAAGGTCCAGAGATTCTCGCGCGGAGAGAGCAGCGCGTAGAGGGCGATCTCCTGCGGCACCCAGCCCCGGACGGCGCGAGCGCGGTCGTCGGTCGCGTCGAACCCGAGCACCCGCACCGTGCCCTTTTCGGGGATGACCCGGCCCGCGACGCTCCGGACGAGCGTCGTCTTGCCGGCGCCGTTCGGGCCGAGGAGACCGAGGATCTCGGAGGGACGCAGGTCGAGCGAAACGCCGTCGAGGGCGCGCCGGTCGGCGAAGGACTTGCTGACGTCGCGGATCTCGAGGGGCAGGGGGCTCACCGGCACGCCGCAATCCTAGCCGATCGCCGCGCGGCGGCCGTCGAGCCTGGACGCGGCCTTGTGGCTCCGGGACACCTGGGTTAACCTGCGCCGCTTGTCCCTCAAAACCTCATGAGCTCCCTGACGTTCGTCCTGCTCGTCGTCGCCGGAAGTCTCGGCATCCTGCTGTCCTTCGCGCAAGCGCGGTCCCGGGCCGTCTTCGCCGAGGACGGGTTCGAGGAGCCGGGGCGCCGTGCGGTCGCGATGGGTTTGCTCGCGGGCGTCCTGCTCCTGACGGTCGCCATCCCGTTCGCGGGCGGCCTCGCCGGGGCGCAGCCGGAGACCAAGGAGCTCTCGCTCGTGTCGGTGTTCGCCGTGCACGGCATGCTGCTCTTTTTCCTCGCCTGCTACTACGCGCTGTCGGGCCGGGACTCGATCGCCGAGTTTCTCCGCCTTCGCAGCGACGCGCCGGCGACCGAGCTCGGCCGCGGCGTCGTGATCGGGATCGCCGGATGGCTCCTGACGATCGTCACCGCGATGATTCTCGTCGGCGCCTGGTACCTCGTCGCCCAGCGGTTCCGTCCCGACGGCGGAACCGGCGCCGGCGGCGCGATCTCGCCGACGATCGTCTGGCTGGTGTCGCGCCCGCTCTGGGTCCGGCTCCTCATCGTCGTTTCGGCCATGGTCGTGGAGGAGCTCTTCTTCCGCTCTTTCCTCCAGCCGCGCGTCGGCGCGGTGGCGGCGACCCTCATGTTCACCGCGGCGCACGGCGCGTACGGCCAGCCGCTGATGCTGGTCGGGATCCTCGTCATCTCGACGGTGCTCTCGGTGACCTTCGCGCGCTCGCGGAGCGTGTTGCCCTGCATGGCGGCGCACGGCGTCTTCGACGCGATCCAGATGTTCGTCGTCATCCCCTGGTACCTGAGCCAGGTTCAGGCACCCTGAGCGGCAGGGCCGGGCCGCCCTGATAAA
>Ga0335083_10009026_pt1 | contig 12130 bp, 10 predicted proteins | sample Lox_Sample_42_FD_206716 | JGI IMG/M metagenome (GOLD analysis project Ga0335083, IMG submission 206716) | Soil microbial communities from Loxahatchee National Wildlife Refuge, Florida, United States - Lox_Sample_4.2 | ecosystem: Environmental > Terrestrial > Soil > Wetlands | place: USA... | reverse complement strand
CCGCCGAACGCGAGCTCGAGGAAAAACTCCGCGCCATCCCCGACGCCGCGCACGCCGAAGCCAATCTCCGCCATCTCACCAGCGAACCCCATCTCGCCGGCACCGACGCCAGCCGCCGGGTCGCCGAATGGCTGCGCGATCAGTACCGCAGCTTCGGATTCGACGCGGAAATCGTGATCTACAGCGCCTGGCTCCCCATGCCGCGAGAAAGCACGCTCGAACTCACCAAGCCCGTGGCAAAAAAACTCGCCACGCCCGAGCCTCCCGTCGACGTCGACAAGGATTCCGCCGACAAACGCATCGTCGCCGCATTCAATCGCTACTCGCCCTCAGGCGAAGTCACCGCGCCCGTCGTCTACGTGAACTATGGCATGGTCGACGATTACCGCACGCTCGCCAACGCCGGCATCAGCGTCGAAGGAAAGATCGTCCTGGCGCGCTACGGCAAAGGCTACCGCGGCGTGAAAGCCATGATCGCCCAGGAACACAAAGCCGCCGCGCTCATCCTCTACTCCGACCCGAAAGACGACGGCGCCGTGCAGGGCGACACCTTCCCCAACGGCCCCTGGCGCCCCATCAACGGCATCCAGCGCGGCTCGATCATTTACACCCAGATCTATCCCGGCGATCCTCTCACGCCCGGAACCCCGGCGATCGCCGGAGCGAAGCGCCTCGACCCCGCCGACGCCGCGAATCTTCCGCGCATCCCCACCATGCCGATCAGCGCGCAGGACGCCGCGGTTATCCTAAGCAATCTCGGCGGCGACCAGGTTCCCTCCGATTGGCAGGGCGCGCTGCCGGGCAATTACCATTTCGGCCCCGGCGATGCCGAAGCGCACATCAAACTGGTCATGGATTACCAGCTCCGGCCGCTCTACGACGTGGTCGCCAAACTCCGCGGCACTTCGCCCGACGAATGGGTCGTGCTCGGCAATCACCACGACGCGTGGGTCTATGGCGCCGCCGATCCCGGCAGCGGCACCGCGTCCATGCTCGAAACCGCGCGCGCGCTCGGCCAGCTCGCCCGCACCGGATGGAGACCGCGGCGCACGATCGTCATGTGCCATTGGGATGGCGAAGAGCCGGGCCTGATCGGCTCGACGGAATGGGTGGAAGCAAATCGCGCGGAGCTGCAGGAAAAGGCCGTAGCCTATGTGAACACGGACGTCGGTGTGACCGGACCGAATTTCGGAGCGGGCGCAACGCCTTCGCTGAAAGATTTGATTCGAGACGCCACGCGCGAGGTGGAAGATCCCGCCACGGGGCACACCGTGTACGACGCGTGGCTCGCGCACGGCCGCGAGGCGAAATCGGACGTGCCCGGCACGGCGCGCCAGGCCGCCGCGGTCGATAGCACCGGCAAAGCGCCGGTCGACGCCATCGGCTCCGGCTCGGACTATTCCGCGTTTTTCGACAACGCCGGAATTCCTTCGGCCGACGTGGGCTTCAACGGCCCCTACGGCGTCTACCATTCGGCCTACGACGATTTTTTCTGGATGAAAAATTTCGGCGATCCGAAATTCGCCTACCACGCCGCGCTGGCGAAAATCATCGGCACCATCGCGCTGCGGCTCGACGAAGCCGATATCGAGCCCTTCGACTATCGCGCCTACGCGCTGGAGCTCGAGCATCTAACCACCGACCGCATTCGCCGCGCCACGAAAGACGAAGACGAACAAGCCCTCGAGCCCGCGCTCGACGCCGTCGCCAAACTTTCGATTTCCGCCAACAACGCCGCGCACGCGCTCGACGCCATCTCCTCCGCGCCGCTCGATGCCGCCCGCGCCGCGCAGATCAATCACGCGCTCACCGCCGTCGAGCAGGCCTTCCTGGTGCCCGATGGCCTCGCCGGACGCCCGTGGTTCAAGCATCCGCTCTACGCGCCCGGCATCTACACCGGCTACGCCGCGGTCGCTCTCCCCGGCGTCACCGAAGCGCTCGACCGCAACGATTCCGCCGGGCTCAAGCACGAAGCCGACGCGCTCGCCGCGTCCTACGCCCGCGCGGCCGCCCAGCTCGACGAAATCACCCGCCTCGCCGACGCCGCCGCGAAATCCCAGCAAGGCCAGTAGTCCCTGGGATCGCCATTCTCCTGAATGGCGCGCTGTTGCCTTTGACTCTCGTAGTGCCGGCGTCTCGCCGGCTCTTGCTTTTGTCTGCCTGCGTTTGAATTTGCGGTGATTCTCACCGCAGTCCGCCGCAGCGGACGCAGCGGAAAAACCCCTCCTGGTGCGGCCGCGCCCGGCGTCACGCCCGGGAGAGGTCCTTCGACTGCGCGACCCGACGACCCGCAAGAGCGGATCGAAATGCCGGTGCGTCGGGTTGCTTCGCTCGAAATGACGGCGATCAGGCTCTAGATTTTCCGCAGCTTCCACTTCCCTTGCCGGAACAGCAAAATACTCGCCACCGCCACCGCTGCTTCGGCGATCACAATCGACCAGTACACGCCGTTGGCGTGCCAACCCAGCCGCAGCGCCAGCCAGTACGCCAGCGGAATCTCGAACATCCAGAATCCGAAAAAATTCACGATCGTCGGCGTCAGCGTATCGCCCGCGCCGTTGAACGCCTGCAGCATCACCATGCCGTACGCGAATCCGATGTTCCCGGTGCTGACGATGCGCAGCGCCGTCACCGCCAGCGGCACCACTGCCGGATCGTGCGTGAAAATGTGGATCACCTGCGGCGCGAAAATCAGAAACAGCACGCCCACCCCGCCCAGGAAAATCATGTTGTAAAGTCCCGTGCGCCACACGGACGTTTCCGCCCGCTCCGGCTGCTGCGCGCCCAGGTTCTGCCCCACCAGCGTGGCCGCCGCGTTGCTGAGGCCCCACGATGGCAAGATCACGAAAATCACGATGCGTATGGCGATGGTGTACGCCGCCAGCGCGTCCGCTCCGGACTCGCTGATGATCTTCACCAGCACGATCCAGCTCGTTTGCGCGATCATGAACTGGAAAATTCCCGTCAGCGACACGCGAATCAGCCTCCAGATCACCTGGAAATTCACGCGAATTTGCCGCCGCAGCACGCGAATCCGCTCCGTGCCGCGCATCAGCCGGTAAAATTGATAGAGCACGCCGATGCCGCGCCCGGTAAAGGTGGCCAGAGCCGCGCCCGTCACCCCCATCCGCGGAAACGGGCCCCAGCCGAAAATCAGGCACGGATCCAGAATTAAATTGATGATGTTCGAAACCCACAGCAGCCGCATGGCGATGGCCGCGTCGCCCGCTCCGCGGAAAATCGCGTTGTTCAGGAACAGCAGCACCACTACGCCGCTGCCGCCCAGCGCGATCCGCGCGTAGCCGCTGCCCGTGGCGATGATTTCCGGCGACGCGCCCATCAGCCCCAGCAGCTTCGGAGCGAAAATCAGCGCCGGCACGCCCAGCCCGAACGCCACGATCAGCCCCAGGATGATGGCCTGCACGCCCGCCACCGCCGCGTCCTCGGGATCTTTTTCGCCGATGCGCCGCGCCACCATCGCCGTGGTCGAAAGGCTCAACCCCATGCCGATGGCGAAAATCAGCAGCATCAGCGACTCGGTGAGGCCCACGGTGGCCACCGCGTTTGCGCCCACGCGCCCCACCCAGAACACGTCCACCACCGCGAATAGCGACTCCAGCACCATCTCCAGCACCATCGGAATCGCCAAAAGCAAAATCGCGCGGTTCAAGCCGCCCGTGGTGAAATCCTGATGCGACCCCCGCAACGCCTCGCGGATCGAAGCCCACAAGCTGGGCTGCTGCTGCGCTTCTGTCACCGCCGTACTCATCGCTGTCCGTAGCTTTCTGCGCCGGATTCGCGCCCACACGCGCGAATACAAATCGACGCTGCTGTAAAAACTTGAATCGAAGCTGAAATGTCGAGAAGTCAGACCGTCCGGTGGCGGACAGTCCGCGCCGGACTACGCGAGGCTTACAATGAGGGTCTTCATAGCTTGTGTACGGCCCTCCTGAACTGAGGCGATGCCGAGCATTGTACATACGCACTGCGGCACGCGCAACGAAAACAGCGGCACAGACACTCCTGCCTGCGCTCTTACGACTGCCACGTAGCCAGATGCGACGCCTTGCGCGTGGCGCGAGCTCGAAACTCGGCAACAGGCCATGTCGGTTTGAGCGAGACCGGTTGCGCCGATTGTCACTTTCAGATCGTAGGAGCGCAGACCTGCTGTTCGGGGAGGCAGGCGCGAGCGGCGGTGCCACTAAGGGCAGCTCGAAAAAGTGTCCCACCCTGATGGTGGCACCGACGTTTGTTTTCAGGCGTTTACGGGCAACAAAGGGTGGGACGGTGTCCCACCCTATTTGCAAGCAGAATGCCGAAACTGAATGGCTGTCGGGTGCGCGCCGGCGCGGATCAGCATTTGCTGGCGACCGGGACGAGGCACGGCGGCAGGGGGCGGGCATGGCGGGCTCCGATTCGAGGAGTGGCAAGGCGAGGATGTAGCGAGGCGGGTGTTGCGGCCTTCGTGGCGACTTCTATTCGCAATTTCGTCTCCGGCGGGCCGAAGAACACCCCGCAGTGCACATTCAGCGTGGCACAGTGCGCCACGCGCGGCAAGAACGTAGAAGTACAGTTATGGGACAGTACGAACGGGCAGGTTGTAATTGCGGAAGTCATGCTAGATGGAGAAAGAAAACGTCATCTTCTTCTCGTGGTGCAACGTGGTGCATTTCGGTGTACACTTGCGTTATGCCGAAGACAGATCGAACTGTTCGCCAGAGCGTGTCGTTGCCGGAGCCGATTGCGAAGCGTGTGCGGCGAATTGCCGAGACGCGGAAGGCCAGTGCGAACCGGGTGATCGTGGACTTGATCGAGGCTGGCCTGGCATCGAAGGAGTCTGAGAAAGAGAGATTTTTCGCGCTGACGAACCGGCTGGCAGAGTCCAGTGACCGCGCCGAGCGAGAACGCATCAAGAAAGAGCTGGCGCGGATGACATTCGGAGAGTAATGCCGAAAATCCAGTGGACGAATCTTCCACCGGCCCTGCGAGAACACCTGTTCGATCGCCTACAAGAACGCCGTATCACCGCAGAGGATCTTTATCGCGTGAAAATCTGGAGAGAATCGGAGCCGGAAGCCCCCGACGGAGAGTGGTACAAGGATTTCGGCTCGTTCAAGATTTGCGGCGAGGGGAAATTCCCGAAGACTTTCTTGCTGAAGGGGCAAGCGGCGCGGGGCAAGGCGCTGTGACTCTACTGAAGTACTTGCAGACCGCCGATGTAAGGCCGGACTAAGCGTACAGGCGGCATGGACCCAGCAGCGGCGGCACGACGGCGCCCGCAGTAAGGCGACCGCTACGTAGTCAACGGCGACGGCACGCGATAGAATGGCGGGATATGCGGGTGCGCGTGCTTTTCTTCGGGCAGCTCAAGGACATTACGGGCGTGACGGCGGAGGAGGCGGAGCTTTCCGACGGCGCGAAGGTCGAGGACCTTTTCGAGCGCTACGGACGGAAATTTCCGCGCCTGGCGGAGTTTCGCGGGTCGATCGCGGCGAGCGTGAACCAGGAATATTCGGAGTGGCGCGCGCCGCTGGCGAGCGGCGATGAAGTGGCGTTCCTGCCGCCCGTCAGTGGAGGAGAAGGCGGCGCGGCGCCGACGGTGGCCGAAGGCGACGTGGTTCGCCTGGTGCGCGAGCCGATCGTCACGCGCGAACTGCTCGAATCGCTGAAGGCGCCCGAGGACGGCGCGATGGTCGTCTTCGACGGCTTCGTGCGCAACAATTTCAAGGGCGGCAAGACGCTGCACCTGGAATATGAGGCGTACGAGCCGATGGCCTACGCGAAGATGCGCGAGATCGTGACGGAAATGCGCAGCAAGTTTGCCATCCACCGGATCGCCATGGTGCACCGCCTGGGGCGGCTGGATATCGGCGAGACCAGCGTGTGGATCGGGGTGAGCGCGGCGCATCGCGGAGCGGCGTTCGACGCCTGCCGCTACGCCATCGACACGCTGAAGCGCAGCGTGCCCATCTGGAAGAAGGAATTTTTCGCCGGCGGCGCGGTGTGGGCCGAAGGCGAAAGACCCTCGCAGGAAGCCATTTCCGGCCCGAGCGAATCTTAGTTTCAATGTCCAAGCCGACCGTGGCCAAAGCCCCTCAGGCGCTGAAGCGCATCGAGTGCCCGGCGGATACGTCGGAGCTGAAGCTCCGGCCCCCGACAAACCTTCTCGCAGTGTTTTCCATCACGATTGCGATTGCAGCCGTGGGTTTCGTCCCGCTGCATGCCGGGCAGCAGCAGAGCGGGCGCGTGCTGCGCGCGACAACCGATCTGGTGACGGTGCTGGCGAGCGTGACGGACGCGAGCAACCGCCCGGTGCCGGACCTGACCGAGGACGCTTTTCAAATTTCCGAAGAAGGCGCGCCGCAGAAAATCGAGCATTTCGAGGCGCAGACGGACCGTCCGCTCGATCTGGCGCTGATGGTGGATTCGAGCATCAGCGCGTTCAAGGACCTGCATTTCGAGACGGATGCCGCGGCGCATTTCATCAAACAGGTGCTGCGGCCGGGCGACACGCTGAGCGTTTTCGAATTCGCGGAAAACGTGACGCGCCTGGCGGATTTTTCCGGCGACGTGGGCAAGCTGCAATCGGCGGTGCGCGGCGTGACTCCGGGCGCCGGGACTTCGATCTACGACGCGATCGTGCTGGGATCGGGCGCGCTGCGCGGACGCCCGGCGGACCGGCGGCGGGCGATCGTGCTGGTGACCGACGGCGGCGAGACGACCAGCGTTTCGAAATTCGACCAATCGCGGCGCGCGGGCGTGAAATCGGGCGCGCTGCTCTATACCGTGCTGATCCGCCCGGTAAAAACCGAGAGCGGGCGCAACACCGCGGGCGAGCACGCTCTGATCACCATCACGGACAGCATGGGCGGCGACATGTTCACGCTCGACGAGGTGAACCAGATGCAGGATATTTTCGACCAGATCGACCGCGAGTTGCGCGCGCAGTATTTGATCGCGTATTACCCGCAGCCCGTGCCCCCGCCCGGCAGCAACCGGCATATCGCGCTGCGCGTGACGGGCGATTACAACGTGCGCTACCGCAAGGAATACTACACGCCCGCCCTCACTCCCTGATGTACACCGCCGCGGCTGTTGCTTCCCGTTGAATCGTTCCCCGCGATTCGGATGAATTGACTAAAATGGATGGAGCGCGCCGGCACGCGGCGGCGCGCATGCGATCGATGATGAGCGAATATCTGGATTTCGCGGTGGAGACGGCGCGCGCGGCGGGCGCGATCCTGCGCGCGGAATTCGACCGGCCCAAGGAGATTTCCTACAAGGGCGAGGTCGACATCGTCACGGAATCGGACCGGCGCTCGGAGGCGCTGATTGTCGAGCGGCTGCGGAAATATTATCCGGCGCACGGCGTCGTGGCGGAAGAAGGCAGCGGGACGGCCGCGGCGGGCGCGCCATTTTGCTGGCATGTGGACCCGCTGGACGGCACGACGAATTTCGCGCACGGGTATCCGTGCTTTGCGGTTTCGATCGGGCTGGCGGAACATGGCCGGCCCGTCGCGGGCGTGGTGCTGAACCCGGTGACGGATGAACTCTGGAGCGCGGCGCGCGGCGAAGGCGCGTGGCTGAATGGAAAGAAGATTCAGGTGTCGGCGGTGGAGAAGCTGGCGGTGAGCCTGGTGGCCACGGGTTTTCCGACGCACCAGCGCAAGCGCAGCGCGAACATCAACTATTACTGGGAATTCACGCTGCGGTCGCACGGCGTGCGGCGCGACGGAGCGGCGGCGATCGATCTTTGCAACGTGGCGTGCGGGCGCTTCGACGCTTTCTGGGAATTCGGCTTGAAATCGTGGGACAGCGCGGCGGGCGTGGTGATCGTGGAAGAGGCGGGCGGCACGGTGACGGATTTGAACGGCGCCCCATACGCGCTGGGCGGCCCGCACATCCTGGCGACGAACGGCCGCGTGCACAACGAAGTGCGCGAAGTGGCCGCCATCGCCGAACGCGGAGCGCCGGAGCGCTGAACGCCGCCGCAGGCGCGCCCTGAGAATCCAACCCATCGCATGAATGTCAGCGACTTCGACTACGAGCTTCCTCCCGTGCAGATCGCCCAGCGTCCGCTGCCGGAGCGCGACGCTTCGCGATTGCTGCTGCTGCGGCGAGCCACCGGCGTGTGGACCGACCGGCAATTCCGCGAATTCCCCGATTTGCTCTGCGGCGACGAGCTGATCGTCGTCAACAACACGCGCGTGCTGCCGGCGCGACTTTTTGGGCGGCGGGCGGGCGTGAATGCGCAGCCGGTGGGCGAGCACAATCCGGCGCGAGATGAATTTCTGACCGGCGAAATCGAAGTGTTGCTGGTGCGCCGGCTGAGCGCGGATCGCTGGGAGACGCTGGTGCGGCCGGGACGGAAAGTGCCGGTGGGCGAGCGCATCGTCTTCGGTCAGGGAAAGGGCGACGGCGAGCTGGAGGCGGTGATCGAAGAGCGCGGCGAATTCGGGATGCGCGTGGCGCGCTTCCGAGTGGCGAATGGCGCCGGATTCGCCGAAACCATCGCGCGGCTGGGGCATATTCCCCTGCCTCCCTACATCAAGCGAGACGACGAGCCGGGCGACCGCGAGCGCTACCAGACGATTTTCGCGCGCGAGGGCAGCGCGGTGGCGGCGCCCACGGCCGGGCTGCATTTCACCGCGGCGATCCTGGAGCGGCTGCGGGCGCGAGGGATCGAGATCGCGGAGATCACGCTGGACGTGGGCCTCGGCACGTTTGAACCGCTGCGCACCGAGCAGTTGGAAGATCACAAGATCCACGCCGAAGCGTACGAGATTCCTGAGTCGACAGCGGCGGCGATCGAGCGGGCGCGGCGGGATAATCGTGCGATTCTGGCAGTGGGGACGACCGTGGTGCGGGCGCTCGAGGATGCGGCGGAAAAAAGCGCGGGGCGCGTGGCCGCTGGAAAAGCGGAGGCGGGGATGTTCCTTTATCCCGGGAAGAGCTTTCGCGTGGTGAATCAGATGCTGACGAATTTTCATTTGCCGCAGTCGAGTTTGCTGGCGCTGGTGGCGGCGTTTGGGGGGCGCGAGCGGGTGCTGCGGGCGTACCGGCATGCGGTCGAAGCGGGTTACCGGTTCTATAGTTACGGCGACGCGATGTTGATTCGGTGAGGAGCAGGAGGCATTTGCCGCACAGGCGCGGGGAACGCAGAGAAGCGCGCTGCGGCGTGCAAGTGGGGGCGTATTCGTCTAATATGTTCCACTTGCCAAGGGGAGTTTGGGTTTGAAGTACCTGATTCTCAGCGACATTCACGCGAACATCACGGCCTTTCGCACGGTGCTGGAAGCGGCGAAGGGCAAGTGGGACAAGGCCGTGTGCCTGGGCGACCTGGTCGGGTACGGCCCCGATCCGAACGAGGCCATCGAACTGGTGCGCGAGCTCGACGCGATCACCATTCGCGGGAACCACGACAAAGCAGTGACCGGCCTGACCAATCCCGAGGAATTCAATCCCGTGGCGCACGCGGCGGTGATCTGGACGCGCGAACGCATCTCGCCGGGAAATCTGGAGTACCTGGAAAAATTGCCGAAGGGGCCGCTGCCCGCGTATGGATTTTCGATGGTCCACGGCGCGGTGTACGACGAGGATGAATACGTGTTCGGCCCCGAGCAGGCCGCGGACGGGCTGATCGATGCGCCGACGCCCGTGGTTTTCTTCGGCCACACGCACATTCAAGGCGGGTTCACGCTGCGCGGGCACGACGTGGGCACGCTGCACACCAAGCCGGCGGTGCCCAACGAAACGTTGAGTATCCAGATCGCGAAGGGAACATCTTACTTGTTGAATCCCGGGTCGATCGGCCAGCCGCGGGACGGAGACACGCGCGCGGCGTTTGCGATTGCGGACCTGGACAACGGGTCGGTGGAATTCTGGCGCGTGCCGTACGACGTGCAGGACGTGCAGAAACGCATGATGGACGGCGGGCTGCCGGAACCGCTGATTTTGCGCCTCTCGTTTGGCCGCTAGGGAAATCGTGGAACCCGAAGAACAGGTACAGCGCGAGGAACCGAATCGATTTCCGGCTACGTTCATCGCCGGGCTGGTGGTGATCGCCATCATCGCCGGCATCGTGGTCGCGCTCACGCATTTCGTGAAGACGCCGCAGCAGGCGGTGGCCGTGCCCCTGCCGTTTGGCGCCGCCGAGCAAGCGTATGCGCCGCAAATTCATTTTTCGGAACTGCAGCTTTCGCAATCGGACAATTTGATCAACCAGCATTTCACGTACATCGCGGGAATCGTGTCGAACGATGGGCCGCGGCCCGTGGCGGCGATCGAAGTGCTCGTCGAATTCCACGACCAGTTCAAGCAGACGATCCTGAAGGACACGCTGCGGCCGATCAAACGCAGCGACCAGCCCCTCAACGTGGGCGAAAAGCGCGAGTTCAACCTGGCGATCGACCAGGGGCTTCCCTCGACGTGGGATCAGCAGTATCCTTCCATTCACGTTACCGGCCTGGTTCTGCAATAGCGGCACTCGCGCCGGGCGTCGGCCCTTTCTCAAAAACTGTTTACTAAACGCAAGGTGTGTCTATGAACGATTTGGCTGGGCTGGACCGCGCGTTGGCCGACATGGCCTCCTCCGGCAGTGCGGAAGTTCGCGAAAATGGCGAGTGGCTGGCGGAGCTGGGCTCGCTGCGCTGTGAACTTCGTCCCATCAGTTACCGAAACTTCGCCGTGCATCTTTGGTCCGACACGAGCAATTTGACGCGCCAGATTTTGTGCGTGCGCGAGCAAACGGCCGACCGGATCGTGCTGGAGGTTCGACGTTTCGGCACGGCGAAAGCGGGACGGCTGGAATTCCTGCGCACGGATTCTCCGCGAACGGGCGCGCGCGTGACGCGGGAGCAGTTCCGCGCCAGGCTGGGCCGCGTGTTGGCCGAGCAGTTTCCCGACGCCGTGATCGATCCGCTGAGCGCGTCACCCGATCTGGAGCATTCGCTTTCGGGGGTTTACGTGCGCGGGCGGATGCATGAAGGCTCGCGCGAATGGGCGGTAGTGGCGATTGGTCCGGGAGAAAGCGCGGCGGCGGTCGAGGGGATTTTGACTTCGGGAATTTTGTGGCTGGATTGGGCGCGCGGGCAGGCGCGGAGCCGGGCCATCGAGGGATTGCGGTTGTTTGTGCCGGAGGGAGCGAGCCGGGCGCTGTTCGATCGTGCCGCGGGACTTTCGCCCGATGCGCGCCTGGAAATCTTCGAATTTCGCGACGGGGCGAGCCGCGTGCAGAAAATGGCGGCGTCGAACGAGGGCAACGTGGAAAGCTGGCTGACGCCGCGGCGCGAAGTGGAGCGCACGATTGGAGAAGCGCGGGAGACAATGGGGCGCATCCACTCGCTGGCGCTGCATTTGCCGCCGGCAGGCGATGATATCGGGCTGCGATTCATTGCGGCGAGCGGAGAGGTCTCGATTGCGTTTCGCGGATTGGAGTTCGCGCGCTGGTCCCGCGAGGGGATTTTGTTCGGGCTGGGCGACCGGCGCGAGCGGCTGAGCGCGGAGACCGAGCCGGCGCTTGACGCACTGGTGCGGCAGATCGATCGCCATCGGCACAGCCACGCCACAAAGACGAATTATTCGCTCTATCGCGCGGCGCCAGAGCGCTGGATGGAATCGATCGTGATTCAGGATCCCACGTGCATCGACGCGCAGCTCGATCGCCGCTACCTTTATTCGCAGCTGCCGGCGCTGGGCGCGGGCGAGCGCGGCGTGATCGATTTGCTCGGGGTGACGCGGCGCGGGCGGCTGGTGGTCATCGAATTGAAGGCCTCCGAGGACATGCAGCTGCCGTTGCAGGCGGTGGAGTACTGGCTGCGCGTGCGGCGGCACCAGCGCGATGGCGATTTCGTTCGTTACGGCTACTTCGCCGGCAAAGACATCGATCCGAAGCCGCCGCTGGTGTGGCTGGTCGCGCCCGCGCTGCGTTTTCATTCGAGCATCGAGACGGTGCTGAAATATTTGTCGCCGGAAATTCAGGTGACGCGCATCGGCTTGAGCGAACACTGGCGGCGCGGGCTCAAGGTTGTGTTCAGGCAGTAGCCGAATGCCGGCGATGGTATAGTTGCCGTCGAGGACGGCGGATGGCAAACGACGTTCCACGAGACCTCGCGGGCAAAGCCGCTATCAT
>Ga0335083_10009024_pt1 | contig 12131 bp, 7 predicted proteins | sample Lox_Sample_42_FD_206716 | JGI IMG/M metagenome (GOLD analysis project Ga0335083, IMG submission 206716) | Soil microbial communities from Loxahatchee National Wildlife Refuge, Florida, United States - Lox_Sample_4.2 | ecosystem: Environmental > Terrestrial > Soil > Wetlands | place: USA: Florida... | reverse complement strand
CATCACGCGATGAGGCAAAGACGGGGCCCGATGCCAAAGTGCCGCCCGCCACGGATGCCTGAGTAGCGAGGCACCCCCGGCATGCGCCCACGATGTGCGCGCCGGGGGCTGGTCGAGGCAAAAAAAAGCCCAGCGCGAGGCTGGGCTTTTTCCGTACTGGCAGCGATCGTTAGATCACTTGCACCTGTTCTGCCTGCAGGCCCTTCTGGCCCTGGGTCACGGTGAAGGACACCTTCTGACCCTCGACAAGGCTCTTGAAGCCTGACGACTGGATGGCGCGGAAGTGCACGAACACGTCGTCGCCGCCCTTGTCACGGCTGATGAAGCCGAAGCCCTTCGCATCGTTGAACCACTTCACGGTACCGGTTTCTGCCTGGGACATCTTTTATCTCCTAAAAACGAATAAAGCCGCGTAGCGAAGGCTACATGTCGGCGAAAAAGCTGGTCCAAGGAGGAAGCGGGTACAACGGTGTAGTAAAACTGCGATCTACAGCATCGGGCCACAATTCATGGTGACCCTTGAAACTCAGCCCGCTAACGGTAGCTGGCCTTGGCCCAAATATCAAATGCAGGATGACCTTCCCCCTCGGGACGTCTCTCCTCCCACCCAATCTCGGCCGCCCTTGCGACACCCGCGCCATCCGCACCGGGTCGACACAACCACCCAGCAAACGGGCTAGCGCGGGGCACACGCACGCATCAGGGGCCGAGAGCCGAGATTCCTGGCGTCATGGAGCGCGCAAGGACGCACACCCGGCCGTCAGCGGCGAAACGGCCCCTTGCCGGCCTTGGGCTGCTGCGGCGCCTCACCCGTATGCGAGGGGTCGCGCACAAAGCGGTTCGTCGATTTGAATTCCTTGGTCGGATCGACCACGGAAGAGATCTTCTTGCCGGAATAGACGGAATGAATCGTGGCCGCGGACAACGGCTTGTCTGTGTCGTTCACTCGGTGCCTGCCTCGGTTGGTGAGCAATCCGATCACCATACTCCCTATCGGCGGGCCGCATACGGTTCCGGCTGGATGCCTTCCCCGCAAGAAGTGAAAGGCAACCGCTGGAACGCAGTTGCTTGTGCCCCTCTGGCTGCAGGGAACCGTCGAACCATATATCCCGGCGGTCGCAGGGAAATGGTCACTCGCCATGATGGAGATGGAGAAAAGCAGAGGGCGGGTTGCCCTGCTTGAATGCCTTCCCCAGACCATCCTGATGGCACCCGCCCGCATTTCCGATCGGTACAACATAAACAAGGAACCGGCGTCGGGCGCTCGGCTGCTGCCACTCCGATTGGCCATCCATAAACGGCCCTCAACATCAGCCCGGCGTGCTGGCGTCGCGTACTAAGTAATTCTACGCAGGCCGACCCCGTAACCTCACTGAAGCCACGATCTTGCAGACGTGGTGTGATTGAAGGGTGGTGTCACGCCGCTTTCAATCGTGCGGGACCGGTTCAACAGCCTTGCGGCAGACAACCCTGTTCGATGGCGTGGAAGCATCGAAGGAATGGCGGCCGTCTCTCCGCGAGGCTCCCTCCAAAGTCTGCTTCGCGACCCCTGACTGCAATGAACGCCGAGGAGGCTGCATCATGAAACGCAACTGGCAGTTACCGTGCCTGGCGGTAATGGCGGCGGCATGCGCTGCGACACCGGCGTGGGCACAGAAGGACGCGACGCCCGCGACGCCCGCGACGCCCGCGTCGAATGCGACGAGTGATACACCTGCGGTGGAACCCTCGGCGATTCACGCGATCGAGCTGATGGCCCAGAAACTGCGCACGCTCAAGTCGTTCACGGTCACCGCGGACGTCACCAACGAGGACGTGCTCGATTCCGGGCAAAAGGTGACCTATGGCGGCATCGTGACCTACAAGGTGCGCTCGCCCGACCGGTTCTTTGCCTCGGTGGACAGCGACCGCAAGCAGCGTAGCTTCTACTACGACGGATCGAAGTTCACGGTCTACGCGCCACGCATGCACTACTACGCGCAGCGCCCGCTGGCCAACACCACGGTCGCCCAGCTGGTGAGCACGGCACAGGAGAAGTACGACATCGACATGCCGCTGGCTGATCTTTTTTATTGGGGAACGGACAAGGCGCCCACGTCCACCATCCAGTCGGCCACGGTGATCGGCCCGGCCCGCGTCGGCAAGATCGAATGCGATCACCTGCTGATGCGTCAATCGGGCGTGGACTGGCAGGTATGGATCTCGCGGCAGACCATGCTGCCCGCCAAGCTGGTCATTGCCAACCTGGATGACCCGACCCAGCCCGAATACAGCGCAACCCTTCAATGGGATACGGAAAGCTCGCTGGCCGACAGCATATTCACCTTCAGCCCGACCTCGGCGGATCATCTCATCAAGATCTCGGACGACGCGCAGACGAAGGAGGCATCGCCATGAAAAGCCGCACTCTCTTCCAAGCCCTCGGCTTGTGTGGTGCCGCTGTCGTCGGCAGCCTGTGTCTGGTGATGGCGCCTGCGCTGGAAGCCGCTCCCCGCGGCGGAGCGCGCGGAGGCGGACATGCGGCGGCGCAGCCACGAGCCAGCTCGCGATCGTCCATCAATCGTCCGTCGGGCGGCGGCAACGTCAACCGCGGCGGCGGTGCCAACCGCAACGTCAACGAAAACCGCAACGTCAACCGCAATACGAACGTCAACCGCAACACCAACGTCAATGTCAATCGCGATGTACACGTGGATGTCGACAATGACTGGGATCACCACGGCTGGGATTACCACCCCGTGGCCACGGCCGCAGCGGTGACGGCAACGGTGGCCGTGACAGCCGCAGTGGTCGGCTCGGTCGTCCATTCGGTGCCACCCAGTTGCCAGACGGTGGTTTCCAACGGTGTCACCTACTCCCAATGCGGCAGCACGTGGTATCAGCCGAGCTATTCGGGAAGCCAGGTGCAATACGTGGTGGTCAATCCGCCTTACTGATCATGTGCATCGAGCGGTATCACTGAAGCGCATCGACGCGACGGGCTGACAAGGCCCGTCGCGCTCCGCAGGGAATGCCTCGATTCATTCCGCAGGATTTGAGTGACCATTCCCGCGCAACGAACGTGGGCTCCCCATCGAGAGTCAGGATCCTCGCAGCTCAGGAGATTGCGCGGCGGCGCAGAAAATACAGCGCCACGCAGCCCGCGGCGCCGACCAGGCAAAGCCATGCCCACCAGTCACCCCAGCGCCCATAGAGCGTGGAGGTGTCGCGCAGGAAAAGATCGCCTACCAGCGTCTCGTCATGGTCTTCGCTGGACGACTCCGCCACGACGCGTCCTCTGTCATCGCTGAGCGTCAAGCGTCCGGAACGGGCGACGCGCGCGATGGCAAATCCGCTCTCCACGCCGCGCATGATCGCCATGCGGCTGTGAAGCCAGCCATCCACGCCGAAATCCCACGCAGGCACCAACAGCAATTGCACGCGACGTGCCGCGTACGCCTGGCCGATGTCGTGGAAGTCCATGTCCTTGCAGACGGCCAAACCCACGCGCGGCGCGCCGTCGAGCAAGGTGTAATGGTTGCCCGGCGTGTACTGGCGTTCGAGGCCGGGAATCAGGTGATGCTTGCTATAGGTGATCGGCGCGGCCTCACCGGGCCGGTACACGGCGAGCGTGTTGCGTTCCGCTTGCGGGTCGCTCCTGGCGTCGATGCCAATGCCCAACGTCACCCCATGTTGCGCGGCCAGCGCAGCGAAGGCCGGCACCGTCGCCGATTGGCTCGAAAAGGACGTCTCGGGCATCAGTACGACCTTGGCGCCCGCACCGGCGAGGTGTTCGACGGTCTTGACGTAACGCGCCTGCAGGGCTTGTCCATCCGCATCTTCCAGCGCGGGCCTGATCGGCTTTTCCAGCGACACCAAGCCGATACGTACGCTCGTCTCGCCGGGCACTTGCAAGCGCCAGGTGCCGTAGGCGACTGCGGCAGCGATCGGGAGCACCGTAATGATCGCAACCAGGATGCGCTCACGCTTCGTTGCCTGTGTAGCCAGCAGCGCAGCGATCGCGGTTGGCAACAGCCACAGGAGAAACCCGATGCCCCAGATGCCGGCGATGGCGGCCACCTGCACGATCGGCAGGTTGTCCATCTGCGTATAGCTGATGTTACCGAAGGTGCCGTGCGGTGACAGGAGGCTGCCGATGTATTCGACGGTCACCCATGCGGACGGCACGACAAGCACTGCCGCCAAGACGCGACCGCGCAGCAGCAGGCCGCGAAACAGTAGCGCGCACAGCGCCAACGCAACGCCTGGCAGCACCGTCGCGCAGACGATGACCGATAAAGGCAGGCGGATGACCTGATGCATGTATAACCATTGATTGAGGCCGCCAATGGCGTACGCCAGCAGCGCCGCCAGCGCGACCCACAGCGCGCGAGCCCGCGATGCCAGCCACAGCACGGGCAGCGGAGCCAGCCACGTCAGCCACCATTGCGGTTGCAGTCCGCTGCCGAACCACCAGCCCAATGCGGACAACGCCGTTGCCGCCGTCCAAGCCAGCGGCAGAAAACCCTTATGCCCTGATGCCATCGATCAGCCTTCCCAGTGATTGCCGGTAGAACCTGCGGAATTGCGCGTCGTCGTAACTGAAGCGGCCTGCCCGGTAGAGTGCGATCAGGCCATGCTGGTGCGCCCATATCGTCATCGCCACATCGTGTGGGTCACCCTGTTTCAGCGCGCCCTTGTCCATGGCATCGGCAACCGCATCCACGACGACGTTGAATGTCGGCGAATGGCCAGCCTTGAAGTCTTCGGGGTAGCGACGCGCGTCGTCGCGCCGCACTGAGAACGCGTGATCGAATAGGTGCGGATGCGCCAACGCGTAATCGAGATACGGCTCGGCCACCGCCAGCAGGCGCTTGATGGGATCGGGACTTCGCGAATGCGCTTTCCATTCCCGGGCGACCGCATTGAAGCTGTCGTCCGAAAGCGTCTTCAACAGCGCCTCACGACTGGGGAAATGACGATAGATAGCCATGGGTGTGATGCCCACCATGTCCGCCACGCGACGCATGGTGATCGCGTCGGCGCCTTCGCCATCGAACAGGCGATGAGCCGCCTGGAGGATTCGTTCGGATGTGGTGAGTCGCGCCATGTATACAGCGTATACACGTTACAGACTGGCTTGCAAGGCCCATGCGGCACGGTACTAGCCGTGAAGATGGGCACCACCTTCACGGGCAAGCCTGTTCTGGATGGCGATTCAGCTGGGCGGATTGAACGCCGCCTCCGCAAGCATCGGGTTGCCAGTCGCCAGCTCGGCCATTGCAAACCCAGGCCGCCCATCGCTCAGCAAGTTCTAGTTTCGACCGCGGGCACTGCCGGCGCTCGCAGAGCCAGCAAGGGCAGGCAACACCCGTGCCAGCCTCGAAGGCGCTGGAAGCCGTTTCAGCCAACACGATTTCCATACCTTAGCCACACCAAGGCTGCGATAGGCTTGGTGTAGTCTGAGCGGCAGCTTGAACGGTGCGAGGTCGAGCCAATGGCTGTGGAGTCCCCCTCCGCCGCATGGATTGCGTTCGGTACGGTCGAGATCGACACCCTGGGCCATCGCCTGTTTGTCAACGGCGAGGAGGTCGGGATCGAGCGCAAGGCGTTCGCCGTACTCGTTCTGCTGGCACGCGAACCTGGCCGCGTCTTGAGCCGCGACGAGATTCTCGACATCGTATGGGGGCACGTCCACGTCACGCCTGGCGTACTCAATCGTGTCATCGCGCTGTTGCGCCACGCGCTCGGCGAGAGCGGTGAAGAGAACCAGTATCTGCATACCGTGCATGGCGTGGGCTTCCGCCTCGATGCCCAGGTGCGATCCGCCGCATCACGGGAGGCGTTGAACGCAGGCCAGCCGCTACCAGCCGCGAAACCTGGGTTTTCGCCAGACCCCGTCAGCGATGTCGGGGCGCCAATGGTTGCAGCGGAAGAGAGTCCACGCCCTTCCCTGCCGACCGGCAAGACACGCCGGCTCCAGGGGCTGATCGCGGCCGTTGTGTTGGCCCTGCTCGTGGTGGCCGCCGTCCTGTTCGGCCGACACCTGTTGGCACCTCAACCCGGGGACGCGGCGGCGACGGCTGATCTGAAATCCATCGCGGTACTGCCATTCGAAAATCTCAGTACAGACCAGAACAACGCATATTTCGCCAGCGGCATGCAGGACATGGTCCTGACCGAACTGGTGGGTATAGGCGGCCTCAAGGTGATCTCGCGCACCTCGACAGAGAAGTACCCGAGCCATCCGGAAGACGTGAAAACCATCGCACGGCAATTGGGCGTGGCGACCCTGCTTGAAGGCACGGTGCAAAAGGTCGGCAATCAGGTGCTGGTCAACGTGCAGCTGATCGATGCGAATAGCGGCAACCATCTCTGGGCGAAAGCCTATACGCGCGATCTGGACAACGTTTTCAACGTGGAAGGCGAGGTTGCGCACAACGTGGCGGAGGCACTGAAGGTCAAGCTGACGTCCGTCGAGACCGCACGAATCGACACGATGCCGACGTCGAACGCCAAGGCTTACGATTTGTACTTGCAGGCCAGCGCGCATGCCAATCGCGCCAACGATGATCCCACGCTGTCATCGACAGAACTGCCTTTGGCGATCTCGTTGTATCAACAAGCACTGGCCAAGGATCCGAACTTCGCACTGGCCGCGGCTGCGATGGCGCGTGCCCACATGCAGCTGTATTTCTTCGGCCCCGATCGCACCAACGCGCGACTGGCCGAGGCGAAGGCCGCCGCCGATCGCTCCCTGGCGTTGCAGCCGAATCTTGGTCAGGGGCATTACGCGCTGGGCTTGTACTACTACTGGGGGCATCGCGATTACGCCGCTGCCACCACCCAGCTGGAGCTGGCCCGACAGGCGTTGCCCAGCAGTGCGACCGTTGAACTCCTGATCGCCGCGATCGCCCGGCGCCAGGGCCGCTGGGACGAGGCCGTCGCGCTGTTTCACAGGGCTACCGTGCTCGATCCGCACAGTGAATTTGCGTTCAACCAACTGGCAGTGACCTATCAGAGCCTGCGTCGCTACGCCGATGCTGACCAGGCTTATGCCGCGGCTCTCGCCATAAGTCGCAATCCCGCCGGCGGGCGCGTGGGGCAGGCCTTCAATCTACTGATGTGGAAGGGCGACCCGGCACCGTTGCGCGCGGCGCTTGCGGCGCTGGCGCCGGGTAGCAATGCCTACGCCGGCAATATCATGGCCATCTATTTCGAGCGCACGCTGGCGCGCGATTACGCCGGGGCCATCAAGGTTGCCGAGGCCGACAAGGTCGAGAACTGGGACGACCCGGACAATATTGTCATGCCGCGACGCCTGTATCTGGCGTGGGCCTATCAGGCGGCGGGAGACATGGCCAAAGCGACGGCGGCGTATACCGAGGTTGCGGCGGGTGCACGCGCTGCCCTCGCCGATCGGCCGAACGACGCGGACCTGCATCTCACCCTGGCCTTCGCTTATGCCGGACTTGGTCAAAAGCCCGAAGCCATCGCCGAAGGCAAGCGCGCCGTTGCCCTGATGCCGGTTGCGCAGGACGCACTTACCGGCGCGGATATGCTCGCATGCCAGGCACAGTTGTACGTGCGCGTCGGCGAGCCCGAACAGGCGGTCGCGCTGCTCGAACGCGTGATGTCCATGCCGTCCGGCGGCTTCATGTCTACCACGCTGCTCCGGCTCGATCCCATCTGGGATCCGCTGCGAGACAACCCGCGCTTCAAGGCGCTGCTGCTGAAGTACCCCAGTGGCGGTTAGTCGGCATCAGAGTCATGACGTTGCGATGCAAGGTGACGAACAGCATGGGCATACCCGCGTCGGCGTCAGTTCCTGAATGCACTAGCGATGCGCCGGACACCCATGCTCGCGACCTGTAAGCCGCCAGCCCGTCACAGCTTCCAGGCAAACTTGAAGCTGACGTTCCTCGTCCTGCTCGTATCACCCTCCTCCTGCTCGTAGACCAGACGCGATTCCAGCTTGTCGGTCCAGTCCACGACGGCGCCGGCCGCATACGTCGTCATCCGCCTGTCCAGGTGCTGGACGACCGGAATGTCGCTGTACTGATCGAAGGCGTCAGGCATGCTTGCAACGGCGTGCACATCGTTGAAGCGGAAACGTTCGCCAAGTTCCAGGTAGGCGCGCATCGACGCCTTTCCCACGTTCAAGTGGCTGCCGATCTGCACGAAGGGGTGTGCGTCAGGGTTGACGTTGGTGTTGGGGCGAACGCGCATGTCGAGCGTGCCTGCACCGACTTCACGGTAGCCCTGGTCGCGTACGTAGTTCAGGTTGAGGTCCAGGACCGGCAACACGTCAAATGCGTTGAAGCCGAACTTGTAGCCCGCGCGCAAGCGGCTGGCAAGGATGCTTGCACGGTGGTTGGATGTGGCTACCGGCGCGTCCTCTCCACCCGGGACAGGAATCGTGCGACGACCCGTACCCCATGCGTCACCTGCCACCAGCGACACTGACCCGAAGGCATTCCCGCGCACCGTCTTCACGATGCCGCCCAGGAACGCGCGATGCCCCTTGGCGCTGGACAGACCACCATTGAAGCGCGTGTCGCCGTAGTTGGCGCTCGCGCCAACAAAGACATCGTCGCCCACTTCACGCTGGACGCCTCCAGCCAATCCGCGGGTGCTGTCGCTCTGCTGCCCGCCGCGACGCTCGGCCTCATCATACGTGGCCTTCACCCAGTCGCATTCGCCCTGTTCAATCGGATCATGACTTGCCCCGGCAGCGCCGCCGCAACTGTGCAACGCGTTGGCAGCGCTGTTGGCGGCATCTTCGGCGACAGCGGCATCCGAGAAGTTCGCGTTGGCATTCAAGGATCCAAGATAGCCGCTCAGCGCCGCCAGGCTGGTTGCATTCGCGCCCTGGAGCAGCAGGCTGTACAGGCCATCGTTGTTGAGGTTCTGCATCGCCTGTGGCGATACCTTGCCATTGGCGATGGCCTGGACCTGACTGGTCGCGGTTTGCGCAGCCTGCAGCAGATCGCCACTCAAGCCTGCCACCTTGTAGTTGATGCTGACGTTCTTCACATTCAGCGCCGTTGCCGTGGATGTGGACGTATCCAGCGTCGTGGCGATGCCACTGGCGGCCAGTGTGCCAATGACGTTGGCCGCCATGGGATTGACGGTCTGGATCAGCGTGACGGGCGTGAAGTTCTCAGGCAACTGGGTCAGGTTGACCCGAAGCTTGCTGCCGGTTTCACTGGTGAACGTACCCACGTTGACGAAGGCAGCTCCGGAGGGCAGTTCGTCGTTGGGCAAGTCAAACTGGTGCGTGCCGCCGTTGTCGTAGGAGTGGATGCCGAAGACTTGGCCATCGATCAGGCCACCACTTTGGTTGACGATGCTGTTGCCGTCGTCATTGCCGAAGACCGGCGCGCTGGTCGCCACGCCAGGGCCGGCAATGTTTCCGAGAATGGTGCCCTGGTTGATGATGCGCGCCATGGACATGCCGTCATCCATGCCCACATGGATCACGTCCCCGGTTCCGCCGTACGCGCCGAGCAATTGACCGCTGACGATGATCGATGCCGGTGCCGTCGGGCTGATCACGTGGATGGCCGCCACGGTGTTGCTACCCGCAGTCAGGGTGCCGGCGACAGCGATGTAGGCACCCACGCCTTCCACGTCACCCTTGGTGCTGCTGTCGATGTCGACCACCGCTCCTTCATGGTTGACGAGGTTTCCCGGGTTGTAGTTGGACGCCAGCATGTGCGCGCCGTTGGTGCCGGTGAACACGCCATTGATCGTGACGTCCGCGACAGAGGCGCCGTTGTCATTGCCTGAGCCCGAGGTCATCGCCCCTGCCGACGTTGCATCCTGTATCGCCAGATAGCCGGTGACATTGCCCCCTTGTTCCACTGACAGGCTGCTTGAGGCACCACTCAGGATGATGCCGCCGGTGATGGAACCACCGCTGTGCACGTCGAGCGTGTACCTGGGCGAGGAGGCAATCGGGTCCTGATTGCTCTGCATGCCATAGGACGACACGCTCACGGCGATGGCATCCGGCGCCTGGATGCTGCCGGATACGTCAACGAATGCCGAGCCAAGGAAATTGTTGACCATCACGGCGCCGGCCTGGCCGTAGCTGGTCGCACCGTCGCTCACGCCGGTGTACTGCACCGTGCCGCCCGCATTGACCTGCAGTCCCACTACGTTGCGGGCATTGCGCAGGGAAGCGTCCGGCTGGGCAAGATTGGCACCCGTGGCAACGTTCAACCAGAAAGGGTTCACACCGGACGTGATCGCACTGCCATTCTCCAGAAGAAGTCCCCACGCATTCGCGCCGGACACGCTGACGGCGCCGTTGATGACGGTGTTCTGGACGTGGCTGTTCGTGCCGCCATTGCCATCGAGCGCCAGGTCGGCGAACGTGCCGGGCGTGTTGCTGTTGGTCAGGCTCACGATGCCGTGCGCGCCATCGCCGCTGGTGATGACGCGTGCCCCGGCATTGATCTCGATCGCATTGATGTTCTGGTTCGCCAGCCCCGTCACCAGCTCGGTACCCCCGCCGACCTGGGCACCCTCGGTGGTGAACACGGTCGTCGCGGCAGGCAGACTCTGCGCATAGATGCCATACGCCGCACGACCTGTGGTGGTGACGCTGCCATACAGGTTGACCACGGTGCCGCCATTGACGCTGGCGTCGGCGGTGCAGCCTTGCGGCAGCACACAGCCTGCGTTGATCAAGGGCCTGGTCGCGTCGCCGCCGTTGTCCGGGGCGTTGCCCGCCGGCTTGCCGGCATCGGCACCACCGTCGCCGTTGTTCGCATCATCGTCACCCGAATAGTAGGCAACCGAATACAGCCCTGTAGCGGCGTCGATGCTCAGGCTGCCGCCGCCATTGGTCAGCGATTGCGCCACGATGCCCATCGCGCCATCTCCGCTGGTGGCGATGGTGAAATGGCTGCTGGCGTTGTCGTTGACCGTCACGGTGCCGCTGTTGCCATAGGAAATGCCCTTCCACACCTGGAAGGAGATGTCGCCCTGGCCCGGCGAAAGGTTGGAGATCTGGCTTGTGCCTCCGCCGCCACCGATCGACTGCGCCTGGATGGCGTGCGCCACCGCACCGCTGGTGGTGATGCTGCCGGCGCACGCCACCGGCGAGCCTGCACCCGGACCGCAACCCACGGTCACGTCGCCGCCGTTGCCCGCCGCGCCGCCCTTGCCACCCACGGACAGTTTCAGGTCCCATGGAACAGTCGGCGAAACCGAAAGGCTACGGGTCGAGATTTCCGTCTCGACGTCCACTTCGCCAGAGCTCACCGGCTCGCTCATCTGGGCGACACCGCCGTTGCCACCACCGCCGCCGATGCTCTGCGCGAGGATGCCGACTGCGTTGCTGCCGGTGGTGTTGATCACGCCGCCCTCGGCGACGTTGACCGTGCCGCCGTTGCCACCCGCCCCTGCCGAACCGCCGAGGTCGAACTCGAACATCGAGCTTTGGGTCTGTGCGATGTTGCCGCTGCCACCGCCCCCACCGATGCTCTGCGCAACGATGCCCATCGCATTGGTGCCGGTGGTGGTGATGGCGGTGTCGAGGTCGACATTGACGTCGCCGCCATGGCCGGCATTGCCGCCGTAACCGCCGATGGTCAGCGCCGTCTGCTCTTTAGGGCTGGGCATGTTGACGATCACGCTCGGGTCAGTGATCCCCAGTGCCCGGCTGATGCTGGCACTGAAGTTCTCCTGCGCCACGCCACCTTCACCGCCGCCTCCACCTATGCTCTGGGCAAGGATGCCGTACGCAGCGTCGCCCGACGTGGTGATGGACGTGTTGCTTTCGCTACCGACGTTTACTGCACCGCCGTTGCCGCCGCCGCTGCCGAAGCCGCCCAGCGCAAAACCGACGGTGTAGTTGTTCACGCCGACAAAACCGTCCGACTGGGCATGCCCGCCCGTGCCGCCGCCGCCGCCGATGGACTGGACCAGCATGCCGTAGGACTGCCCGCCTTGCGTGATGATCTGGGCGCCTGAACGCAGTTCGGCACTGGCCTGCTTGCCGTCGCCGGCTGCGCCCCCGGAGCCGCCAACCGCCACATTCACCGTCACGCTGGGGATCTTGGTCGGCTTTGGCGGCGTGCCACCGCCGTTGTCGCCACCGCCGTTGTCGTCGGTATTGTCGCCGTCGCCGGCCGTGTTGC
>Ga0335083_10009023_pt1 | contig 12132 bp, 12 predicted proteins | sample Lox_Sample_42_FD_206716 | JGI IMG/M metagenome (GOLD analysis project Ga0335083, IMG submission 206716) | Soil microbial communities from Loxahatchee National Wildlife Refuge, Florida, United States - Lox_Sample_4.2 | ecosystem: Environmental > Terrestrial > Soil > Wetlands | place: USA... | reverse complement strand
CATCGGTCTGCGTGCGGCGGCGCTCAACTGCTCTCGGGCTTCGCCAGCCTGACCTGGTTGCGGCCCTCGCGCTTGGCCTCGTACAGGCCCGTGTCGGCCGCTGCCAGCAGGGCCTCGAGTGTCATCGCGGTAGCCGCATGGGACGCGCCGATTGAAATGCTGACCTTGCCGACTTCCTCCTTGCCGCCCGCGCGCCGCAGGTTTGCCTGAAGCAAGGCTTTGCGAATCTGCTCGGCCACAGCGAGCGCGCCTTGGGTCTGCGTATCGGGCAACAGCAATGCGAATTCGTCGCCTCCCAGACGGGCTGCGATGTCGGCGCCCTTGATCCGTGTCTTGAGCACCTTCGCGACGCCGCGGAGCACCTGATCGCCTACCTGGTGGCCGTAGGAGTCATTGATGGTCTTGAACGCATCCACGTCCACCAGCAGCAGCGTGGCTCCCTGAATCTGCCCGGTCCCTCGCGTCAGCTCCGTAGCCGCCTGCTCGAAGCCGCGCCGGTTCAGCAGCCCGGTGAGCGGGTCGACCAGGGCGTCCGACTCGGCTTTCTCGGCTCGCTGGGTGAGCGTCTCGACTTCACTGGCCCGCGAGCGCAGTTGTCGGGCCAGGTTCGTATTGACCGCCGACATTTCCTTGATGTCGACCAGCATCTCCTTGACGATGGCATCGATCGCCTCGAGCGCCCGGCTCTCCCGCAGCCGCTCGCCATGGCTCTCCAGGCTGTGCCCGAATTTCGCCACGTGGGCGCCCGTGTCGAGCATGGCTGCCGAAGTCTCCCGCATCACCTCCAGCAGCTTTTGCTGCAGCTTGCCTATACCGGCAGTCTCCTGCGCGCCGATATGCTGCGCGAACAGCGTGGAGACTTCCACGTTGGTCAGGGGCTTCTGCCTGGCCAGGTGTTCTTCGAGGATCTGGCTCAATCCGGGGTTGAGCCCGGCGGCATGTTCGTACCAGAGCGTGTAGCTGGCCGGATCGAAGTTCGCCTGCTGGCGACCCATGTAACCGACGGCGAGCCGCAGGAATTCAGCACTCTGCTCGCGGGTGTGCTCGTAAGGCATTGGCTGGCAATCTCACACGTGACCGGACGGCACGGATGATAAAGCGAGACCAAGGGCCCTGCACTCCGGGATATTCGGTTTTTCCGGAATCCGGAAGGGCCACGGCTCGAAGTGCGGTAGCCCCGAAGTGTCGCGCGCCTGAACTGCGCCGGACCCCAGGTGTCGCGCGCCTGCTGCACCGGGGGGCCTGGAGCGCCCGCCGGCCGCGCTCGTTCCAGCGTCCACCCCTGCCAGTTCGCAGTTACGTCTCGCCCGGTCCGAAATGATCGACTACGGCAAGTGGCAGGGCGCCGCAGCCTGCCGGGCTTCAATGGCTGAAGGGCAATGGCGTCCCCGTACTGCGGCCGACCATGCAGGTCAACGGCAAGAGAGCAACGACCGCGACGATGCTGACGATCGCAGCTGCCCAGCCGATTGCGCCGTAGTCGGCGCCGTTCGCAACCCAAGCTCCGAACACGGGGCCCGCAGCTACTCCGATGAGGAAGACCGAGCCGAGCACCGAATAGGCATTCACGTGGCCGCGCGCGCCGACGTCCCCTCCCGACATCCCCATGAACACCTTGTCAGAGCTGCCAAAGGTCGTCGACAAGAAAGAGCGCGCTCTGCAGCTTGCGAAGGCCGCCACCAAGGTTTTCGCCCGCAAGGGGTTCGCCGCCACACGCATGGAGGATGTGGCGAAACAGGCTGGCGTCAGCAAGGGTCTGCTTTACGAGTATTACCGGTCGAAAGAGGATCTGTTTTTCGAGGTGTGTGATCGACTCGTCGCCCAGCGGCCTCTGGCCGGAGGTGGCGACCCACCCAGCGACATACCGAAGGCGCTGATCGACCAGGTCGCTTCGAACTACGACTGGTCGCCGGATTTCTTCCTGGTGCTGGTGGACTACTGGGCACAGATTCTCAAGGGCAGTCCAAAGCAGCGGCGCAAATACCTGGCGCACGTGGATTCCTTCTACGCCGACCGCCGCCGCGAGATCGCGGAGTTTCTCGCGAAAGCGCGCTCGCCGCACGATGTGCGTCAGAACCCGCATGTCATCGTCCTGGCGAATCTGGTCATTGCCTGCATCGAAGGGATTCACATGCAGGACTTCCTCTGCACCCGTGGGGCACGCAAGACCGAGGTCCTGACAATGCTCGCGCGACTCATTCGCGATGCGGGCGGTCTGCGCGCCGACTGAACGCGCCCGGCGAACGCCATCATCGGCGCCTGGTCAGCCTCGCGAAAACCCACGCGCCGATCAGCAGGCTCGCGATGAGGGAAACCGGTAGCAGCACCGGTGAGAGGAACAAAACCCCCCAGCCCGCGACATCCGCGGCTCTGGGGTCATGGGAATGGTTGAATCTCGCCCAGGCCGCCGCGAGTTGCAGCAACACGATGGCCATCAGGACGAAGGACACCACCGCGGCTGCAAGCCCCAGGACACATCCCAGGGGCGTGGGCACTCTCCGCGCCATCCGATCAGGTCCGTGAACGCCCATGCATACCCTTCCTGGTGGATGGCGGCAGTTTATCCCGGGCATTTCAACCGAGTCACTGTCACATGGGGTTGATCCACCGTGAGCTGCCTGCCCGCGATCGGAAGTGCTGCACTGGTGTTGACATAGCTGATATTAGCGCTAATATCAGCTCATGGGCAGGACGCTGAGAACGCAGGTTGCTCTGTATCTCGACGATATTCAGGTCGAGATGCTGGACAAGCTCGCGAAGAAGACGGGGCGCACGAAGCAGGACCTGCTTCGGGAAGCGGTCAACACGTTGTTGGTCGAGTATCGGGGATTCAACCCGGACAAGCGCAAGCCCTGAAGTGACACCCGTCCGGACGGCCGGGCTGTCCATGGCAGATGCAGTCCGTGTGAAGTTGGTCGGGGCGCCGAGATTTGAACTCGGGACCCCTTGCACCCCATGCAAGTGCGCTACCAGGCTGCGCCACGCCCCGACCCGTAACCTTCAGGAAGACTCGACAGACCGCCGGTGGGGGACCGTGCGGGGCGCCAATCATACGCTGTTTCGCGCAGGCTTTGGCAGCGCGCGCGTGGCATGACAGGGCGTACGCGAGCCGAAGCTCGCCGCAGGCTCAGCGTCGCAACACTTTCAGCAGCTCCTCGAGCTCGAGGCGCACCTGCTTGACGATCTGCTGGCTCTGACTGACGTCGGTGCGCGCTTCCTCGCCGGTGAGCTTCTGGCGCGCGCCACCGATCGTGAAGCCCTGCTCGTAGAGCAGGCTGCGGATCTGGCGGATGACGATCACGTCCTGGCGCTGGTAATAGCGGCGGTTGCCGCGCCGTTTCACCGGCTTCAGCTGCGGAAATTCCTGCTCCCAGTAGCGCAGCACGTGCGGCTTCACGCCGCACAACTCACTCACCTCGCCGATGGTGAAGTAGCGCTTGCCCGGAATCGCCGGAAGCTGGGCGTTATTCTTTGGCTCCAACATATGCTTCGACCCGTGCCTTCAGCTTCTGGCCTGGACGGAAAGTCACCACGCGGCGGGCGCTGATCGGAATCTCCTCGCCCGTCTTCGGGTTGCGCCCGGGACGCTGGTTTTTGTCTCGCAGATCGAAATTGCCGAAACCGGACAGCTTCACCTGCTCCCCATTGGACAGTGCCGCCCGGACTTCCTCGAAGAACAGATCGACCAGCTCGCGTGCTTCCCGCTTGTTCAGACCGAGCTGATTGAAGAGCGCTTCCGCCATCTCCGCCTTGGTCAGGGCCATCTCATTATTCTCGTATTTTTGCCTTCAGGGTCACACGCAGATCCGCGACGATGGCGGCGATCAGTCGCTCTACATCCTCGTCGGTTAGAGTGCGAGAAATATCCTGAAAAATCAAGCCTAAAGCGACACTTTTTCTACCGGCTTCTACCCCGGAGCCGCGGTAGACGTCGAATATTCGCAGATCACTCAACAGGCTGGATGCCGTCAAGGTTACACGCTCGGCGAGGGCACTTAAAGGTACGGACTCATCCACCACCAGCGCCAGATCGCGGCGCACCTGCGGAAAACGCGAGAACTCCTGGAATCGGGGGCGCCGGATGCCCAGTCCGTCCAGCCGCAGCTCGAACAGGACCGGGGGATATGTAAAGTCGAGCTCCCGCACCAGCGTGGGGTGCAGCTCGCCCAGCCAGCCCACCTCGGCTCCCTGGCGCACAATTTGTGCCGCGCGACCGGGGTGCAGGCACGACATTGGCGCATCGGAAGCCTCGAACACGAACGATTCTGCCGCGCCGGTGGCGGCGAACAGGGCCTGCAGGTCACCCTTCACATCGTAAAAGTCCACCGGCACGCGCATGTCGCGCGGCAGGCCCCACTGCTCCGGCAGCCTCGGCCCGCAGGCAATGCCGGCCAATGAGTCGATTTCGTGCGTGATCCCGCCGGCAACGTCGAACTTCGCGCCGTGCTCGAACAGGCGGATGCGATCCTGCTGGCGGCGCTGGTTCTCCTGGGCCATGCGGATCAGCCCCGGCCACAGCGACAGGCGCATGACCGACAGATCGCTGGCGATCGGATTGGACAGCACCAGCCCGGGGCGGTCCGGGAACAATCGCGACTGCACATTCGGATCGACGAACGCGAAGGTGATCGCTTCCTCGTACCCGCGCATCGCCAGCGCCTCGAGCAGCACGTGCTCCCCTGCCCGTTCTTCCGTCGCGCTGCGGAAGCGGTGCGGGCCGATGGCATCGACCTCAGGGATACCTTCGAATCCGGTGATGCGCGCCACCTCTTCGATGAGATCCGCCTCGATCGTGATGTCGAAACGATGTGCCGGCGGAGTCGCTTCCCAGCCCGCTGCATTCATGGCGACTCGCATCTGCAGCGCCGTGAGTGTGGATGCCACGCGCGCGTCTGCAATTTCAACACCGAGCAGACGCTTTAGACGCGAGCGGCGCAGGGAAACCGCAGCCCTCTTGGGTTGATGTTCGGCAGACTGCACGAACGTCATCGGCCCCGGGCTGCCACCCGCTATGCCACGCAGCAGCCCGATCGCGCGCGCGATGGCACGGCGCTGCTGACTCGGATCGACGCCACGCTCGAACCGCTGGCTCGCGTCAGTGACCAGACCCCAACGGCGACCGCGACCTGCAATCGCGCCTGGAGAGAAGAATGCCGCCTCGAAAAAGATATCCGTCGTGTCGGGGCTGACCGCCGTGCGTTCACCACCCATGACTCCGGCCATGCCCACGGCACCGGCCTCATCGGCAATGACCAGCACGTCGGATTGCAATTCGATGGCCTTGCCGTCGAGCAGCGTGATGGGCTCCGCCTGCCGCGCCATGCGCGCACGGATGTCACCGTGCACCTTGGCGAGATCGTACGCGTGCATCGGCTGACCCAGCTCCAGCATCACGTAGTTGGTCACATCGACCACCGGGCTGATCGAGCGCACGCCGGCGCGACGCAGTCTCTCCCGCAGCCACACAGGCGACTGCGCCCGATTGTTGACGCCGCGCACAATGCAACCCGCGAAGGTCGGGCAGCCTGCCGGTGCGTCCAGATGCACCGCGACCGCCCCGGAGTGCGCAGCATTGGCCGCGGCTTGCGCTGCCTTCGCGGCGGCCGGTGCTGCCTTCGAATCGGCATTCCCTGCCTGCACCGAGCCGGGGTCGTCGATCTTCGGTCCTTTGAGCGGTTCGCCGGCCAGCGCGGACACCTCGCGCGCAATGCCCAGCACCGACATGGCATCGCCGCGATTGGGAGTGACCGCGATGTCCAGCACCGGTTCGTCCAGGTCCAGCTCATCGCGCAGCGGTTTGCCCACCGGCGCCTCGGCGGGCAGCTCGAGTATTCCGGCGGACGTCTCGGCCAGGCCCAACTCCCTGGCCGAGCACAGCATGCCGCTGGATTCCACGCCGCGGATCTTCGTGGCCTTGATGTGCAGGTCATTCGGCAACCGCGCACCCACCAGCGCCAGCGCGCTCTTCAATCCCGCGCGCGCGTTGCTCGCGCCGCATACGATCTGCAGCGGCTCACCGTTGCCCGTGGCGACCTTGCACACCTGCAGTTTGTCGGCCTGCGGGTGGGGTTCCGCGGAGAGAATCTCGCCGACCACAACGCCCGAGAAGGCTGGTGCGGCGGTCTCGATGCCTTCGAGTTCGAATCCGGCCATGGTGAGGCGCGCGCCCAACTCCCGCGCCTGCCACGGAATCGACACCCACTCGGCCAGCCAGCTGTAAGGCACCTTCATGATCAGAACGTCCTGAACTGCCGCAGGAAGCGCAGGTCGTTCTCGAAAGCCAGCCGCAGGTCGCTGATGCCGTATCGGAGCATCGCGAGGCGATCGATCCCCATGCCGAAGGCATAGCCGGTGAAACGCTCGGGGTCCACGCCGCTGGACTTCAGCACGTTCGGATGGACCATGCCGCAGCCGGAGATCTCCAGCCAGCCGGTCATCTTGCAGGTGCGACAACCGCTGCCACCGCAGAACACACACGACATGTCGACTTCGGCCGACGGCTCGGTGAACGGAAAGTAGGACGGCCGCAGGCGCATGGCCAGGTCCTGCTCGAAGAACGCCTGCAGGAAACCATGCAGCGCGGCCTTCATGTTGGCGAAGCTGACATCCTCACCGACCACCAGCCCTTCCAGCTGATGAAACATGGGCGAGTGCGTCATGTCGTAATCGCAGCGGTAGACACGCCCGGGGGCGATGATCGCGAGCGGCGCGCCATGCGCAAGGAGCGAGCGGATCTGCACGGGCGAGGTATGGGTGCGCAGCAGCCGCCCGTCGGGGAAATAGAACGTGTCGTGCATCGCCCGCGCCGGGTGGTCGGGCGGGATGTTGAGCGCCTCGAAGTTGTGGAAGTCGTCCTCGATCTCCGGACCGGAGGCGACATCGAAACCGGCCCGGCGGAACAACTGCTCGATGCGCAGTCGCGCCTTGGTCACCGGATGCAGTCCGCCGCGCTCCTCGCCGCGTCCCGGCAGGGTGACGTCGATACGGCCGGCGGCGAGTTTGTTCTCGGTTTCGGCCTGCTCGAGCGCGAGGCGCCGCGATTCGAGCGCGGCCTGCACGCTCCGCTTGGCGTCGTTGATGCGCTGGCCGGCGGCAGGACGCTCGGACGCAGGCAGCGACCCGAGCGACTTCAGCTGTTCGGTGAGAACACCCTTCTTGCCCAGCCAGCGGACGCGCGCTTCATCCAGCGCCGCGAGGTCACCGCACCCGGTGACCTCGTCGAGCGCTTGCTGAACGAGGGAACTCAGGTCGCTCACGACCGTGTGCCCTCATTCAACTGCCGAAGGGGGCTGCCAGTCCGCGCGGACTGCGCCCCTTGCGACGCACGGGCGGGTAGGACCCGCACCGGCTCATCACGCGATTCCCAGAGCGGACTTCGCCTGCTGCGCGATGACGCCGAACGCGGCCGCATCGTGCACGGCCAGGTCCGCGAGCATCTTGCGATCGATGTCGACACCGGCCTTCAGCAGACCGTTGATGATGCGGCTGTAGGACAGACCATGCAGACGCGCTGCGGCGTTGATTCGCGCGATCCACAGAGCGCGGAACTCACGCTTCTTCGCTCGACGGTCGCGATACGCGTACTGACCGGCCTTGATGACAGCCTGCTTGGCGGCCCGATAGACCTTGCGGCGGGCGTTGTAGTAGCCCTTCGCCTTGCCAAGAACCTTCTTGTGGCGGCGCCCGGCCGTCACTCCACGTTTTACTCTAGCCATGGCGTCCTCTTATTTGTGATGCGGCAGAAGCTGCGTGACACGCCCGACATCACTTTCGTGGACGAGGCTGGAACCGCCGGAACGCGCGTGGCGCTTGACCTTGCGGTCCTTGTGACCGAGGTTGTGGCGGCGATTGGCCGAGTACCGCTTGAAGCCCTTCGCCGTCTTGCGAAAACGCTTGGCCGCGGCCCGGTTGGTTTTCAACTTGGGCACAATGTGACTCCTGTTGCTATAGCCACCGCTCACAAGTCCCCTGGAGGAGACCGCTTGCGGGCGAACCGTGGCGCGCGCCTTGCGGCGCGAACCGCGGTTACTTCTTTTTCGGTGCGAAGACCATGATCATCTGCTTGCCTTCCATGAGCGGGTTCTGCTCGATCACGCCGTGCGTGGCGAGGTCGGTGGAAACCCGATCGAGGAGCCGGCGACCGATGTCCTGGTGCACCATTTCCCGGCCACGGAACCGCAGGGTTACCTTGGCCTTGTCACCCTCGGTCAGGAAGCGGATGAGATTACGCAGCTTGATCTGGTAATCCCCCTCTCCCGTACCGGGACGAAACTTCACTTCCTTGACCTGAATCTGCTTCTGCTTCCGCTTCGCCGAGTGGGCTTTCTTGTTCGCTTCGAACAGGAACTTCCCGTAATCCATGATGCGTACCACCGGCGGCTCGGCCGTCGGGGACACTTCCACGAGATCCAACTCGGCAGCGAGCGCCATCTGCAGCGCGTCGTACCGTGACATGACACCAGCCTGCGAGCCGTCAGCGGCGATTACACGCAGCTGCGGAGAAGTGATGTCCTCATTGCGCCGTACGCGCTTTGTTGCACTGGCGATGCGTCAACCCTCCAACGTCTGGCGCCCGCGGCTGTCGAGCTCGATGCGCAGACGTTCCGCGAACGCCTGGGGTGACATCGTGCCCAGATCCTTGCCGCTTCTTGTGCGCACTGACAGTAGATTTGCGGCCACTTCCTTGTCGCCCGCGACCAATAGATACGGCACACGCTGCAGCGTGTGTTCGCGAATCTTAAAGCCGACCTTCTCGTTGCGCAAGTCGAACTCAACGCGAAAGCCCTGATTTTTCAGGGTTTCTGTAACACTGCGAACATATTGGTCCTGCCGGTCCGTGATGCTCATCACCACCGCCTGGACGGGGGACAGCCAGGCCGGCAGCCGCCCGGCGTGGTGCTCCAGCAGGATGGCGAAGAAGCGCTCCAGGGAGCCGAAGATCGCCCGGTGCAGCATGACCGGGGTGCGCCTGGCGCTGTGTTCGTCGATGTAATGGGCGCCCAGGCGCCCGGGCAGGTTCAGGTCCACCTGCAGGGTGCCGCACTGCCAGTCCCGGCCGATGGCATCGCGCAGCACGAACTCGAGTTTCGGGCCGTAGAAGGCCCCCTCGCCCGGGTTCAGGGTGTACTGGATGCCCGCGGCCCGGGAGGCCTCCTTCAAGGCCTCCTCCGCCCGGTCCCAGACCTCATCCGCCCCGACCCGCTTGGGCGGCCGGTCGGCGAACTTGATGCGCAGGTCCTCGAAGCCGAAATCCCGGTAAATGTCCAGGATCAGCCGGGTGATGGCCACGCATTCGGCGGTGATCTGCTCCTCCGTGATGAACACGTGGGCATCGTCCTGGGTGAACGCCCGGACCCGCATCAGGCCATGCAACGCCCCCGATGGCTCATAACGGTGCACCTTGCCGAACTCCGCCAGGCGGATGGGCAGCTCCCGGTAGCTCCTCAGACCGTGCTTGAAGATCTGCACGTGCCCGGGGCAGTTCATGGGCTTGATGGCGAAGACCCGCTCATCCGGGGTCTGGGTCAGGAACATGTTCTCGCCGAACTTCTCCAGGTGGCCGGACTGCTTCCACAGGCTCGCGTCCATGAGTTCCGGCGCGCTGACCTCTTCGTAGCCGGCCGCTCCCTGGCGCTGGCGCATGTAGCCGATCAGGGTCTGGAACACGAGCCAGCCCCTGGGGTGCCAGAACACCGCCCCGGGAGCCTCCTCCTGGAGGTGGAACAGGTCGAGTTCGCGGCCAATGCGGCGGTGATCGCGTTTCTCCGCCTCCTCGAGCCGGTGCAGGTATTCGTCCAGCTGCTTCTTGTCGGCCCAGGCGGTGCCGTAGATCCGCTGCAGCATCTCGTTGCGCGAGTCGCCACGCCAGTAGGCGCCGGCCACCTTGGTCAGCTTGAAGGCTTTGAGCTTGCCGGTGGAGGGCACATGCGGGCCGCGGCACAGATCCACCCAATCACCCTGGCCGTACAGGCTGATCTCATCCTTGTCGGGAATGGCGGCAATGATCTGCGCCTTGTACAGCTCGCCCTGGTGTTTGAAGAAGCGCACCGCTTCATCGCGCGTCAGCACGCGGCGGGTCACCTTCTGGTCGGCCCTGGCCAGCTCCTGCATCTTCGCCTCGATGGCCGCCAGGTCTTCCGTGGTGAAGGGGCGCTTGTAGGCGAAGTCGTAGTAGAAACCGTCCTCGATGACCGGACCGATGGTCACCTGCGCCTCGGGAAACAACTGCTTCACGGCCTGAGCCAGCAGGTGCGCGGTCGAGTGGCGGATGACCTCGATGCCATCGGGATCCTTGTCGGTCACGATGGCGACCGTGGCATCGTTCGCGATCACGAACGAGGTGTCCACGAGCTTGCCGTTCACGCGGCCGGCGAGCGCAGCCTTGCGCAGGCCCGCGCCAATGCTGCCGGCGAGCTCGTCCACGCTCACGGGTTGATCGAACTGGCGCTGGCTGCCATCCGGCAGCGTCACGACTGGCATGAGGATTCAAGCCTTAAAAAAATGGTAGGCGCGAGTGGGATCGAACCACCGACCACCACCATGTCAAGGTGGTGCTCTACCACTGAGCTACGCGCCTGGATACGGTTGCGCGGGCGAAGGACCGGGCCTCGCCGCCCGCGGTCCCCGGGGCCGCGAACGATACAAGAGCGCGCCGGGCGAAGCAAGCTAAACTCAAGCCCGCCAAGCACTTACGACAGGCGGAGGCTCCTGGGAAGGCGCGGTGCGCCGCGCGCGCGAAGGCGCTCACGAGTGCGCGGCGGCCCGCCCGGGTGCCGGCAGTCCCAGCTCGAGCTGGCGCAGGCGCTCGATCTCATCGCGCACCCGCGCGGCCTGCTCGAACTCGAGGTTGCGCGCGCGCTTGTACATCTCGGCCTCGAGCTTCTTGATCTGCCGCACGAGGGCAGCCGGGCTGAGATCCGCGGCGGAGTCGGTATCGCCTCCCTTGCCGCCTTTCCTGCGGCCGGGCACGGCCGAGGACGAGCGCGCCCCCTCCATGATGTCCGCCACCGCTTTGCTGATACCGCGCGGCGTGATGCCGTGCAGGGTGTTGTATTCCACCTGCTTGCGCCGCCGGCGGCTGGTCTCATCGATCGCGCGTCGCATGGAGCCGGTCACCTTGTCCGCATACAGGATCGCCCTGCCGTTGATGTGCCGGGCGGCGCGACCGATGGTCTGGATCAGCGAATTGTCCGAGCGCAGGAAGCCTTCCTTGTCCGCATCGAGAATGGCCACCAGCGACACTTCGGGCATGTCGAGCCCCTCGCGCAGCAGGTTGATGCCCACCAGCACATCGAACTTGCCCAGGCGCAGATCGCGGATGATTTCGGTTCGCTCCACCGTCTCGATGTCGGCGTGCAGATAGCGCACGCGCACGCCGTGCTCGTGCAGATACTCGGTCAGATCCTCGGCCATCCGCTTGGTGAGCGTCGTGATCAGCACGCGCTCGTTGAGTTCGACCCGCTTGTTGATTTCGGACAGCACATCGTCCACCTGGGTACCCACGGGCCGGACTTCCACTTCCGGATCCACGAGTCCCGTCGGCCGCACCACCTGCTCCACCGTCTGCGCGGCGTGAGCCGCCTCGTAGTGGCCCGGCGTGGCGGAGACGAAGATCATCTGCGGCGCGAGTCGTTCCCACTCCTCGAACTTCAATGGGCGGTTGTCCAGCGCCGATGGCAAACGGAACCCGTACTCCACCAGCACTTCCTTGCGCGAACGGTCGCCGCGGTACATGGCGCCCAGCTGCGGGATCGTCTGGTGGCTCTCATCGATGATCAGCAGGGAATTCGACGGCAGATAGTCGAACAGGCACGGCGGCGGCTCGCCCTCCGAGCGCCCCGACAGGTACCGGGAGTAGTTCTCGATGCCGGCGCAGTAGCCCACTTCCTTGATCATCTCCATGTCGAACATCGTGCGCTGCTCCAGCCTTTGCGCCTCGAGCAGCTTGCCCGCCTCCCGCAGTTCCTTGAGACGGATGCGCAGGTCCTCGCGAATCTGGTCCACCGCCCCAATCAGGCGGTCCTTCGGAGTCACGTAGTGGGTGCCCGGGTAGACCGTGAAGCGCGGCACTTTGCGCGAGATGGCACCGGTCAGCGGGTCGAACAGGCAGAGGGAATCGATCGTCTCGTCGAA
>Ga0335083_10009021_pt1 | contig 12135 bp, 14 predicted proteins | sample Lox_Sample_42_FD_206716 | JGI IMG/M metagenome (GOLD analysis project Ga0335083, IMG submission 206716) | Soil microbial communities from Loxahatchee National Wildlife Refuge, Florida, United States - Lox_Sample_4.2 | ecosystem: Environmental > Terrestrial > Soil > Wetlands | place: USA... | reverse complement strand
AGGCGCCCGCCGTCGGGGTAGAGCGTCTGCCCCGTCATGTAGGACGCTTCGTCGCTCGCGAGGAACACGGCGACGCTGCCGATCTCCGCCGGATCGCCCATGCGTCCCATGGGCGTGCGCGACAGGATCCTGCGCTCGGCCTCGCGATTGCCGAGCACCGCGGTCTTCGCGAGCTCCGTGAGGATCGTGCCCGGTCCGATGCCGTTCACGCGGATGCCGTGGGGCGCCAGCGAGATCGACATGAGCTTGGTGAGCTGGTTGATGCCGCCCTTCGAGACCACGTACGGAACCTGGTTGGGGATGGCGAGCACGGCGTTCACGCTCGACATGTTGACGATCGCGCCGCCTTCGCCCTGCTTCACCATCTGCCGCGCCGCCGCCTGACCGGCGAGGAACACGCCCTTGAGATTCACCGCGATCACGCGGTCGAAGTCCGCCTCGGCGAGGTCGAGGAACTCGGCCGCGTGAACGATGCCGGCGTTGGCCACGAGCACATCGAGGCGGCCGAACGCCTCGACGGCCACGGCGACGGCGCGATCGACGTCGGCCTTGCGCGAGACGTCGCAGGCCGCGTGCGCCGCCTGCCTGCCCTCGGCGCGCAGCGCCTCCGCGGCCTTCTTCGCCGCGTCGCCATTCACGTCCGCGAGCACGACGCGAGCGCCCTCCGCGGCCAGAGCACGCGCGCACGCGAGCCCGATGCCCTGTGCCGCGCCGGTGACGAGCGCCACCTTGCCTTCGAGTCTCATGGGCTACTTCTTCTCGTCCGCCTTGGGCGCGTCGGGCTTCACGGTCTTCACCTGGATCGGCTGCATGAGCGGCTGGATGCCGATGTCGCCGCCCGTCGCATTGCCCGAGCCGCCGTGGGCCGCGTCGGCCACCTGGGCGCAGAAATCGTCGAACGACTTCGGGCACTCCCTCTTCGCGCGCGCATAGACCGTGTCGCGGTCGTCCTTCGCCGCGGGGCTCTTCAGGTGCGCGATGAAGAACTTCATGTAGTCGGGGTCGCCCTTGGCGGCCGCCGCGAATTCCTCGACGCCCTTCCAGTCGACGAACAGGCGCATCAGCGCGTCCGTGTACTGGTCGGCGATGTCGCCCGAGTCGCAGTGGCGAAAGTCGGTATAGGCCTTGCGCAGCTGCGACCAGGTCACGATCTGGTCGATCGCGCGCGCCGCGTTGCCGATGTCCGCGCGGCTGCACGGCTTGTCGGCCGCGGAAGCGTCGAAGCACGCGGCCGCGCCCAGCAGCGCGAGGGCCAGCACCGTCTTCTTCCTGTCCATCAGGCGGCCTTTCCGGGGCGTTTCCCCTGGGCGAGACGTTCATGCACCGCGCGGGCGATGCCGGCGGCATCGAGCCCGCAATCGGCGAGTAGCAACTGGGCATCGCCGTGTTCGACGAAGCGGTCCGGCAGCCCCAGCATCACGAGCGGAGCGGCGAGCCCTTGGGCCGCGAGCGATTCGGCCACCGCGCTTCCCGCGCCGCCGTGCACGACGTTCTCCTCGACGGTGACCAGCAGGTCGTGGGACGTCGCGAGCCGGAACACGAGCTCCTCGTCGATGGGCTTCACGAAGCGCATGTTCGCGACGGTGGCATTCAGCTCCTGCGCGGCCTCGAGCGCCGGCGCGAGCATCGCTCCGAAGGCGAGTATCGCGACGCGCTTGCCCTCGCGGCGGATCTCGCCGCGGCCGATTGGAAGCGCCTTCATCGCGGACTGGAGCTCCACGCCCGGCCCCGCGCCGCGCGGATAGCGCACCGCGGTGGGCGCGTCGATGGTGAACGCGGTGTAGAGCATCTGCCGGCATTCGTTCTCGTCCGCGGGCGCCATCACCGTCATGTTGGGAATCGCGCGCAGGAAGGAAAGATCGAATGCGCCGTGGTGCGTGGGTCCGTCGGCGCCGACGAGCCCGCCGCGGTCCATGGCGAAGACCACCGGCAGGTTCTGCAGCGCCACGTCGTGGATCAGCTGGTCGTAGGCGCGCTGCAGGAACGTGGAGTAGATCGCCACCACCGGCTTCATGCCGTCGACCGCCAGCCCCGCGGCGAAAGTAACCGCGTGCTGCTCGGCGATGCCCACGTCGAAGTAGCGCTCCGCAAACTGCTGCGAGAACTTCACCAGCCCCGAGCCCTCGCGCATGGCGGGCGTGATGCCCACGAGGCGCTTGTCGGCCCGGGCCATGTCGCAGAGCCAGTCGCCGAAGACCTGCGTGTACGTGGGGCGCGGCCTGGCGTCCTGCGCGGGCTTCGCCTTCACGATGCCCACGCCCGGATCGAACTTGCCCGGACCGTGGTAGGCGATTGGATCTTCCTCCGCGTACGAGTAGCCCTGGCCCTTGCGCGTGACCACGTGCAGGAACTGCGGGCCCGGCAGGCGCTTCACGTTCTGCAGCGTGTCGATCAGCACGTCGATGTTGTGCCCGTCGATCGGCCCCGTGTAGTTGAAGCCGAACTCCTCGAAGAGCGTGGAAGGCGTGAGCATGCCCTTGGCGTGCTCCTCGAAGCGCTTGGCGAGCTCCTTGATGGGAGGCGCCATGCTGTTCAACACCTTCTCGGCGGTCCTGCGCGTCGTCGCGTAGAAGCGGCCGGACATGAGCTTGGCGAGGTAGTTGTTCAGCGCGCCCACGTTCTCCGAGATCGACATGTCGTTGTCGTTCAGGACCACGATCACGTTGGCCCCGGCCTGCTTCGCGTTATTGAGCGCCTCGAAGGCCATGCCCGCGGTCATCGCCCCGTCCCCGATCACGGCGATCACGCGGTGGTCGAGGCCGCGCTGGCGTGCCGCCACCGCCATGCCGATGGCCGCGGAGATCGACGTGGACGAATGCGCGGTGCCGAACGTGTCGTAGGGGCTTTCCTCGCGGCGCGGGAATCCCGCGATGCCGCCCTTCTGCCGCAGCTTCGTCATCCCTTCGCGCCGGCCGGTGAGGATCTTGTGGCCGTACGTCTGGTGGCCCACGTCCCAGATGAGGCGATCGTCGGGCGTGTTGAAGACGTAGTGAAGCGCGATGGTGAGCTCCACCGTGCCCAGGTTGGACGAGAGGTGCCCGCCCGTGGCCGAGACCGAGTGAACGATGAACGCGCGCAGCTGCGAAGCGAGCTCCGCCAGCTGCCGGCGATCGAGGCGGCGCAGCTCGGACGGGTCGTTGATGGACTCGAGGAGGGCGAAATTGGCCATCGGATGCACCATTCTAGCGCCGCCGGTGGACGATGAAGTCCGCGATCTGCCGCAGGCGCCCGGCGCGATCCCCGAAGGCTTCGACCGCGGAAAGCGCATCGGAGAGCAGCTCCCCCGCGAAACGCCGCGCCTCCGCGAGGCCCATGAGGCTCGTGTACGTGGGCTTGCCCGCGGCCTTGTCCTTGCCCGCGGTCTTGCCGAGGGAAGCGGCGTCGCCTTCCTCGTCGAGGATGTCGTCCACCACCTGGAACGCGAGCCCCACGCACTTGGCGTAGCGGTCGAGATGTCCCAGCTCGGCCTTCGAAAGCGCGTCGCCGCAGCGCGCGCCCATCACGACGCAGGCGCGGATGAGCGCCCCGGTCTTGAGGATGTGCATGAACTCGAGCTCGGGCAGCGCCAGCCCCTTGCCCACGGACTCGAGGTCGATCGCCTGGCCGCCGGCCATGCCGCGCGACCCGCACGCCGAAGCGAAGAGCTCGATCATCTCGAGCTGCGCCGCGGGATCGTCCGCGAGGCGCGCCTGCGAGAGCTGCTGGAACGCGAGGCTCTGCAGCGCGTCGCCCGCGAGAAGCGCCGTGGCCTCGTCGAACTCCACGTGGCAGGTGGGCTTGCCCCGGCGCAGGACGTCGTCGTCCATGCACGGCAGGTCGTCGTGGATCAGCGAATACGCGTGGATCATCTCGACGGAGCCGGCCACCACGTCGAGGCGCTTCGCATCGGCGCGCGTCACTTCGCCCGCGCCGAGGACCAGCATCGCGCGCACGCGCTTGCCGCCGCCCAAGGTCGAGTAGCGCATCGCGTCGTGAAGGCGCGAGGGCGCCACGCGCGAAGCCGGAAGCTGTTCCGACAGCACGTGCTCCATGCGGGTGGCGACTTCGCGCGACCACGCGTCGAAATCGGGCGCGCTCACTTCGATTCGGTCTTGAAGTCGCGCAGGCTCTCGCCGTCGAGCACCGCGATGCGGGCCTGGGCATCGGCGAGCTTCGATTCGCAGTACTTGATGAGCTCCGCGCCGCGCTGGTAGGCGCCGAGCGATTCCTCGAGAGGAAGCTTCCCCTCCTCCATTCTCGCGACGAGGGCTTCGAGCTCTTCGAGGGCCTTCTCGAAGGTGAGTCCGGCGGTGGCCGGGGCGGCGGCGGAAGCGGGCATGGCCGCTATTCTACTATCCTGAAAATTTCGCTGAAGGTCTTGAAAGATAAGGTGTCTTGGCGCAAAATAGACACTCGTAGCAATTCCGTCGGGACGGAGCTGCAGAGTTAAAAGCTAGCTGACTCGATTAGCCCGCGTTGTTTCCATCTTCATTGGTATTGGAGGTGTCGATAATGACGGATCTCGCGAGTCAAAAAGCGCTCCAGCGAGCCACCCCGCATCTGCCGCTTTCGTGGTACTTCGACCCGAAAGTGGCCGAGCTCGAATCGAAGCTTCTCTTCGGCCGCGGTCCCGGTTACGTGGGCCACGTGCAGATGGCGCCCAATCCCGGCGACTATCGCGTGCTCGACTGGCGCGCGAACGGCGGCTGGGCCCTGGTGAACAACGACGGGCGCCACGACCTCGTGTCGAACGTGTGCCGCCATCGCCAGGCGATCATGCTGAAGGGAGCCGGATCGCTTCCCGGCGGCACCATCACGTGCCCGGTGCACCGCTGGGCCTACGACGGCCGCGGCAAGCACATCGGCGCTCCTTCGTTCCCGGACATGCCGTGCCTCGACCTGCCGCGCCAGGAGCTGCAGCGGTGGAACGGCATGCTGTTCAACGGCAAGCGCGACGTCGCGAAAGACCTCGCGAAGCTGGGCGTCGCCCGGGAGCTCGACTTCGAGGGCTACATGCTCGGCAAGGTGGACGTCGTCGAATACGCGTTCAACTGGAAGACGTTCATCGAGGTGTACCTCGAGGACTACCACGTGGGGCCGTTCCACCCGGGGCTCGGGCACTTCGTCACCTGCGACGAGCTCGACTGGGAATTCGGCGACTGGCACAGCGTCCAGACCGTGGGCGTGCACCAGGCGCTGGGCAAGCCCGGTTCGGACGTGTACCGGATGTGGCACGAGCAGGTGCTCAAGTACAGGAACGGCGAGCCGCCGCCGCACGGCGCCATCTGGCTCACTTACTTCCCGAACGTCATGGTCGAGTGGTATCCGCACGTGCTCGTGATCTCCACGCTGCACCCGCGCGGCCCCGAGAGGCACGTGAACGTGGTGGAGTTCTACTACCCCGAGGAGATCGTGCTCTTCGAGCCCGAATTCATGGCCGCGCAGCAGAAGGCGTACCACGAGACGGCGCTGGAAGACGAAGAGATCTGCATGCGCATGACCGAGGGCCGCCGCGCGCTGCTGATGGACGGCCGCGAGGAGCACGGGCCGTACCAATCGCCGATGGAAGACGGCATGGTCCACTTCCACGAGTTCGTCCGGCGCGAGATCGCGCAGCACGTCGAGTAGGGATTCACTCCCCGTCGAACTCGTGCACCACCGCCCACAGGGTGGCGAAGGTGTACTGGCCGAAGTCCAGGTGCAGCTCCTCGTAGTCCTCCGCGCGGACGGGCTCGCGCTCCTTGCCCTTGCGGATCTCGAACCAGCGCTGCTGGATCTTCTCGCGCACCGCGTGCGGCGGCATCGCGGGCCGGCGCAACGCCGAGCTCGTGCCCGAGAAGAGGCGCCGCTTGAGCGTCACGTCCGCCGACGAGATGCGGAAGAGCTTCGAGAGCATGTTCGAGGTGGCGCCGTGCGTGACGAAGTACTCGAGCTGGCGCGAGCGCTTGTTGAGGTAGTCCACCTGCCTCAGGCCGTGCTCGAGCGAGCCCACGTCGATCTGCACCGCCACGCGCGGCTCGGTCATCTCGGCGAGCTTCACGAGCTCCGCCGACGAGATGGCGGCAAGCTCCTCGGCCTGCGCCTGGGTGAATCCCTCCGGCGGGGGCGTCTTGTCGTGCGCCGCCTGCTGGAGCTCGCGAATGAGCTGCCCGAGGACGAGCAGCCGCAGCTGCTGGTCGCGAATGACGAACATGGGGGCCTCCCTGCAACCGCCTGACTCTGTCGATGCGTGTGCGCCGTGCCTCGGATAACAAATTGCTACCGGCGGTCGCCGAAGTCAATCGGAAATCGGAAAGTTTCTTCGGCCTGTGGACAGCCCTGTGGAAAAGTCCCGGCGCGGCACCGCGGTTGCTTCGCTAGCGGACGTTAGTCCTCTTCCTGCTGCAGCTTGAACTGGGAGGCGAGCTGGGCCTGCATCTGCGGCGGCACCGGCGCGTAGTGGCTGAATTCCATTGTGTAGGCGCCCTGGCCGCCCGTCACCGACCGCAGCCGCGACTGGTACTCGGTCACTTCCGAAAGCGGCACCATCCCCTTGATCGCCATGAGGTCGCCGCCCGTGGATTCGGTGCCGGTCACCTGGCCGCGCTTGCTGGAGATGTCGGAGGCGAGGTCGCCCACGAAGCGGTCGGGCGCGGTGATCTCGATGTTCACGATGGGCTCGAGCATGATGGGCGAGGCCTTGAGGATCGCGTCGACCACGGCCTTGCGCCCCGCGGTCACGAAGGCGATCTCCTTCGAGTCCACGTCGTGGCTCTTGCCGTCGTACACGATCACGCGCACGTCCTCCACCGGGTAGCCCGCGACCACGCCGTGGTCGAGCGCCATCTTCACGCCCTTCTCGACCGCGGGGATGAAGACCGTGGGGATCACGCCGCCCTTCACCTCGCTCGCGAACTGGAAGCCCGTGCCGCGCGCGAGCGGCTCGATCTTGAGGAACACCTCGCCGAACTGGCCGGCGCCGCCCGTCTGCTTCTTGTGCCGGCAGTGGCCCTCGCTTCGCTTGGTCACCGTCTCGCGATAGGGAATCTTCGGCGGCTTGGTCGCCACGTCCATCTTGTATTGCGTCGCGAGCTTCTCGAGCTTGGTGCGCATGTGCAGGTCGCCCAGGCCGCGCATCACCGTCTCGTGCGTCGTCGGATGGCGCTCGACCCACAGGCACGGGTCCTCGACCTCGAGCTTGTGCAGCACGTCGAAGAGGCGCTGCTCGTCGCCCTTCTTCTTGGTCTCCACGGCGATCGCGTGCATGGGCGTGGGGAACTCGAGCGAGCGAAGGCGGATGTTGTCCTCGTCGTGGGAGTCGTGGAGGACGGAGTTGAAGTCGATCTCCTCGATCTTCGTCACCGCGCCGATGTCGCCGGGCAGGAGCGAATCGACCTCGATGTACTCCTTGCCCTGCAGCTGGAAGAGGTGCCCGGTCTTGAACGGCTTCTTGCCCTCCCCGATGTAGAGCTGCGTGTCCTTGTTGATCGTGCCCTGGTGCACGCGAAAGACCGCGACCTTGCCCACGTAGGGATCCATGATGATCTTGAAGACGTGCGCGAGGACGTGCTTCTTCGGGTCGGGCTCGGCGTGGAACTCCTCGCCCTCGCTCGTGGCCGACTTCAGGAACGGCGGCGGGTTGCTCTCCGACGCGTTGGGCGCGAGGCGCGCGAGGATGTCGAGGAACTCCACCACTCCGGCGCCGCTGCGCGCGGAGGAAAAGCACACGGGAACGAGGTGGCCTTCGCGAAGCGCCTTCTCGAACGGCGCGTGCAGCTGCTCGGGCGAAAGCTCCTCGCCCTGCTCGAGGTAGAGCGCCATCAGGTCCTCGTCGACTTCCACCACCTGGTCCACGAGCGCCGAGTGCGCGGCCTTCACCGAGGAGAAATCCGCGTCGCCGTCGGGATTGAAGAAGCAATCGACCACGTCCTTGCGGCCGTGGGCGGGAAGGTTGATCGGCAGGCACTCCTTGCCGAAGACCTCCTGGATGCGCGCGAGAAGGCCTTCGAGGTCCACGTTCTCGGCGTCGATCTTGTTGATGAGGATCATGCGGTCGAGCCCGCGCCGGGAGGCCGCGCGCATCATGCGCGTGGTGTTGAGCTCGATGCCGTTCTGCGCGTTGATGACGATGACCGCGAGGTCCACGCCGGCGAGCGCCGCGATGGACTGCCCGGCGAAATCGGGCATGCCGGGCGTGTCGATGAGGTGGACGTGGATTCCCTTGTAGGGAAAATTGACGATCGAGGAATTGAGCGAGTGGTGGTATGTCTTTTCGAGGGGATCGAAATCGCTGACCGTGGTTCCGCGCTCCGTGCTGCCCATCGCGCCGATCACTCCGGTCTTCCACAGCAGGGCCTCGGCCAGCGTCGTCTTGCCCGCCCCGCCGTGGCCCACTAGAGCCACGGTGTGGATGTTCTCGGTGGTGTACTTCGCCATGGCGACGACACTCCTCTCTGCTGCTTTGCAGCAAGCCGTTTCGCAAGGGATGTGAGCCTAGGTTACACCCGCTCCGGGGGCTACGCGGAAATCTCCAGCTGCACCGTCGCGCGGTCTCCGGCGAGCGCCTGCGCGATCCACAAATACGCGCGAATCGCCGAGCGCGCGTTCTCCACGGCCTCCACTTCGGAAGCGCCGCGCACGATGCATCCGGGCAAATCGAGCACCTGCGCGAAGTAGCAACCCTTCGCGCGGTGGATCGCGACACGGAAGCGCGGACCATGCTCTGCCATCGAACCAACCCTACTCGCGCGGGGCATGGACGGGCGGAGAAATCCAGTGAACGCTTTGGCGATTCTCGGGTGATTCGCGCGCGCCGTGTCCCTAGGATGCGTCTCACCGGCCGGGCGCGAAACCATCCCGCCGGATCCAAAGGCACCCGCTTCATGGGAGGAAGTCGTGAAGGAACTCAGCCTCGAGGAAGTGCTGCGCATCGCCGGCGGCGTTCCGGTGACTGCCGCGCTTGATGAGCTCACCTACCGCGCGCAGCAGCCCGCCGCGAGCGAAGCCGTCGATCCCGCGCAGCTGTTCCCGGCGGGCGTCCGCGACTCCGAGCCCCGCTGATCCCACGCGAGAGCGGCGCCGCGATTCCGGCCGCCCATCGCTTCGGGCCCGAGGCTGCTCCCGATGGCGATTCGTGAAATCCGCAGCCGAGGAAGTGAAGGAGAAATCGATGAAGGAAGTGGAGAAGAAGGACCTGCCGGGCGTGACCGGCGGCAAGGCCAACGAGACGAGCATCGTGATCGTGACGCCCGTGCCGGGCGCGCCGAACCTCCCCGTGGGCACCGACGAGCCGTTCGATCCGCTCGGAGACTCGAAGCGCCACGTGGAGGTGTAGGAGCGATGCGCAGCCTTCATCGCAGGGGCGGCACGATGCTCACGGCCGATGAAGTGGCGGCGGCATCGCGCGGGGCGCAGGCGCACGAAGCGCCCGACTTCTCGCGCGAGATCGCCGACCGGGAGCTCGGCTACCCGCAGAACCCCGCAGGGCCGGTCACCGCCGCGTCCACGGGCACGCAGTTCAACCGCAAGTAGCAGCGAAGGAAGATCGACATGGAAGACAACAAACCCGTGAAGGCAGGCGAGGCGCTCACGCAGGAGCAGGTCACGGACGTCGCGGGCGGGCAATCGGTCACCACGACCGTCAGCACGACCGGCATCGGAGTCACGTCCAACCAGCCAGGCACCGACGTCGGCGCGGCGCTCACCAACATCTACGAAGGCTTCGTGGATGTCACGTCGCACATCATCGAGCGCGTCGTGAACTCCGTGAAGAACTGATCGCACGGGCCCCGGGGCCAACCCGGGGCCGACCCCATGAATACTTCGCCAACGATGCCTGGAAGGCCGAAGGACGCGCTCGTCAGGGGCGCGGTCCGCGCCTGGCACATCGCCTTCATCCTGCTTCTCGCCTACGTAGTGGCGGAGATCGCGGCGACGAAGCTCGCGCTCGGAATGGACTCGGTTCACGCCGACCTCTTCTTCCACATGATCGAGAGCGGCCTCAACGCGATCGTTTGCCTGGCATTCATCGTCGTCGTTCCGGAATTCCGCCGCTCCCTCGGAGTCCTTTTCGCAAGCCCCTCACCAAGACCGCGGGCGCCCGACCTCGCGTGGACTTTCCTGGCGATGTTGTGCTGGGGATACGGCCTCTACCACATCGCATGCCTCGCACCGCTCATGCAATTGAAACCGGAGTGGTTCGCCGTGATGGGTTACCACGACACCGTGGCGCCCGTGAGCGTGCGGTACCTCACCTTCGCATTCGGAGCCGTGCTCCTCGCGCCCCTCGGGGAAGAGCTGATGTACCGCGGCTTCCTGATGAACCTCTGGGTCGCGCGATGGGGGATCTGGGGCGGCGTGATCGCCTCGTCGATCGTGTTCGGCCTTTTCCACCTGCAGCACGCCATCTTCGCTACCGTGCTGGGCCTTGTCTTCGCGCTCGTCTATCTCAAGTACGACAGCCTGTGGCCCTGCATCGGATTGCACGCCGCATACAACCTGCTTGCCTTCGATCCCCTGCTCGGGCAGGTCGCCTGGCTGAAGAATCGCGCGGAGGTCCAGGACCTTTCCAACTGGATCCCGTCGATGATCCTCTCCCTGCTCTTCTTCCCCGTCGCCTACATCTTCTGGCGGCGCTTCCGGCCCGCGCGCTAGCGACGCATGCCCGCTTCGCTCTTCCGGCGCGAGTCGGAGCAGGCCCGTTCGACCCGCTGGCTGGGCAAAGTCGTCCTCATCCGGCCGGTGTCGTTCACGTTCATGACGGCGTGGGCGCTCGCGTTCGCGGTCCTGCTCGTGGCGTTCTTCGTCTTCGGCGAATACACGCGCAAGGCGCGCGTGAGCGGCGTTCTCGCGCCGACCGAAGGCGTCGCGAAGGTCCTCGCGCCGCAGGCGGGCGTCGTCGAAGCGGTGCACGTGAAGGAAGGATCGCGCGTGCGCAAGGACGAGCCGATTATCGTGCTGGGCGACGGACGCGCCGCCCGTGGGAGCGTCGAGCTCGGCACGGCGGTGATCGAGCGGCTCGAGGAGCGGCGCCGCGCGCTGCTCGACCAGCGCGAGTACGCCATCGCCGCAATGCGTTCGGATCAGGCCTCGTACTCACGGCGCCTCGAGGGCATCGCCCGCGAGGTGAGCGGAATCGACAACGAGGTCGCGACGCAACGGGCGCGCTTCAGGATCGCGGCGCAGGGCGTGGAGCGCGCGCACCGCCTCGAGGACATCGGCTTCCTTTCCTCCGCGGCCCTCGACCGCGAGCGCGACGGCGCGCTCGAGCAGCAGTCGCGCCTCGAGCAGCTGGACCGCGCGCGATCGTCGCTGGTCCGCGATGCCGCGGCGCTGGAGTTCGAATCGGCGGGCGCGCTCTCGCGGGGCCGCGCGCAGGTGGCCGCCATCGACATGCAGCGCGCCGCCGTCGACCAGGAGCGCATCGAGCGCGACTCGCAGTTCCATGCCGCCATCGTCGCGCCCGCATCCGGCACGGTCGCCACGGTGCTGGTCGAGCCGGGGCAGATGGTGGTCGCGGGAACGCCCCTCGTGGCGATCGTGCCCGCCAACGCGACGCTCGAAGCGCTGCTCTACGCGCCGTCGCGCTCGATCGGATTCGTGCACGAGGGCGAAGAGGTCCTGCTTCGCTATCTCGCCTATCCGCACCAGAAATTCGGCATGCACCGCGCGACAATCACGGCGGTATCGCGCAACCCGATGCTGCCGGGGGAGCTCGGCTTCACGCCGATCGACGGAACGCGCGAACCGGTCTATCGCATCAAGGCCACGCTCGATGCGCAGGCGATCGTCGCGTATGGCCACGTCGAGGCGCTGCAACCCGGCATGCAGGTCGAGGCCGACGTGATGCTGGACCGGCGCCGGCTCATCGAGTGGATCTTCGAGCCGCTCCTGGGACTCGCCGGAAGGGCGTGATGGAATCGATCGCCGGCCTCACCTTCCGCGGCGGGCGGCGCCTGCCCGTGTTCCTCCAGACCGAGGCGGCCGAGTGCGGGCTCGCGAGCCTGGGCATGGTCGCGAACTTCCATGGCCATCGCATCGACCTCGCGGGCATGCGGCGGCGCTTCACCGTTTCGCTGAAGGGCGCGACGCTCGCCTACCTCATGCAGGTCGCGGGCCGCCTTCACCTCGCGCCGCGGCCGCTCAAGCTCGAGCTGGGCGAGCTCGCGAACCTGAGGA
>Ga0335083_10009019_pt1 | contig 12137 bp, 9 predicted proteins | sample Lox_Sample_42_FD_206716 | JGI IMG/M metagenome (GOLD analysis project Ga0335083, IMG submission 206716) | Soil microbial communities from Loxahatchee National Wildlife Refuge, Florida, United States - Lox_Sample_4.2 | ecosystem: Environmental > Terrestrial > Soil > Wetlands | place: USA: Florida... | reverse complement strand
TGACGAGGCGGACGCAGGAGCTTCGATGGAACGGTCCGCGCGGACCTTTTCTCGCCACTCACAGCTTCGGCGCAGTGGAACGATGCACCTCGTCGTCTTCAACGACTACATCGAGAACCAGCGGTATGTCGGTCGCGCAACGGGCTGGGGATTCCTTCCGCTCGGCCTCAGCGACCTGTCGTTGCCCGCGACGTTGCACCACCACGAAGTGCTGTAAGGGCTAGTGACATGCTTTCCAGAGGCACCCTCGACAAGCGTGGCGTGGTGCGGGCCGCTGACGATCTAACCTAGGTTCAAGCGCAGATCGTCGATCGACCGGTCCTCCGGCTCGTTATGGGAGAAGTAGCTTGTGAAATGTCACCCAACGGGATGACAATTCGACCAATGAATCGCAAGGGAGTTACGACGCGGGACACGCGGCTATCGGTTCGCGTCCCGGTCGCGCTCAAGCGCGCCATCGAGCGTGAGGCTGTGCGCGGCCGGCGAACGGTTGCTGACGTGGTCATCTCGACGCTTGAGACAAGTCTCGTCGTCACCGGCGTGGAGCGCTCCGACTTGCGACCCCACGAAGCGGAAGTGGTCCGCGCGTTTGCTGATTGGGTTCTGAGGAACTCACAACACAGGCACAAGCAACGTCGCGTCGCGCGAAATGGAGGCAAATAACCATGGGATCGATCCTGACGCGTGGCTCGAAACTGTACGCGAAGGTCAAGAGCATCACCGGCAAGTGGGAACGCCACGCGACCGGCATCAACGACACCACCGAGGGGCGCAAGGAAGTCGAGAAGTGGATCACGAAGACCGAGCGCCAGATCGAAGCGGAGCGCGCCGAGGGCGCAGGACCGATGACAGTGAACCGATGGGCGGAAAAGTGGCGAGACAAGCGCAACGAGGCCGGCAAGGATGGCGATCACGAGTACGCGCGACTCGAAGAGCACGTCCTACGCAGAATCGGCCAGAAGTTGCTCGTGGACGCCGCCGGCACGCCGGCAACGGTCGAACTCTTTCACACCATCCTCACGACACCGACTCGTACGACAGGTGAGCCACCATCCGGGCGCACGATGCACAACATCCACGGCGTCTACGCACTCATGATGCGCGATGCCAAGCTCGCCGGCGAAATCGAGCATGCGCCGGAGCGGCTCGGTGTAGAGCAGCTCGGTGCCAAAGTGGACAAGGATCCTGAATGGCGGGCGTTAGCAATGCTCACCCGCGAGGAGGTACAGACACTCATCTCGTCGCTGAAGATCCCGTGGGACCGGCGAGTGTTCTATGCGATCGAGCTACTCGCCGGCACACGACCTGGTGAGGCGGCAGCGCTTCGGTGGCGGAACTACGACCCGGCGAAGCAACCGCTCGGCGAGTTGCTCGTGGCACGCTCGTACAACGCTAAGCGACGGAGAATCAAAAACACCAAGACCGACGCGGTTCGACACGTGCCCGTGCATCCAACTCTCGCAGAGATTCTCGGAGAATGGTGGATTCGCGGTTGGGCTGTAATGATGGGACGCGAGCCAACGCCAGATGACTTGATCGTGCCGATGCCGCCAGCTGATGCAGCAGCCCGCACGAGCGCACGCAAGCACGACGAACCCCTTCGTGCCGACTATTATTCGCGCAGCTGCTGGGTCGACATCGATCTCCCGGCCCTGAACTGGCGCCATCGCCGCCACTACGACGTGCGCGCCACGTTCGTTACGCTGGCGCTCGATGACGGCGCCGATCCTTACATCATCGAAACGCGTGTCACCCACACCAAGCGCTCGTCGTCGACGATGGAACGCTTCTACAACCGCGGCGTGCAGTGGGAGATCACGTGCCGCGAGCTCGCCAAACTCAAAATCGTCCGTGTGCAGGACGACCTGATCGCTCCTACAGCTGCTGATGGAACCTCGCGGAACCACAACGGCGAGACCAAGATGCTTGGTCCATCCATGGTCCAATCTGACGTTTCTCGTCGAGGAAGTTGGCTCCGGAGGAGGGTTTCGAACCCCCGACCCGGCGGTTAACAGCCGCCTGCTCTACCACTGAGCTACTCCGGAAGGTTTGGGGACTGAATTGATGACGCATCGACGTGGCACGTGTCAAGGCTCAGGCGCGAAGCCGGGCGAGGGCCGCGTCGGCGGTGGCGAGGTCGGCGGCGGCGAGGGCGGCGTGCAGCGTGGCGACGACCTCGGCGGGTGCGCCGCATGCGGCGGCGTCGGCGAACGGCGCGGTGGCGCGGCGCCGCAGCGCCCATGCCGCGCGGCCGTAGGCGCCGCGCGCGAGCACGCGACGGCCGTACCACCAGGTCAGCGGCAGCGTCGCGAGCGCCGCGACGTCGGTGGGGTCGAGCGCGACGTGGGTGCGCGGCGCCACGAGGCGCATGGCGCGCACGAGGAAGTCCGAGCCGTCGGGCCATAGCTTCAGCACCGCGAAGCCGATCGCCGTCAGCGCCACCGCGACGCCGAGCTTCCAGCGCCGCAGCGTGAAGTCGACCGGTGCGCCGAGCCGCCACGCGGCCCACAGCAGCAAGTCACAAGCGGCGGTCGCGACGAGCGGGAACACGAAGATACCGGCGAGGTCGCTGAGCTTGCCGGTCAGCCAGCGCGGGGCGTGCGATGACTTGAGCCACCAGTCGTTCACCGCGAGCACGAGCAGCGCGCCGAGCGGCACCGGCGCGAGCAGCTCGGCGAGCGGCAGGCCGGCGCGTGTCGCGCCATCGGCGCCGGCGAGCAGACGGCGCACGCGCGACCACATCGCCATTTCGTACCACGCTACAATGGTGGCGATGATCGGGACGACCATCGGCGGGTACCAGATCACCGATCGGCTTGCCGAAGGTGGAATGGGTGCGGTGTTCGTCGCCAAGCACGCGGTGATGGGCCGCGATGCGGTCGTCAAGCTGCTCTTGCCCGAGCTCTCGCACAACGAGGACATGGTGCGGCGCTTCTTCAACGAAGCGAAGGCCGCCGCCGCGATCAACGATCCCGGTATCGTGCAGGTGTTCGACGTCGGCTACCTGCCCGACCGCCGCGCGTACATCGTGATGGAGCGACTGCGCGGCGAGACACTCGCGAGCCGCTTGCGCACGCGCGGCATGCGCATCGATCAGGCCGTCCACGTGCTGCGCCTGCTCGCGCGCACGCTCGACGCCGCGCACGAGCACGGGATCGTCCACCGCGATCTCAAACCCGACAACATCTTCCTGGTCCCCGACAAGGACGTGATCGGCGGCGAGCGCACGAAGATCCTCGACTTCGGCATCGCGAAGCTCGCGAACGCCGGCACGCGCGCCGCGACGCAGGCCGGCAGCATCTTCGGCACGCCGGCATACATGGCGCCCGAGCAGTGCTCCGACTCCGCCGCCGTCGACGCGCGCGCCGATCTGTACGCGATCGGCTGCATCGCGTACGAGATGCTGTGCGGCCAGCCGCCGTTCGGCATGGGCGGCATCGAGCTGCTCGCGGCGCACCTGCGCGACGAGCCGGTGCCGCTGCGCCAGCGCAACGCCGACGTGCCGCCGTGGCTCGAGCAGGTCGTGCACCGCCTGCTGCGCAAGCATCCGAACGAGCGCTATCAAACCGCCGCCGAGCTGCACGGCGCGCTCGATCCGACGCGGCAGTCGGCAGGCACCGCGCCGACGATCACGCCGCAGCCGTTTCCGGTGGTCTCCGCCGCGCCGACGCAGCCGCCGCCGCCCTCCGCGGCTGCCGCACCGGCGTTGACCACACACACCGCGGCCGCGGGTGCGGTGTCGACCGCTCCGCCGCCGCCTCGCGGCGGTGCTGCCCGCTGGGTGGCCGGCGCGATCGGCGCGGTCGTGATCGGTGTCGTCGTCGTGATCGTCGCCGCCGGCGGCGGTAAATCGCACGACGAGCCGACGCCGGTGCAACCGGCTGCGGCACCAACACCAGCGCCGGCGCCCGTGCCCGCGCCCGTCGATTACGCGAAGGTCTTCGATGGCATCCAGCGCCTGCTCGCCAGCGGCGACTTCCAGACCGCGCGCGCGGAAGCCGAGCAGATTCCGGCGAGCTCGCCGTTTCACGAGCAAGCGATCGGCGCGATCGCAGACGCCGAGCGTGCCGCCAAGGCGGCGCCGCCCGCGCACCCGGCCGTGGCCGTCGCGCCGAAGCACGATCCGAAGCATGCCTCGGCCCCACCGAAGCCGCCGACCGAGAAGTCTGCCGAGAAGACTCCCGTGCCGGCCGCGCCTCCGGTCAACTACGACGAGGAGCTCCGGCTCGCGGAGGATTCAGCGAAGGCGCGAAACTGGCCCGCTTGCTTCACGCACGCCGAAGCCGCGTTGCGCGCCAGGCCGGGCGACAAGGATGCCGCGATGTGGGCCACGAAGGCCGCGTGTGTGGCGGGCAATGCCGCGCTCGCACGCCATCTCGCTCCGAAGGACGTCGCGGCTCGCGACGATGCTCAGCACACCTGCGACGGCTTCGGCATCCAGCTCGATTGACGCGCGTCGGGCATCCGCCCTATCGTTGCCGTCTATGGGGATCTCGACCGAGCTGAGACTGTCTACTCTCGCGCGCGTGGTGGTGGCGGCAGGCGCGCTGATGCTGTGTCTCGCATCCGCCGGCAAACAGGACGCGGGTAACGGTTTCGGCGCGACGCAGAAGAACACGGTCTTCTACGAGACCAAGCCGAAGTTCGAGTGGCCGCACCAGAAGGGCTCGACGTATCGCGTCGTGCTGTGGCGCGTGCCGAACAACCCGGCGCAGCAGCGCGTCGCGCTGTACGACCAGCAAAACTACACCGAGCACCACTGGTCGCCGCCCGACGATCTCGATTTCGAGACCCACTACGAGCTCTACATCTACAACGACCAGCAGGCGATCGTCTCGTCGTGGGGCTTCGCGATCGGCTACGAGCAGCCCAAGGTGCTCGACACGCTGGCCGAGCAAAACGCCAAGGTGAACAGCCTGTCACCGCAGATCCACGTCACGCCGACGTCGTATCAGTACGTCTACTACCAGTTCGTGTTGTCGGATACGTCGGCGTTCGACGCCGACAAGATCATCGACCAGGCATTCATCCCGCAGGAGGGCAACATCCAGCAGTACCCCGGGCCCGACGGCGAGATGAATACGGCCGACGACGTCAAGTACGTCGAGTGGAACGTCGCGCGCGTGCTCAAGCCGAACCGGACGTACTACTGGCGAGTGCGCTCGTACTACTTCACGAAGTCCGACGTCGAGGGCAACAAGACGCCCGATCCGCAGAACGCGCTCGGCCACGCCGAGCAGACCGGCGTGTTCTCGATTCCGCCGCAGTCGGGCTCGGACTCGCTCGCGAACATCACGCAGATCACGCGCGACAAGGAAGACACGTTATACCCGTCGATCAACAAGCGACTGGCGCTCGCCTACGTCTCGTGCGTCGGGAAGTGCTGGAAGGTGAACCCGGAGTCGATCAAGACCGGCAAGGTCCAGATCGGATCGGAGCTGCACGTCGCCGGCGTCACCATTCGCGGCGGCGTGCCGGTCTACGATACCGGGCGCGAGGAGTTCACGAAGTCGGTCAAGGGAAGCTGGGACGAGCGTCCGCAGTGGGATGTCGACGGCGAAGGCATCTTCTTCGATTCCAACCGGTCCCAGGATCGCTACAACGTCTGGTACAAGCGCCGCGACGCACGCGGGTACACGCAGCTGACGTTCAACGACTTCGACGCCCAAGGCCCGTCCGTGTCGAAGGACGGCAACAAGATCGCCTACCAGGTGCGCAACAACGAGAACGGCAAGGGCTGGTCGATCTGGGTCGTCGATCGCGAAGGCCGCGCCGCGACCGAGCTCGGCGCCGGCGAGCAGCCGGCGTTCTCGCCCGACGGCACCAAGATCGCGTTCTCGCTCAAGGACGGCAAGGGCGATAACCAGATCTGGATCATGGACGCCAACGGTGGCAACCGCATCCAGATCACGAACGAGTACAAGAATATCGAGCCGGCATGGCACCCATCGGGCAAGCGGCTCGTGTTCACGTCGACCCGCTCCGGCAACGCCGACATCTGGATGGTCGAGCTCGAGGGCGCGCGCATGGTGCAGCTCACCAACTACGAGGGAGACGACATCACGCCCGAGTTCACGCCGGACGGCCGTTACATCATGTTCGCGTCGACTCGCGGCGGCGACGAGTTCATGCACCTGTGGATGGGCGAGCTCGCGAGCGTCGCGCAGTAGTCACGGGCAGATCGCGGTCAGCGCGCCGAACGCGAGCGCTTCGCGAGGTACTCGCGCAGGAGCTGCTCCGACGGGAACGGCTCGCGCTTGGCCTTGGTGCGCGCGCGCTCGAGCGCGAAGCCGACGATCTGCTGGATCGCCTGCGCGTACGTGCGGCCGCTCGCGCGCACGCACTGCGCGAACGCGCATCCATCGGCGAGATCCGGGTTCGGGTTGACCTCGAGGATGTACGGCTCGTTCGTGTTCGCTTCCAGCCGCATGTCGACGCGCGCGTAGTCGCGGCAGCCGAGCGCGGTGAACGCGCGCACCGCGATGTCTTGCATGCGGCGTACGAGGTCAGCCGGTAGGTCGTCGACCGGACACTTGCTCTCCATCGCGTAGTAGTCGCGGCTGTACGGATCCCACTTCGCGCGGTACGTGATGATGTGCGGCAGCGCGCGGCCCTCGTTGTCGGTGCCGCCGTCCTTGAAGCACATCTCGTAGAGCGGCAGCGGCTCGGGCGGATCGTTGCCGAGGATCGCGCAGTGGATCTCGCGGCCTTCGATGAACTCCTCGACCAGCGCCGGCATCTTGTGCTCGCCGACCACGAGCTGGACGCGCGCTTCGAGCGCCGCGCGATCGTGGACGACCGAGCCGGCATCGATGCCGCCCGACGCGTCGTCGAACGCCGGCTTCACGATCATCGGGTAGCGCAGCGCCAGATCCTTGTCGGGCGGCGTCGTCTGGCCGATGTCGATCACGATGCCGCGAGGCACCGGCAGGCCGGCGCCGGCGAGCAACGCCTTCGCGTGCGGCTTCTTCTGGCACAGCGCGAGCGCGAGCGGCCGGTTGCCGGTGTAGGACACGCCGAGCAGCTCGTAGAGCGCCGGCACGTGCATCTCGTGCTCGAGGTCGTCGTGGAAGAACTCGACGAGGTTCAGGATCGCGTCGGGGCGCTCCTTCTCGATGATCCCCATCAGGTTCGCGAAGCTGTCCTCGATGTTGTAGGTGACGACGTCGTGGCCGCCGTCGCGCACCGAGCGCTCGATCAGCGCGATCTCTTCGACGACCGTGTCCCATGGCTCGACGATCTTCGTCGGATCCCAGTCCGGGGTACGACGGCCGTCGCGGCGCCACAGGTCGACGACATCCTCATCGACCTGGTTCCACAAGATCAGTACGCGTGCACGCTGCATGAAGATGCAACTTTCTCAACACGTACCATCTTTGCGTCGTCGCGACTAGGGATCAGATCGTGCCGACCCCGATGCGCGTGCCCCATGGATGCTTCGCGGCGAGCTCGTCCGCGCGCTGGCGCTGCTCGGGTGACAGGCTCTCGCGCACCGCGGCCGCGAACCACGCCGCCAGCTCGGCCGCGGTCGCGAAGCGGTCGCCCGCGTCCTTCGCGAGGCCGACCGCGAGCACGCGATCGATGTCGCCGGGCACCGGCGCGAGCATCGACGGCCGCGTCGGGACGCGATACACGACGTCGTACAGCGTCGTCGGTACGTCCTTGCCGGTGAACGCGGGGTGGCCGGTCACCGCGCGGTACAGGATCGCGGCGAGCGAGTACACGTCGGCGCGGTGATCGACGTCCTCGCCGCGCGCCTGCTCGGGCGCCATGTACGCGGGTGTGCCCACGACATGGCCCTTGGTCAGCGTGCCCGAGCCGCCTTGCTTGCTGACGCCGAAGTCGAGGATCTTCCAGCGCCGGCCGGTCGCGTCCTCCGCGAAGAACACGTTGTGCGGCTTGAGATCGCGGTGAACGATCCCGACCTCGCGCGCGGCCTCCAGGCCGGCTGCCACGTGCTCCGCGAGCACCTCGGCCTGCGCGAGCTGCACGCGGCGCTGGCGGCGCAGCTGGTGGGCCAGATCGTGGCCGCGCAGCCGCTCCATCGCGAGAAACGGCAGCTCGCCGGTGGTCGTGCCGACCTCGAGCACGCGCACGACGTGCGGGCAGTCGAGCTTGGCCGCGGTCTCGGCCTCGCGCACGAACCGCGCCACCGCGGTCGCGTCGGCGAGCGTGCCCGGGTGGAGCAGCTTGACCGCAGCCTCGCCGAGGTCGCGAACGCTTTGCGCCTCGTAGACCTCGCCCATGCCACCGCGGCCGATGAGCATGCCCAGGCGGAACGACCCGATGACCTGGTCGGTGAACCGGCCAGGGCCACCGACCTTGAGCGCGCGATCGAGCTCGGCGCGCGCCTCGACGAGCAGCGCGTCGCGCTGAGCGACACCGCGCACGGCCTGCTCGAGCTTGTGGACGTGCTCGAGCGTGACGCGCTGGCTGACCCGGGCGGTGAAGAACGTGATGAAGTACAGGAACTCGATCACGAGCAGCGTCCCGATCTGATCGAACGTGCGAGCCGGCATCGCCACGATGCCGCGATCCACGGTCACCCCCGTGATGATCGCGAGCCCGATCACGGCGTGGACGACCGCGACGAGCAGGTACATCGCGGTCGTCAGCTTCGTGTTCGCGCCGAGGCTGAAGAAGTAGATGCCGTACGTGATCATCGCCGCGACCGGCGAGGCCCAGCCCCAGTAATAGACGCCGCCGAACGCGCCGAACGCGATCACGAGGGCGGGGGGCAGGATCGCGCGGGTCGAGTAGCGCGCCGGGTCGAGCGTGACGCGCAGCATCCACAGCGAGCCCAGCGTGACGACGATGCAGCCGGTGATCTGGGCGCGAAACGCGATCGGGTCGCCGTTGGTCGCCACGCCTGCGACCGCGCCGGCGACGCTGGTCACGATCGCGACCTTGAGGAAGATCTTGGAGCGCGTGATCTCCTCGGCCTTCATCGCCTCGACCGGCGACGCCATGGTCGAGTACTTCGTCTGCGAATCGGTCTGGGCGCGCTTGCGCGACGACAGCTGCTGCGTCGGCAGCCCGTGCACCGGATCGGGTGTGGCCGGCGCGACCGTGCGGGTCTCGCCGCCGCCGTCCGCCGGATCGGGCTCGTCGGCCAGGTCCTCGGTCGGCTCGATCGGTGCGCGCGGACCGAGATCTACGGTCGGCCGGTCATCGTCGCCCGGGTGCCTGACGGCCACGTCGGGAGCATAAGCCCGGCGTGGGTGGCGAGCCATCTATTCTAGTTCTGTGCGCATTCCGCGAGCGGGATGCAGTCCAGCGTGTAGCAATCGCCGCGAATTCCAGGCGTCGTGCCGGCCGGGCAGTCGATGGCGATGTCGCAGTCGGTGGCGCCGGTGCACGTGCCGGCCGTCGCCGGCGCCACGCAGGACGAGACCCAGCCGGTCGGGCTCGACGTCACGACGCACTCGGTGCCGCTCGCACACGACACGCCGTCGCACGCGGTCGGGTCGCCGCCGCAGTACTCGAACGTCTCGGTCTGACACGTGCAGCCATGCTCGTCGCACGTGCAGTCGCTGCCGACATAGATCGGATCGCAATCGGGGCGCGCTTTGCAGGCGGCCTCGGTCGTGAGCGACGAGCACGCCGCCTGCGGCGACTTCGGCTCGGGCGCGCAGCCTTGATAGATCGGGCTGGTGTCGGTCTGCTGTTCGTACAAACCGATGCAGTCGTCGTGTGCGGTGCACGTGTACGGGTCGAGGCCGGTGCACGAGCCCTGGATCGGGCCGGTCGGCTCGACCTCCCAGCAGCCCCAGAACACCGGGCCCATATTGTCTTCGAGGTTGGAGACCCAGTACGCGCCGTGACAGCCGGGTGCGGCCAGACACGCCGACTCGTCGAGCTGCTCGCACGCGCCGGTACACGTCGCCCAGTCCGGCACGAGTGGCTCCGCGCAGTCCGTGCCACACGGGCAGCCGCCCGGGCTGAAGTTTTCGCAGTCGCCGCTGGAGGGGTCGCGCAGCTCGAGGACGGCGATCGAGCCGCCGCCGGGGCCGGCGCAGATCGGCGCGTCGGGCGGCGGGACGCCGTCCCAGTAGAGGTTGCAGCCGGCCAGAACCAGGGCGAGGCACGACAGGCGCGCGATCATCGCGCAGCGCTTCAGCAAGCCACGCGCCATTGCAAGTGCGCGACTGCGCGAGCAGGTACCTCAGTTTTTCGCGGACGATCGCGTGTTTTCGCGCGGGAGCCTGCTTGTGCCGCGGGGCGCGCCCTCATTAGATCCGCTCCGCCATGCATCCCTGGCTCGCGTTCCTCTGCTTCTGGAAGGTCTTGTTCGGCAAGAAGCTGCCCGCCGACCTGTTCGAGCCGGTCGCGCCCGCGCTTCCCGCGCCGAAGCCGGAGCCGGAGCGAGCGCGCGAGCGCGAGCCCGAGCCCAGGCCCGCCGACAAGCCGAAGCCATCGGCGGCCGCGCAGCACCGTGAAGGTGCGCTCGCGCTGCTCGCGATCCTGCAGCGCGAGGCGCGGTTCGTCGACTTCGTGCGCGACTCGGTCGACGGTGCATCCGATGCCGACATCGGCGCGGTCGCGCGCGAGATCCACCGCGGCTGCAGGAAGGTGATCGATCAATATCTGACGATGGAGCCGGTGATGCCGGGCGACGAAGGCACCGCGGTGACGGTTCCGAAAGGCTTCGATCCGGCCGAGGTGCGGCTATCCGGCGAGGCCAAGGGCGAGGCCCCGTATCGCGGGACGCTTCGCCATCACGGGTGGCGCGTGGTAGACGCGAAGCTCCCCGTGCTGGCCGACGGCGTCGACCGCACGGTGATCGCTCCCGCGGAAGTCGAGCTGTGACGCAGAAGATTATCGGTATCGATCTCGGCACGACGAACTCGGCGCTCGCGACGGCGGGCGACGACGAACCGGCGCGCGCGCTCGGCATCGCGCAGGTCGTTGCTGCGGGCGAGGTCGCCGAGCGGGCGACGCTGCCGTCGTTCCTGCTGTTGCCGAGCGAGCAAGAGGTCGCGCCGGCGCAGCTGCAGCTCCCGTGGTCGGGACCGCTGCGCTACTGCGTCGGCACGTTCGCGCGCGACCGCGGCGCCGAGCTGCCGCACCGGCTGGTGTCGTCGGCGAAGTCGTGGCTGTGCAATCCGGCGATCGATCGCACGTCGCAGGTGCTGCCGTTTCGCGGCGCGCAGCGCGAGCTCGAGGCGGAGATGGGAAGCGGCGAGCGCGTGTCGCCGGTCAACGCGTCGGCGCGCTACCTCGCGCACCTGCGCGCCGCGTGGGACGACGCGCACGAGGACGAGCCGGCCGACGAGCAGGACGTGCTCGTCACCGTGCCGGCGAGCTTCGACGCGGTCGCGCGCGAGCTCACGGTGGTCGCCGCGCGCGAGGCCGGCTTCGCGAAGATCACGCTGCTCGAGGAGCCGCAGGCGGCGTTCTACGCGTACCTCGCGGCGCGCGGCGACGCGTGGCGGCGCGAGCTCGCGCCGGGCGATGTCGTGCTCGTGTGCGACGTCGGCGGTGGCACGACCGATTTTTCGCTGATCGAGGTCGCCGACGACGGCGGCAACCTCGCGCTCGAGCGCGTCGCGGTCGGCGATCACATCCTGCTCGGCGGCGACAACATGGATCTCGCGCTGTCCGCCGTCGTGCAGCGCGATCTGGGCAAGCAGCTGGACGCGATGCAGCAGCGCGCGCTCGTCCACGCGTGCCGGCGCGCGAAGGAGACGCTGCTCGGTGACACCGGGGACGGCGCACCCGACAAGGTGCCGGTCGCGATCCTCGGCCGTGGCTCCAAGCTCATCGGCGGCACGATCAAGGCCGAGGTCACGCGCGCGCAGGCCCAGGCGCTGCTCGTCGACGGCTTCTTCCCGACGGTCGGCGCCGACGCGAAGGCCGAGCGCCGCCGCGCCGGTGGCCTGCGCGAGATGGGCCTGCCCTACGCGCACGATCCCGGCGTGACGCGCCACCTCGCGGAGTTCCTCGCGCGGTTCGGCCGGATGCCGAGCGCGGTGCTGTTCAACGGCGGCGTGATGAAGGCCGATCGGCTGCGCGCGCGCGTGATCGAGCTCCTGCGCGCGTGGGCCGGGCGCGACGTGCGCGTGCTGGAAGGCGCCGATCCGGATCTCGCGGTCGCGCTCGGCGCGGCGCACTACGGCCAGGTCCGGCGCGGCCGC
>Ga0335083_10009018_pt1 | contig 12139 bp, 11 predicted proteins | sample Lox_Sample_42_FD_206716 | JGI IMG/M metagenome (GOLD analysis project Ga0335083, IMG submission 206716) | Soil microbial communities from Loxahatchee National Wildlife Refuge, Florida, United States - Lox_Sample_4.2 | ecosystem: Environmental > Terrestrial > Soil > Wetlands | place: USA... | reverse complement strand
GAGAGCTACGGGGGAAAAGCCTTCACGAACGGTCTCACGGAGAGACATTCTTCACGCTCCTGACCTCAAAGTTCCGCCGCAATGGTTTATTTCTTCTCGACGAACCGGAAGCGGCGCTCTCTCCGCAACGCCAACTTTCATTCCTGGTGCTTGTTCATGACGTCGTAACGCAATATCGAGACGCGCAGTTCATCATTTCCACACACTCGCCGATTCTTCTCGCCTATCCCGACGTCCAGATACTTTGCTTTGATGACGGATGCATCCGGTCGGTCGGTTATGAGCAAACCCAGCCATATCAGGTGGTCCGCAATTTCTTGAATAATCGGAACCAATTCCTAAGAGAGTTGTTCGGGGAATCCCCAGGCCTTTTCGATGATCTCGAATAAGAAGGAGAGCAGTCAGCGGGCCGAAAGTGGTTTTGCCAGCAGCTAGAAGCTTTGCCAGTGGTTCGCGACCCAAGTTCCGCCGTCCCTCACTCCCACTCAATCGTCCCGGGCGGCTTCGACGTGATGTCGTACACGACGCGGTTCACGCCTTTCACTTCATTCACAATCCGCGTCGAGATGATCTTCAGGACTTCATGCGGCAGCGGCACCCAGTCGGCGGTCATGCCATCTTCCGAACTTACGGCTCGGATCGCGCACGTGTACGCATACGTCCGCATGTCGCCCATCACACCGACCGACATCACCGGCAACAGTACTGCGAAGGACTGCCAGATTTTCGTGTAGAGGCCGGCTTCTTTGATTTCGGTGACGACGATGTCATCGCATTCGCGCAGCAAGGCGAGAAGTTCGGGCGTGACTTCTCCAAGCACACGTACGGCGAGTCCCGGCCCGGGGAACGGCTGCCGCAGCAGGATTTCGTCGGGCATATTCAGGTCGCGACCGATGCGTCGGACTTCATCCTTGAATAAATCCTTCAGCGGCTCGATGAGCTTGAGCGCCATCTTCTTCGGCAATCCGCCGACGTTGTGATGTGACTTGATGACCTGCGAGGGCCCACGCACCGACCGCGACTCGATCACATCCGGATAAAGCGTTCCCTGCACCAGCCATTTGACCTTGCCTTCGGTCTTCTCGATTCGCCGGGCTTCTTTTTCAAAAACTTTGATGAATTCGTTGCCGATGATCTTGCGTTTCTTTTCCGGGTCGCTGACCCGCTTCAGCTTTTTCATGAAGCGGGCGGTGGCATCCACCGCATCCAGCTTCAGGCCCAGGCGGTCGCGCAAATTCTTCTGCACTTTTTCGAATTCGTTCTTGCGCAGCACGCCATTGTTGACGAAGACGCAAGTCAGGCGCGACTTGCCTTTCGCATCGCGCAGGGCGCGATCAACCAGCACCGCGGCCACCGCCGAATCCACACCGCCCGAAAGCGCGCAGATGGCGCGCCCTGTGCCAACCTGCTCTTTGATCTGCTGGATCGTCGACTCGATGAAATGCTTCGCCGTCCATGTTGGCTTTGCTCCACAGATCTGGAAGACGAAGTTCTTCAGTATCTGCGTGCCTTGCGGCGTGTGGTGTACTTCCGGATGGAACTGCACCGCATACCATTTCTTCTCGACGTTCTGAATTCCTGCCACGGCGTAATGCGTCTTCGCCATCAACTCGAAGCCCGGAGGCAGTTCCAGCGCTTCGTCGCCATGTGACATCCAGACGGCAAGCTTCTTGGCCAATCCCTGAAACAGCACGGACGCATTGACGACGTCGACTTCGGCGTGGCCGTACTCACGTTTCTCCGCCGGCCGCACCTTGCCGCCCAGCGTGTGCACCATGAACTGCAATCCGTAGCAGATGCCGAGCACTGGCACGCCCAACTCGAATACGCGGGCGTCGGCAGGCGGCGCATCCTTGTCGTAAACCGACCACGGCGCCCCCGAGAGAATGATGCCCATCGGCCCGTAACTTTTGACCTCGTCAATCTTCGCTGTGCACGGCAGCACGACGGAAAAGACATTCTGTTCGCGGATGCGGCGTGCGATCAGCTGTGTGTACTGCGCGCCGAAATCAAGGATGACGATGGACTGCGTCGTGGAAGGGGCGTTAGGACGCGATTGGTTTGCCACCGATGAGTATTTCAAATTCGTGGAGTGGGTGTAAAGGAGTAAAGGCTGGCCCTCGGGCACAATCGCCAGTCACAATCGTAATGAGGCTCTGGTGTAAAATCACGCTTCGGTTTCCACTCACACCCAAAGGATTCCTGTCATGGGCGGACCGCCAAAACTGACTCGCGCCGATTTCACAGCGATGCGCACCATTTCCAAGGCGCGCGACACAAATCTCGTGACAATGTTTTCGGGCACACACCTGCAGTTTGGCAAATGGGCCCGGGAAAAAAGCATCAAGGGCGCGCTTTCCGATGCGAATGACGTCCGCTCCGGCGTCACCAAGATGGTCAGCGGCATCAAGACCGGGTCGAAGGTCGCCGCCAACATGCCGAACTTCGGCGTGGTCAAGCAGCATGCGGAAGAACTGATCCGGATCTCGATGAATCTGCATGACATGCACGACGTCGTACAGGCCCTGACCGGAGAAGTTCTGCATCAACTGGTTTCGGAAATGACGCCGCTCATCGGCGTGCTGACCAGCAGTTACAAGTCGGTGCAGTCGTGGCGGGCGGTCGTCGCCAACGCGCGTGACCTCTACAAGTCCGACTACTACCTCGAAGGCGTGCTGCCGGGCGATCCGCAGGCCGCGGCCGAAGCTGTGATCGTGATCATCAAGCGCTTTCTCGCCGCCAACACGGCCGACGCCGTGCGTAACACTGCCTCAGCTTCCACCAAGATTGCCGGCCTGTTTGCCGACATGGGCACGGCCACGACCGCGGCGATCGGCGCCGCCAGCGCGCTTTCCAAGTTGATCCAGGAACTCTACACGCTGGGACGTGACTACACGGAAATGAAAGCCGGCAACAAGCGGCTCGACGATCCCAGCACGCTCGACATGTCGGTCTTCACCGACTGCCCGATTCTCGGTTGCTATCTGATTTCCTGCTCCGACACGAGCATGGTCGCGAATTTCTTCGTCGCCGACATGGGACTGCCCGGATGGATGGACAAAGTCGAACGAATGAAGAAGACACAGCTCGATCCGCTCATCAAGAATGCGAATAAGGCGATCACATCGTCGCGTCTCACGCTTGATGGACTGAAAGCCAACAAAGGCACGTTCGCGGAAAAGAGCATGTTCGCGAACATGAAGGAGCAGTTCAACCGCTTGATCCGCTCAAACGCCGGTCGCGCAGCGAAGACCAGCGCGTAAAGGGGTGCGCCATGATCGTAACGATAACGAAGAAAACCACGCTCGAAGACGTCAGCCGCCGCGGATTCCTGCAAGGCATGCTTGCCGCCGGAGCGTTCGTGCTGTGCGCCTGCAAATCCCCTGTCCTCGCCAGTGCAGGGAAACTTGGCGCCGCCGCAGGCAGCGGAGCAGCGGCGATCGATGGTGCCGCGTTTCATCCCGGCGTCTATCTGGGCATTCATTCGGATGGCACCGTGTTCATCGTGGCGCATCGCGTTGAGATGGGAAATGGTGTCCGCACGAGCCTTCCCCGCATCCTTGCCGACGAACTCGACGCCGACTGGTCGCGCGTGAAGGTCGTCCAGGGTGATGGCGACGAGGCATACGGCGATCAGGACACTGACGGCTCGCATTCTGTCCGCAGTTTTTTCGACCCCCTGCGCGAAGCCGGCGCGACCGCGCGGCTCATGCTCGTTCGCGCTGCGGCGCAAGAGTGGAAAGTGCCGGAAGGCGAGTGCGTCGCCGATCCGCCGCACGCCGTTTCGCACAAGAGTTCCAATCGCACGCTCGGTTACGGAGAACTCGCCGCGCTCGCCGCGAAACAGCCTGTGCCCAAGAAAGAAGAGTTGAAGTTCAAGTCTCCCGAGCAGTGGCGCTACATCGGCAAGGCCGCTCCCGGATTCGACGTGACTGACATTTGCGCCGGCAAAGCGCAGTTCGGCATGGACGTGCGCCTTGACGGCATGCTTTACGCCGCGATCGCGCACCCTCCGGTACTCGGCGTGAAAGTAAAGTCGGTCGACAATTCCGCCGCGTTGAAAGTCATAGGCGTGAAGCAGACAATTCCGATCGAGCCCTTCACGGCCCCGCATGCGTTCCAGCCGCTGGGCGGCGTCGCGGTCATCGCCGACAACACATTCGCTGCGTTCAAAGGGCGCAAGCAGCTCAAAGTCGAATGGGAGAACGGCCCGAACGCCACTCATAACTCGGCCGACTACAGGAAGCAGTTGCAGGAAACATCGCGGAAGCCGTGCAAGGTCATCCGCACCATGGGTGATCCTGACGCCGAGTTCGCCAAGGGCGGCAAGGTGATTGAGGCCGAATACTACGCTCCGCACCTGGCGCACGTGTCGATGGAACCTCCGGTCGCAGTCGCCCACGTTCAGGGAGATAAAGCCACAGTCTGGGCGCCGACGCAGAGTCCAATGGCAGCCCGAAAAGAAGTCGCCAGGGCGCTGGGCGTGAAAGAAGAAAATGTCACGTGCCATGTCACTTTTCTCGGCGGAGGCTTCGGGCGCAAATCGAAACCCGACTACTGCGCCGAAGCTGCCCTGCTCTCGAGAAAGACCGGGAAGCCCGTGAAAGTCGTCTGGAGCCGGGAAGACGACATCAAGTTCGACTACTTCCATTCGGTCGCTGCGATGTATATCAAGGCTGCGGTGGACGACAAGGGCATGCCCAAGGCCTGGCTGCAGCGCTCGGTCTTTCCCCCGATCAATTCAACCTTCGATAAGACTGCCGTCTACGGCGACGAAGTTACTCTCGGCTGGGATGTGACGCCGTTCGCACTCCCCAACTTCCGCTCAGAAAATGGCCCTGCTACAGCGCATGTTCGTATCGGCTGGTTGCGCTCGGTTGCCAACATTTATCACGCATTCGCCATACAGACATTCGCGAATGAACTGGCCTATGCGGCCAATCGCGATCCTTACGACTATTTGCTCGATTTAATCGGTCCCGGCCAGACGATTGACGTAAAGGACCCGGATGAGCCGGAGATCGCAAAGAAGTATCCCTACGACACCGCCCGGCTGCGCCACGTGGCGGAACTCGCCGCTGCCAAAGCAAACTGGGGCAAGAGAAAGCCCGGCAACGGATGGGGCCTCGGCATCGCCGCACACCGCAGCTTCCTGACTTATGTTGCGACTGCCGTCGAAGTCGAAGTCGACAGCTCGGGAACAATCCGAATTCCGAATGTTTATACAGCGGTTGATGCTGGAATCATTGCCAATCCAGACATGGTGCAATCGCAGTTCCAGGGCGCAGCGGTTTTCGGTACCAGCATCGCCCGCTACGGCGAGATCACCGCCACGAGTGGCATGATCGATCAGTCGAATTTCAACGATTATCCGGTCTCGAGGATGAACGACGCGCCCGTTCGTACGGATGTGCAGATTGTCGAGAGCACCGCGCCTCCCGCGGGCGTGGGAGAACCGGGCGTGCCGCCGTTTGTACCGGCGTTGTGCAACGCTGTCTATGCGGCGACGGGGAAACGGGTGCGCGAGTTGCCTCTCTCGCGAAATGGATTCGCCTGAAGTTGGTGGCGGTATAGTCTCGTTTACTTCAAGACCACGAACTTCAGCCAGCCCTCCCATATGTCGCTCCACACATGCGCGATCACGCTCGCGCGCACGTTCCCGCGCCATGCGACCAGGGTTCCATACAACGCCCCTAGCACGCTGATGACGACAACCGCCTTCCACCCCTGATAGCTGTGCGCCGCCCCGAACACCAGAGCCTGTGCGATCACCGCGACTGCGACGTTGCCGGTCATGGCATGGAACTGTCGCTGCAGATAGCCACGAAACGCCAGCTCTTCGCAAATCCCGGCCGTGGTCGAAAGCGCAATCCATATCAGAATTTCCAGCAGCGTTCGTGGCAACAGATCGTCGACTGATTTCGCATCACTCGACCCGAGAATGCGATTCACGGCATAAGCCACCGCTTCCCACAACGCCCAAAAAGGCGCGGCGATCGCCACATCCACCCCTAGCGACTTCCACGACATCCATCGCCCGCCCGAAAGCGTCGCCAGATTTCCGCCATAGTGATGTACCCCCGCCCAGCAGTAATAAAGAAGGGCCCAGTCCATCAGGCCCGCGACCAAGTAGACATAAATCGCCTTCCCGTGGCTCGCAAGCTGCCCCGGAGCCGCGCCCCCGGCCGCAGTTCGCTGGGCATGAAAGCCCAGCGCGGCCGTGCCGGCCATGAACAACAGGAAGCCGGTGAAGTGCATCCATGAAGCAATCTGTCCGGGTCTTCCGCTGCCTTCCGCGGCCGCCATCCCAACCACTTCATTTGCCGGCGTCATTCTTCTCCCTTCTCCTTGCGTCCTTGTCCAGAACTCTGTCCAGAACGCTTCTGCTTTCCGGCCAATTTGCGCAGTTCGTCCAGCGTCTCTTCCGCCCATCGCAGATGGGCTTCCATTTCGATTTGCCCGTATCGCGCCGCCATCTTCCAGAAGGGCGCATCGGGATACTCCGCATGCTGGTCAATCTCGTCGCGCTCCACGCGCTTGAACTTCTCCAGCAGCGCGCGGTGTTCTTCCGCCATGCGTTCCACGTTTCGAATGAGGATCGCGGCCGGAACCTGCGCCCCAAAGAAAAGTTTCAGCAGCATCTCATTCCGCGGGACCTCTGCTTGCGGGGGAACCTCGAGCCACTTCGCCAGCTGTTCGCGCCCTTTCTTCGTAATGGAGTAAATGTGCCGGTCCGGCCGTCCCTTGTGTTTTTCGGTTTTGCGGCTCACCAGCCCATCGGCGGCGAGCTGCTTCAGGCTGGGATAAATCTGTCCGTAGCTTTCGCTCCAGATGTGGCCGATGGATGCGCGGACCATCTGCCCCAGGTCGTAGCCCGACATGGGTTCAATGGTCAGGAGACCCAAGAGGGCCTGCATGCTTGAGCTGGAACGGCGTGCCATATGTCTTTACGATATATACCTATTAGATATATACGTCAAGCGGATCCTCTTCTCTGCACTCGCGGAACCTTCCCCTGTAAGCCTCCGTGTCCGCTGTGGTTAGCTCATCTTGAGCATCCCTTGATTCACCAACCCAACGGCGCTACTATGGCGTGCTCCGTGAAATCAGGAGCGATGGCTACGCTATGCCGCAAAACTACGTCCCTATCTTCATCTTCATCGGATTCGTCGGCGTGCTGCTGCCCGTGACGTTGCTGGCGGCGAAGTTGGTCCGCCCCGACAATCCCAGCAAGACCAAACTGATGCCTTACGAATGCGGCATCGACCCGATAGACAGCGCCCGCGGACGCTACACCGTCCGCTACTACATCATCGCGATCCTGTTCGTAGTCTTCGACGTGGAAACTATCTTCCTCTTCCCCTGGGCGGTGAAGTTTAAGGCTCTCGGGTTGTTTGGTCTGGTCGAGATGCTGGTGTTTCTTGCCATCCTGATCGTCGGCTACGTCTGGGTGTGGAAAAAAGGCGCACTGGAGTGGGTCTAAGCGATTGAGCAACTGGGGAATTTGGTAATTGAGGAATTGAACACCAAAACCCTGCACGGCCCAACGATGCGCTCGAGGGTTTTCAATTACACAATTACTAAATTTCCCAATTCCTCAATCATCCAATGCCCGATCCCGCAAATCCCGCCTCGACTGACACGTTCTCCGCCTCCCGCTGGACGCAGGGCAACTTCTTCTTTCCCACGAAGCTCACCGTCAATGCGCAGCGAGTTGCTCGGGTGAAGAAGCGCCTGTTCGGCAGCAATGAAGAAAGCATTCCCATCTCGAAGGTCGCTTCGGTTCACATTTCGACCGGAGTTTTCTGGGCGGAGATCGTCATTGAATCCACCGGCGGCACCGATCCCATCACCAGCCACGGCCACCGCAAGGCTGATGCACAGCGGATCCGCGATTTGATTGAGGGCTATCAGGCCCAATCTCGCGGTTAGCGCCGTCGCCATAGATTCGCTATAATTTGCAATGGAAGACCGACGGTGAAGGAGTTCACCGTTAACCGCTGTTCCTACCTTTAGCCGGAACAGATGATGACTCCTGACAGGGACTCTGTCGGGAAGTCGTTCCGGCAAATCCCGACAATTCAGGCTGCAAATCGGTTCGCGCTGCTGACTATCTGCGCGACACGGGTTTTTCATGGCTGGCGAACGAGTCCATCAAAGTACGGCAGGCGCGATCACGACCGATCTCAAGGCGGAACGTCTCTTGTCCGGGGCAGGAAGCACTTCGAATCCTGAGCGTTTGCTTCGGATCGCGGGCCTGGCCTCGCGGACAGGAAGCGACCAAATCGTGAGCGAGGCGCGGGCAGCAGCCCTTAAACTCGAGCAAGGTCGGTTTTATGTTGCGTGCCTCGGTCAATTCAAGCGAGGCAAAAGCACACTCGTGAACGCGCTCGTGGGCGAAGAGATCTTGCCAAATGCAGTCACCCCGGTCACGTCCATTCCGACGATCTTGAGGTTTGGGGAGAAACGAGCAGGTCGGGTGCGGTTCAAGAATGAAAACGCGATAGAAATCGCCTGTGATCGGCTGGCCGACTATGTTTCAGAAGCGGGAAATCCTGAGAATGTAAAGCAGGTTTCAGTCGTCGACGTATACATTCCATGCCCGCTATTGCGTGGAGGAATGTGCCTGGTTGATACACCGGGTATCGCCTCGGTATTTGCGGAAAATACTGCCACCACGCACAGCTTTCTGCCTCAAATTGATGCAGCCATTCTGGTCCTAGGCGCAGATCCCCCAATCAGCGCCGATGAACTCGCGCTGCTCCGCAAGGCCAAAGAACTTCCGCACCTTCTGTTCGTGCTCAACAAGTCCGACCGTATCTCCGCGGAGGAGCGTGCTTCAGCCCTCAATTTCACGCGGCAGGTGCTGATCGAACGGCTCGGCCTCCGCGTCGATTCCATCTTCGAGGTCAGCGCCCTTGAGATCATCCAACATTGCCAATCGCAGCGCGACTGGCCGTTACTCATTGAATCGCTGCGGCAACTGGAGGAACGATCGGGCACGCAAATCGTCCATGAGGCTGCCCAGCGATCATTCATCCGTCTCTCACGCCGATTGCTTGCGGTGGTCGAGGAGCAACGAAATGCGCTTGTCCGACCTCTCGAAGTGAGGCTGGATCGGATCAGAAAATTGCAAGAGGTCGTCGCTCAAGCTGAGCGAGCCCTTGATGACCTGGGCCTGTTGTTGACTGGAGACCAGCAACGTCTCTCACGCTCGTTTGGGGAGCGACGGGAAGAGTTCCTGCGGGCGAAACGGGCTCTCGCTCATGAAATGCTCAACGCCGCGATCAAGCCATTGCCTCGTGGATATGGCCCCAGGTATCGACGAAATGCCATGCATGCGGCGCAAGGCATTGCGCGCGAACTTACCCTTCCATGGCTGGAAAGCGAGGGTGCGCATGCGCTCCAGGATTATCACCGGATTACAAAACGGTTCTTCGATCTAGCAAACGAGTTTCTATCCAAATATGCCGGAATGAAAGATGGAGACTCTATCGCGCTTCCTGAGCAATTGCCGAACGGCGGAGGCTTCGATGCTCCCTCGGGATTTCACTTCCTCGACTACATCGCGCTGGCCGAACCTGCCTCCCCATTGCGTTATGCCGCCGACCTTGTGCTGGCCGCGGCGAGGGGACATGCTGTAATCGCCGCTGATGCTCACTCATTTGTGGACCTTCTCCTGGAAACCAATACTGAACGCGTGCGAAACGATCTGGATCGCCGAGTCGCGGAGAGCCGAAAGCAACTGGAAAAGCAAATTCGCCGTACCCTGCGAGGGCTTACGTCCACGGCAGAACAGGCTCTGGAACGCGGTCAATCGGCTGCAGCCATGGGCGTGGCGGGAGTAACGCTGGGTCTCGACAAGCTGGCGGCAGTGGAATCTGAACTTGATGCTCTGGCCAACGAAGAAGGCTAAAGATGATGAGAACAACAGCAATTTTTGGACGAGAAAATGAAATCGCGGAGTTGAGCGAACGCTTTTCCAGGCGGCGATCCTTCCTCATCCACGGTCCGGCCGGCGCAGGAAAAACGTTGCTCGTCAAACAGGTCGGCCCAGGCAGGCGAGACCTGCTCTACTGCCCAGACTCGTCGACGGGCCAGACCATCTTCCAGGCCATCGCATCCGCGCTCTTCCGCGCAAACGACCGCGTCATGACGGCGGCATGTGGCAGAGCCGGGCTGGAAGCGTTGCGAAAGAAGTCTGCGGTGGCGATGCGCGGCATAGTTACGAATGCATTACAGGGTGGTTCGTACCAGCTGGTTCTCGATCATTTTCAATCCCCTTCGCGGGCGTTGGCCGGCGCCGTCAAAGACCTGCTGACCGCTAGCGGCACACCGCTGGTCGCGGTCGCCCGTTCCCCCCACATGGAGGACATTGGATTCCTGCGCTCTTTGTTTTCCGCGCGCGGCGAACTGTTCGCGATTCACGATTTCGATCCGCCGACGGCGAAGGAATTCGCGCTGTACCGCGCTCAGCTCATGACACTGGAAGGTTCCAACCGCGATGAGGCGATCGCAAAGATCGTGAACTATAGCCACGGCAATCCCGGCGCCATCGTAATGATGCTGAACATGGCCGCGGAACCAAGATACGTTTCACAAAGCCACATCAAACTTGGTCCGCTCTATGTGGATTTCAAACTGCACTGGAATGGCATTTATGGACATTGAACTTGGTGAAAGCCATCGTCGAATTATCTCGAGCGGCATGTTGATTGTGGACGCAGCCGCCGTCCGTATGCTCGACCTGCTGGAAAAACGCAACTCGCGTCCCGCGTTGAATGTGATCGAGGGCTCGGTGCCGGACGGGGAACGGCAGGAGATCGAAGCGTCGTTGCTACGCTTGCAGGAAATGATCGCAGCCTTCGTCCGCAAGTACCGGCTAGAACCGTCTCGGAGGAACATGCGCCGCATTCTTGCAGCCGATACTTCTCAAATATGGCTATGCCTCGAAGACAGCCGGCCCGCCCGAATCACCGGCTATGGCCGCTTACCGCGATCCAGCGCAGAATCCCTGGAGGCCGATTTGCAGGATATGTTGCGCATCGCAAATCGCCTGCGCGGGCTCTTGAATTCGTAGGCGCGAAAATTAGCCGCGCTCGTTGACACCGCTGGTCCAAGCTGGTAGAAGTTATCGTTCTTGCCGAGCAGCAAGTTTCAAAGTTTCCGTTTTAGCAGTATTGATTGAGCCGGAGGTTTGCCTCGTTCGCGAGCTATGCCGGACGAACCAAAATCGCCCTCTGCACCGCCGCCGGACGGGGAACCGAAACCGTCCGCCGACCAACCCGCTGCGCCGGGCGGGGTGAAGGCCACTCCCGGCGGTTCCGTCCAATCCGAAACCAAATCTGCAAGCCCTGCAGCGCCCCCAAAACCCGCGCCAGCCGCCGCGACTCCCGCGACACCCGCTGCGGCAAAGCCAGCTGCGCCCTCCGCTGCCGCAGGACATCCTGCTCCACCGAAACCCGCAGGACCTGCACCAGCGCCGTGGACGTGCCCGATGGTGGAAAGATTCAAAGGCGAGTACGGCTCGGGAATCACGGCGCTCACCCATCTCGGGCAAAACTATCTTGAGGTTGATAGTTCCCTGCTACCGGAATTGCTTCAGATTCTTCGCGACGAAGAGCGCTTCGATTACTGCGTCGACATCACCGCGGTGCACTACCCGAAGCGTGAGAAACAATTCGACGTGATCTGGGTCCTCTATTCGTTCGAGCGCAACGAGCGCATGCGCGTGCACGCGAAAATCGCCGACGGCGAGAGTGTTCCAAGTTCGGTGCCCATCTGGACGACCGCGAACTGGCTCGAACGCGAAGTCTTCGACATGTTCGGTATCACGTTCGATGGCCATCCCGACCTGAAACGCATTTTGTTGCCCGACGGCTGGAAGGGATATCCGCTACGGAAAGACTACGGCATCATCCAGCAGGACAACGAGTGGGTGCAGATCAACCTGGGAATCGAGAGCGGACAGTAGCGACCAGGAGCCAACGACCAACGGACTGATTCATGACCGATCCCCGCACACTCTCGCCGCCTTCTCTTGAAACGCACGTCGCCGCCCACGACAAGACGTTTCTCGATGCGAACGAGCTGGTCATCAACATGGGACCGCAGCATCCGGCCACGCATGGCGTGCTGC
>Ga0335083_10009017_pt1 | contig 12140 bp, 7 predicted proteins | sample Lox_Sample_42_FD_206716 | JGI IMG/M metagenome (GOLD analysis project Ga0335083, IMG submission 206716) | Soil microbial communities from Loxahatchee National Wildlife Refuge, Florida, United States - Lox_Sample_4.2 | ecosystem: Environmental > Terrestrial > Soil > Wetlands | place: USA: Florida... | reverse complement strand
GCATCGCGCTGGCGCTTGGCGGCCTGCTGCTCTTCAACGCCCTCAATGCGAAACGGCACAGTCTCGCCGCGGAGACCTCACTGCCTATGACGGCCGGGGGTGGCACGATCGCATCGCCGCCGCCGCTCAACTTGCCGCCCGAGGCGACGTCGGGTCAGGGCCAATATCCGACAAGCCTGGTCATTCCCAATCAGCTGCCCAGTGCAGCCGTTGCGCCAGCCCCCTTGCCGCCGCAAATACTGACCCGCGTCATCGAGCGGCCGGCGCCCTCGCCGATCGCATCGCTTCCCCTGCAACGTCAGCCTGAACCGCCGATACCCGCCGTCATCGAGCGGCCTGCGGTGATCGAGCGCCCGGCGCTGGCCGATCGCAACCAAAGCGGAAGTACCGGAACGGATAAAGACGATCGCGTGATGGCGGGACGCCTCGCCAATCCATCGCTGACCGTGCCGCAGGGCACGATCATCGCGGCGGTTCTGGAAACCGCGCTCGATTCAACGCGGCCCGGTGCCGCGCGCGCTATCGTCTCACGCGACGTAAAGAGCTTCGACGGCAGCCGCGTGCTGATCCCGCGCGGCAGCAAGCTTTATGGCGAATATGCGTCCGATCTTGCCGCAGGACAGAAGCGCGCTTTGGTCATCTGGCATCGCCTAACCCGGCCGGACGCCGTCATCATCGACATGGGCTCGCCGGCGGCGGACCCGCTCGGCCGCGCCGGCATCGGCGGCAAGGTCGACACCCATTTCTTCGAGCGCTTTGGTGGCGCCATATTGCAATCCTCGCTCGATCTTGGCGTCGCACTCGCCTCGCAGTCGGTCTCAAATTATCCAACGATCGTCGCCTTGCCTGGGAGCGCCGTGCAGCAGGCGGCGCGGCCGGCGCAGACCCAGGTGCAACCCACATTGAGGGTCCAGCAGGGAACCAGCGTATCGGTGTTCGTCTCGCGCGATCTGGATTTTTCGACCGTTGATCGCTGAAGCTATCCCGCACCCCGCCTTCTATCTGGAAAGCCTGCTGGCACCGCTTGCACTCTGGCTCAAGCGCCCGGACGTGACCGATATCTATGTGAACCGCGAGCAGGAGGTCTGGGTCGAAACGCTCGGGGGTTCAATTGAGACCCACGCCTGCGAAGCGTTGACCGAGGCCGTGCTGGCGCGTCTTGCAAGGCAGATCGCGGCGGCCAGCGCGCAGGGCATCAGCCGGGAGCATCCCTTGCTGGCCGCGAGCTTGCCCGATGGCTCGCGCGTGCAGATCGCCGCGCCGCCTGCGACCCGCGGCGGCCATGCCATCGCGATCCGGCGCCATGTCGCGGCAAGTCTGTCGCTCGCGGACTATGCGGCTTCGGGGGCGTTCAAAGACCTATCGGTAGAAGGACCGAACCTGTCTGCCGAGCGCGAGCACGTCCCAGTTGCACCCGGCGACGTGAGCGCGGTCCTGCGCAACGCGGTGAAGGGCCGGCAGAATATCCTGATTTCGGGCGGCACATCGACCGGCAAGACGACGTTCCTGAATGCGCTGCTCCGCGAGATTGCCGAAGAGGAGCGCCTCATTCTCATTGAGGACGTTCCCGAACTCGAACTCACCCATCGAAACAGCGTTGGGTTGCTCGCCGCACGCTCAGCCTTGGGCGAAGCCGACGTTCGTGCCGAAGATCTGCTGATCGCGGCGCTGCGCATGCGGCCCGACCGCATCATCCTGGGCGAACTGCGTGGACCCGAAGCATTCACATTTCTGCGCGCCGTCAACACGGGGCATCCCGGCTCGATCACGACCATCCATGCCGACAGCCCGGCGCGGGCGGTCGAGCAATTGGCGCTGCTCGTCCTTCAGGCCGGTTCGCGGCTCGGTCGCGATGATGTCCGCCATTATGTTCGGGCAAGCATCGATGTGTTCGTGCAGCTCGAGCGCCAGGCCGGACGACGCAAGGTCTCGCAAATACTGGTCAGGAGCTGATCCATGACGGTCGCCGCCTCGTTGTTCGATGCACCGGCCGAGCCGGTCTTCTCGACAGGCGCGACTTGGCTCAACGGAATGTTGCTCGGCACGGTTGCCACGACACTCTGCATCATCGCGATCGCTTTCGTCGGGTTCATGCTGATGAGTGGGCGAATCGCGGTCCGCGAGGCGATCCGTGTGGCGCTGGGCTGCTTCATCCTGTTGGGCGCACCCGCGATTGCGTTAGGGCTGCAAACGCTCGCGGGCGATGCCGCGCAAAGTTCAATGAAGGGAGTGCCGAGCGTCAGTACGGTGCCTCCAGTCCAAAATCTGCCGCCAGCAAATTACGATCCCTATGCGGGCGCTTCTTTGCAAACGCGCTGAAAACAGTGAGATAGATCAATCAAGGGTTATTCTTGAGATGGCGTCGCTCACACCCAAAACTGCGAATGCTAACGATTGTAAAATATAATAACTACTAATGCAGAACTAGCATAATCGGCTATTCTGACCAACATGACGTTCGCGTAAAGATATCGCCAAGTCGTTACCCGAATTTTTGACTCTGGACTCGTCCATTCCGATGTGAAATCGTCATGGCGACTCAGGGATGGGTGGACCCCTGCATTTGGTCTGTAGGTGATCTGTGTCGGTATAGTGGACACGGAACGCTTATTTGCGTGCCAAATGCTGTTCTTGTTGGGGGAAGCCACAATGAAGATGCGCCGCGCGTCTGCAATCCATCTTTGTGCGAAACTGCACATTTCAGGAAACAAACCATTCGCACTGCTCGGCGTGCTGGGATGGGGCGCCGCTTTATTGTCAACCCCGGCGTCGGCTCAATCCCCAGCGCCGCAACCAGCTGCAGGGGATGCGCAGCCCCAGTCGGCCAGAGTGTGCTGGGTCCTTGCGCTCCAGGACGCCAAGGATAAGCCGCAACAATTGCGGGCAGTCTGCAACAACCGGGTTCTGTTTCTGGGTCCGGTCACGACCTTTCAGGCGACAGAGAACCAAGCGCTCAAAGCCGAGCTCATCGACTCCTATTTTGGCAATGAACGGCGCGTTTGGCTCCTGACCGTCCAGGACGATGGCCAGACACTCCGGGAAGACCTGACCGGTCAAATCGCCCGGGCGGCCGGCCGCGGCCCGATGTCGCGCATCGACGGCATCCAGATCGATGTCACGCAGTTCGCGCAGACCGGCGAGGTCGGTGTCCTGGGCCCACCAGAGGAGCGTGCCGGGGCCAGAGCCGACAAAATCGAGCTTGCTGAGCAAATCGCACTCGAACGGTCCCGTCGCGCATCCGCGGCGACGCAGAACTAGGCAGATAATTTCCGCGGGTAGCAGCGGGGGAGGCAGACATGGCGCTTGAGGCTGTTCTGGGAACTTGGGTTCGTTTGAAGGGCGCCATGCGGCTTGCCGCTGTCGCCACGCTCGCCGCTGCGGGAGCGGCCATGGCCCAGCCACCGTCGGTCTCCGCGCCGGCGCCGCCCATGCCTTCAAGCGTTGATGCACGCGGCGTCGATTTGATCTCCGGCCAGGTGGTGATGGCCCCAGCAGATTTGCACATCGGACCGTCCGACCATCGTGGCCTGACGTTCGCGCGGCAATGGTCCGAAAAGGCTTGGCGCATCGCCGACATACCGGCCATGAGCGGCAGCACGGCAAATCCCATCGTTTCCTTCGGCGGAAAGTCTGTGCCTTTCCAGACCGTCGGCGGAAATTATCAGCCGGTGTTCGACGATGGCTCAACGCTGAGCAACGATCGGTCGACCTTCACAGCCAGCGACGGGACCCAGATTCTTTTCACGCCCTCCACTTATCTGGACTACACGATCGACAGTGGTTTGGGCATCGGTACCCAGATCACATTCCCCGACGGCGTTCGCTGGAATTTCAACTACAAGACACTGTACACCCAGTTGGGCGCGATCGATGTTCCGCCGGAATGCTACAATAATCCGCCGCCGGCGGAGTGGCCTTATTGCGCGGAAGCGATGGCTTCGCAGCAATATTATTATCTGCGCCGGCTTTCTTCGATCACGAGCTCCACGGGCTATCAGATCAAGCTGGATTATGCGGTCAACACCCCCACATATTCCAGCTTGCAGGGCTGGTGGGCGGTCACCAAGGCGACAGCGCTTAACAACGCCGTCGAATATTGCGATCCTGTCGCGGACACCTGTTCCTATTCCAACACCTGGCCGCAAGCGACCTATACCGGTTGGTACGATGGCCAGATCACGACGGTGACCGATCCGGTCTCACGAACGACAACCTACGGATATACTACCGGAAGCGCCAGCCAGTCGCTGCTTCATACGATCCAGCCGCCGGGCGCCGGCTCAGCCATTGTGACCTATGGCTACAACGGCAGCGACGAGGTCACGAGCGTTGCTGTGAATGGGTCCACGTGGAATTATGCCTACCCGAGCAGCAGCCAAACGACGGTAACCGATCCCGCCTCCCAGACGGTCGCCACCAATTACAACACGACCGGCCTTGTGACGTCCATCGTGGGTCCGTCGGCGGCGGGAAGCCCGACGAGCCGGTTCGGCTATTGCATTTCAACGGACACCAATTGCCCTGTCGATTTGCTTAAATGGGCGATGCCGCCCGAAGGCACGGTCGATGGGAGTGGCAATCCGACCGGAGGCTATACCCAATATGCCTATGACACGCGCGGCAATCTGACGACGACGACCGCCGTCGCGAAGTCAGGATCGGGCCTCGCCAATATCGTGACCAGTACGACCTATCCATCGAGCTGCGCCGACCAACGCTATTGCAACAAGCCGACCAGCACGACCGACGCCAATGGCAATGTCACCAACTATAATTATGACACAACCGGCAGCATCACCGGCCTTATCGGCAATTTGGTGAGTGTCGTCGCTCCCGCGCCGAGCGGAATAAGTCGGCCGATCACGGTCTACAGCTATGCGAACAAGCAGGCCTATTACAAGAATAGCGGCGGCTCGATCGTCGCCTCGGGCCTCAATATCTCGTTGCCGATCCAGGTCTCGACCTGCCAGACGACGGGCACGACCTCCGGTTCGACCACGACGCTGCCCTGCTCCGGCACCGACGAGCGTCGGACCACGGTCGATTATGGCCCGCAGACCAGCGGCACCGCCAATAATCTCAATGTCGCCAGCTCGGCGGTCTCGATCGGCGGCTCGTCTCCGGCGACCACGTACCTGACCTACGACATCTATGCGCGCCCGGTGACGAGCGAGGGGCCGCTCGGGTCCGCCCAGACGTCGATGGTGCGCTATGATCTCGCCGGCGACGTCATCGGCAAGGTCGCGCCCGATCCCGACGACAGCAATCCCTCCAAGTTCCCCGCGACGCGCTACAGCTATGACAGCTGGGGCCATGCCTATCTGGTCGAGAGCGGCACGGTGAACAGCCTCTCGGACAGCGACTGGTCGGCCTTCTCGCAGGTCCAGAACAGCCTTACCGAATATGATAGCTATGGCCGCGCCGTCCGCCAGAAGAGCCGCGACAGCAGCAACGCCATCTACCAGGTCGCCGACACGGTCTATGATGCGTCGACGGGCCAGGTGCAATGCACCCGCCTGCGTATGGACATGACCAATTCCACCACCATGGGCAACGCCTCCGACAGTTGCAGCACCATCCAGACCACGGGGTCCAATGGCCCCGATCGTGTGACCTACAACAGCTATGATGCGCTGGGCCGACAGTGGAAGGTGACCACCGGCTATGCGAGCGGGGCGCCGGTCGACGATCAGGTCGTGACGTTCACCGCCAACGGCAAGACCGCCTATGTGATCGACGCGAACGGCAACCGGACAGGCTATGTCTATGACGGGTTCGATCGGCTGACCACGACCCTCTACCCCAATCCGACTTTGCCGACCGGCTATGACGCCTCGAGCCAGAGCTCGGCCCTGTCCACCTCGAGCACGCCAACGGGCACCGACTATGAGCAGGTCGGCTATGACGCCAATGGCAATGTCACCAGCTTCCGCACCCGCGCGAACGAGACGCTGTCGCTGACCTATGACAATCTGGGTCGCCTGACGATCAAGGGCGTCCCCACGCGCACGGGCCTCGCCACGACCTATACCCGCAGCGTCTATTACAGCTATGACCTGCTCGGCGACATGACCAACGCCATGTTCGACAGTGCGACCGGCGGAAGTCTGAACGAAGGCGTCACCAACAGCTTCAATGCGCTGGGCCAGCTGACCGCCACCACGCTGGCGATGGACGGCAGCTTCTCGAAGACGCTGAGCTATCAATATGACATTGCGAGCAATCTGACTCGGCTCACCTATCCGGACAGCAATTATATCGACTATTATCGGTACACTTCCGGACCCTTCCACTATGCGGACCTCAATGGCGTGGGACCGCTCTTCGCGCCCTTGAACGACGCGAACGGACGGCCTTCGAAGCTCAGCCGCTGGGATACGGTCGGCGGAAACTGGAACCAGTATACGGTCATCAACAGCTATGACGGCATCTCACGTCCGACCAGCATCAAGCATGAGCTTGCCGGCACTACCTATGACACGACGACTACGCTCAGTTACAACCCCGCCAGCCAGATCATCAGCAAGCAGCGGGACAACGACAAGTTCGCCTGGGACGGGGCGAAGACGATCACGGGCCGCACCTACACCTCGGACGGGCGTAACCAGTACACAGCGGTGGGAGGCAACAGCTTCAGCTCCGACAGCAACGGCAACCTCACCCACACGGTGAGCATCAACAGCCTCAGCCAGACCGTGACCGACGACTATGTCTATGATGTCGAAAACCGGCTGGTCTCGGACACCACGACGGTAGGCACCGGCACGCCGGTGACCGCGACGATGCGCTACGATCCGCTCGGCCGCCTTTACGAGACGGTTGGAAACGCCGGCACCACCAGCCCCGCGGTCACCCACTTCCTCTACAGCGGCGACGCACTGGTCGCGGAATATGACAATACCACCCCTACGCCCAATCTGCTGCGCCGCTATGTCCATGGCTTGGGCGCGGACACGCCGCAGGTCGTGTTCGAGGGCGGCGGGGTCACCGACGCCGCGCGGCGCTATCTCTACAGTGACGAGCGCGGCTCGATCGTCGCGGTCACCGACAGCTCGGGCAACGTCCAGTACATCAACAGCTATGACGAATCCGGCATCCCGGACAACGCCACCGGCAACGATGTCTCAACCAAGGGAAGGTTCCGCTATACGGGCCAGATCTACATCCCCGAAATGGCGATGTATTATTACAAGGCGCGTATGTACTCGCCCTCGCTCGGCCGGTTCATGCAGACCGATCCCATCGGCTATGGCGACGGCACCAACATGTATGCCTATGTTCACAACGATGCGATCAATGGGACGGATCCGAGCGGGCTGAAGATGCCCTACAATTGCGGCGGCACAACTATTTACCTTGATAATCCAGCGCCGACGGGGGGCGATCCATGTACTTTGTACGTAACCGGACAGCCGTATGATTGGCGGCAAGCGATGGCTCAAGATGGTTTGACCAAGAGCATATTCGATTTTAACAGCTCGACGTCGATTGTGGCGCCTATGGACGCTTCGGTTCTAGCGGCGGTGCAGGCAGCCTTTAGCAAAAAGGATACCGGCTGCACGCCGCCTAAGAAGTGCCCGGCGACGAACACCACGAAGCCAACGACGAAGCAGCCGGCAAAACCCGCTCCGCCCCCTGAGCATCATCACTACGTATGGTCTAATTGCTCTTATGGCGGATACGTGTGTGCGCCGGTAGGGGATCCTGAGACTGGAACTCCAGTGACGCCTACACTGCCCAAGTCTCTGTGCACGCCCTTGGCGGCGGGCTTCGGAGGTGTCATAGGAAGTATCGGTGGACCGGAAGCTGGCTTCGCCGGTGGAGCTGCTGGGGAAGGGTTGGCTCAGCTATGCCCCGATATCGATCTTCAAGGAAGACCTCTGCATTGACGTAGAAGGGAAATAACATGAAAAGATTTTTGCCCTTGTTCATTGCAATTATGGCTGCCGTATATGCTCAAGATCCAATACTTAGGCTTTTCGGGATTAAAAAGGATGGCTTTGTTATATTTATTTATGCGATAGCATTTGGGCTGGTCGTGATGCTGGTAGACCTCATTATTCAAAAAATTATCTCGAAAAGATCGTCGTCATCCGAATTTCACCGTACTCAATGATTCAGCAATTGAATCCTTTGGCTTGGTTGCATTGTGCACCTATAATTGAATTACGATTACGCGGACAGTGCACTAAATTGCCGCCAATCAGATCACCAGCAAGGCGCGCACCAACGACCTGTTCGCCTGGAACGGCGCGACGACGATCACGGGCCGTGGCTACACCTCTGACGGGCGCAACGAATATAGCGCGGTCGGCGGGACCAGCTTCTCCTACGACACCGACGGCAACCTGACCTCGGACGGCACGCAGACCTATGTCTATGGTGTCGAGAACCGGCTGGTCACCCGCAACGGCGGCGGTACGAGTGCGACCATGCGCCGTCCAAGCTTCGTCGACCTTATGACGAAATTTATGACGAAATGCGCTTTCGGCTAAATTTCGTTTGATATTTCAACGAAAGTGGACTGCCTCCCGCTCCACCAAATGCCTTACTCGCATGATCGAGCGCGTCGCCCACGCCCCGCCCATTTAACATAACGTCCGTTCACGCACCGGCGCTCCAGAAGGTGTCGCACCTGCGCAACGCAAGGCGGTCGGCTGCACGAGGGCCCGCCCCCACGAATTGCAACGCGCCCGTTTGACGCCTAGGCGTGAAACTTCCGATCATGGGAGGGACGAACCGAAATGAGTGACATCAAACCAAGTGAAACGCTGGTGACATTGACCGCCGACATTGTCGCGGCCCATGTCTCCAATAACAGCGTGGCGATCTCCGATCTGCCGCTGCTCATTCAAAATGTCTTTGGGTCGCTCTCGGCTTTGGGTGGAAAGTCGGCAGTGCCTGAGGTCAAGCAAGAGCCCGCTGTGTCAATCAGGGCCTCGGTCAAACCCGACTATGTCGTATGCCTGGAGGACGGCAAGAAGCTGAAAATGCTCAAGCGCCATCTCATGACCCACTATCAGATGACGCCCGACGATTATCGCGCCAAGTGGAACCTGCCGGCCGATTATCCGATGGTCGCCCCCAATTATGCCGAGCAGCGTCGCACTTTGGCGAAGAAAATCGGCCTCGGAAAAGGGCGCCGCAAAAAATAATGCTGCAGCGCTTTAAGCGCAGCAAAGCTGCTCGGTCATGGTCGTGCCTGTGGCATGAGAAGGGGACAAACAGTCCGGGTTGAATGCAATTCAAACTGGGCGCAGGGTCTCGTCACCGACTCTTATAAGCAGACAGGAGGATGCGATGTCTCATTTGGTAAAATGGCTCCCAGCGATCCTTGGTGCCGGTCTCATATTCGCGACACCTGCCCAAGCCAAAGACGCATCCAAACCGCGAACCTATGATTGCTCAAAGCCGGGCAACAAGACCAAGGCCGCTTGCAAGACCGCAGCGTCTAAGGCTGCGACGCCGGCCGCTCCGGCAACCACCGCAAAGGCCGCCACCCCCGCAAAGCCAGCGGCTCCAGCGACCGCCACGGCATCAAAGCCCGCGCGCAACTATGATTGCTCCAAAGCAGGGAACGCCAATAAAGCGGCGTGCAAAGCGGCTGTGTCTGGCACCCCGGCAAAGCCGGCGGCCTCAGCGGCCGCTCCGGCCCCTGCTCCCAAAGCTGCACCCGCGGCCACCAAGCCGACCGCGACAAAGCCGGCAGCCCCTGCCCCCGCCGCGACGACAAGCACTGCAGCCGGGCCCAATGGCGCAACGGCGCAGTGCAAGGACGGAACCTACAGCAATTCCAAGACGCATAGCGGAACCTGCTCGCATCATGGCGGGGTAAAGACCTGGTTCAAGTGAGAAGCAAAGCGACGGGAGCGCCAAGTCGGACCGCTGCCGTCGCTTGCCAGTCCGCAGGACCGCGACCGCGGTGCCGCCAATATCCGCCTTGCGCGTCACAGAATTGCCTCGCCACGGGTTCAAAGAGGTGAGCTAAGTTGAAGACCAATTGCGAAAGGAAATGGCGATGAGTCTTTTGGACAGCGTTCTGAGCGAGGTGGGCGGCAATCTCGATGTTGGCGGCATTGCTGATCGGCTCGGCATCGATCCCGCAACAGCAGAGAAGGCCATTACAGCGCTCGGCGTGGCGCATCCTCAGCCAGGGGACACGGTGGAGACCGCATCGGCCCAGACCGGTATCGACACATCAACCTTGAGCCAGATCGTAGACCAGATTGGCGGCGCCAGCGCTTTGAGCCAGCTGAGCGAAGGGCTTCAAAACCACCCGCAAGCAGCAAGTCTGTTTGGCATGCTCGACCGCGATGGTGACGGTAATCCCGTCAACGATGTGATGGGGATGGCCAAGGGATTGTTCGGCAGCAGCCAAAGCTGATCCAGAGGCTCTGGCCGTGGCAGCCGACGCCGAGCGCAAGCGCATTGCGGGCATCCATAGCAATCATGCCTGGCGGCGCTGGGGCCCCTACCTCAGCGAACGCCAGTGGGGAACGGTGCGCGAGGACTATAGCGCCGATGGCGATGCCTGGGCCTATCTGCCCCATGATCATGCCCGCAGTCGCGCCTATCGCTGGGGCGAGGACGGGATCGCAGGTTTTTCAGACGATCAACAGCTGATCTGCCTGTCGGTCGCCTTGTGGAACGGCGCCGACCCGATCCTCAAAGAACGCCTATTTGGCCTTACCAACAGCCAGGGCAATCACGGCGAGGATGTGAAGGAACTCTATTGGTATCTCGATGGGCTGCCCTCGCATGCCTATATGAAAATGCTCTATCGCTATCCGCAAGCGGCGTTTCCCTATGACGCGCTCGTCGCGGAAAACGCTGCGCGCGGTCTCGACCAACCCGAATATGAGATTGCCGATACCGGGGTCTTTGCAGACGGCCGCTATTTCGACGTCCTCGTCGAATATGCCAAGGCCAGCGAGGACGATGTTCTGCAGCTCATCACCGTCACCAATGCCGGGCCGGATCACGCCAGCTTGCATGTCCTCCCGCAGCTTTGGTGCCGCAATAATTGGTCATGGACCGAGGGTGCCGCCAAGCCCAAGCTCTCGGCGCGCGCCAAAGGCAGCATCGTCATCGACCATCCGCGCATGGCGTCGCTCGAGTGGCATTGCGATGCAGCGGCCCATGCGGACGCGCCGCTCCTGTTCTGCGAGAATGAGACCAACTGCGCGCGGCTCTTCGATCAGCCAAGCCAAGGCTGGTTCAAGGACGGCATCAACGATGCGGTCGTCGGGGGCCAAGCCGATGCGGTTAATCCGGCCGGTCACGGCACCAAGGCGGCCGCCCATATCATTCTGGACTTGGCGCCCGGCGAGACCCGGCACATGCGCGTTCGTCTGCGTCGCCCCGCGCGCGGTCAGCCGTTCAAGGATTTTGACGCGGTCGTCGCAACCCGCCGCGCGGAGGCGGACGAATTTTACAGCAGTCTGCAGCATGCGATCGCAAGCCCCGATGCTCGGTTGGTGCAGCGTCAGGCGCTTGCCGGCATGCTCTGGAGCAAGCAATTTTACAGCTATGATGTCTGGCGCTGGCTACAGGGCGATCAAGCCCAGCCCATGCCGCCGCCACAGCGGCTGACGGCGCGCAATCATGATTGGCAGCATCTCGCGATGGGCGCTGTCGACCCGCTTGCCGGCGACATTTTGGCGATGCCGGATTGCTGGGAATATCCCTGGTTTGCTGCCTGGGATTTGGCTTTCCATGCGGTGACGCTCGCGCTCATCGACGCCGATTTCGCCAAGTCCCAGCTCCTGCTGCTGACGCAGGCGCGCACGCTGCACCCCAACGGGCAAATGCCGGCCTATGAGTGGAATTTTGGCGATGTGAATCCGCCGATCCATGCCTGGGCGGCCTTGCGCATCTTCGAACTGGATCGTGCGCAAACCGGTCAGCCAGATTATGCCTTTCTCCAGCGCATATTCAGCAAGCTGCTGCTGAACTTCACCTGGTGGGTGAACCGTCAGGACGCGGAGGGTAACAATATCTTCGAGGGAGGCTTCCTCGGCCTCGACAATATCGGCGTGTTTGATTTCCGCCAGCCGTTGCCGGGTGGCGGTTCACTCGAGCAATCCGATGGCACGACATGGGCTGCCATGTTCGCGCTCAATATGATGCGCATGGCAATT
>Ga0335083_10009015_pt1 | contig 12140 bp, 13 predicted proteins | sample Lox_Sample_42_FD_206716 | JGI IMG/M metagenome (GOLD analysis project Ga0335083, IMG submission 206716) | Soil microbial communities from Loxahatchee National Wildlife Refuge, Florida, United States - Lox_Sample_4.2 | ecosystem: Environmental > Terrestrial > Soil > Wetlands | place: USA... | reverse complement strand
GTGGTCGTACTGCCGCTTAGCCCATTCCTCATCAACCGCCTGTACCGGATCGGGCGGCCCGATATGATAATCGAGCGGAATGCCCGATTCCTTGAACCGCCGCTGGGCCGCCTCGGCCATCCGGCGCGCCACTTCCTCGTCTTCCCCTTTGTGCTGGCCCAGATATTGCCTGACGTGCGTGGCCGGCACGAGCAAGGTAAACACGGCGTCCTTATCCCTGGCAAGGATAGCCTCTGCCTCCTCCACCACTTCCGGATTTGCCGCCGTCTCGCCACCGACGATGAGATACCGAGACACTATTACTCCTTATGCCTTGCCGGATATGCTCGCGGGGGGAGCGATTATAGCACTATGCGCTCCACCCGGTCGACCAGGAAGATGTACGAGAGGGCCCCTATCCCGGCGATGACCGCGATGTAGACCAGGCCGTAGGCGAAGGAACCGGTGGCGCCCACGATGAAGCCGATCACCAGCGGCGAGAGCGCGCCGCCTGCGTTGGCGAAGAAGTTGAACAGGCCGCCGGTAAGGCCGAGCTGCTTGGCCGGAGCGATGTCGGACAGCAGCGCCCAGGCGGTGGCCGACGCCATGCCCTGGGCGAAGAAGGCGATCGAGAAGAACATGATGACGAGCGCCGGGTTGTTCACGAAGTTGTCGAAGATGACGATCATCGAAAGGATCAGCCCGGAGATGATGGGGGTCTTGCGAGCGATGGTCGTCGCCACGCCACGGCGCAGCATCCAGTCCGACCAGCTACCCGCGGCCAGGGTGCCGAGCAGCGCGACCAGGTACGGGATCGTGACCATGATGCCGGCCTTGAGCAGCGTGAAATGCTTCTGCTCGACCAGGTAGGTCGGGAACCAGGTCAGGAAGAAGAACAGTGTCGAAGTATTCGCGAACTGGCCGATCAGCGCGCCGACCATCCGCTTGTGGCGCATGAGCTTCGGGATGTCGGAGAACTTCGCGTGCTCGCTGCCGCCGCCCTCGGGATGCGCCGTCTTCACTGCGCCCCCGCCGCTTTCGATGAGGTCGATCTCGGAACGGGACACCCGCTTGTCACCCTGGGGACTGTTGCGGATGAACAATAGCCAGACGAACGCGAACACCAATCCGAGCCCGCCGGTCAGGTAGAACACCGAATGCCATCCGTACGTAACCGCCATCCAGGCCAGGAGGGGAGCGGCGATGGCCAGCCCGACATACTCGCCAGCGGTATATGCGCCCGTGGCGAAGCCGCGCTCCTTAGTCGGGAACCACCTGCTGACCAGCGCATTGTTGGCGGGAAAGGCGGGTGTCTCGGCCACGCCCAGGGCGAGCCGCAGCCCGAGCAGGGAAGTGAATCCCTTGGCGAGGCTGATGCTCCCGGTCACTATCGACCAGAAGATCAGGGCGACCCCGAAGGTAATCCTCGGCCCGACCCGGTCGAGGACCCATCCGCCGGGGATCTGCAGGGCCGCGTAGGTCCACGAGAACGCGGAGAAGATCAGCCCCAGCTCCGCCGCGCTGATGTGCAGGTCCGCTTTAACATCTGGCGCGACGATCGACAGGTTTGCGCGGTCCATGTAGTTGATCGCGGTGGCGATAACTATGATCGCCAGAATGCCGTAGCGGACGCGAGTGCTGACAGCCTTCGAGGGCCTCTCAAGATCTTCAATTTCTGTCGTCGTGGCCATCTCGATCCTCACTTCGGGCATCGGCTGCTAAGGCAGATGACTGCTACCGGCAACGTAGCTCCCGGTCAGAAGAGTGCCACCGTTTTTTCCGCTCAGCGGACCAGCGGGTCTCCGGGCCACGGGGACCACCGCGGCCACGTCCCGGCCAGGTCCCGCCGCCACGGCTGGTGACGGCCAAGGTCCGGTCAGATTAAGTCTTATGTTCGGGTCAGGGCGCTATTCCGGCACCGCCGGCGGGTGCGGCAACCGCCAGGAGACGGGCTACCGCCTGCCGGGCGCGGCGGGCGAACTCGATGGCGCCGAGTGACTCAAGCAGGGCGAGGTTGGGCATCTCCACGCTGAGCGGCACCCCAGCGGGCACCGCCGAGATGATCTCGGCCAGGGGAAGTTCACCATCGCCAGGCAGCAGGCGCACCGCGCGTGCCTCCAGGGCCAGGTCCGTGATCCCCTCGACGGATTGCCCGCGGGGAAGTTCCCGCGGCCGCGGCAGGTCATGTGGGGCGGCCAGTGGCGCGTCACAGAGCTGACAGTAGGCGATCAGCTTGGGATCCAGCGCGCGCACGTCGGCTGGTGTGCCGCCGCCGCGCTGCAGGTGGAGCGGATCGATGATGATTCCGCCGCCGGACTCGCCGACCAGCACGGCCGCATCGGAGAGCGTCTTCACCTTCATATAGGGGATGGCTTCTATCGCCGGGCGCAGGCCGTAGGGGCGTGCGGCCTCCGCCAGCGCCGCGAAGGTGTCCCGGGCCCTGTGCAGCTCAGGATCGTCGCCCATGACGTTCAGGAAGCTGGCGCCCAGAGCCGCGGCCGTTTCGAACAAGGGCTGGTACTTCGCGATGACCGTCTGCGGGTCGATACGGATGATTTCCGCGTCAAGCACTCGCACGCCGGTGTCACCCATCCGGCGGAGCGTCTCGGCGAGCATCGGCGAGCCGGCCCTCATGGGCCATTCTTCTTCGGTGGGACCGATGGGCGCCGCCCGGATCCCGACCGCGTCGAAGCCGGCGTCATGGGCCAGCGACACCCAGTCTGGCGGTGCCATGTCGAGCATGGTCAGGTGACCAATGCCCACCAGCGGCATGTCGGCCTCCTCGGTGTCCTCACCACTGCCGCGGCCTGCGGACCGCAGCAGCGCACCTGCGGGCACCGTGAGTGCCCCGGTCCCGGCGCTTAGGACGCTGCCCGGCCGGCGCGGCGGGCGCAACGCACATCCCGCCCAGTGGCACGAACCGGCCCTCACGGGGTTGCTGGCCAAGGCGAACCAGGCTAGCGATCAGGCCGATGCGAGGTAGCGAGACGCGGCTGACGGATTGACATCTTGGGCGCCGTCGGCCCTAACCTGCTACAGACTCACGCCAAGGCGCGGCGCGGGCCTCTGGCCGACCAGCGGGCCAGGGCATACCCGCGCCCGACAGACCTCGAGATAGGTAAATGAACGTGGACATTATCACCACCGCGGTAGACGAGACGGTGCGGCGGGCGGCCGTGCTTGGGTCCCCGATCGAGCATTCGCTTTCCCCCGCGCTGCATGGTGCGGCTTACCAGGCGCTTGACCTGCGGGGCTGGCACTACGACAAGATCGAGTGCGACGAGCCAGGCCTGCCGCACCTGGTCGACAGCATGGGACCCGAATGGGCGGGCCTGTCGCTGACGATGCCGCTCAAGCGGGTGGCCCTGACCGTCGCCGATGAGGTATCGCCGCTGGCCGAGGCGGTCGGAGCCGCGAACACGCTGGTGTTCCCCGCGGCCGGCCCGGCCGGAGGCAGGCAGGCGCACAACACTGACGTGGCCGGCATGGTCTCGGCGCTGAAGGAAGCCGGTCTGACGCGGGTCGAGCAGGCGATCATTCTCGGCGCAGGCGGCACGGCGCAAAGTGCCCTCGCCACAGTGCGCGAGCTAGGCCATCAGTCGCCGATTGTCCTGGTACGCAACCTGGCCCGTACCGGCGAGCTGCGCGAGACCGCCGAGCGACTCGGGATGCAGCCGGTCATCTCCGACGGCCTGTTCACCGAACCGCTGCCCGCCGCCGACCTGGTCATCTCCACACTGCCAGGCGGCGCAGCCGATCCGCTGAGCGCTACCCGCTGGAAACCAGACACCATGGTGCTCGACGTGGTGTACGCGCCGTGGCCGACCCCCTTCGCCGGGTCAGCCCTGGCCGCCGGCTGCCCGGTGGTCAGCGGTCTCACCGTGCTGCTCTACCAGGCGGTCGCGCAGGTCGAGCTGATGACCGGCCATCCCGGCCCGGTGGAGGCAATGCGGACCGCCCTGGCCGCCGCGGTGGCGGCCCGGCAAGGCTGAACCCACTACCCCTACCCGGGACGCGAGGCCCCGGTCAGCCGGCCTGTGATAGCTGGTGCAGGCCGTGGATGGCCAGGACGTAGCCGTGGACGCCGAAGCCGACGATGATGCCCGAGGCGACCGGGGAGATGAAGGAGTGATGACGGAACTCCTCGCGCTTGTGCACGTTGGAGATGTGACACTCAATCAGCGGCAGGCTAGCGCCCTCGATGGCGTCGTGCAGAGCGACCGACGTGTGCGTGAACGCCCCGGGATTGAACACCGCGCCGATCGACTCCCCGGCTTTGACCGCCGCTCCCGTTTCATGGATCCAGTCGATCAGCTGGCCCTCGTGGTTCGACTGCTTGAAGTCGACGTCAAGGCCCAGCTTGGCCGCCGCGTCAGTACACAGCTTCTCGACATCAGCCAACGTGGTCGTCCCGTACACCTCCGGCTTCCGGGTCCCCAGGAGATTCAGATTAGGTCCATTCAGAATGAGTACCGACGCCATGACGCGCTCCCTCCATCGACTAGCCACGCCAGCCTACGGACCCGGCCTGCCTGAGACTACCCAGGCAACTCTCGTGGGAAGCCCGAGTCGGCTCCAGCACGTTTCCAGCTAGCGGGATGGCTTCTCATCAGGTACGGGCTTGGGACTTGACGACGAAGCCGGACGCGAATCCGAGGGGCAGGACCCGCCGTAGCTTGTCTCCCTCCTGGAGTTCGATCACGACATTGGTGATCGGGACGGCCCGGCAACTGAGGCAGATGCCTTCGATGCGTTCTTCGTCGCTCAGCACGCTCTCCGCGATCGCCCGCTCGTAGCGGACCTCGCCCAGCAGGAGATGGAGCTTGCAGACTCCGCAGCCGCCGCGCCGGCAGCCGATCCGGTAGCCAAGGCCGGCCCGGCTCAGGGCCGCGAGCAGGGTTTCCTCCGGCCGTGCGGCTACCTGTTCCCCGTCGGGGAGGATGGTGATCTCGGCAGCCTGGTCCTTGTTCTGGGGCCCGGATCCGGTGTGGTTCACTGGCAACGGATCCCCACTGAGCCCAGCCCGTCGAACTCGGCCGTCGCGATGCTGCCGGCTTTCAGCGGCACGGAGGCGGTCAAGGCACCGGAAAGCACGATGGTCCCGGCGTCGAGGTGCTCTCCTTGGGCCGTCAGGGTGTTCGCCAGCCAGGCCAGGGCGGCGGCCGGGTGCCCCATGACCGCGCCGCCGGCCGCAGTGTACGAGCCGCCTTTCCAGCGGAACAGGCAGCCGAGGACGTGGAGGTCCACGAGTTCACGCGGGCTGCGCCCTTGCGCGCCGAGGACCACTCTGGCCGCTCCCGCGTTGTCAGCGATCGAGTCAGGCAGCCGGAAACGTTCGCAGTACCGCGAATCGACCACCTCCAGAGCGGGGAACACCAGCTCGGTGGCGGCCATGACCCCGGCCAGGGTGGTAAAGGCGTCGATCCGGCGGCCGAGAAGAAAGGCGATTTCCGGTTCGGCGGTCGGGTGAATCAGCTCGTCAAGTCGTAGCGGCTCGCCGAACGGATGGATCATGCCTGAGGTCAGGCGACCGTAGACCGGCTCGTGGATGCCGAGGGCGGCCCGCTTCACCTTACTGGTCATCCCCAGCTTGGCGCCGATGACGCGCTCGCCGTCCTGCAGCCGGTGCCCGACGAACAAGGACTGCACCTCGTAGGCGGTCCCGGCGCCGAGGAATGGCTGCGCGCGGGTGAAGGGAACGATGGGCTTGCGCTCGCGTTCAGCGCTGACCAGGGCGTCCGCGATGGCCTGCGCGGCGGTCATGCGGCATCTCTCCCGCTGAAGTGGGCTGATACCGCACCGAGGTGGGCGAACTCCGCCCGGAAGACGTCACCTGGCCGCACCGGCACCATTCGGTGCAAGCCGCCGGACAGCACGATGTCACCCCGGCGCAGGCCCGATCCATGCGCACTCAGCTTGTTGGCCAGCCAGGCCACGCAGCGCGCGGGATGGCCGAGTGCCGCTGCCCCGGCGCCGCTATCGATCGGCACGCCGTTGCGGTAGAAGAGCATCCCGACCAGGCGCAGGTCAAGTCCGCTCACGGGGGTAACCCGGCCGCCTAGGACGAGCCGGCCCGCGGAGGCGTTGTCCGCGACCGAGTCGACGAGCTTCAACCGCCAGTCCGCGATGCGGCTGTCCCCGATCTCGATGGCCGCCAGCACGCCGTCGACGGCGGCGAGGGCCTGCGCCGTGCTGACGCCGGGTCCGGATAGGTCGCTGCCCAGCCGGAGCGCAATCTCGGCTTCGGCCCTGGGCTGGATGAACTGGTCATAGCGGATCTGATCGCTCTCCTCAACGATCATGTCATCGAGCAGGACGCCAGAGATGGGTTCGGTGATCCCGAGCAGATCCTGCATGGCCAGCGAGGTGAGGCCGAGCTTGTGGCCGCGGATGACCCGCCCGGCCGCAAGCCGACGCTCGATATTGCAGGTCTGGACGGCGTAGGCCTCCTCCGGCAGGAGGCCGGGCCGTTCGTCGGACAGCGGGCTAACCGGAGTGCGGTCGATTTCGGCGTCCCATAGCCGCTCGGCTAGTCCCAGGAGCGGGCTGGCGGTACGCTCACTCTCAGTCACGACCGTGGTGAGCCGTTTCTCAGGTCAGGACCGTGGTGAACCGTTCGTTGAGCTCGCGCTGGATGTAGAAGATGGCCTTGCCCAATTGGTCGACCGTCCAGGTGAGTGGCGGAGAATCGCGGAAGACCAGATAGCCGCCGCTGAAGACCTCGTTGCGGTTGCCAGACGGGTCGAAGAAGTAGATCGTCTCGCCCCGGGTGATGCCGTGCTGGGTCGGGCCGACGTCGACGGACACATTGTCCATGGCGAACAGCCCACCCGCATGCTTGATCGCGTACCAGTCGGTGAGGTTGTAGGCGAAGTGGTGCAGCTTCCCCTGGGGCCCGGCCATGAACGCGATGTCGTGCGCCGTATTGCCGCAACTCAGCCACGAGGCGATCAGGTGGTTATCGTCGAGGTTGTCCACCACTCGCTCGGCCGGGTGGAAGTCCATGACCTCCTGGTAGAACCGCTCCAGCGTAGCGGGGTCTTCGGTCGTGATCATGGCGTGGTCGACCCTCGGGACTCCGACCCCGACAAGGTGACGCGGGAAGGCCTCGGGATTGATCAGCCCCACGTCCGTGCCGACGTATTCGGCCTCGGAGTACAGCTCGATGACATGATCCGAGGGCAGCACGAGACGAACGCCGTCGCCGATGGCGACGTTTTCTCCCTTGCTCATCCGCTCGGTCAGGCAGCCGAACTGACGTGCCCGCTGCTCCAGTTCTTCCAGGTCAGTGTCGCGCTCGACCTTGTAGCCGAACTTCACCACGCCGACGCCGCCCTCTTCCAGGACGACGGAGTGGTGATCGAACTCATCCCACCCCTTGTAGTACAGCTTGCCTGGTTCCTCGTGCACTAGCTTCATGCCGAGCGTCTCGCCGTAGTGTGAGCGGGATTCCTCCAGGTCCGTGACCCTGACGTGCACGTAGCCCATTCGCATGACACCCATTTTGGCCGCTTCCCTTTCGTTCGAAAGCTTGCGCGCACTCGGACGCTCAAGCTCATCAGACAACAAAGCAAGGGAAACGGCGAACCTGTCTTCTGCTCAGCGGGATAGGACCGGCCACCGTCCGTCCGTCTCGGCGAGGATACGGCCGGGGCCGGCCATGCCGTAGCGCCAGCTCCAAACGCGAAAGAGGTGCATGACTCGATGACCCAGCCAACGGGTGCTGCCGATTCCGGTGGCCTGCTGCACGCTCTTTCCGTTTCGGCTGCGCTGGCCCAGCGGGCGATCGGTGCCGCGCGCGACGCCGCCAGCGGGCTGGCCGTGCCGGTCTGCATCGCGGTGTGCGATCAGGCGGGCCACCTGGTCGCCTTCGAGCGCATGGACGGCGCGCCCTTGATGTCAGCTCAGCTGGCCCAGGACAAGGCGTACTCGGTATGCGCATTCGGTGGCCTGCCGACCGATCAGTGGTGGTCGATGCTGCAGACGGAGGGCGCCTTGCTGCACGGGATCGTCAAGACCGACCGGCTGGTCATCTTCGGCGGCGGCGCACCGATCCGGTCCGGGCGCCACCTAGTGGGTGCCGTCGGCGTCTCCGGCGGGAGCGAGGAACAGGACGGTCAGATCGCGAAGGCCGCGGCGTCCAGCCTGTTCCTGTCCGAATCAGGCGAGCCCGGCTGAGCCCGTCCCGGCGCTCAGCCGGGGAAGAACTTCTTCACGTTCCTACACGAAACCGTCCGGAGGGTGACATGCCGCTCGTCGAAGTAACGCTGACCCAAGGCCGCTCGGCCGCCCAGCTTCGCTCGCTCATCCATGAGCTGCACGAGGCCGTCGTGCGCGCTGTGGATGCGCCACCCGCCGCAGTACGCGTTATCGTCCGCGAGGTCCCCACCGCGAACTGGGCATCGGGCGACGAGACCATCGAGGAACGGCGGGCCGGCCAGCAATCGCAATGATGCCGAGGACTGCCCCGGGATAACATTCCGGACCACGTGCCAGGCAGTCGCTGTTTGCGGTGTTCCTGCCCAGCGGAAGGTCACGTGCTGATCCAACGCAGGCCCCGACACATTTAGGTCCGTGACGTAATCCGCGGCCGCCGAGGAGCCTGCTACCTGGCCTTCCGGTCACGCCGGAGATTCTGTGAACGTGCAGGAGATGTAATGCCATGACCCAGGAGGAACGCCCGCCGATCACCGATCTCAGGTCTGCGCTGCAACGATTGGCCGACCACCCAGGCCAGCTGATCGAGACCGACCATCCCGTGGACCCGAACGGCGAACTCGCCGGAGTTTACCGGCGCATCGGCGCCGGCGGGACAGTGATGCGGCCTACCCGCATCGGCCCGGCCATGATGTTCAACTCGGTCATCGGCTTCCCCGATGTCCGCGTCCTGGTGGGCCTGACCGCCAGCCGCGAGCGTGTCGGCATCCTTTTCGACTCGCCGCCGAACCGGCTCACCCAGCGCATGGCCGAGGCCTACCGCGATGCGATAGCCCCGGTGAAGTTCTCCGGCGATAAGGCGCCCTGCCAGCAGGTCGTGCACCGCGCCGACGAGCCGGGCTTCGACCTGCGCACCATTTTGCCCGCGCCGACCAACACCGACCGGGACGCCGGCCCGTTTTTCTGCCTGGGACTGGTGCTCGGCAGCGATCCCGAGCTGGGCACCGACGTCACCATCCACCGCCTGTGCGTCCAGGGACGCGATGAGATGTCGATCTTCTTCGCGCCGAGCCGGCATATCGACGCGTTCCGGGTACGTGCCGAGGCGGCCGGGCGGCCGTTCCACATCTCGGTGAACATGGGCCTGGACCCGGCGATCCCCATCAGCGCCGGATTCGAGGCCCCCACCACCCCGATGGGCTACGACGAGCTGGCGATCGCAGGCGGGATGCGGGGCACGCCGGTCGAGCTGGTCGACTGCGTCACCGTGGACCAGAAGGCGATCGCCGCGGCCGAGATCGTCATCGAGGGCTACATCATCCCCGGCAAGCGCGTCGTAGAAGACCAGAACACCGGCACTGGCTGGGCCATGCCGGAGTTCCCCGGTTACGTCGGCCCGGCCAACCAGTCGCTTCCGGTCATCAAGGTCACCGCGATCACGACGCGCGAGCACCCTATCCTGCAGACCCTCGTGGGTCCTGGCGAAGAGCACACGAGCCTGGCCGGCATCCCGACCGAGGCCAGCATCTTCCGCGCGCTGCACGACGCGATGCCCGGCTTCGTCTCCGAGGTCTACGCGCACAGCGCCGGCGGCGGCAAGTTCCTGGCCATCCTCAAGTGCAACAAGAAATCGGCTTTCGATGACGGGCGGGCACGCCACGCGGCGATCCTGGCGCTCGGCATCTACTCCGAGCTGAAGAACGTCATCGTGGTCGACAGCGACGTCGACATCTTCGACACCGACGACGTGCTGTGGGCCATGCAGACCCGCATGCAAGGCGATATGGACATCATCAACATCCCCGGCGTGGCCGGGCACGTGCTCGACCCCAGCCAGCAGCCTGAGTACAACCCGGCGCTACCCGCCATGGGCACCACCTGCAAGACCATCTTCGACGCCACGGCTCCCTTCCACCTGAAGGAGCACTTCGAGCGGGCGCATTTCCGCGACGTCGACCCCCGTCCGTTCGCCCCCAGCCTGCACTTGGAGTACCCGTGACCGTACCTGCGCACAGCAACCAGCCCGACCGGATCATTGTCGGGATCACCGGCGCCACCGGCATCATCTATGCCGTCCGGGCGCTGGACGTCCTGCGCACGCTCGGCATCGAGACGCACCTGATCATCACCAAGCCCGCGGAACTGACCCTGGCCTACGAGACGGACATGACCAAACGCGAGGTCACCGACCGCGCCGACCACGTCTGGCCGATAAACGACGTCGGCGCGCCGCTGTCGTCCGGCTCGTTCCTGACCAGAGGAATGCTGATCGCTCCGTGTTCGATGCGCTGCGTCGGCGAAATCGCCAACGGGATCAGCGCCTCGCTCTTGCCCCGGGCCGCCGATGTCACGCTCAAGGAACGGCGAACGTTGGTCCTGATGGTGCGGGAAGAACCGCTCAACCTGATCCACCTGCGCAATATGGTCACCGTGACCGAAGCGGGCGGGACGATCCTGCCGCCGGTGCCGGCCTTCTACTCCCGCCCGAAGACCATCGACGACCTCGTCGATCAGAGCGTCGGCCGCGCGCTCGACCAGTTCGGCATCCACGTCGACATGTTCCCGCGCTGGGACGACGCGCTGCGGCACAACGTCGCGCGAGGCAAGGACGCCGAAGTCGCCGAAGCCCTGGAAGAGGAATGAGGAGGATTCGGTGAACGACCTCGACCTCTACGAGGCGCCCGAAGTGGCCAGCAAGATGCTGGTGGCCGCGATGGGCCTCATCGGGTCGGTCACGAGCCAGCAGCGCGGCCACCTGTGGCTCAGCCTGGACGATCCGGCTCGGCAGGACTGGGACATCATCCCCCGCCCTGAGCACACCGGGCTGTCGATGCACGACCTGTCAGCGAGTCAGCGGATCCTGGTCTGGGACCTCATCGCCGCCGCGCTGCCCGAGCGCACCTTCACCCAGGCGACCCTGGTGCCGGAGCTCGAGCACGTGCTGCGAGACTACGAGGCCGACTTCCTCGGCCGGGCCCTGAGTTCCTGGCGCGATCCCCTCAACTACTTCGTGACGATATTCGGCCGGCCCGGATTCGAGGACACCTGGGCCTTCCGCTTCTACGGGCACCACCTGGGCATCAACCTGACCGTCATCAAGGAGCGATGGATCGTCGCCGGGCCATCGGCGATGGGTCAGCAACCGGTGAACTACGACGGCGTGAACAAGCCCCTTCACGACGAGGAGTCGGCCGCCTTCGCCATCATCGAGTCCCTCGACGACGACAAGCTGGCCCGCGCGGTCATCCATCCGGTCTCCCCGGCGGACTTCGTCACCCGCTACGTTCCGCGTATCGGCGCCGTTGAGTATCCCGACGTCATCGACCTGGGCATGCCGCAGTACCGGCTCAGCGACAAGGACCGCATCGCCACGCGGCTGGTGCGCGACGAGCCATCCGGTCTGGCGGGCAGCGAGCTCGACGCCGCTCAGCAAGGGCACCTGCTCACGATCGTCGACCGTTTCCTCGAGCGTCACCCGAAGCCGATCGCGGTCAAACTGCAGCAGGAGATACGGGACCGCGGGCTCGAACGCGTGCACTTCGCGTGGGCCGGCGACATACGCCGGGGCACCCCGCACTACTTCCGGGTCCAGACCGAGCGGTTCCTGATCGAGCTCGCCAACTCGGTCCAGAGCGGCAATCACATCCACTCGGTGCTGCGCGACTTCAAGAACGACCTCGGCGGCGAGCTCCTCGCCGAACACCACCCGAAGCCCGTTCCCGACATCCTGCCTGGTGTCGCGGAAGGGAACACCCGGAAAATCTCAAGCTCGATCCTCGATCCCGGTCTCGGGGGCGCAGCTTCCGCCGCGTCTTGAGGTTCGGCGCTCTGGACTCGGCACCCGTCCACCTTGGCGGGACGGGTGCCGATGCCCTGGCCGAGTGCCTCACCCGGGCCCGGCGCCTCGACGAGCTCGGCTGCCACCGGCTGTGGTTCACCGAGCACCACCTGGCCCCCGACGTCGCGTCGAGCTCCCCGCTCACGCTTGTCGGCCAGGCCGCGAC
>Ga0335083_10009013_pt1 | contig 12142 bp, 9 predicted proteins | sample Lox_Sample_42_FD_206716 | JGI IMG/M metagenome (GOLD analysis project Ga0335083, IMG submission 206716) | Soil microbial communities from Loxahatchee National Wildlife Refuge, Florida, United States - Lox_Sample_4.2 | ecosystem: Environmental > Terrestrial > Soil > Wetlands | place: USA: Florida... | reverse complement strand
GCAACCCGCTTTCATTATCCGCCGGGTTCAGGTTCCGCCCCCCGCCCGGCTCGCGGCGAGCAGCATCCGGGCGAGGGTGGCGCCGAGGCAGTCGCGCAGGCGGGCGGCGATGCTGCGGCGCTCGCCGCGCTTGCTGGATTCGGGGTCGATCTCGCCCGCCTCCGCCCAGGCGCGGGTGAGCGCGTAGCGCGGAAACAGCATCACCCCCGGTTGCACCGCCGCCTCCGTCATCGCGGCGCGATAGGGGTCAAGGTCAGCGTGGCCTGCGAGAAGGCGGCTGAACTGCATGTCGATCAGCACGAGGTCCGCCCCGGCCTTCTCGGTTGCCGCCCGCCCCTCCATCAGCGCCCGCCGCAGGTCGTCGGGCGGCTCGCGGCGCAGCGCCTCCACCGTGCCGGTCTGCCAGAGGACCAGTTGGTAGCGGTGGCGCGGGAGTTCGTCCTTCAGCGTCTCCAGCATGTCCTCCGCCGACTCGGTGCGGCCGGCGCGGAGCCCGAGGCGGATCGTGGCGCCGGGGGTGGCGGCGCGCAGGTCGGTCACCATGCGCTCGGGCACCGAACCGGCGACGCCGCCGCGCGGGCCGAGCAGGCTCGCCGAGCCGAGCGCCAGCACGTCCAGCGTCCCGCCCGGCCGCAGTGCCGCCGCGACATGCGGCATCGGGCGGACGGTAAGCGTGAGCGAGTCCGGGACCGCGCAGTCCGGCTGCGCGCTGGCGAGGCCGGCCGGGAACACGAGGGCGAGCAGTGCGGCGGCGAGGCGTCGCATGGCGTCAGCCCTCGCGCACCTCCGCGACCGGCGCGCCGGTGATGCGGGCGAGCACCTCTGCCTCGGTGCGGAACACGTGGTTCGGCGAGCCGGCGGCGGCCCAGATCGGGTGCAGGGCGAGCAGGTCCTGGTCGAACACCAGCAGCGGCGGCGCGATGTGGCCCACGGGCGAGACCCCGCCGATCGCGAACCCGGTGCGCTCGCGCACCCAGTCCCCGTCCGCGCGTCTGAGCGGCGCGCCGAGCGCCGCTGCGACCTTCGCCATGTCCACCCGGTTGACGCCGGAGGCGATCACCACGGCGGCGCGGTCGCCGGCGCGGAAGACGATGGACTTGGCGATATGCGCGACGGTGCAGCCGATCGCCGCCGCGGCGTCGGCGGCGGTGCGGGTGGTCGCGGGGAATTCCGTGATCGTATCAGGGTGGCCGGCGGCCAGCAGCGCCTCCCGCACTCGCTCCACCGAGGTTTTTGCCGCCATCGCTGCCTCCCCCTATGACGGGCCGATGCAGCCCCTTGCGCTCTATATCCACTGGCCGTTCTGCCGCGCCAAGTGCCCGTACTGCGACTTCAACAGCCACGTGCGCGAGCGCATCGACCAGGACCGCTTCGCCGCCGCGCTGCGGCGCGAACTCGCCTGGGAGGCAGACCGGCTGGGCCGCCGCCCGCTCGCCTCGATTTTCTTCGGCGGCGGCACGCCGAGCCTGATGGCGCCCGACACGGCGGCGGTGCTGATCGCCGATGCCCATCGCCTGTTCGCGCCGCTGCCCGACATCGAGATCACGCTGGAAGCCAATCCGACCAGCGTCGAGGCTGGGCGGCTGCTCGCGTTCCGCGCGGCGGGCGTAAACCGCATCTCGCTCGGCGTGCAGAGCCTCAACGATGCCGACCTGCGACGTCTTGGACGGCAGCACTCTGCGGCGGAGGCGCGGGCGGCGCTGGCGCTCGCGCAGGCGACCTTCCCCCGCACCTCGTTCGACCTGATCTATGCGCGGCCGGGCCAGACGCTCGACGCCTGGCGGGTGGAACTGCGCGCGGCGCTGGCGCTCGCCGCCGACCATCTTTCGCTCTACCAGCTTACCATCGAGCCGGGCACCGCCTTCGCCACCCAGCACGCGCGCGGCGAGATCGTGCTGCCGGACGATGACACCGCCGCCGCGCTCTACGACGCGACGGCGGAGGAGGCGGCGCGGTTCGGGCTCGCGCCCTACGAAGTGTCGAACTACGCGCGGCCGGGCGGCGAGAGCCGGCACAACCTCGCCTACTGGCGGTACGGCGACTATGCGGGCATCGGGCCGGGGGCGCACGGGCGGGTGACGCTCGGCGGCGCGCTGCTGGCGACGCGGCGGCACCGGGCGCCGGAGGCCTGGGCCGAGCGGGTGGAGCGCGACGGCCATGGGACGACGGAGGAAATCCCGGTCGCGCCAGAGGAACGGGCGCGCGAGATGCTGCTGATGGGGCTGCGGCTCGCCGAGGGGGTGGCAGGGGATGCCTTCGCCGCGCGCACCGGCCGGCGCCTGCACGAGGCGCTGGACCCCGACACGCTGGCGCGTGCGGTCGCGGAGGACTACCTCGACTGGAACGCAGACCGCCTGCGGGCGACCGCGGAAGGCCGCAAGCGGCTGGACGCGCTGCTGCCGCTGCTGGTGCTCTGAGGAAAATTTTCGCCCCGCCTGTCGAAACGCGGCATCCTCGCCCGTCATGGCCGCGAGCGCGAACGGGTCGCGCTCCAGACAGGAGGCCGCGATGCTCTACACCATGCTGATCTACGAAACCGGCGCCGACTTCTCCCGCCGCGCCGATCCGGCGACCCGCGAGGCCTATCTCGCGGAATGGCCGCGCTACGCCCAGGCGCTGCGCGACGCCGGGATCTATGTCTTCGGCTCCGGGCTGCAGCCGCCCGACACCGCCACGACGCTGCGCTTCGGCGGCGGCGAGCCGCAGGTGCAGGACGGGCCGTTCGCCGAGACGAAGGAACAACTCGGCGGCTTGATCGTGCTCAACCTGCCCGATCTCGACGCGGCGCTCGACTGGGCGGCGCGCGCGCCGCGCTATCCGGGGCGGGTGATCGAGGTCCGGCCGAACGTGCCGTCGCCGCCCAATTCCGTCTGCGCGGCATGACGGATGCGCGCCGCGCGGTTGAGTGGGCGGCGCGCGACTCCCGCAGCCGGCTGCTCGCCTTCCTCGCCGCACGCACCCGTGACCTCGCGGCGGCGGAGGATGCGCTGGCCGATGCCTTCGGCGCCGCGCTGGAGCGCTGGCCGGAGACCGGCGTGCCGGCGCGGCCGGAGGCGTGGCTGCTCACCGCCGCCCGCCGCCGCCTGATCGACGCGGCACGCCACGACGCGGTGCGGCGGGAGGCGGCGCCGACGCTCCTTGCGGCGGCCGAGGCGGAGGTGGAATTGGCCGACGAGGGCGTCACCGTCCCGGACGAGCGGCTCAAGCTGCTGTTCGTCTGCGCGCATCCGGCGATCGACGCGGCGGCGCGCACGCCGCTGATGCTGCAGACAGTGCTCGGCCTGGATGCCGCGCGCATCGCCGCCGCCTTCCTCGTCAAGCCGGCGGCGATGGGGCAGCGGCTGAGCCGGGCCAAGGCGAAGATCCGCGACGCCGGCATCGGCTTCGTGCTGCCGCGCCCGGCCGACCTGCCGCCGCGCCTCGCCGCCGTGCTGGCCGCGATCTATGCCGCCTACGGCACCGGCTGGGACGACGTGGCGGGGGCCGACCCGCGCCGGCGCGGGCTCGCCGCCGAGGCGGTGGACCTCGGGCGGCTGCTGCTGCACCTGTTGCCGGGGGAGCCGGAAGCGCAGGGACTGCTCGCGCTCATGCTGCATTGCGAGGCGCGGCGGGCGGCCCGGCGCGACGCCGCCGGGGCCTACGTGCCGCTGAACGAGCAGGACCCGTCGCTCTGGTCCCGGCCCATGATCGCCGAGGCCGAGGCGCTGCTGGACGCAGCAGAGCGCGCGGGGCGGCTCGGCCGTTTTCAATTGGAGGCGGCAATCCAGTCGGTCCATGCCCGCCGCGCCGTGACCGGACGGACCGACTGGGAGGGGCTGGCGTTGCTCTACGAGGGGCTGGTTCGGATTGCGCCGAGCACCGGCGCGCTGGTCGGCCGCGTCGCGGCCATCGCGCAGGCGCGCGGGGCCGCAGCCGGCTGGGCGCTGCTACAGGAGATTCCGGCCGAGACCGTCGCGGCCTACCAGCCCTACTGGGCACTTGCGGCGGACCTTCTGGCGCGGCTGGGGCGGACTGAGGCGGCTGCGGCCTATGACCGGGCGATCGCCCTGTGCGAGGACCCGGCCGCGCGGGCGTTCTTGGCGCGGCGTGCTGCCGGTGTGGGCTGATCGCTCACCCGCGCCGTCGCCGCGCTTCCGACAGCGGAGGTAGCGCCGGCGCGGGACCTCCGCTAAGGGCGCGGCCATGATCGCACAAAGGCTCCGCGCGTTCCGCGACCGTGCCGGCGGCAGCGCCGTCGCGCTCGGCCTCGTGCTGCGCGCGCTGCGCACGCCGCGCCCGCCGACGCGCGATGTGGCCGAACGGCTGACCGCGCTGCCGCGCCACCTGCCGCTCGATGCGCCGGTGACGATCCACTGGAACGCGCATCAGATCCCATTCATTGAGGCCGAGACGGACGACGATCTGGCGGTCGCGGTCGGCGCCGTCCACGCGCATCTGCGGCTTGCCCAGATGGAGATGCTGCGGCGGCTGTCGCAGGGGCGCGTGGCGGAGGCGGTGGGGCCGCTGGCCGCCGAGCTTGACCACGCGCTGCGGCTGTTCGGCTTCGGCCGGGCGGTGCCCGCGATCATCGACGGGCTCGCGCCGGCGACGCGGCGCTGGACGGATGGGTTCGTGCGCGGGGTGAACGCGGTCGGCGCCGCCGCGCCGCCGCCGCCCGAGTTCGCGCTGCTCGGCCTTTCGTGGGAGCCGTGGACGCTCGGCGATCTGTTCACCGCGGCACGGCTGGCCGGGGCGGACGTGAACTGGATGGTCTGGGCACGGCTTTTGCGCACCCGGCGGGCGCTCTCGGCGGAGGCGTGGCGGGCCCTGTGGCCGCGGCTGCTTGGTCACATAGCACCGGTTCCGCCGCCGCCGGACGACGCGGCGGAGGTCGCGGTGACCGCCTTCGCGCGCAACGGCAGCAACGCCTGCGCGGTTGCGGGAGATCGCAGCGCGAGCGGCGGCGCGTTGCTTGCCGCCGACCCGCATCTCTCCGTCGGGCTGCCCAACATATGGCTCGCCTGCGCGATGCGCTCGCCATCCTATCAGGCCGCCGGGCTGATGCCGGCCGGGTTCCCGATCGTCGCGATCGGCCGCACGCGGCATCTCGCCTGGGCCGGGACGAGCCTGCACGCCGCGAGCAGCGAACTGATCGATGCGGGCGACTTGCCGCTCCGTGAACGGCAGGAGACCATTCGCGTGCGCGGCGGCGCCGACCGGACGGTGACGCTGCGCGAGTCGCCGCTCGGCCCGATTGTCAGCGACGGGATGCTGCTGCGCTCCGACCGTCCGCTGGCGCTCGCCTGGATCGGCCACCGGCCGAGCGACGAAATGGGCGCGATGCTCGGCGTCATGCGGGCGCGCGACGGAGCGGAGTTCCGCGCCGCGCTCGGTCCGTTCGCGCTGCCGGGCCAGAACATGATCCATGCCGGGGCCGACGGGGCAGTGGGGCACCTGCTTGCCGTGCGCGTGCCGCGCCGGCCGCGCGGCGCGCCCGCCGACCTGATCACCAGCCCCGAACAGGCCGAGGCCGATTGGGCGGCGCCGGTCGGCACCGCTGAGATGCCGCACTGGACAGAGCCACCCGAAGGGTTCGTCGCCTCGGCCAACGACCGCCCGCCGGAGACCGAGGTGCCGGTGGGCTTCTTCTTCTCGCCCACAGACCGGGTGCGGCGGATGCGCGCCCTGCTGGGCGGGACGGCGCGGCTTGATCTGGCGCAGATGGCCGCGCTGCAGCAGGACGTGGCGGCTTTCGGCGCGCCCGCACTGCGCGATGCGCTGCTCGCCCGCATCGGCCGCTCGCGCGATCCGGTGGTGGTGGTGCTGCGCGAGTGGCGCGGCGACTACGCGGCGGATTCCGCAGGCGCGCTCGTCTTCGAGGTGCTGCTGGCCGAACTTGGCACGCGCCTCGGCAGGCGCGGGCGGCTGCGGGGCATCGAGGCGGTGTGGACGACGCGGCTGCTGCTCGCCGACGAGGTTGCCGCGCTGCCGGATGCCCAGCTGCGCCCGCTGCTGGCCGCGGCGCTGCGCATGGCAGGGCGGGCGCAGCGGCGCTACCGCACCTGGGGGGCGATGCACCGGATGCGGCTGCGCCACCATCTCGGCTTGCTGCCCTTGCTCGGTGGGCGATTCCGCTACGGCGAATGGGCCTCGCCCGGCGGCAATGACACGCTGAACAAGACCGGCCATCCGCCGGCCCGCCGCCGCCATGCCGTGAGCTACGGCGCCTCCGCCCGCTTCCTCGCCGACATGGCCGCACCGGATGCGAACCGCGTGGTACTGCTTGGCGGGCAGGACGGCTGGCCGGGCAGCACAACCTTTCTCGATCAGGCCGCCTTGTGGCGCGACGGCGCGTATATCGATCTGCCGCTGCGGCCGGAGTCGGCGCGGTCCTGGCCCCACCACACGGTTTTCACGCCAGGGTGACATGATGCTTGATGCGACGCCGCTGCTGCGAGTCTATGCGCGGCGCCGGCTCGACCGTCTGGCGCGGCAGGACCCCGTGGCGACGCAGAAGCGCGAGTTGCTGCGCCTTCTGGATCGGGCGCGCAACACGCGCTTCGGCGTCTCGCACAGCTTCGCCGGCATCCGCGAGGTAGCGGAATTCCAGGGGCGGGTGCGGCTGCGCCGGTGGGAGGATTTCTGGCGGGACTGCTGGCAGCGCCCGTTCCCGTGCCTGACGAACGTTTGCTGGCCCGGCACCATCCCCGCCTTCGCCAACACCTCCGGCACCACCGGGGCGGCGACCAAGCGCATCCCGGTGAGCCGCGCGATGATGCGCTCGAACCGGCGCGCGGCGCTCGACGTGCTCGCCTTCCACCTTGCTGCACGCCCGGAGAGTCGCGTGCTGGCGGGCCGCAGCTTCCTGCTCGGCGGCAGCACCGCGCTGGAGGTGCTGGCGCCGGGGATCGTGGCGGGCGACCTCTCCGGCCTCGCCGCGGCCGACATCCCGTTCTACGCCGGCGCGCGCACCTTCCCGCCGCGCGAGATGGCGCTGATCGAGGACTGGGAGCGCAAGATCGCCGCGCTGGCGCCGGCCTCGCTCGCGGCGCACGTCACCAGCATCTCCGGTACGCCAAGCTGGATGCTGCTGTTCTTCGAGGAACTCGCCCGATTGCGGCCCGGCACGCGGCTTGCCGACTTCTATCCGGAACTCGAACTGGTCGTGCACGGCGGCGTCGGCTTCGCGCCGTACCGCGCCGCCTTCGCCGCGTGGCTCACCGGCAGCCGCGCGGAGACGCGCGAGGTGTACCCGGCGAGCGAGGGCTTCATCGCCATCGCCGACCGCGCCGACGGCGAGGGGCTGCGGCTGCTGCTGGACAACGGCATCTTTTACGAGTTCGTGCGGCCGGAGGATCTGGGCCGGGATTTTCCGCAGCGCGCCTGGATCGCCGATGCCGAGATCGGCGTGGAATACGCGCTCGTGCTCAGCACGAACGCCGGGCTGTGGTCCTATGTGCTCGGTGACACGGTGACGCTCCTCTCGCGCGATCCGCCGCGCGTGCTCGTCAGCGGGCGCGTCTCCTGGACGCTCTCGGTCGCGGGCGAGCATCTCGTGGGACAGGAACTCGATGCGGCCATGGCGGAGGCGGCGCGCGCCGTCGGCGGCACGATCGCCGACTACGCAGCCGCCCCGCTGCCGCCGGACGCACGCGATCCGCGCGGCGGGCACCTGTTCGTGGTCGAGCTTGACGATGCGCCACCCGCTTGCGCGGGCGCGTTCGGCGTCGCGCTGGATGCGGCGTTCAAACGCATGAACGCCGACTACCTTGCGCACCGGCAGGGCGGATTCGGCTTGCGCGATCCGCGCATCGTGCTCGTTCCACACGGCACGTTCGCGGCGTGGATGCACGCGCGCGGCAAGCTCGGCGGTCAGAACAAGGTGCCGCGCGTGATCACCGATCCTGCCCTGCTCGAGGAGCTGCAGGAGTTCGTCGGCGTTCTCACGTCGTGATCGCGTGGCGTTCGAACTGCCCCTCAGCGTGGCGGAGGGGGAATTGCCTCCGTGGGGGCGACAACTTCGCCGATGCATTCGGCAAACACGGTGGCCGAAATAAGCCCGGCATCGCCGCTGCTGTCTGGCAGGTCGACGCGCTCGACGTGCAATGTTGCGCCCTCCGGCGACATGCCCGCCAGGACGGCCGCCTCGCGCGCGGCCGTGGTGGCGAGTTCTCGGGCGAGCGCCAACGCCTCGGTCCCGCCGGTAACGGAGATCGGCTCGCCCGCGTGATGCACGCGGTAGCTGCCGAGGCCGAGCGATGACACCTCGGTCCATGCGCGCGCCCGCATCAGGGCGACAGCCGCGCCGACCGCATTCGCCACGTCGCCGTGTGGCGGCAGCACGATCTCCGCGCCGAGGCGCCGGCCAAGCTCGGGATAGAACACCGGCGCAGGCCCGCCCACCGCCACCACCGGCCAGAACGGGGCAAGCCGCACCGCGAGCCGTCCCAGGCGTCCACGACCGCTCGCCGCGGCGTCGATGAGCGCCCCCGCGCCGTCGAGCGGCGTGCCGGCACAGCTTGCGATCAGCACCCGTGCGGATTTCGCGACGACGGCGTCGAACACCTGCTGCGCGATCGCACGCGCCTGCGCCTCCCGCGCGCCGTCGGCGAGCATGCGCGTGCCGCGCGCCAGCAGCAGCGCGCCGAGCAGCGCCGCCTCGCGTGACCACTGGCCCTGACGGTCCAGCACATGCGCCGCATCGCTCGGCGTGAAGCCGGCGCGCGCGACGAGACCCAGTTGCGCGAGCCGGTCGAGCGCCCGCCGTGCCAGCGGCCCGCGCACGATCCGCCCGAGCGGGGAGGGGCGCGGGAAGATGCGGGCGAGCAGCTCCGCTTCGCGCGGCGGCAGCGTGGGCGCGGCGACGGGCAGGCGCAGCACGAAGCGGCCGGCATAAGGCTCGCCCTGCGGGTCGGCGAGTTGCGCGGACATGGTCGCAATCACCTCGGGGAACCGCGCGCCGAGCAGCGCGAGCGGCCAGATGCGCGTCTCGCGCAGCACGAGTTGCCCGCCCTCGTCCTGCGCCACCTCGCTGTCGCCGCCGAGGCCGACCGTCTGCATGTCGATCGCCTGCACCATCGTCCGGTGCCCACCGACCCACGCCCCTTCGCGCTCCAGCTGCGGCCAGCCACCTTCCAGCACGGCGATGTCGGTGGTCGTGCCGCCGATGTCGGCGACGACAAGGTCGTCGATCCCGGCGAGGAACTTTGCGCCGATCGTGCTGGCGGCGGGGCCGGAGAGGATTGTCTCGATCGGCCGCGCGGCGATCCGGTCGGCCGGCGCGAGCGTGCCGTCGCCCTTCACGACATGCAGCGGGGCGGCGATGCCGTGCCGCGCCATGCCGTCCCGCACGGCGGCGATCAGAGCGGTGATGCGGCCGATGATGCGTGCGTTCAGCGCTGCCGTCAGCGCCCGTCGCGGCGCGTCGAGCGCCTGCGCGAGATCATGCGAGAGCGTTGCGGGCCGCCCGGTGATCGCGGCGACGAGGTCGCGGGCGCGCAATTCGTGCGCGGGATTGCGCACCGAATACTGCGCGGCGATCGCGTAGCCGCCGACATGAGCGGCGGTCGTGCGCAGGAAGGCCGCGATCGCATCCTCGTCGAGCGGCGCCGCCGCGTCGCCGGCGTGGTCATGGCCGCCGGCAGCGCGCAACAGGCGTGCGTCCGGGATGGCGTGGGCGATCCCGGTGCGCGCGGCCATGCGCTCATCGAAGCCGATCAGGATCACGCCAACCGGATCGCCGTGACCCTCGACAAGCGCGTTGGTGGCAAGCGTGGTGGAAAGCGCGACGTGCCGTGCCGCCGCGGCGATGCCGGCCGGATCGCCGGACGCGGCGAGCACGGCGCCGAGCGCCTCGGCGACGCCGACGGCGAGGTCGCCGCGGGTGGTGAGTGCCTTCGCCCGCGCGCGAACGGCGCGGGCGGCAAGGTCGATGATGACGGCGTCGGTATAGGTTCCGCCGGTGTCGATGCCGATGGCGTAGCCGGTCATGCGCGGGGAGGGGCCGGATGCAGGAAGGGGCCGCGGATGTGTCACAAGTGGCGGGCGAAGTCGAGCATGCGTGCCCCGCCGTGTCGCGGGTTGACGAACAGCGCGGGCCTGCACACATGCGCCGCATGTCCGTTCCCGACGCGTTCGTCGCTCCCGCCGAGCCTACCGCCGCCGAGGCCATCGCCACGATCGGCGACGAACTCGCCGTGTTCGACGACTGGATGGAACGATACCAGTACATCATCGAACTCGGCCGCAAGCTGCCGCCGTTCCCGGAGGTCTGGGCCGACGACGCGCACCGCGTGCCCGGCTGCCAGAGCCGCGTGTGGATGGAGAAGGAGCGGCGGGGCGGAAAGCTCTACTTCGCCGGGGCCTCGGATGCAGCGATCGTCTCGGGCCTCGTCGCGTTGCTGCTGCGCGTCTATTCCGGGCGTGCCCCGGCCGAAATTGCCGCGACCGATCCGGTGTTCCTCAAGAACCTCGGCCTGATCGAGGCGCTCTCCACCAATCGCGGCAATGGGGTGGCGGCCTTGGCGCGCAAGCTGCGCGAGGCGGCGGCGCTGCAGGCGGCCTGAGCGGCGCCTTCTAGTCGGGCACCATCGGCACCGGCTGCGCCGCGTCCAGCACCACGCGCAGCTTCGCCGCCAGTCCCTGCAGCGTATACGGCTTGGGCAGCAAATGCGCGCCGAAGTCCAGGATGCCGTGGTGTACGATCGCGGTGCGCGCGTAGCCGGTGGTGTAGAGGACCTTCAGCCCCGGCCGCCGTCGCTTCGCTTCCTCGGCGAGGGCGCGGCCGCTGCGGCCGGGCAGGCCGACATCGGTGAACAGCACGGCGATCTCCGGATGTTGCTCCAGCAGGGCAAGGCCTGTTTCCGCATCCGCGGCCTGCAGCACGTGGTAGCCGAGATGCGCAAGCGCGTTCGCCGCATAGTCGCGCACATCGGCGTGATCCTCGACGACCAGCACGGTCTCGTGGCCCCTGGGCGTCTGCGCCGGCGCGTGGGCGCCCGGTAGCGCGGCCGTCTCGCCCTCGCCGACCTGGCGCGGCAGATAGAGCTTCACGGTCGTTCCCTGGCCGGGCTCGCTGTAGATCTTCACGCTGCCGCCGGACTGCTGCATGAAGCCGTACACCTGGCTGAGGCCGAGACCGGTGCCCATGCCTTCCGACTTCGTCGTGAAAAATGGCTCGAAGGCGCGCTGCCGCACCTCGGCACTCATTCCGGCGCCGCTGTCGCTCACCGCGATCAGCAAGAAGCGTCCCGACCGCGCCTCGGGATTTGCGATTGCGTAGTCGTCGTCGAGCACCACGTTGCCGGTTTCGATCGTCAGCTTCCCGCCATCCGGCATCGCGTCGCGCGCGTTCACCGCGAGGTTGAGGATCGTGTTCTCCAACTGGTTGCGGTCGATGCTGGTGCGCCACAGGTCGCCGGCGAGCACCGTCTCCACCTTGATCCCCTCGCCGATCGTGCGGCGCAGCAGTTCAGACATGCCGGCGATCAGCCGGTTCACGTCGGTCACTTCCGGCCGCAGCGCCTGCTTGCGCGAGAAGGCGAGCAGCCGGTTCACCAGCGCCGCCCCGCGCTGCGAAGCGTCGATGATGCCGTCGAGCACCCGGCGCGTCGTCTCATCCATATTCGGCACGCGCCGCTTCAGCAGGTCGGCGCCGCCGAGAATCGCCGTGAGCAGGTTATTGAAGTCGTGCGCCACGCCGCCGGTGAGCTGGCCGACGGTCTCCATCTTCTGCGCCTGCGCGAGCGCCATGCGCGCCTGCTCCAGCGCTTGCGCGGACTGGCGGCGCTCGGTGAAGTCGCGCGTGATCTTGGCGAAGCCGACCAGCACGCCGTCCTGGTTGCGCAGCCGCTCAATCACCACGCTTGCCCAGAAGCGCGAGCCGTCCTTGCGTATCCGCCATCCCTCCGCTTCGTACTTGCCGTCGCGCGCGGCCCGTTCCAGGGCCCGCGCCGGCACGCCGGCCGCACGGTCCTCCGGCGTGTAGAACATCGAGAAATGCCGCCCCATCACCTCGCGCCCGGCATAGCCCTTGATGCGCGCGGCACCGGCGTTCCAACTCGACACGGCGCCCGTTGGGTCGAGCATGAAAATGGCGTGATCGGTCACGCCGTCGAGCAGCACGCGCAGGCTCTGTTCGGAACGGTGCAGCGACGCCTCGACG